>JAESGB010000020.1_pt1 | contig 305620 bp, 285 predicted proteins | sample 9266211 | NCBI WGS metagenome assembly JAESGB01 (sample SAMN14514844, study PRJNA621659) | algae metagenome | isolation source: Goleter apudmare HA4340-LM2 and co-occurring heterotrophs from cave wall... | place: USA: Maniniholo cave, Kauai, Hawaii | collected 2009-07-28 | reverse complement strand
CTGAATGCGGATCGTGATGCTCCACTTCACTGCGACAATCTGCTACCCGATGGCCCTGAAATCGCACGACATGCAGGTGTATCGAGGTGCGGATCAGGGCTTCCCACCCTCTCCGCCACAACTTTCCTAACCGATTGTTGTCCCTCAACTATCTCGCAAATCGTCGCTTTTTCACCGTCCGGGTGCTACAAAGTGATGCTCGTTCCCACCTGTGGGGACGACTTCAAAAGTCGTTGGCCCAACTTCGAACCTCGGTAGCAATCGGATAGCTTCCGCCAGCACGTCGATCGGCCATTCGCCATAAGCTTCACCGACGTTGCGCGGCGCGTGCCCTTGTATCGCATCCCGCACTTCGGGTGCGATCCCGGCGCGTCTGCAACTCGTTTTGAACAGATGTCTCCACCCATGGTTGGGTTGGACGTGTGGATCATCCACGCCGAGTCCGCGCACCCATCGGGCGAGGCGCTCCCCTACTTTGTTATGGTGCGCGTTCCCGGCTGAGCCACCCCGCCCTCGCTCCGGATTGAAGAATATGGGCCTGTTGGCAGCACGCCGCGCGACTTCGGGCAGCCCTTGCTCGACCAGATGGGGATGCAATGCCACCGTCCGGCTTCGCCCGTTCTTGGTCGATCCGGCCTCCGGGGTGATGCGCATGGCCCAGATGCCTTCAATCTGGACGATATCGTCGCCGCGCATCTGCGCGATCTCGCCGACACGTGCGCCGCTGTAGGCGCAAAGCCACGGTATCCAGCGCCGGGCGAGGGCATGTTCCGGGCTGATGCCACCCTGATCTCTGGCGAGTGCTCCCGATAGGATCGTTCGGGCTTCGTCGGGTGTGAAGCTCGGCCCTCTCGTTCGACGCCGTATTGGCACGCGGACAGATATCCCAATTGCGGGATTGGTCGGCAGCTTACGGTTCTCGACTGACCATGCGAATACGACCTTGGCCGAGGCGAGATATACCTCGCGGATCGTCCGCCCGCTGGCACCTTTGGCGGCAAGAGCTTCCTTCCAGCCAATAATATCGTCAGCGCCGATGCGGCGGGCATCGTCATGCCCCAGATGATCGATCAGATGGTTTATCACGCGTCGCCAGCGCTTGATCGTCGCCGGTGAGGGCTGCCGTTCAGCCACATAAGCGTCGAACAAGGCCATTAGCGGCACAGTCATCGACGTGGGCTGGTTGGTCGCCTCGGCAATTGTCACGGCATTCGTGAGCGCGTCGGATCGGGCGACGAACGTGCCCGAGCGCGCCTGCTCAATCTGCTCCTGAAATCGTTCGATCACCGGGGCAGCGCGACGATTTACCTCCGATTTCGAAAGCCGCCCGAGGCGCTGGGTCAGGTTCGTTTTGCCGATCGTCGATCGAAGGGATTTGGGGACGACGATCCGCACCTCGAATCGACCATCAGACGACCTTCGCACATGCGCCATCAACCGCATTTTGTAGCATCACTTTGTAGCACCCGGACGGTGAAAAAGCGACGATTTGCGAGATAGTTGAGGGACAACAATCGGTTAGGAAAGTTGTGGCGGAGAGGGTGGGATTCGAACCCACGGTACCCGTAAAGGCACAACGGTTTTCGAGACCGTCCCAATCGACCACTCTGGCACCTCTCCGCAGAGGTTCCGGTGCGCTGCGAAAGCGGACCGGCTGATCGAAGGCGGCGCCTCTAACGCGGTTGTTCGGGATGCGCAAGCGCCAGCTTGTGCCGCGCGCAACAAGCACTAGATTGGCGACATGTCAGCTGTTCCCGGCCATACAATGATTGACGGCGCGCCGGTCGCGCCTGCCATTACCCACGCGCGCTTCACCATCGGCGATGTGGTGCGTCACCGCATGCTCGATTTCCGCGGCGTGGTGTTCGACGTCGATCCCGTGTTCGCCAACACGGAGGAATGGTATCAGTCGATCCCCGAAGGCGTGCGCCCGTCCAAGGACCAGCCCTTCTACCACCTGCTCGCCGAAAACGCCGAATCGACCTATGTCGCCTACGTCAGCCAGCAGAACCTGGTGCATGACGAAAGCGACGAGCCAGTCGACCACCCCGCGATCGACGGGCTGTTCACCGGCTTCAGCGACGGGCGCTACCTGCTGCGGCGCGAGCATCGCCATTAAGTAATACCCGGCCGCGTGTGCGGCGTTGACAAAACTGCCCGACTCTCCTAGCTGCGCCGTTCCTCCTGGCCCGGTGATCCGGACCGGGCACAAGCATTTGGATAGAGTTTGGCCATGTTCGCAATCGTGCGCACGGGCGGCAAGCAGTACCGCGTTGCCGCCGGAGACAAGATCGTCGTTGAGAAGCTGGAGGGCGATGCCGGCGCCTCCATTACGCTGGGCGACGTCCTGCTGGCCGGCGAAGGTTCGGAGCTGAAGCCGACCGACGGGCTCACCGTCGCCGCCGAGATCGTCGCGCAGGCGAAGGGCGAGAAGGTCATCGTCTTCAAGAAGCGCCGCCGTCACAACTATCGCCGTCGCAACGGCCACCGCCAGAACCACACGATCCTGAAGATCGTGTCGATCGGCGCGTCGGCGTAATCGCGCAGCGTAAGGAGCAAGCACAATGGCACATAAGAAAGCAGGCGGCTCGTCGCGTAACGGTCGTGATTCGGCCGGTCGTCGCCTTGGCGTGAAGAAGTTCGGCGGTCAGGAAGCGATCGCGGGCAACATCCTCGTGCGTCAGCGCGGGACGAAGTTCTACCCGGGCCGCAACGTCGGCATCGGCAAGGACCACACCCTCTTTGCACTCATTGATGGTCGCGTGGTGTTCCACGACGGCAAACTCGGCCGCAAGTTCTGCTCGGTCGACATGATTGCCGAGGCGGCGGAATAAACATCGGGTGACCAGTCGGGTTGCCCACTGGGCGACCCGGTGCCTCCCCTGAGGGAGGCCAGCCACCACAAAAAAGGGAGCCGGGTCCGCCCAGGCTCCCTTTTTTTATTGCTCCCTCATCATCGCGCTGTCGCCGGCCCGTCATCGGGTTCGGCTAGCGGCGCGCTTGCGGAGGAGAGCGACGATGTTCGCGCGGACGAAGAGACTGACGCTGCGGCCCGGCTGGCCGGAAGATGCGGCCCTGCTGGCCGAAGCGATTGCGCACGAGGCGGTGGCGACCCGCCTCGCCCGCGTGCCCTGGCCCTATACGCTGGACGATGCGGCGGCTTTTCTTGCCGTGCCGCGCGGCGCCGCCGACGCACGTTTCCTCATCATGGCGCATGACGGCGCCGCTCCGCGCCTGGTCGGCGGCATCGGCCTCGACGCCGCGGCCGACGGCATTGCGCTGCTCGGCTATTGGCTGACGCCCGATGCCTGGGGGCGCGGCTATGCAACCGAGGCGGGCCGCGCGGTGCTCGACATGGCACGGCACGCGCTGCCGCTGCGCCGGCTCGAGGCGCGGCACCACCTCGACAATCCGGCATCGGGCCGCGTCCTGCGCAAGCTCGGCTTTCGCGAGATCAGGCGCGAGCCAAGCTTCTCGCTCGCGCGCGGCCATCATGTCGACAGCGCGGTGCTGGCGCTCGATCTCGCCGCGGGTAAAGACGCGGGTGAGGACGCGGACGCGGCGACCGACCGAATGCCGATCGCCGCCTGAACCGCTTCCCCGCTCTCGCTTCGTCATGCCGCACCGTCCGGCATGACGAAGCGCTCCCCCTGCCCGCTACCGCCGCTCCCGCCATTGCAAATCGCGACCAGAGCGCCGACACCCGCCACAATGTCCGTTGCCCCCCTGCGCCGCCGCATGAGCCCCGAAGAATCGCGCACCGCCGCGCTCGATGCCGCGCGTGCGCTGCTGGTCGAGGTCGGCCCGCAGGCGGTGACGCTGAAGGCGGTCGGTGCGCGAATCGGCCGCACCCACGCCAATCTCCTCCACCATTTCGGCTCGGCCGAGGGGCTTCAGACCGCGCTGATCGCCGATCTCGCCGCGCGCATCGTCGGGACCATCAAGGCGGCGGTGATCCGCTCGCGCGAGGCGGAGGATCCGGCAGAGGTGGTCGACCTCACCTTTGACGCCTTTGGCCGCAACGGCGCCGGCGCGCTCGCTAGCTGGATGATCCTGTCGGGCAACGAAAACGCGCTGGACCCGATTCTCACCGCGATCCACGATCTGGTCGAGGATCTGGCGCAAGATCACAAGCACGGCGCCGCACCGATTCGCGAGGAAACGCTGCAGCTCGTCCTGATGGCGCTCGGCGACGCCCTGCTCGGCGCGCCCATGGCCAAGGCGCTGGGCCTGCCGCGGGAGACCGCCCGGCAGCTCGCCCGCGGCATGCTGCTAGCCGACCGCCAGAAATAACGCTCGGTCAGATCAGAAACAGGCCGATCACCCCGCCCGCCTGAATCATCACGATCAGCAGCAGATAGGTGGAAAACGGCTCCTTGCGCGTCTTGTGCCGAAAGGCCCGCCGCGCAACGAGCGCACCGGGTGACCCACCGAGAAACGCCAGTTGCAGCAACGTCGCTTCGCGAATGCGCCGCCGCCCTTCGATCGCATAGCGCTTGTCCAGCCAGAAGCTGGTGGCGGCGACGGCGTTGATGACGAGCAGCCAGCACAAGATCGGGATGAGCATGGGCGGATACTGGCAAGGCACTGGTTGATGCTTGCTTTACGCGCGGAGCCCCGCCGCGGCAAAGCCATGTCGTCGGTCGCGGCTAGCGCGGCGCCGGCCGGGCGCGCTCGCCAGTCGCTTTAGCTTTGCTAAAGCGCTAGGAGCGCGCCATGCATTTCCTCGATCAAGCAAAGATCTTCGTCCGCTCGGGCGCCGGCGGCCCCGGCGCGGTCAGCTTCCGGCGTGAAAAGTTCATCGAATATGGCGGTCCGGACGGCGGCAACGGCGGCAAGGGCGGCGACATCGTGTTCGAGGCGGTGGCCGGGCTGAATACGCTGATCGACTTTCGCTACACCCAGCATTTCCGGGCCGAGCGCGGCCATGGCGGGTCGGGCTCGAACCGCACCGGCGCGGGCGGCGAGGACCTTGTCATCAAGGTGCCCGTCGGCACGCAGATCCTGGCCGACGACGACGAGCGCACCCTGCTCCTCGACCTGACGGAGGTCGGCCAGCGCGCGGTGTTCCTGCGCGGCGGCGACGGCGGCCGCGGCAATGCCAGCTACAAGACCTCCACCAACCGCGCGCCGCGCCAGCACGGCACCGGCTGGCCCAATGAAGAGGCATGGGTCTGGCTGCGGCTGAAGCTGCTCGCCGATGCCGGCCTCGTCGGCCTGCCCAATGCCGGCAAGTCGACCTTTATCAACGCTGTCACCAATGCGCAGGCAAAGGTCGGCGCCTATGCCTTCACCACCACGCGCCCGCAGCTCGGCGTGGTGCGGCACAAGGCGCAGGAATTCGTCGTCGCCGACATTCCGGGCCTCATCGCGGGCGCAGCCGAAGGCGCCGGCATCGGCGATCGCTTCCTCGGCCATATCGAGCGCTGCCGCGTGCTGCTCCACCTCATCGATGCCAACGACGAGGATGTCGGCGAGAGCTATCGCATCGTGCGTGACGAGTTGGAGGCTTATGGCGCCGGGCTCGACGACAAGCCGACGGTGATCGCGCTCAACAAGATCGACACGCTCGACGACGAGCTGATCGCCGCGCTCTCCGCCGAGTTGGAGGAGGCGAGCGGCGCCGAGGTGATCCCGCTGTCGGGCGCCAGCGGCACCGGCGTCGACTGGGTGCTCGACAAGCTGCTCGAAAAAATCGGCCCCGACCACGCGGCGGTCGATCCCGACGACGAGGGCGAGGAGCCGGTGGAGTGGTCGCCCGTCTGAACCCACTCTGGGCGCGCCGGATCGGCGCAGCCGCGGCGCTCGCGGTCCTCGCGTGGTGGGCGCCGCGCGCCGCGTTGCTGGCCGCACTGGCACTCTCGATCTGGTGGGTCATGCGGCGCGACGATGATGCCGGCACCTGGGGCGTGTTCTACGTCGTCTTTCTCATCATCCTTGGCATATTGACCATGCTCGTGGCGGGGCTCGCGCTGGTTCACCATCTGCTCGGCGGGTAGCCCCGCCGCCGGCTGTCGCTTGGCAAGCGTGCCCGACCTGCCTACCGCCGCCGCCATGACAACCCGCGCGCTTTTCCCCACCCATTTCTACGAAGGCCGGATCGGCGACGATGCGCTGGTCGAGGAGCTTGAAGCCTCCGTCCACGCGCTCGCGCAGGACGATACCGCCGGCAAGCGCTGGTCGAAGGACCACGGCTATCGCGGCTACACCTCCTATGCCTCCCTCGACGATCTGCCGCAGCGCGATCCCGCCTTCGCCGACCTCAAGCGCCACCTCGATCGCCACGTCGCGCGCTTCGCCGCCGATTGCGGCTTCCAGCTCGGCGGCCGCAAGCTGAAGCTCGACAGCCTGTGGGTGAACCTGTTGAAGCCCGGCGGCACGCATTCCGGCCACATCCACCCGCACAGCGTCGTCTCGGGCACCATCTACGTCACCGTCCCCGCCGGCTCGGGCGCGCTGCGGCTGGAGGATCCACGGCTCGGCCTGATGATGGCCGCCCCCCCGCGCCCCGATACGTTCGTCCATGCCGAGCCGACCCCCGGCGCGATCTTCCTCTGGGAAAGCTGGCTGCGGCACGAAGTGATGCCCAACACCGCCAAAAGCGAGCGGATCAGCATCAGCTTCAACTACAAGTGGTAAGGGTGGCGCGTATCGCCGCCGCGGACTAAAGCCGCCGCCACACGTTTTTCTCAAGGATCGATCATGGGTTTCCGCTGCGGCATCGTGGGCCTGCCCAACGTAGGCAAGTCCACCCTCTTCAACGCGCTGACCGAAACGGCCGCGGCGCAGGCTGCCAATTATCCCTTCTGCACCATCGAGCCGAACGTCGGCAACGTCGGCGTGCCCGATCCCCGGCTCCAGAAGCTGGCCGAGATCGCCAAGTCGGCCAAGATCATCGAAACGCAGCTCGCCTTCGTCGACATCGCCGGGCTGGTGCGCGGCGCGTCCAAGGGCGAAGGGCTCGGCAACCAGTTCCTCGGCAACATCCGCGAGGTCGACGCGATCGTCCACGTGCTGCGCTGTTTCGAGGACGGCGACGTCACCCACGTCGAGGGCAAGGTCGATCCGATCGCCGACGCCGAGACGGTGGAAACCGAGCTGATGCTCTCCGACCTCGAAAGCCTGGAGAAGCGCGTCCCCAACCTCGTGAAAAAGGGTCAGCAGGGCGACAAGGAGGCCAAGATCGGCGCGAGCGTGCTCGGCCAGGCGCTCGACCTGCTGCGCGAGGGCAAGCCCGCGCGCCTGACGCAGCCCAGGGATGCCGAGGAAGCCCGCGTCTTCGCACAGGCGCAGCTGATCACCGCAAAGCCCGTGCTCTACGTCTGCAACGTCGACGAGGGCGACGCGGCGAACGGCAACGCCCTGTCCGCCCGCGTATTCGAAAAGGCTGCCGCCGAGGGCGCGGAGGCGGTGGTCGTCTCCGCTGCGATCGAGGCCGAGATCGCCACCATGCCGGCCGAGGACCGCGGCGAGTTCCTGGCCGAGCTGGGGCTGGAGGAAACCGGCCTCGCCCGCGTCATCCGCGCCGGCTACAAGCTGCTTAACCTCCTCACCTTCTTCACCGTCGGCCCCAAGGAGGCACGCGCCTGGACGGTGTCCGCCGGTGCGAAGGCGCCGCAGGCCGCGGGCGAGATCCACACCGATTTCGAGCGCGGCTTCATCCGCGCCGAAACGATCGCCTTCGACGATTACGTGGCATGCGGCGGCGAATCGGGCGCGCGCGACGCCGGCAAGCTACGCCAGGAGGGCAAGGAATATGTCGTCCACGACGGCGACGTGATGCTCTTCCGCTTCAACGTCTAAGCAATTCCCCCTCCCCCCGCTTGGGGGAGAGGGTCGGGAAGAGGGGCGGTCACGAGCAACCCGCCCCCTCTTCGCGCCATCATCTACGGCCGCGCCACCCGTCCAACTCAGGCGTCCTTCGCCTTCGCCCCCGCCAGCTTGTCGCCCTGCGCCTTGCCGCTTTGCCCCTTGCCGCCGCGCCGCATGGCCAGCGCCCGTTTCACCCGCTCGTCACCGGGAAAGCGTGATGAAGCGGTTTTCAGCGCCGCTGCCGCGCCGGCTTCATTGCCGCGGCCGCGCATCCGCTCCGCATCGGCGAGCAGCTTGTAGACAACCGCTTCGCTCTGCAACGTGACCAGCCGGTCCGCCACCGCCGAAAGGAACGCGGGCGACACCGCCTCGGTATAGCGGCTCGGCGTCACGTCGGCGGCGGGATAGGAATAGCGCGTGATGCCGAACTCGCGCGCGACGAACGCCACGTCGTCGCGGCTCTGCGCATGCGCCAGCAACCGCGCGTCCTGCGGCAGATCGAACTTCTCCCCCGGCAGCCCGACAAAGGCGCGCGATTCCACCCCGCTGCGCGCCGGATTGCGCCGGCCGTCCACCCGCTCGGGCACGCGCGCGTTGAAGCGTCCCAGCATCAGCGCCGCCTCCATCGACAGCGATTCGTTCGCGCCGCCCTCGCGCCCCTGCACCAGGTTTGCGACGCTTGCCGGCAGGCCGACGGCCAGCGCGAAGCGGGCGGAAAACCGCTCGCGCACCGCCGCCAGCCGCTCATATTCCAGCACCGTCACCGATCGCGCACCGAACACGTCGCGGCACCGGGTGATGATATTTGCCCATTGCGGCGCTTCGGGCTCGTTGAGCAGCGCCTCGACATCGCCTTCGGTCTTGAGATGCTGCTGCGCGACGCTTGCCGCCCATTCCACCGGATCGCGCACCACGAAGACGATGCGGATCGTGTCGACATGCTCCAGCAGCCACGCCTGCAGCGCCTCCAGCTCCTGCCGCGAAAAGCCGGTCAGCGCTTCCGCCGACAGCACCATGGTGTGCCAGTCCGCCCCCCGCAGATCGGCATCGACTACCGCCAGCGCTCCCTCCCGGTCCGCGGCATAGGCGTCGCGCGGCGTCGGCGCGCGTTCCATCAGGTCGCCGTGAAACAGGCCAGACAGCGCAAAGGAATGGTTCGGCTCGGCAAAGGGATAGATCACGCCAGCCTCGCGCAGGTCGTGCCGCGCCGCGAAGAACTGGTTCTGGATAAAGGTCGTGCCCGTCTTCTTGTGGCCGATATGGACGATCGCCTGCCGTCTGGCTCTCATGAACGCGTCCTCGTCATCTGCCGAAAAGTCATGGTTCGCATCATGCCACCGCGCGCATTGCGATCGCCTGATCGTACAGCGTGCGATACGCGCTTGCGCATGCCTCCATGCTGAACCGATCGGCTACCTCGGTGGTCAGCGCGCCGGCCGCCGCGCGAAACGCCGTGTCGAGGAACCGCTCCATCGCGTCCGCCACCGAATGGATAAACGCGCTGGTATCGCGCAAATTGGTCGTCACCACGCCCGCCACGCCCTTGTCGGAGGTCAGCATGTCACGGATCTCGCCCACGTCATTGCCCAAGACCGGGCACCCCTCCTGCAGCGCCTGGATGACACACAGGGGGAACGACTCGCCCTCGAACCGCGTCGGCACCAGCGCGCAATCGCTCAGGCGATAGATGCCGTTGATGCACGATTGATAGCCCAGGTAATGGATGCACGGATCGTCACCGGCGATTTCGCGCGAATTGTCGGCAAAGCGCCCCTCGCCGATCATCAGCAGGTGCATTTCCCGCTCGGGATGGCGCATCTTCAGCAGCTTGAACGCCGAAACCGACGCGCGCCACCCTTTGCGCTGGATACCGCGCGCGATGAAGGTGAACACCGTCGCATCCGCGCCGATGCCCAGGCTTTCGCGCGTGAACGGCGCCTCGCGATCGTCGCGCGGCATCCCGTTCGCCATCTTGATGAAGCGCGATCGCTCGAGCGGCAGCCCGGCAAAGACGTCCAGGTTCTTCTCGGCGGTATAGACCCAATAGTCTACGTTGCGCAGCGATCGGAACAGCAGCCGGTCGAGCGCCCCGCCCGGCAGATTGTGCGACCCGTGCATCGAGACGACATACGGGCGGCCGACGCTGCCACCGCGCTCGAAGAACAGGTTCTCGATCAGCACACTGTGCGAATGCACCACATCGATGCCGGCCCGATCGAGCAAGGCGGTCGGCCCGCCCGGAAACATGTCGTCGCGCGAATAGACCGGCACGCGCGGGTCGAGCCGCGCCACCATGTCTTCGTTGCGCTCGGTCAGATTGGCGGCGAGCAGCGACACCATCTGTCCCTGCCGCGCATATTCGTTGGCGAGCAGCAACGGAAACAGCTCGCCGCCGCCCGTCTCGAACCCGAGAAAGCCGATCGCGATATGCGGCCTGCGCGCGCCCTCGGGCGTCAGCGACGCGGCGCGATAGCGCGCCTCGAACGGCCCGTGTGCCGCCTCGACATCGAAATGGCGATATTGATGCGCCAGATCCTCGACGAAGCGCGCGCCGGCGTCGTCATCGACCGGCCAGTATCGCCGGATCTCCTGCTGCACCGCCCAGCATTCGTCGTAATAATAGATCTTGTCGAAATTGCGCGACGATGTGTTCGCGTCATGCTGGCGGAAATAGCTCAACGCCTCGGGCGAAAAGGCGAGCTTTCCGCTGCCGAGCAGGTGGATGTAGAGAAACCAGTCGCCCGCGATGCGATACTGCGCGGCACGGTCGAAGATCGCGTCGTCGATCTGCTGGTTGCGGAACACGCATCCGCCGACGTTGGTGACGATGTTGCGCTTGGCAAAGGCCGATCGAAACCATTGCGCCGCCGGCCGGCAGACCGGCTGATCCCAGATCCCCGGCTCTGCCCCTTCCCGAAAACCCGCCATGCCGGCCATCGGCGAACCGTCACTACGGCTGAACTCGATCCGGCCCAGCGCCATCTTCACCGCCAGATCGGCGAAGTTCGGCACCAGATGCTCGAGGAACCGCGGATCGGCGAAATCGTCGCTTTCGCAGATCCAGATCAGCGCGCCCTGCGCCATCGACAGCCCGCGCTGCCACTGGCGAAACGGATTGCCGGTGCCCGTGTCGTTGAACGCCGTTCGCACCGGAAAGGGGCTTTGCTCGACCAGCCGCTCGATCACCGCGCGGCTGTCGTCGGTCGAGGCATCGTCCAGCACGATCAGCTCGACGTGGCGATACGTCTGATCGAAGATCGATTGCAGCCGCTGCTCCAGATAGCGCGCGTGATTGTAGTTCGGCACGATCACCGACACGAGCGGCGCAAAGTCCGGCTGATAGTGATAGGGTACCGCCGGCCGCTTTTCGTGCCGGCCGTAATTCACCCAGTGCAGGAACGGGTTGATCCCCGCCGCCGCCACTTCGGGATTGGTGTCGAGATAATAGGCCGTGCTGAACGCCGGCGACGGGTCCAGCCGCTGCCGCCAGCCGCTGTCCATATAATGCTCGAACAGCGATACGCCGTCGGGCACCGCGCCAAGCTGCGCCGCGTAATAGGCAGGGTCGAACAGCGCGGCGGCCGGGTCGCCCTCCGGCAGCGCCTCTGCCACCACGCGCGCCGCCACGGCCGCTTCGTCGGGCACCCCCGCCGTCTGCTCGCTCGCTGGCGGCACGGCGGTCGGGCGGCCCTCGGCCCGGCCATGCCGGACGAAGTGCAACAGCGGATTGATGCCGCTTTCCGCCACATCGGGGTTCGCACCGAGATACTGATCGGTGTCGAACGCCGCCGAGGGGTTCAGCCCGCGCCGCCACCCATCCTGCAGATAATGTTCCAGCAGGTCGCCATCGACCGGCTCGGGCAGTTGATCGCGATAATGCGCGTCATCGAACAACGCGCGCAGCTCGGCCATCATCGTCTCGACCGACGCGATGCCCGGTCCCACGCTCCGGTCGGATCGTGGCACCTCGGCGCCGCGGAAGCGCCCTATCGACGCGTGATATTCAAGCGGCGCGCACCCGGCGGCGCGTGCATCCTCGTGCAGCGCCAGATATAGTTCGGTCGAGAAGTGCGGACTCGGATCAAAGCCGGCGAGCCACCCTTCCTCCAGATAATGGCGCAGCGCGCGCTGCGGCAGCGGGTCGACCCCCGCCTCGCGCAATTGTCGACGATAAAAGGCCGGATCGAATTGTTCGATGATCCACTGGCGTGCGTCCGACTTGCCGATCTGGTTAGGCGCATGCTCGACCACGAATACGCATCTCCCCCCGGAACCGGCGCGAACCGCTCATTCCCGCCCCCCTTCGAAACGTCAACCCGGCACTGGCCGCGACCTCTAGTTTGCTGGCCGAACCGTACCCGGAAACAGGCCGCCAGCCGGCCAAACGCGGCCAAACAGCGCCGCCTTTACCCCGCCCGTTCCTGCACCAGGGCGGCAATGATCGTCATGATCGTGCGAAATTTCTCGTCGACCAGCTGGTCGCTGGAAAGATACCGGTACTTCTCATGATCGACCACCGGAAACAACCGCGGGCGCCCCTTGAAATACTTGCGACAGACCGCCTCGTTCACCGGCCGGAAATATTCGATGATCTTGTCCCGCTGCTTGCGCGACAGCAGCGAAACCTTCTTCCTCTCGATCAGATTGTTACCCGTCAGCTCGTTCAATGCGGCATAGAATTTATTGTCATGCACGTCATCGAATATCTTGCGGTTCCCGGACACCATCATCGTAATAGCGTCGGTGACAGAGGGATTTGACTCGCCCTGGTGATAGTCGAACTCGTCGATCTGTTCGTGCAATCCGATCGCATCGATGAAGTCATGCAACAGATCACCATCGACGAAGCTGTTCCGGTCGAACACCCGCGCAACGATCGCATCTGCCCCCGCCTTCTCCTCCCATTCGGCGAGAACTTGGTCCCAATGCCCGAATTGCTTCAACGCCATGATCAGCCAAGCGTGGAAGTCTGTGTCGATCTTGGACGCCCATTGCTGCCACGCGGAGGTCAACAGCTCGTCCTGCCGCCGCAGGTACATCACGATACGCAGGTCGTACTGCGCCGACAGCCCCTCGATGATCGCGCTATTGCCCAGATTCGACAGGTTTTCCGCCGACAACAGCACCGCCCGTGCGGTGTCGCCCGACTGCGCGAACACAGCATCCATCCGCGCCCGAAACCCCGCCGCATCGCGCGCCTTGGCCAGCGCCTCCAGCGCAAACACATGCTCCCCCGAGACATTCTCACCCGTGCCGAGCGAAATGTCGGGCACCACATAGCCAAGGCTGTTCAACAGCGGCCGATTCCGACGGATAAACGACTGAATCGACGACGATCCCGCCTTTGACGCGCCGATATGCAGGATGATTGTTTTGCGCATAAAGTGGCGTCGCGGCTCCCTGGAGCAGAGGCTGCGCACCATGCGCGAGCGGATCACACACGAATAGCGCCGGTTAACAGGGCTTTGCAATTCAAACGGTTGCGCTGCGAACGACGCGGCAGGGCAGTGACGATGGACGCGCGCGCACCAACGCCGTAGCACGCGATCGATCGCGACAGATGCGGCAACGGTGGAGCGAAGGGCAGCGGAATGGACGGGCCGATCATCGTGCCGCGCAATCAGGAGCGCGTCATCGACCTTCCCCTGCCGCCGCTCCTGCGCGATCGGCTTGGCTCCACGGCGCGGCGCTCCACGTTGCTGATCGCTTACGTGACCAAGAGCGGCGAACAGATCACCGCGGCGACCCACGACTTCGCCCCTCGCAAGGGGCACCCGCCGCTCGACCTGCTGCGCAAGCGCCTCCCCGCCCCGCCGCCAGACGTGTCCTTCCTGCGGCTGACCCTACAAGGCGAGCCCGAGGTGCAAGCCATTGACTTGCCGGCATTGTCTCCCGACCTCGCCGACTTTGCGCGTGGGACCATCGCAATAGGCGAGCCTCCGGAGCGCGTCGCTCCCGGCGAGACGGCACAGCTGCGGCTGACCATCCGCAACGACTCTGCCTTCTGCTGGGACGCAGGGCCGACGGGCGTGGCAGTCCGGATCGATCTCGCTGGCGAGGTGTCGATGACACCTCTGCCGGCACCGATCGCCCCAGACAGCGAGGCCACGATCACGCTCGCCCTGCCGGTGCCAGAAGTGCCGGGCGACTGCCAATTGCTATGTTCGCTGGTCCTCGCCCCCACGCTGCCCTTTGCACGCGGACGGGCCTTCAAGCCGGCGCGAGTCCGCATCCGCGTCGCGGCCGACGACCGCGACCTTGAACGATCATCCGATCCGTACTGCCGGGTCAGCATCGTGCCGCCACCCACGCCCTATCTGCCGGGTGAGCCGATCGTTTTTCGGGCGCAGGTCAGCAATCTCGGCACGATCCGCATCGAGGCCGCAGATCCAGGCGGCATCCGCCTGCGCGCCCGCTGGCGTCGTCTCCCGCAAACCGACGGGCCGATCCGCGACCCCGTCACCGTTCTGCTCCCCTACCCGCTCGAGCCCGCCGCGACGTGCATCATCGCGCTCGACGCCACCGTGCCGGGTGCGCCGGGCGATTATCATGTCGATGTCATCGCGGAGCGGATCGGCGCCGGTGCACGCCTGACGGAAGAGCAATGCGACAGTTCGCCAGCGACCGTGACGGTAGCCGATTCGCTGACGCTGGAGAAAGCCGCCGAGCGCGCGATGCGCCAATCTGCAATGCGTGCAGACACGCACGCCGCGCGCGTCGCCTACCAGGATTGGGTGGAGCATTGCGACACCTTCACCGACGCAGCCGATTGCGCCGCGGCAACAGGGCTGGCGTCGTGGCCCGCTCACCCCAGCTTCGGCGTGGTTCTGCCGCACGAAATCCCGCAAGCCATGGCGGACCAAGCACGCGCCTGGCTGCGCGGCCAGGCCTATCCTGCGTGGCAGCTGCATCCCTCCGACGAGCCCGTCACCAACGCTGCCGACATCATCCTCCACTGGGATCCACGCGCCGGGGAACTCGCCGAGCATGCCCTCATCTTTCTGGCAGGTGCGTTCGTCAATGATCCTGCATGCGCCCTGGTCTATGCCGATCACGATCAGCACGACGCGAACGGCCGCCATAGCCGCGTCTTCCTACCGGCACCCGACCCCTTTTTCGCACGCGCCCAGCCGCAGGTCACGACGATCGCCGCGGCGCGGACAAGCGCGCTGCGGGCCGCGGGGATCGCTCCCGACGATCCCGCGGGCGCAGGACAATTGCTCCTGAACCTGCCGGTAAGCGCGATCACGCACGTACGGCAGGTGCTGTTCCACGCCGCAGCCTCGCCATCGGGCGTTGCCAGCCCGCAAGTCATCGATGATGGCAAGTGGCGGTGCATGAAGATGCACGACGCGCCGGGCTATGCCGTTCACGCAATCGCGCCCGTTCCCTTGCCGCGCGTCACCTTGGTGATCCCGACCCGCGATCGGCTGGACCTTCTGGCCGCGTGCATCGGGTCGATCCTGGACCGGACCGACTATCCCAACTTCGATATCATCGTCATCGACAACGGCTCGGAAGAGCCGGAAACTTTAGCTTACCTCCGCTGGCTGGAAGCGGAGGGCGTCGCGCGCATCCTGCGCGACGACGGCCCGTTCAACTGGTCGCGCCTGAACAATCGTGCGGCTGCGCTCACCGGCAGTGACCTGCTGTGCTTCATGAACAACGACACCGAAGTCACGTCGGAGCGCTGGCTGCGTGAACTCGTCGCGCTTGCCTGCCGGCCTGAGATAGGCGTCGCCGGGCCGACCTTGTGGTTCCCAAATGGTACCATGCAGCATGTCGGCGTGGTCTTCTCCGCGCGCGGCAGTCCGCTGCATCCGTTCCGCGCCGCACCGCGCGGCACGGCGCCCTTTTACCTGCGCTCGCTGCGCACACAGCCCGCCGTGACGGGCGCCTGCCTGGTGGTGCGCCGGGCCGTGTTCGAGGCGGTCGGCGGCTTTGCCGAATGCTTTCCGTTGGGCTTCAACGACGTGGATTTCTGCATGCGGGTGCAGGAGCAGCTTGGCCTGCCGTCAGTCTGCACGCCCGCCGCCGAGTTGCTTCACAAGGAAAGCGCCTCCCGCGGGCGGCTGCGAAGCGACAGCGATCACGCCCGCTTCCTCCACGACCTTGCCCTGTTCGAGGGCCGGCATCTCGAGGCCGCACTGGCCGATCGATGGGCCAGCACGGTGGCGCATGACGCGCGGCGCAGCGCCCCGCTGACGATGGTCGCCCGCACCGCACCGGGCTCCCGCGCGGCTGCGCGTCGCTACCGCCGCATGGCCGCATCGCGCATTACCTTTATCCATATTCCGAAAACCGCCGGCACGGCAATCCGCCGGGTGCTGGAGCGTGCGCTGCCCGACCGCGCCGTGCTCAGCATCGGGGCGCGTGCCGTCGTGGAGGGGCACCGGGGCGACCCCGACACCATTTCACGCCTCGCTCCCATGCTGCGCCAGGCGGAAATCCTGATTTCGCACGTCAGCCACGGTTTCGGCGAGCGGGTCGGGTGGCCCTGTCGCTATGCCACCGTCTTGCGGGCACCGCGTGAGCGGGTCCGCTCGCACGCAGGCTTCCTCATCGCACCACCCAACGCGCCGTTGCGCGACACGCCGCTAGCCGACTGGTCGATCGCACGCCTGCTGCGCAAGGGCATCATTCCGGGCAACCTGATGCTCGCCAAGATCCTTGGAGCGCCGCCAGAACCGGTTGGCTGGTCCGCGATCGACGGCCGCTTTCCGCGCTATGCTGGGTTCGGCCTGCCCGCCGCGCTATGGCACGGCGACATGGCGGCGCTTGCCGCACTGCCCGATATCGCGCCCGATCGTGACGCGGCGAAAGTACACGCCGCACTGGCGGTGATCGAGCGCGCCTTCGTGTTCGTGGGCTTGCAGGAGCAGCTGGACGAGCACCTGCGCCTGTTCGGCCGCATCATCGATGTGCCGGATATCGGCGCGGTGCCACACATCAACACCGCACGCGCCGCCGACCGCGTGTTGAGTGAGGAAGATCTGGCGGCGATCGACACGTACAATGCGCTCGACCAGCAGCTTTACGACGCCATCGCGGCGCGTCCCGGCGGGCTGTTCATCAAGGAAATGTGAGGTCTGCGACGGCACCACACGCCGTCGCGCCTCGCTCAACCTTCCAGTTCGCGCATCAGCACGCGCACGGCGCCGTCGACCTCTCGATCGGTGTCGCGCAGCTCCTCGATCCGACGCACCGCGTGGATTACCGTGGAATGGTCACGCCCACCGAACTTGCGACCGATCTCGGGCAGCGATCGCGTCGTCAGCCGCTTGGCGAGATACATGGCGATCTGCCGCGGCCGCGCTACCGCACGTGCCCGGCGTGCGGAGACCAGATCCACCGGCTTCAGGTCGAAATGTGTCGAAACCAGCTTCTGGATTTCGTCGATCGTCACCCGGCGCACGCTGCCGCGCAGCACGTCACCCAATGTCGCAAGGGCAAAATCCAAGTTGATCGTCTCGCCCGTCAGCTGGGCATAGGCGACCACGCGATTGAGCGCACCTTCCAGCTCCCGGATATTGCCGGTGATCCGCCCTGCCAGCAGGTCGAGCACGTCGGCCGGCACCTTGGTATCGAGCAGCTCGGCCGCCTTGCGGTCCAGAATGGTGCGGCGCAGGTCCAGCGAGGGCGCCTTGATGTCGGCGACGAGGCCGATCGCCATACGCCCGATGATACGCTGCTCGATCCCGTCGAGTGCCTGTGGGCAGCGATCCGCCGAAATCACCAGCCGCTTGCCCGCCGCCATGATCTCGTTGACCGTGTGGAAGAACTCTTCCTGCGTTGCGTCCTTGCCGGCGATGAACTGAAGATCGTCGATCAGCAGCAGATCGGCGGATCGCAACCGGGCCTTGAATGCGAAGGTATCGCGCGCGCGCAGCGCCGCCACGAAATCGAACATGAAGCGCTCGGCCGACATCGCGATCACGCGCGCGCTCGGCATCGCCGCCATGAAGGAATGGCCGATCGCATGCATCAGGTGCGTCTTGCCCTGGCCGGTGCCCGAATGGAGGAACAGCGGGCTGAAGCGCACGGGACCGGGCTCGGCCAGCGCCTTGGCGGCGTTGAACGCGACACGGTTCGACGCATCCACCACGAAGCGGTCGAAGGTATAGCGCGGCTCCAGCGCGGGGCGCTCGATATCGGCAGCGATCGCCGGCTCCGCCGACGGTGCCGCCGTCACCGGCGGGACTGCCGGCGCCGCAGCGACCGGCGCGGTCAGGGCGGTCACGCCCGACACCTCACGCGCCGCCGCGGTCTCGATTGCCACAGCGCGCACCGACGGGAGCACTGCACGGAACTCGTGATACAGCCGGTCCGCATAATGGCTGCGCACCCAGTTGGTCATAAAGGCGGACGGCAGCGTCAAACGGACACGATCGGCATCGCCGCTGTCCTCCAGCTGCATCGGCTTGAGCCACTGGTCGAACAACCGTGCACCGGCGGACTCGCGCAAATTGGTCCGCACCCGTGCCCATGCCCGTGCCACATCCCCTGATTCTTCTGGCACAACAAACTGTGACAACGGCACGCACACCTTTCCTGTGGCCGCGACGCGAAAGTCGCAGCCTGAAATCAACAGAGCAAAACTGTCCCCCGATGTGGCCCCCGCCACGGTCGGCTACGACGATGGTTCGTTTGAGCGCCTCAGGCAGAAGGTGCCGTGGCGACTGAGGATGGTTTAGGAACAGGCTCGTGAGTCGATCAAGCCCGGTGCTTGCCACATTTCCGAAATATACCGCCTTGACTCGATCCGGCCCGCGGTAATGCGTCGAAAAACTTACAAGTACCTATGATTACTTGTAAAAACACGAAAGGTCCGGAACGCTTCCTTTTGCGAATCGCGGGCAATCCTAGGCTTTTTGAATGCCCTTGTTTTGTTCCACCCGGCCGCCCCGAAGCGGCGCAAATCATCCGTTCGGGGCTAAGCCATTGGCGAACAAAGTATCGTGATATTTACCCTTCTTTGTCGCCCATCGTGACCAGCGCCTTCACGAATCCGCCCGGCTTGTCGCGCGTCGCGGCCAGCGCCTCGCCCAGCCGCTCCAGCGGGTAGCGCCCGGTGTAAAGCCGGGCGGGGTCCAGCCGCCCGCTCGCCACCAGGTCGATCGCCTCGCGAAGGCCGCGCATCTGCACCGCGGGGTCGCGCTCGTGCGCGTTGACCACGTCGATGCCCTTCCAGTTCCAGTTCTGCACGTTCACCTGGCGCGGGCCGTCCTGGTGATAGCCCGCGATCACCAGCCGACCGCCAAAGCCGATCAGCTCGCCGGCAAGATCCAGCGGCCATTGCTTGCCGACCGCTTCGATCACGCGCGGGCAGAAGCTGCCGCCGGTCAGCTGCCCGACCTCGCCGATGATCTTGTAATGATCGATCATCGGGATCGTCACCTCGGCCCCGTAATGCTTTGCGAGGTCGAGCGATTCGTCGCGGCGCGAGATCGCGATCACCCGTGCGCCCGCCTCGCTCGCCAGCCGCGTCAGGATCGCGCCGAGGAAGCCGATGCCGATGATTGCCACCCACTGCCCCGCCTCCACCTGCGCCCGGCGGAAGATGTTGACCGCGCAGGCGATCGGCTCGCCCGGAAACGGCTGCCCGGCAAGTTCGGCAGGCAGCGGCACGACCTTCTCGACCGGCGCCACGTCATAGCCCGCGAATGCGCGTTCGGAGAGCATCGCGACGCGCGTGCCGAGCGCCATGTCGACGCCCTGCCCCACGGCGTCCACCACGCCCCACGCTTCGTGCCCCAGTCCGCCGGGCGCACCTGGCCAGCTCGACCAGGGCTGGCCTTCCCACGGCTCGACGTTGGACGCGCACACGCCGCACCCTTCCACCTTGACGCGCACTTCGCCCGGCGCGGGCTGCGGCACGGGCACCTCGTCGATTCTGATCTCGCTTGGTCCCTGGAGTACCGCCGCCTGCATGGTTCCCGTCACGTTGCCGCCTTTCGCTTCATTGATATTGTCTGGATTGCTGCACCCGCCGCCCCCGGCGGGGCGTTGCGCCTGCCATGTCGAACGACCCTTATATGGCCCGCACGCTGCGCGAGAACATCGACCGGCTGAAACAGCGTGCCGATCGCGCCGCGCGCGACGCGCCACTGGGCGATCGGCTGGCGGAGGCGATCACGCGCTTCGCCGGCTCCATGGCCTTTGTGGCGCTGCACGCGCTGCTGTTCGGCGGCTGGATCGTATGGAACCTCGGCTGGATCCCCGGCCTCGAACCGTTCGACCCAAGCTTCGTGATGCTCGCCATGGAGGCGTCGGTGGAGGCGATCTTCCTCTCCACCTTTGTCCTCATCTCGCAGAACCGCATGGCCGCCGCCGCCGACCGCCGCGGCGATCTGGACCTGCACATCTCGCTGCTGACCGAGCATGAGCTCACCCGCCTTGCCGGCATGATCGAGCGGATCGCGGATCGCGTGGGCGCCGGCAGCGATCCGGAGATCGAAGAGATCAAGCAGGACGTCTCGCCCGAACAGGTGCTCGATGCGCTGGAGGAACCCGGTCCCCCGCCCGCGCAGACCTGACGCCGCTTCACGCCGCGCGGACGTTCAGCGCCAACAGCCGCCCGCCCCAATCGCCCACCGCCAGCGACGTGATCGACCCCGGATCGACGTCGAACGACAGCATTCGGTCGAGCGACAGGCCAAGGTAATGCGCCACCACGCCGCGGATGATGTCAGAATGCGATACGCACACGATCGCGCCCGTCCGGTCCGGTCGGCCCAGCGCGTCGAGATGCGCAACCGCCCGCGCCACGGCATCGGTCATCCGTTCGCCGCCAGGCACCTGTGCGCTGCCGCGTGACGCGTTCCAATGATCCCACGCCGGATCGCCGTCCAGATCGGCGATGACCCGACCGGTCCAGTCGCCGAAGTCCACCTCGTTCAGCGCGTCCACAACCGTCGGTTCCTGCCCGAACGCCGCGCCGATCAGCGCCGCGGTTTCGCGCGTGCGTCGCTGTGGGCTGGTATGGACCAGGGTTACGTCACGTAGTCGTTCGGCGGCCCAGCGCGCCTGTTCCGCGCCGATCGGCGCCAGCGGATGGTCGCCGCCACGCCCGGTCAGCACCCGCCCGGCCTCGGCATGTGCGCCGTGCCGCACGAGATGGATCACTGCCGTCAACGGCCCCCGCCTGTTTCAGCTACGTTGAAGATGCCGCCTGAACGGATCGCGCGGGGTCACGTTCCGAATAAACGTCTTAACCTAGATCAGGATTTCGTATCGTTGCCGAAATCACCGGGAACCAAGGGTAGATGAAGATGTTCCTGCTTGTGGGGTTGCCCGGCGTAAGCGGGCGGAAAACCAGAACAAACACGAAGCGGGGATTGATGACCGAACAAGTTCTGATCACGGGCGGAGCCGGATTTATCGGCCGCTTCGTCACCGACGAATTGCTCCGCCGCGGCAACCGCGTGCGTATCCTCGACAATCTCCTGCCGCAAGTGCACGGCGACAGCGGCAATCGCCCCGCGAACCTCTCACCCGATGCCGAACTGATCGTCGCCGACGTCCGCGACGGCGATGCCGTCTCCCGCGCGCTCGACGGAGTCGATAGCGTGGTCCATCTCGCCGCCGAGGTCGGCGTCGGTCAGTCGATGTACGAGGTCGAACGCTACACCTCGGTCAACGACGTCGGCACCGCGGTTCTGTTTGAAAAGCTGATCGACAAGCCGGTGCGTCGCGTCGTCACCGCATCGTCCATGAGCATTTATGGCGAGGGGCTGTACCGCGACGCGGACGGCAACCTGGTCGAGGACGCGGCGCGCGGCATGATCCGCGACGGCATGCGCCAATGGGATCCCACCGACGCGCAGGGGCGCCCGCTGGTCCCGGTCGCCACGTCCGAGACGAAGCGCCCGGCGCTGTCCTCGATCTACGCGCTCAACAAGTACGTGCAGGAACGCACCACCCACATCATGGGCGCGCCCTACGGCATCGAAAGCGTCTGCCTGCGCCTGTTCAACGTCTACGGCCCCGGCCAGGCGCTCTCCAACCCCTACACCGGCGTGCTCGCGATCTTCGCCTCGCGCCTCCTCAACAAGCAGCGCCCGATGGTGTTCGAGGACGGCGAACAGCGCCGCGACTTCGTGCATGTCGGCGACGTCGCTCGCGCCTTCGCCGATGCGCTCGTCCTGCCAGAGGCGGTCGGCGGCACGTTCAACGTCGGGTCGGGCAACGACCGCTCGGTGACCGAGGTGGCCGAGGCGCTCGGCCGCGCCATGGGGCAGAACGATGCCTCGCCCGAGATCGTCGGCAAGGCGCGCGTCGGCGACATCCGCCATTGCTTCTGCGACACCTCGCTCGCGGCCGAGCGGCTCGGCTTCCGCGCCACCGCAGATTTCGAGACGGAGCTTGCCGTGCTCGCCGACTGGGTGGCGCAGCAGACCGCCGACGACCGCGTCAGCCAGGCGCGCGCCGAACTCGAGAAGCGCGGCCTGGTCGCATGAGCGGCGTTCGCCACGGTGAAGATGGGCGGCCCATCCTCGTCACCGGCGGCGCGGGCTTCATCGGCAGCAATCTCGCGCATCGCCTCGCCGGCGAGGGCCACCGCGTCATCGTCTATGACGCGCTGGTCCGCGAGGGCGTGAAGCGCAATCTTGAATGGCTGAAGGCGAACCACGGCGACAGGATCGACGTGCGCGTCGCCGACATTCGCGACGAGGCGGGCATGACCGCCGCGGTTCAGGAATCGCAGGCGGTGTTTCACATGGCGGCGCAGGTCGCTGTCACCACCAGCCTAGTCGACCCGCGCGCCGATTATGCGATCAACATTACCGGCACGCTGAACGTGCTGGAGGCCGCGCGTACCGCCGCCGAAACGCCCGCAGTTATCTTCGCCTCCACCAACAAGGTCTATGGCGACCTGATCGACCTCGCGTTCGACGAAACGGACAACGGCTACCAGCCCGTCGATCCGCTGGTGAACGCTTATGGCATCGGCGAGACGCGCCCGCTCGATTTCCACACGCCTTATGGCTGCTCCAAGGGCGCCGCGGACCAATATGTTCTCGACTATGCCCGCAGCTATGGCGTGCCCAGCGCCGTGCTGCGCATGAGCTGCATCTACGGCGAGCGTCAGATGGGCACCGAGGACCAGGGATGGGTCGCCCATTTCCTGATCCGCGCGCTCGAAGGCCGCACCATCGACATCTACGGTGACGGCCACCAGGTCCGCGACATCCTCGAGGTGAGCGACGCGGTGGACACCTATCTCGCGCTCTGGCGGCAGCTCGACCGCCATTCGGGCCGCGTCTTCAACCTGGGCGGCGGTCCCGACAATGCCGTCAGCCTGCGCAGTGTGCTGGCCGAGATCGAAACGGTGGTCGGCCGCCCGATCGACCTGCGCTTCGGGGACTGGCGCGCGGGCGACCAGCGCTATTTCGTCGCCGACCGCCGCGCCGCCGAGGAAGCGCTCGGGCTTGCCAAGCCGGCCGACTGGCGCACCGGCCTGCGCCGCCTCGCCGCGTGGCTGTCAGAGGAACGCGGCCTCCCGATCGGCACCCCCCCCGCCCTGAAGGTGGCGATTTGATGCGTGGAGCGCCGCAGCGCATCCTGATGACGGTTGATGCGGTGGGCGGGGTGTGGCGCTATTCGGTCGACCTCGCCGCCGCGCTGAGTGAGGCGGGCGTCTCGACTGTCCTCGCGCTGCTCGGGCCCGCCCCGTCCGACGTGCAGCGCGCCGAAGTCGCCGCGCTGCCGCGCGTGACGTTGGTGGAAACCGGTGAGCCGCTCGACTGGCTGACCGACGATGCGGTGTCGGTGCAGCATGCCGCCGCGACGGTCGCGATGCTGGCGACGGCGCACCGCGCGGACCTGATCCACGTGAACCAGCCCGCGCTCGCCGCCACCCTGCCCGGCGACCTGCCGATGATCGTCGTCGCGCACGGTTGCGTCGCCACCTGGTGGAATGCCGCGCGGCCGGGGACGCCGCTCGATCCCAAGTTCGAATGGCACCGCGCGCTTGCCGCCCAGGGGCTGCGCCGCGCCACCCGCGTGGTCGCGCCCAGCGAAAGCTATGCGCACGCGGTCGCGCGCACCTATGGCCTGCGCGATCTGCCCGTCGCGATCCACAATGGCCGCACCCCGACACCCGTCGCCCCGTTGCGCCCGCGCCACATCGCCTTCACCGCCGGCCGGCTGTGGGACGAGGTGAAGCGCACCCCGCTGCTCGACGCCGCCGCCGCGCGCCTTGCCGCCCCGCTCTACGCCGCCGGCGCAACCCGCGCGCCGCACGGCGCCTCCGTGCCGGTCGAGCACCTCCACCTCATTGGCGAGCGCTCGTCCGCCGGCATCGCGGCGATGCTTGCGGCCCAGCCCGTGTTCGTCTCCGCCGCCTCGTTCGAGCCGTTCGGGCTTGCGGTGCTTGAGGCCGCGCAGGCCGGCTGCGCGTTGGTCCTGTCGGACATCGACACCTTCCGCGAGCTGTGGGACGGCGCCGCGCTGTTCGTCGCCGGCGACGATCCCGCCGCCTGGGCCGATGCGATCGCGCACCTGCTCGCCGACGACCCGACCCGCGTGGCGCTTGGCGCCGCCGCGGCCGAACGCGGCGCGCATTTCACGCTCGCCGCCACCACCACCGCCATGCTGTCGCTCTATGCCGACGCCGGCGCCGATCAAAGGGCTGCGGCATGAGAATCGTCTATTTCACCCACAGCCTCGCCTCCTGCTGGAACCACGGCAACGCGCATTTTCTGCGCGGCGTGCTGAGCGAGTTGGTCGATCGGGGCCACGACGTTGTCGCCTACGAACCCGAGGGCGCGTGGAGCCTCGCTAACCTTCTCGCCGATCATGGCGATGAAGGGCTGGCACTCTGGCGCGCGCGCTATCCGGAGCTCACCTCGCGCACCTACGCCCCCGGCACGCCGGTCGAGGGACTGACCGACGGCGCCGACCTCGTGATCGTTCACGAATGGAACGACCACGATCTGGTCGCCGCGGTGGGCGATCTGCGCAAGCATGGCGCCCGCTTCACCCTCCTGTTCCACGACACGCATCACCGTGCGGTCAGCGAACCGGAATCGATGAAGGCCTATGACCTCTCCGGTTACGATGGCGTTCTCGCGTTCGGCGAGACGCTGAGCGAGATCTATCGCGGCTGGGGCTGGAACAACCGGGTGTGGACCTGGCACGAGGCCGCCGACCTGCGCCGCTTCCACCCGCCGGTCGAGGAGGGCGAGCGCGACGGTCTCGTCTGGATCGGCAATTGGGGCGATGGCGAGCGGACGGAGGAGCTTGAACGCTTCCTCTTCGCGCCCGCGCAGGATGCAGCGCTGTCGCTCGACATCTACGGCGTGCGCTATCCGGCGGAGGCGCTGGCGACGCTTGATCGCTACGGCGTACGCTATCACGGCTGGGCACCCAACGCCGCCGCGCCCGACATCTTCGCGCGCCACCTCGCCACCGTGCACGTGCCACGGCGCTATTATTCCACCATCCTGCCCGGCATCCCCACGATCCGCGTGTTCGAGGCGCTGGCCTGCGGCATCCCGCTCGTCTCCGCGCCATGGGACGATGCGGAGGGGCTGTTCTCCCCGTGGCAGGACTATCTCGTCGCCCGCGACGGCGCGGAAATGACCCGCCACCTCACCGCCCTGCGCGACGATGCGGACCTGCGTCGCTCGCTCGCCGCGCACGGCCTCGCCACCATCAAGGCGCGCCACACCTGCGCGCACCGTGTCGACCAGCTGCTGGCCATCGTCGCCGGCCTGCGCACCGACACCGCAACGAAAGAAGCCGCATGAAGATCGCCTTCTACGGGTCGAGCCTGCTGTCCTCCTATTGGAACGGCGCCGCGACTTACTACCGCGGCATCCTGAAGGCGCTTGCCGCGCACGGTCACCAGATCACCTTCTACGAACCCGACGCCTTCGACCGTCAGCAGAACCGCGACATCGAACCGCCCGAATATGCCACCTCGGTCGTCTATCCCGCGACCGAAGAGGGCCTGCGCTCGGTTCTCGCCGAGGCGCACAAGGCGGACGTGGTGGTAAAGGCGAGCGGCGTCGGCGTGTTCGATGCCGAACTGATCGCCGGTATCGTCGAACACGCCCGGCCGGACGCGCTCAAGATCTTCTGGGACGTCGATGCCGCCGCGACGCTGGACGAGATCCGCGGCGATCCTGCGCATCCCGTCCGCGACGCGCTGCCGCACCTCGACATGGTGCTGACCTACGGCGGCGGCCCGCCGGTGGTGGAGGCGTATGAGGCGCTTGGCGCCGCGCGCTGTATCCCCATCTACAATGCGGTCGATCCCGACACGCACCACCCGGTCGCCCCGGACGATCGCTTCGCCTGCGACCTCGCCTTCCTCGGCAATCGCCTGCCCGATCGCGAGGCACGCGTGGAGCAGTTCTTCCTCGCCGCCGCCGCCGCGCTGCCGGAGCAAAGCTTCCTGATCGGCGGCAGCGGCTGGCACGACAAGCATATGCCCGCCAACGTCCGCCACCTCGGGCACGTCGGCACCGCCGACCACAACGCCTTCAACTGCACGCCGCGCGCCGTCCTGAACATCGCACGCGATTCCATGGCGGCGGTCGGCTTCTCCCCCGCCACCCGCGTGTTCGAGGCTGCCGGCGCCGGCGCCTGCCTCATCACCGATTATTGGGAGGGGATCGAACAGTTCCTCGTTCCGGGTGAGGAAGTGCTGGTCGCGCACACCGGTCAGGATGTCGCCGACCTCCTGGCGGACCTCACCACCGAACGCGCCCGCGCAATCGGCGAAGCCGCGCGCCGCCGCGTGCTGGCCGAACACACCTACGAACTGCGCGCCAAGCAGGTCGACGAACTCTTCCGCGCGCACGCCGATGCCACGCAGGTGGCCGCATGAAGCTCGTCGTTCTCGGCCTCAGCCTCGGCTCCTCCTGGGGCAACGGCCACGCCACCACCTGGCGCGCGCTCCTGTCGGGCTTTGCCGCGCGCGGGCACGACATCCAGTTCCTGGAGCGCACCGTCCCCTGGTACGCCGGCGATCGCCGCGACCTGGTCGATCCCGATTTCTGTCGGCTCGATTATTACGCCGACCTCGCCGATCTCGAAAACTGGCGTGATACGATCGCCAATGCCGACGCCGTCATCGTCGGCTCCTACGTGCCCGAGGGCGTCGCGGTGGCGAAGTTCGTGCAGCAAACGGCAAAGGGCGTCACCGGCTTCTACGACATCGACACGCCCGTCACTTTGGCGAAGCTCGACCGCGGCGATTACGAATATCTCTCGCCCGAGGTCATCCCCGGCTTCGACCTGTACCTGTCCTTCACCGGCGGCCCCACGCTGGAGCGGATCGAGCAGCAATATGGCGCCAAGGCCGCACGCGCGCTCTACTGCACCGTCGACGCCAATCGCTATCAACCGCAGGATACGCCCAAGCGCTGGGCGCTCTCCTATCTCGGCACCTACAGCGACGATCGCCAGCCCACGCTGGAACGCCTGCTGATCGAGCCCGCATGCCGCCGCCCCGATCTCCAGTTCGCGGTCGCCGGCCCGCAATACCCGGACACGATTGACTGGCCGGCCAACGTCACGCGCATCGATCACCTGCCCCCCGCCGATCACCCGGCGTTCTACAGCGAATCGCGCATGACGCTGAACGTCACCCGCGCCGACATGATCGCCGCCGGCTGGTCGCCATCGGTTCGCCTGTTCGAGGCCGGCGCGTGCGGCACGCCGATCCTGTCCGATCGCTGGGACGGCATCGACGACCTGTTCGCGCCGGGCACCGAGATCATGCTTGCCGATACCACCGAACAGGCGCTCGCCGCGCTCGACCAGGACACCGCAGCGCTCGGCCAGGCGGCCCGCGCGCGCGTCCTCGCCGGCCACACCGCGCAGCACCGCGCCGCACAGCTCGAAACCTACCTGACCCAAGCCGCAAGGCCCCACCCCAGCCGGAGCACGCCCCGCATGGACAACAACGACGCTCCCGTAACGCTGGTCGCCGGCGGGGCCGGCTTCATCGGCTCGCATCTTTGCCAGGCGCTGCTCGACCGTGGCGAGACGGTGCTCTGCCTCGACAATCTGCAGACCGCGCGCGCGACCAACCTCGACGATCTGATCGACCATCCGCGCTTCAGCTTCGTGAAGGCCGACGTCATCGACGCGCTGCCGGCCGAGGTCACCGACCTCACGGCGCGCATCACCCGCGTCTACAATCTCGCCTGCGCCGCCTCGCCGCCGCATTACCAGGCCGATCCCGAGCATACGATGCTCACCTGCGTGCTCGGCACCACGCACCTGCTGCGCCTCGCCGAACAGGCCGGCGCGCGCTTCCTTCTTACCTCCACCAGCGAAGTGTACGGCGATCCCGAAGTGCATCCGCAGCGTGAGGATTATCGCGGCGCGGTCAGCTGCACCGGCCCGCGCGCCTGCTATGACGAGGGCAAGCGCGCGGCGGAAGCCATGGCGCTCGACTTCGCCCGGCTGAACCGCGCCGACGTGCGCATCGCGCGCATCTTCAACACCTATGGCCCGCGCATGCACCCCGATGACGGCCGGGTCGTGTCGAACCTCATCTGCCAGGCGCTCTCGGGCGACACGATGACAGTGTACGGCGATGGTAGTCAGACACGCAGCTTCTGCTACGTCAGCGATCTGGTCGCCGGACTTATCGGCCTGATGGACAGCGACACGGTCGGCGCCGCCCCGGTGAACCTCGGCAATCCCAACGAGCTGACCGTCGGCGACCTCGCCACCCGCATCGTCGAGATGACCGGCGCCAAATGCCTGATCGACTATCAGCCGCTTCCCATCGACGACCCCCGCCGACGCAAGCCCGACATCACGCGCGCGCAGCAGGTGCTCGGCTGGGCGCCGCTCGTCCCGCTGGAGGATGGCCTTTCGCGCACCTGCAGCTGGTTCGCCGAGGAGCTGCGCCAGATGGATCGAATGCCGCTGCTGTCGGTTGCCGCTGAATAAAGGAGAGCGGTCATGCCCGAAGACGTCGACAAGAACGGCACCACCGAAACCAAGCGCCCCAACATCTCGACCGAGCATCAAAAGGAAGGCGACGCCCACCGTCCGTCAGACACGCTCGACAAGGGCCAGCCCAACGAACAGGCTGTCGAACGCAAGACGTCGCTGACCCACAACGACTGAGCATCGACCGGCCCAGTCGCACGAGGCCGGCTACAATCGCCAAGTCGCCGCCCCGCTCGTCAGCAGGGCGGCGCGCATGGCTCAGGCCGCCGCCTGATTTTCATGTGGCGGATAGTCGGTGTAACCCTCCGGCCCCTTGGAATACCACGTCTTGGGATTGTCCTGCGACAGCGGCACACCGTCGCGAAGTCGCTCCATCAGATCGGGGTTGCCGATATACGGGCGACCAAAAGCGATGGCGTCGGCGACACCTGAATCAAGATCGGCCTGCGCCTTTTCCAAAGTGTAATCCTGATTGAGCACCAGCGGCCGCGAGAAGACCTTGCGGATCTTCGGGCTCAGCTTGGGCACGTCCGTGGCACCATAGGTGCCGTCCGGCGACAATTCGCGCAGCTCGAGGAAGGCAATGCCAAGCTCGTCGAGCAGCTTCGCGGCTGGCACGAAAACCGCTTCCGGATTGCTGTCGTCAGCGCCCTGCGTTTCACCGTTCGGCGACAGGCGAATCGAGGTCCGCTCGGCACCTGCCACCGCGATCACGGCCTCGACCGCTTCCTTCATGAAGCGGATGCGGTTCTCCGGCGAGCCGCCGTAGTCGTCGTCGCGCAGGTTTGTCTTGTCGCGCAGAAACTGGTCGATCAGATAGCCATTGGCGCCATGCAACTGCACCCCGTCGAACCCGGCGGCCAAGGCGTTGCGGGCCGCCTGCGCATATTGCTCCACCGCTTCCTTGATCTCGGCCACGGTGGCGGCGCGCGCCTCGCCATAAGGGTTCTTGTCCGGGTCATGATAGCTGGCCCGCGTGGCCGAGGCCGAAAGCGGCTGAAGCTTGTTCACATCGGGCCGCGCCAGACGCCCCTGGTGCCAAAGCTGCGCGATGATCTTGCCGCCGGCCTCGTGCACCGCCTCGGTCACCGGCTTCCACGCCTCGACCTGCGCATCGGTGTAGAGACCCGGCGTAAACGGCCAGCCAAGCCCCTGCCGACTGATGCCGGTCGCTTCCGAGATAATCAGGCCGGCGCTCGCGCGCTGGCGATAATAATCAACCATCATGGCGGTCGGCACGTGATCGCCATCGGCACGCATGCGGGTCAGCGGTGCCATGAACACGCGGTTGGCAGCGCGAATGGCGCCCAATTCAATTGGGTCGAACAGGCTCGGCATTTCAAACTCCCCTTTCCGTTTATTTGTAACGGGACAGGCCCGAAATAGGCGGTTACGGGGCAGCATGCACGAGGCACCGCCCCCAAGAAAAGCTACGGCGCGCCCAAGTGGCGGCGTTCTGGCCTTTGCCGCCCTGCTTGGCGGCAACGTGGCGCTCGCCTTCGGGCCGGTGTTCGTCCGGCTGACCGATGTGGGGCCGGTCGCCGCCGGCTTCTGGCGCATCGCGCTCGTCACGCCGCTATTGCTTGCCCTTGCCGTGATGACCGGCGGGCGCCCGATCGCCAACGCGCGCGGGCTCGGCTGGGTGCTGGCGGCCTCCGGGCTCCTGTTCGCCGGCGATCTCGCCAGCTGGCACGTCGGCATCCTTCATACGAAGCTCGCCAACGCCACCTTGTTCGGCAACGCCGCCAGCTTCGTTTTCCCGCTCTACGGCTTTCTCGTCGCGCGCGCCTGGCCGACTCGGCTCCAGGCACTGGCGCTCGCGCTCGCAGCCACCGGCGCCGCGCTGCTGATGGGTCGCTCCTATCAGCTTGACCCGCAAAACCTCGTCGGCGACCTGCTCTGCCTCCTCGCAGGCATCCTCTATGCCGGCTATTTCATCATGATGGCGCGCGCCCGTGCCCGAATGGCGCCGCTGCCCGCGCTCAGCCTCTCGTCCGCGGCTTCCATATTGCCGCTTCTGTTCGCCGCCGCGCTGCTCGGCGAGCGGATCTGGCCCGCACAGTGGACGCCGCTACTCGGCCTCGCCTTGTGCAGCCAGGTGATCGGCCAGGGGCTGATGATCTACGCGCTGGGCCGTTTCACCCCGCTCCTCATCGGGCTGGCGCTGCTGACCCAGCCAGTGGTCGCCGCGACAGTAGGCTGGCTAGCCTATGGCGAGATGCTCGGCACGGCCGATCTCCTCGGCGCTGCGCTCGTGGCGGCGGCACTCGTGCTCGTGCGCATCGCGCCAGAACGTCGGGTGGTCGTCACCCCCTGACAGGTGCGCTCCGGCGCGCCGCAACAACGCAGTAAGGCCGTGCGCGTGGTGGCAATCCCACCCCGATCACGCCTATATGCAAGGCATGACCGACACCGCAGACCTCACGCTCGACGAGATTCGCGTTCTTCTGGCGCCAGCCGTCGCAGAGAATGCCGCTTTTGACGGCTGGGGCGCCGCCGCGCGTGACATGGCAGCGGACATGAACGGCGTCGACAAGGACGTCGCGGCACTCGCCTTCCCCGGCGGGGCGGTCGACATGATCGATGCCTGGTTCGCCAGCGTGGACGCGGCGATGGTGGCGACGCTTTCGCCCGACGCGCTTGCGGCCATGAAAATCCGCCAGCGCATTACCGCCCTTGTCGAGGCGCGCCTCACCGCCACCGCACCGCACCGTGAGGCGCTACGGCGAGCGCTTGCCATTCTCGCCTTGCCGCAGAACATCGCCACCGCCGCGCGGCTCGGCTGGCGGAGCGTAGACGCGATGTGGCGCGCCGCCGGCGATACCGCGACCGACTATAACCACTACACCAAGCGGGCGATGTTGTTCGCCGTCTATGGCATCACCATCACCGTCTTTCTCGACGACGAAAGCAAGGGGCATGCCGACACCAGCGCTTTTCTCTCGCGTCGCATCGACGGCATCATGCGGGTCGAAAAGGCAAAGGCAAACATCGCGCGTCGCGGTCTGCGCGCTCCCAGCCTGTCGCGCTTCGTCGGACGGCTTCGCTATCCTGTCGTCTGACCGGCGGGCGGGGTCGCGTGCGAACCGATCGCCGGTACGCGTCTGGAATTGATAATCGTTCGCAATCCCGTTACTAGGCGCCTGTGCTTGCTCCCGCCCCTCTCCCGCTCGAATCGCTCCCGCTGCGTCGGCGCGCAACGATTTCGGCCATCGCCTGGGAATCGTTGGCGCCGCCCGAAGCGCGGCGGCTACGCGAATTCGGCTTCGAGGAGGGCATGCATGTCGAACTGCTGCATCGCGCCACCTTGTTCCGCGGTCCGGTCGCCTGTCGGATCGGTCGGATGACGGTGGCGCTGCGACGCAACGTCGCCGCCGCAATCACGGTCACGACGGACTGATATGAGCGTGCTCCCGCTGGTAGCGCTGGTCGGCAATCCCAATGCCGGCAAATCGGCCTTGTTCAACGCGCTCACCGGCGCGCGGCAGAAGGTCGGCAATTATCCCGGCGTCACCGTAGAGCGGCACTCCGGCCGGCTGGCGCTGGACGACGGTCGCCCGGTCGAGCTGGTCGATCTGCCCGGTACGTACAGCCTCGATCCCTCCTCGCCCGATGAGCAGGTGACGCGCGACATTCTGTTCGGCCGTCAGCTTGGCGAGCGGCGACCCGACGTCCTCGTCGTGGTGGTCGACGCCGCCAATCTCGATCTCCACCTCCGCTTCGCGCTTCAGTTGATCGCGCTCGGGCTGCCTGTAGTGGTGGCGCTCAACATGGTCGATCTGGCCGAGCGTGACGGCCTCACCCTTTCGGCCGAGGCGCTGTCGCGTGAACTTGGCGTCCCGGTGATCCCGACGGTTGCCGTGCGCAAGCGCGGGCTGGACGTGTTGCGCGCTGCCCTCACCACTGCTGTGGAGACAAGCGGCACAGCCACGCCGCGCGCCGAGCCGCCGGTTGAGGCGCCACTCGGCCAGCTTCAGCGCCGCGCGCGCGAGATCTCCTATGCGGCGATCGTCAGCGAAACGCCGACGCGCCGCTGGAACAATGCGCTCGACGCCGTCGCTCTACATCCAGTCGCTGGTCCGATCCTGTTGGTCGCGCTGATGTTCGTGATGTTCCAGGCGGTCTTCAGCTGGTCGGAAGCGCCGATCGGCTGGATCGAGGGCGGCTTTGCCGCGCTCGACGAGGGCGTCCGTGCCATCATGCCGGATACGCTGCTGCGCTCCATGATCACCGACGGCCTGATCGCCGGTGTCGGTGCCGTGCTGGTGTTCCTGCCGCAGATCCTGATCCTGTTTGCCTTCATCCTTGTGCTTGAGGCGTCGGGTTACATGGTCCGCGCCGCCTTTCTGATGGACCGGATGATGGCCGGCGTCGGCCTGTCCGGTCGCGCCTTCATTCCTTTGCTGTCCAGCTTCGCCTGCGCGGTGCCCGGCATCATGGCCACCCGGACGATCAGCGACGAAAAGGATCGTCTCACCACGATCCTGATCGCGCCGCTCATGACCTGTTCGGCACGCCTGCCGGTCTACACCATCATCATCGGCGCCTTCATTCCCGATCGCGCCGTTGCACCGGGCGTTGGCCTGCAAGGGCTTGTGCTGCTCGGCCTCTACCTTGCCGGCATCGTCGGCGCCTTTGTCGCCGCACTGGTGCTGCGACAGACGGTGACCAAGGGCCATTCGTCCGGTTTCATGATGGAGATGCCGCGTTATCAGATGCCGCGGCTCGCAGACGTCGCCATCGGCCTGTGGAGCCGCGCCTGGATCTTCGTGAAGCGCGCCGGCACGATCATCGCGCTCACCACCGTCATTCTCTGGGCATTGCTCAGCTTCCCGCGTGCGCCGGAGGGTCAAAGCCAGGTCGATCATTCGATCGCCGGGCGGATCGCCAGCGGAATCGAGGTGGTCGTCAAGCCGATCGGCTTCAATCACGATATCGCGTTGGCGCTGCTGCCCGCCATGGCGGCGCGCGAAGTGGCCGTTTCGGCAATCGGCACCGTTTATGCCGTCGACGATGCCGAGGACGCCGCCGGCGCACGTACCATTGTGGAAAATCTTCAGCGCCGCTGGTCGCTGCCGACGGCGCTCGCGTTCCTCATGTGGTTCGTCTTTGCGCCGCAATGCATCTCCACCATTGCGGTCACCCGGCGCGAGACGAACGGGTGGAAATGGCCGTTGTTCATGGTTGGCTATCTGTTCGCCGCCGCTTACATCATGGCTGGAATCACATACTGGCTCGCGGTCGCCGCGGGCCTCTAAGGGGCCCCAATGGCAGGCAGCGTTAACAAGGTAATTCTCGTCGGCAATCTCGGGCGCGATCCCGAATCGCGCTCGTTCCAGAACGGCGGCAAGGTGGTGAACCTGCGCATCGCGACCAGCGAAAGCTGGAAGGATCGCAATTCGGGCGAGCGCAAGGAAAAGACCGAATGGCATTCGGTCGCGATCTTCAACGAAGGCTTGGCGAACGTGGCCGAGCGGTTTCTCCGCAAGGGGTCGAAGGTCTATATTGAGGGCCAGCTGCAGACCCGCAAATGGCAGGATCAGAACGGTCAGGACCGTTATTCGACCGAGGTCGTGCTGCAGGGCTTCAACAGCGTCCTGACCATGCTTGATGGTCCGGGTGGCGGGGGCGGCGCTGGTGGCGTACGCGATGGCGGCCGCGACGATTTCGGCGGCGGTGACGATTTCGGCGGCGGCAGCGGCTTTGGCGGCGGTGGCGGCTTCGGCGGTGGCGGCCGGGGCGGCAGCAGCGGCGGCGGTGGCAACAAGGGCGGCAGTTTCGGCCAGTCGCGTGGCGGCTTTGCCGACGATCTGGACGACGACGTCCCGTTCTAGGATCAGCGAAAACGATGCGTCCCGCCCCACAACATGGGATGCGGGGCCGCATGCCGTGATGCAGCGCCCTTTCTATAACTCGCCCGTGAGATCGCTGCGGGGAAAGATTCGCGCAGTGGGTGGTTAATGCGAGGCTCCGGTTAACCTGGAGCAAGCTCAAGCCGCCTAACAACCAAGCCAATCAGCGATCAAAGCTCATGGTTTCTACTACATTTCTTGCTCCTCCGGTTCTCGACGAGGGTGCGCGCAAGCAAGTCATGGCGTTGTACGATCTGGGCGGTGCGCGCGATGACGGCTTGCTGGAAGATCTCGTCACCTTTGCCGCCGAGCTGTGCCACGCGCCCACCGCGTTGCTGAGCGTGGTGGAAACCGACGAGCAGGTGTTCCTGGCGCGCACGGGTACCGATCTCGAAAAGACGCCGCGATCACAATCCTTCTGCGCGCACGCAATGTATGGTTCGCGCCCGATGGAGGTGCGCGACGCGACGCAGGATCAACGCTTCGCCGATAATCCGCTTGTCACCGGCGCGCCGCACATCCGCTTCTACGCGGGGGCGCCGCTCTCGACCCGCGAAGGCGTGCCGCTTGGTGCGATCTGCGTGCTGGACGACACGCCGCGCGACGGCCTGACGCCATTCCAGGCTCGCGGCATGGAGATCCTTGCCACCACCGCGATGGCCCGGCTCGAGTCCCGCCGCGTCGCACGCGAACAGGACGAGCAGCGCCGCAAGACGGCGCAAACCCGCGCAGCGCTGGCGGAGAGCGAGCTACGCTTTCGCACCTTGGCCGACACGATGCCGCAGATGGTCTGGTCGACGCTGCCAAACGGCTTCCATGATTATTATAACGCCCGCTGGTACGAATTTACCGGCGCACCGGCTGGCACCACGGATGGTGAGGGATGGAACAACATGTTCCATGCCGAGGATCAGGAACGTGCCTGGGACGTGTGGCGCCAAAGCCTCGCCACCGGCGATCCCTATCAGATCGAATATCGCCTGCGTCATTTCGACGGGACCTATCGCTGGGTGCTCGGGCGCGCCCTCCCGATCCGCGACGAGGACGGCAAGATCACTCGCTGGTTCGGTACCTGCACGGACATTCACGAGCAGAAGCTGGCGCTCGAAGAGCGCGAAGTCATCAGCCAGGAGCTGTCACACCGCATCAAGAACATATTCGCCGTTATCGGCGGCCTCATTCAGTTCGCCGCACGCGCCCAACCCCCGTTGGCGCCTTTGGTAGCCGATCTACGCGCACGCATAGCGGCGCTGGGCCGCGCACATGATTTCGTCCGCCCGCACAGCCCCAATTCGCGTCCGTCGGCGCATCAGGACAGCCTGCGCGGGCTGATCGAGGAGCTGATTGCCCCGTACCAGGCGCTTCCCGGCGAGCGCGTGACGATCACGGGGGCCGATGTCCATGTCGACGATCGCGCCGCCACGCCGCTCGCGTTGCTGTTTCACGAGCTCGCCACCAACGCGAGCAAATACGGCGCGCTATCCACGCCCGACGGTCACATCACCGTCCATATCGGTCGCGAGGCAGAGCAGTCGCACATCATCTGGCAGGAGAATGGCGGGCCGCCGATCGATCCGGCCATTGCACAAACGACCGGTTTCGGCAGTCAGCTGATCGAGCTCAGCGCAGTGCGGCAATTGGGTGGCGCGATCCGTCGCCACTGGCGTCCGGCGGGCCTGGAACTTGCCCTCGACATCCCGACCGCGTCGTTCAGCCGGGCAAGCCGATTCGAATAACATCGTCGTCCACCGCAGCCTCTGCGTTCCCGGTGGCGAGCGCAGCGGCGGCAAGGATCGAGCGGTCGTTGAACGGCTTGCGCACATAGCCGAGCGCGTCCGTCGGCACGCCGATCTGCGCCGGATTGGCGGTCACGAACACCACTTTCACGCCATAGTCGCGCGCGATCCGCTCCGCGATCTGCGGCCCGGTGGCGCCATCGCGCAGGTTGATGTCGACAAAGGCGAACGAGCATCCCGGCGCAGCAGCGAGCGCCTGATCGCTGTCCGCGGCAATGGCGGCAACCTGATAGCCACCGTCCACAAGGATCCGTTCGAGATCGAGCGCGACGAAAATCTCGTCTTCAATGATGAGCGCGGTCTTTGTCATAGTTCGTCGCGATGCAACACAGATGATGCTGCGTCGGTTCCCCGCAAAAGGAAGATTGCGTGTTCCGCAAGGAAGTTTGCGGCGGCCGAGCGTGTTTGCTTGTCGCCCGACAGGAACCAGGCGCCCTCCACCGCGATCCCGCGTGTGCGCAGATGCGCCCGGAAGTCGTCCACCGTCAGATGATGGATGTTGGGCGTGTCATACCAGCGCTCCGGCAGCAGCCGCGTCACCGGCATCCGCCCGCCCCACAACAACGACAGCCGTACGCGCCAATGCGCAAAGTTGGGAAAGCTGACGAATGCGCGCCGCCCGATCCGCAGCAACTGGCCGAGCACCGCGTCGGGCGCGCGACAGGTCTGCAGCGTCTGGCTGAGGATCGCATAATCGAAGCTGGCGTCGGGGTAGCCAGCCAGATCTATGTCTGCATCGCCCTGAATGACACTCAGCCCGCGTCCCACCGCCGCCGCCACGTTTCCCGGGTCCAGTTCCAGACCGCGAGCATCCGCCTGCTTCGCATTGCGCAGTGCCGCCATCAGCGCGCCGTCGCCGCAGCCCACATCTAGCACCCGGCTGCCCGCCGCCACATGGTTCGCGATGATCGCCAGATCCGCCCGCAATGTCATGATGCGGTCCCCAGGAACCCGGCTACCACCCGGTTCATCTCGGGCGAATCGAGCAGAAAGGCGTCATGACCGTACGGGCTGGAAAGTTCAACAAAGCTAACCGGCGCGCCGGCCGCGTTCAGCGCCTGCACGATGCTGCGCGACTCTCGGGTTGGATACAGCCAGTCGGTATCGAAACTGATCAGCGCGAAACGCGCGCGCGTCTGGCGAAAGGCATTGGCGAGCAACCCGCCATGCTCCTCGGCCAAATCGAAATAGTCCATCGCACGGGTGATATAGAGATAGCTGTTGGCATCGAAGCGATCGACGAAGGCGATCCCCTGATAACGCAGATAGCTTTCCACCTGAAAATCGGCGTCGAAGCCGAACGTCTTCGCGTCCCGCGCCTGCAGCTTCCGCCCGAACTTCTGCGTCAGCCCAGCTTCCGACAGATAGGTGATGTGCGCCGCCATGCGGGCTACCGCCAGCCCCGCCGCGGGCACGTCATGCCCGTAATAATCGCCGCCACGCCAGTTCGGATCGGCCATCACCGCCTGCCGCCCGACCTCGTGGAACGCGATATTCTGCGCCGAATGCCGCGCTGCCGACGCGATCACCACCACTGCCTCGACCCGGTCGGGGAAGGTCGCGGGCCAGCTCAGCGCCTGCATCCCCCCCATCGATCCGCCGATCACCGCCTTCAGCCGATCGACACCCAGGTGATCGAGCAGCAACGCCTGCGCGCGCACCATGTCGCGGATCGTGATCACCGGAAAGCTCATGCCGAACGGCTTGCCAGTCGCCGGATCCACCGTCGCCGGACCGGACGATCCCATGCAGCTGCCGATCACATTGGCGCACACCACGAAGAACCGGTCGGTATCCACCGGTCGTCCTGGCCCGACCATCTGCGTCCACCAGCCCGGCTTACAGGTGCGCGGATTGGCGCCCGCGACATGCTGATCCATCGTCAGCGCGTGGCAGATCAGAACGGCATTGCCGCGATCGGACGCAAGCGTGCCATAGGTTTCATACGCGATCTCGACCGGCGCAAGCCGTCCCCCACCGTCGAGCGGCAGCGGGCCGGGCAGGATCACGTGGCGCTGGAGACCGAAACGCTGGTCGTCGGCGGACATGGCGTTCGCGCTAGCATTGTGCGCGCGGCGGGGGAAGAACCGGCGGCACTGAAAGCACCCCGTTCAACCCACCATCGTCATCCCGAACTTGATCCGGGATCCATGTCACCGTGAGCGATGTTCTTCGCTTAAGGTCGCAACGCCCGCCATTCCCTCAGATCGCGCCCCGCAAGGCGCGCCACCACCGCCCAGCCCCTCACCTGGCCCGTTGCCATCCCCCGCGCCCGCCCGCTATGCGCCGCGCCATGACTGGACCCGTTCCCAAACCCTGGATCATGCAGATCGCCCCCTATGTGCCCGGGCGATCGACGACCGACGACGGCCGCAAGGTCGCCAAGCTGTCCTCCAACGAAAATCCGCTCGGCACCAGCCCCAAGGCGCGCGAAGCATTCGCCGGCGCCGCGACCAGCCTGGAACGCTACCCCGACGCCAGCGCAAACGAGCTGCGCGATGCGCTCGCCGCCAAGCACGGCCTCGATCCCACGCGCATCATCTACGGCAATGGCTCGGACGAGGTGCTGCACCTCGCCGCCGGCGCCTTCGCCGGTCCGGGCGATGAAGCCATCTACGTGAACTACGGCTTCGCGGTTTACCCCATCGCCATCCGCCGCGTCGGCGCCGCCCCGGTGATCGCCCCCGACAAGGATTATGCGACCGACGTCGACGCAATCCTCGCCGCCGTCACCGATCGCACCCGCATCGTCTTCGTCGCCAATCCAAACAACCCCACCGGCACCTATGCGCCCCGCAGCGAGATCGAGCGGCTGCACGCGGGCTTGCGCGACGACATCCTGCTCGTCCTCGATCACGCCTATGCCGAATATATCGACGGCGGTGATGACGATGGCGGCATGGCGCTCGCGGCCAGGGCATCCAACGTCCTCGTCACGCGAACCTTCTCGAAAATGTACGGCCTTGCCGCGGAGCGGATCGGCTGGGGCTATGGCGCGCCTGCGATCATCGAGGCGATGCACCGCATCCGCCTGCCGTTCTCGATCACCATCGCCGGCACGGCGGCGGCGGTCGCGGCGCTCGGCGATACCGATTTCGTCGCCCATACCGCCGCGCACAATGCCAAGTGGCGCGCGTGGTTCGCGGACGAGATCGCCAGGCTCGGCAATGCCGGTCTGCGCGCCATCCCCAGCCAGGCGAACTTCGTGCTGGTGGTGTTCGAGGGCGATCTGACCGCCGAGGCCGCATACACGGGCCTGATGGATGCCGGCTACATCGTCCGCTGGCTGCCCGGCCAGGGCCTGCCTCACGGCCTGCGCATCACCATCGGCACCGAGGAAGAGACAAAGGGCGTCATCGCCGCGCTCAGGCAATTGACGGGCGCCGCCTAACATAATCAAGCGGTAGAAAACTGTCGTCACCCCGGCCTTGTGCCGGGGTCCACTGTTCCGCAAACTCAATTGCCGCAGATGTGCGGCCAAGTGGATGCCGGAACCGGCCCGGCATGACGACGAACCGGACAACGGAGATCGCAAGTGCTGCCCTTTTCTCGCGTCTCCATCATCGGCCTCGGCCTGATCGGCTCGTCCGTGGCGCGAGCGGTGCGCCAGCATATGCCGACCGTCCGCCTCACCGGCCATGATGCCGACGCCGACGTGCGGGTCCGCGCCGACGCGCTCGGCATCGTCGATGACGTCACCGACACGCTCGGCGCGGCAGTTACCGATGCGGAACTGGTGATCCTGTGCGTTCCCGTCGGCGCGATGGGCGCAGTCGCCGCCGAGATGGCACCCGATCTCCCTGCTGAAGCCGTGGTCAGCGACGTCGGCAGCTGCAAGGCGGAGGTCGTGCGCGCGCTCACCGCCGCGCTGCCCGGCACCACGATCGTCCCGGCGCACCCGGTCGCCGGCACCGAGCAGAGCGGCCCCGAGGCGGGTTTCGCCAGCCTCTTCAACCGTCGCTGGTGCATCGTCACTCCACTGCCCGACGGCGATCCCGTCGCGACCGAGCGGGTCGCCGAATTCTGGCGCCGGCTCGGCAGCATGGTGGAGATCATGGCGCCCGATCATCACGACCGCGTGCTGGCCGTAACCAGTCACCTGCCGCACCTCATCGCCTACACCATCGTCGGCACCGCCAACGACCTGGCGGAGGTCACCCAGTCCGAAGTGATCAAATTTTCCGCCGGCGGCTTCCGTGATTTCACGCGCATTGCGGCGTCAGACCCCACGATGTGGCGCGACGTCTTTCTCGCCAACAAGGAAGCGGTGCTGGAGATGCTGCAACGCTTCAGCGAGGATCTGTCACATCTTCAGCGCGCGATCCGCTGGGACGATGGCGACACGCTCCACGATCTGTTCTCGCGCACCCGCACGATCCGCCGTTCGATCGTCGATCAGGGTCAGGACGACGCCGCGGCGGATTTCGGCCGCAAGCACGATTGATCGTGAAGGGCGGCGCGGATCAGCCCGCCGCCTGCCTCCCGCGCCCTTCCAGCTCCAGCGCGTTGATCGCCTCCCACACGCGCTGCTCCGCCTCGCGCCGCGGCAGCCCCGCCGGAATCACCTCGCCGATCCGGATGGTGACGATGCCGGGCCGCTTGGGGCCCTTCTTGGGTAAGAAGCGCCCGCTATCCACCGCGATCGGCACCACCGGCAGCCCCACCGCCTTGTACAGCCCGGCAAAGCCCGATCGCAGCGGCGGCGTCTCGCCCGGCGGCACGCGCGTGCCCTCGGGATAAACGACCACCGACCGCCCCTGTTCGCGCAAGGCCGCGCCCTCGCTCATCAACTGGCGCAGCGCCTTGGCCGATGCTTCGCGGTCGACCGCCATCGATCCGTACAGCCGGGTCGCCCAGCCCCACATGGGGATCCGCGCCAGCTCCTTTTTCAGCACCATCGCCGGGCCGCCGAGGATCAGCTGCAACTCGGTCGTCTCGTACATCGCCTGGTGCTTGGAGGCGAACAGATACTGCCCCTCGGGCACCTCGCCCTCGATCCGCGTGGTGATGCCCAGGATGTGCTTCGCGGCCCAGCGTTGCAGCCGCGCCCAGCGATGCGCATGATGGATCACCGCCCGCTGGCCGAACGGCGCGACCGGCGCGACGCCCAGCACGATGAATACCGATCCGGTATAAAAGACGATCTGGTAGATGATCGTGCGCACCCAATTCATCATCAGTCCAGTCCGGCCCACAAAGCGATCCGACGCAGGATCAGCTTGTTGTATTCATTGACCAGCCGGCCGAGCCGCTGATCGCCCGGCACGCCGTCGCGCTTGATCGTGATCGTCGCCGGCAGCTCCGCCCCCAGCTCCATCCGCGCCCGCGCCATGTGCCAGTCGGACGTAACGAGCCGCACCGATTGGTAGCCATGGTCGGCCATCCAGCGCGCGGTCTCCTCGGCATTGGAGCGGGTATCCACCGCCTCACGCCCCAGGTCGACGCAGCATTCGATTGCCGCCGCATGCCCGTTTGCGTCCGCTAGATCGCTCTTGCGCAGCCCCGTCGCGACGCCGGTTACCAGCATCCGCTTCGCGCGCCCCTGCTCGATCAGCCTCAGCCCGCGCGGGATGCGCCCCGGGCCGCCGGTCGGCACCACGATGGCGTCGGTCGTAAGCTGCGAGTCGGCCGGCTGCGCCAGCGTCATCATGAACGCCGCAAAGCCGAGGCTCCAGGCTACCAGCAGCAGCCCAAGAAGGCGCGAAATCACAGCACCGTCTCCAGCGCCCGCGTGATAGTGAAGCGCGCCGCCAGCGCCGCCAGCAGTACGAACGCGATCGGCAGCATCGCCAGCGCCGCCCAGCCCGACGGCCCCAGGCTCGCCTGCCCGAGCAGCTGTGAGCCAAGCTCGGCCGCCTGCGCACTGACCAGCAGCAACATGCCGATCGCCGCCAGGCTGCCGATCGCCGCGCCGATCCCCGCGTCACGCGCGATGCGCCGCTGAAACAGCCGCGCCACCTGCACGTCGGTCGATCCGAGCATGTGCATCACCTCGATCGTGTGGCGATGCGCATCAAGGCCCGCGCGCGCCGCCAGCACCACGACCGCAGCCGTCGCCGCGGCGAGCAGCAGCACCAGCACCACCGCGATCAGCACTACCAGGTCGAGGAAGTCGGCCACCGGCGCCATCCACGCCTCCTGCGCATCCACCCGTGCGTCTGGAGCCACCTGCCGAAGCGCGCTGCGCACCCGCGCCAGTGCGGCGGGGCTTTCCGTTGCGAGGTCAAGATCGATCATTGCCGGTACCGGCAGATCGGGGTCCGCGCCGTCCGCGCCCATCCACGGCTTCAGCAGCGCAGCCAGCTCCTCACGATCGACCGCCTGCACGGCGCGAACCTCCGGCAAGCCACGCAGCATCGCCAGTGCCTCGGTCGCCTGCGCCGCCTGCCGCGCCGGATCGCTCGCGACGATCTGCACCGTCGCACGGCCCGTCAGTTCGCCCTCCAGCGCGCTCGCCGCATTACGCGTCGCGAGCCCCAGCGCCGCGCCCAGCACCGTCAGGAACAGCATGATGGCGATGATCCACACCATAGCGCGTACACCACGCGCTTCGTCCAGCACGCGCCTCGTGCGCTCGGCTTTCGGGGTTGCGGCGCGGCTCATGCGGGCTCGCGCGCGGGCGGGTGGCGCAGGGTACCGGTGGGGTCCTGCAACTGACCCTTTACCAGCCGCATCATCTGCGCGCCCGGCACTTGCTGCATCAGGTGGATGTCGTGCGTCGCCACGACCACCGTGGTGCCCAGCCGATTGAGCGAATCGAACAGCAGCAGCAATCGCTCCGCCATTTCCGGGTCGACGTTCCCGGTCGGCTCGTCCGCCACCAGCATCTCCGGCCGGGCGATCACCGCCCGCGCGATCGCGACGCGCTGCTGCTCCCCGCCCGACAATGTCTCGGGCTTCGCATCAGCCTGTTCGGCCAGTCCCACCCAGGCAAGCATCTCGCTCACCGGCTCGGCAATCTCGGCCTCCGGCATCCCCGCAATGCGGAGCGGCAGCGCCACGTTATCCGCCGCCGACAGATGCGGAACGAGCCGGAAATCCTGAAAGACCACGCCGATCCGCCGGCGAAAGCCCGGCAGGCGGCTGCGCGGCATCGTCACCGCATCCTCGCCGAACAAGCGGATGATGCCACGGCTCGGCCGCTGATTGAGATACAGCAGGCGCAGCAGCGACGTCTTGCCCGCGCCGCTCGCTCCGGTGAGAAAATAAAAGGAGCCGGGCGCCAACGCGAAACTGATGTCGGACAGCGTCTCCGGCCCGTTGCCGTAGCGCAGCCCCACATTCTCGAACTGCACGATATTCGCCATTTCGGCGCCGTTCACCCTTTGCACGCTGATGCCTTGGCGCCGCCATCGCACGATGCGGCGTAATCCTTCAACCTCCGCTTGCATGAAGCGCATGGCACGTGTTTAGATTCGCGATGGCTTCAGCCCTCCCGTTCCCCGCCGGTAGCGTCGCGCGATGATCCTGCAATGTCCCGAATGCAGCACCCGTTATCTGGTGCCCGATACCGCGATCGGCGCGGAGGGACGCACCGTGCGCTGCGCCAATTGCCGCCACAGCTGGCATCAGGAACCGGACGCACGCGCCGTGGAGGCGATTGCCGCCGCACCGCCTGAGACTCCGCCGCCGGCAGCACCAGAACCCGCCGAGGCGGTAGCGCCGCCGATCGCGCCGGTCGCCGCGCCGCCTTTGGGCGTCGCCCCACCCATCGTACCGCCGCTCGGCGTGCCAAGCGCAATTCCGCCTGTTACATCTTCTCAGGCAGCTGCCCCGACGACTGCCGCGGATAGCGCGCCAGCGACCGGCCGCCGCCGCCCACGCAGCAATCCGGCGCGCCGCTGGACGCTCGCCGCCGTGCTTGCCGCGGTGCTGATGCTGGTCGCCGTTGCCGCGATCCTGTGGACCAGCGCGCCCGGCCTCGCGACCCAGTTCGGCCTCGCCATCGGCCCCGAGGAGACGCCGCTTCGGCTGATCGACAATCCGATCGAGCGGCGCGAGATCAGCAACGGCAGCGAATTGTTCGCCGTCAGCGGCAAGGTGCTGAACCCGTCCAACGATCGCCAGCGCGTGCCCGACATCCGCGCCGATCTGCGCGATGCACAGAACCGCATCGTCTTCACCTGGACGATAATCCCGCAGCAGCGCACGCTGGCGCCGAAAAGCGCGATCGACTTCAATTCGGCCAAGCTTGACGTGCCCGCCACCTCCAAGAAGCTGGAGCTGAGCTTCGTCGGCGAGGACGGCGAATAAGATCGCCGCGCGCGCCCTATCTGCGCAATCTTTTCATCGTAATCCGGCAAAGCCCATTGCCAGCCTTCGGAACCCTTGCTAGGGGCGCGCTCCTGCCAACCGCCGGCCCAGCCCGGCGGACATCACGTGCGGTCGTGGCGGAATTGGTAGACGCGCAACGTTGAGGTCGTTGTGTCCGAAAGGACGTGGAAGTTCGAGTCTTCTCGACCGCACCAGTGATATGAACGGCGGGGGCTACCAACGCTCGAAAGAGCGCCCCTCCCGTTCCCCTGATGGCTCCCCATGACCCAGCCTTTCCGCACCGCGGCACTCTATCAGTTCACCCGCTTCGACGATCCCGCAGCGTTGCGCGAACCGATTGAGGCGTTGTGCCGCACCCACGCGGTCCAGGGCACGCTGCTGCTCGCGCAGGAGGGGCTGAACGGCACGATCGCCGGCCCGCCCGATGGCATAGAGGCGGTGATCGCACATCTGCGCACCCTGCCCGGCTGCGCGGCGCTGGAGGTTAAATACGCCTGGGCCGCCGAGGAGCCATTCCACCGACTCAAAGTTCGTTTGAAGCGCGAAATCGTCACCATGGGCCAGCCCGATCTCGATCCGCTCGCTGATGCCGGCACCTATGTCGCGCCGGAGGACTGGAACGATCTGATCGCGCGGCCCGAAACGGTGCTGATCGACACGCGCAACGATTACGAGGTCGCGATCGGCACCTTCCCTGGCGCGATCGATCCCAAAACCAAGAGCTTTCGCGACTTTCCCGACTGGTTTCGCGCCAACCGCGATGAGCTGCTCGCGGGCAAGAAAAAGGTCGCGATGTTCTGCACCGGCGGGATCCGCTGTGAGAAATCCACCGCCTTCCTGAAGGCCGAGGGTATCGAGGAGGTGTATCACCTCCGGGGCGGCATCCTAAACTATCTGGAGAAGGTGCCCGCCACCGACAGCGCGTGGCAGGGCGAATGCTTCGTGTTCGACGAGCGCGTCGCCGTCACCCCCGATCTCGCGCCCGGCACCCACGTCCTGTGCCGCGCCTGCCGCCGCCCGGTCGGCCCGGAGGCGCGCCAGTCACCGTTGTACGAAGAAGGAGTCAGCTGCCCCGCCTGCCACGCCGATCTCGACGCGGACAAGCGCGCCCGCCTCGCCGAGCGTCACCGCCAGGAGGCGCTCGCCCGGAGGCGCGGCACCCGTCACGTCGGCGCGAAGATGGACAAGGGCTGACGCAGCATTTTCGCCGCGTCAGCCATTATCGGGCCTCACGCCGCGCGGCGCGCAAACTCCTTGTTGATCGCCAGCGCGCCTAGCGTGCAGATCGCGCCCGACAGCAGGTACAATCCGACCGACCACAGGCCGAAGCGGCTTGCCAGGAACAGCGCGACTAGCGGCGCGAAGCCCGCGCCGATCACCCAGGCCGCATTGGCGACGATCGCCGCACCGGTGTATCGGCTTTCCGGCGGGAAGTTGCTGTTCACCGCGCCCGACGACTGGCCAAAGGCAAGGCCCAGCAGCGCAAAGCCGCCCAGCATGTAGATTGCCTCACCCACCTGTCCTGCGGCCAGCAGGCGCGGCGCGAAGCCGCTGTAGACCGCGATCAACACGGCCGAGACGCCCAGCACCGCGCGCCGCCCGACCCGATCGGCGATCACGCCCGACGCCAGGATCGCCAGCACGCCGATCACGGCACCCAGCGCCTCGATCCCGAGGAACCGGACCGGCTCCTCCCCCGCAAACAGCGTCACGAACGACAGCGGAAAGACGGTGACAAGGTGGAACAGCGCAAAGCTCGCCAGCGGCGCGAACGCGCCCAGCACGATGGTGCGCCGCTCGCGGAACATGGTGGCGAACGCCGGCGACGGCTGAAGCTCGCGGCTCTCGAACAGCCGCTCAAACTCGGGCGTCGCCACCAGCCGCAGACGCGCGAACAGCGCCACCACGTTGATCGCCAGCACCACAAAGAATGGGTAGCGCCAGCCCCAGCTGAGGAAGTCCTCCGGGCTGAGGATCGCAAGGAAATAGGCGAACAGGCATGCTGCCAGCAGCAAGCCCAGCGGCGCGCCAAGCTGCGGGATCATCGCATACCAGCCGCGCTTCTCTTCCGGCGCGTTGAGCGACAGCAGCGAGGGCAGGCCGTCCCATGCGCCGCCGAGCGCCACGCCCTGGCCGATGCGGAACAGCGCCAGCAGCAGCGCGGATAACGTGCCGACCTGGGCGTAGCTGGGCAGCAGCGCCAGCGCCATGGTCGATCCACCCAGCAGGAACAGCGCCATCGTCAGCTTGGTGCCGCGTCCGTGAACGCGGTCGACCCACATGAACAGCAAGGTGCCGAACGGGCGGGCGAGGAAGGCCAGCGCGAAGATCGCGAACGAATATAGCGTCCCCGTCACCGCATCGACATAAGGGAACACCAGCTTCGGGAAGACCAGCACCGAGGCGATCGCATAGACGAAGAAGTCGAAGAACTCGCTCGTCCGCCCGATGATCACGCCGATCGCGATCTCGCCGGGGGCGATTTCCTTGTGGCGTGCATTCACCAGCCGTGCGTCGCGCTCCAGGGGCGTCGAGTCCGCCGCAGTCGTCGATGCAGTCATTCGTCATGCTCCCGCGGCGATCCGCCGTGCAATAATGGTTGGCCCGCGTCGGGGTTCATTACTATACTCCTGTGCCGGAGGTACGCTAGTGACGGGATTGGACAAATTGTCCAATGTAGCGCCTCGCGGACTCGGCCTAGGAGCGTTTCATATGCCCGACCATCCCGCCCCGCTGGCACGGCTTGCCCGTACGGCCTTGATCCCGCTCCTGCTGTTCGTCGCCGGCTGCCAGGGCGACGTGCTCAATCCGGCAGGCGATATCGCGCTGCAACAGCGCAACCTGATCTATGCCTCGGTCGGGTTAATGCTGCTCATCATCCTTCCGGTGATGATCCTGACGGTGGTGTTCGCCTGGCGCTATCGCGCGAGCAACAAGGATGCGACCTACGATCCGCATTTCGATCACTCGACCTCGCTGGAGCTGGTGATCTGGTCCGCGCCGCTGCTGATCATCATCGCGCTGGGCGCGATAACCTGGTCGAGCACGCACCTGCTCGATCCGTTCCGCCCCTTGAACCGGATCTCGGCGACCAAAGCGGTCGATCCGAAGCAGAAGCCGCTACTGGTCCAGGTGGTGTCGCTCGATTGGAAGTGGCTGTTCATCTATCCCGAGCTCGGGATCGCCACGGTGAACGAGCTGGCGCTGCCGGTCGACCGCCAGGTGCGGTTCGACATGACGTCGACCAACATGATGAACACCTTTTACGCGCCCACCATGGCCGGGATGATCTATACCATGCCGGGGATGCGCAGCACCCTGCACGCCGTGCTCAATCGGCAGGGGGAGTTCGAGGGCATGTCCGCGAACTATAGCGGCGCAGGCTTCTCCTACATGCGCTTCAAGCTGCGCGGGCTGGACGATGCGGCCTTCGCGCGCTGGGTCGGCGAGGTGAAGGGCCGCGGCGTATCGCTCGATACCGCCAATTACCTGAAACTGGAAAAGCCCAGTGAGCAGGTGCCGGTGATGCACTTTGCCAGCGTTGAGCCCGCCCTCTTCCAGCGCATTTACGAGCGCTGCGTCACGCCCGGTACGCCCTGCATGAGCGAGATCATGGCGCGCGACCATGCCGCCGGCGGCGGCGGCGAGCCGCATCCGATGAAGGCGGGCGAGGGTATGCCCTCGGGCCGGCAGTCGCTGCCGCGCGAGAAGCCCGAAGGCGGGCTGATGAAGGACGCGGACGAGATCACGCCCGTGCCGCACAATTCCAAGCCACGTCAGCCCGGCGTTCCGGGCACCACAGACCCCGAGTCGCCGCGCAACCGCGACCTCACCTTCCTCTCCCTGCCAGCCACGCCGGGCCACGCCCGCGCGGCGCGCGGCTGAGCCGCCGGAGCCCTTCGATGTTCAACGAAACCATGCTGAAGACGATCTTCGGTCGCCTCAGTTTCGAATCCTTCCCGATCCACGAGCCGATCCTGCTCGTCACCTTCGCCGTCGTCGTGCTGCTCGGCCTCGGCATCGTCGGTGCGATCACGAAGTACAAATTGTGGGGCTATCTGTGGACCGAATGGTTCACCAGCGTGGACCACAAAAAGATCGGGATTATGTATATAATCCTGGGCATCATCATGCTGCTGCGCGGCTTCGCGGATGCCGTGATGATGCGCCTTCAGCAGGCGATGTCGTTCGGCGCGAACGAGGGCTATCTCAACGCGCACCATTATGATCAGATCTTCACCGCGCACGGGACGATCATGATCTTCTTCGTCGCGATCCCGCTGGTCGTCGGCATCATCAATTATGTGATGCCGCTCCAGATCGGCGCGCGCGACGTCGCCTTCCCGTTCCTCAACAATTTCAGCTTCTGGCTGACCGCGGCCGGCGCCGCGCTCGTCATGGTGTCGCTGTTCGTTGGTGAATTCAGCCGCGGCGGGTGGCTCAACTACGTGCCGGTCGCCAATCTCCAGAACAGCCCCGATACCGGGCCGGACTATTATCTCTGGGCGCTGCAGATCGCCGGCATCGGCACAACTTTGTCGGGCATCAACATGGTCGTCACGATCATCAAGATGCGCGCACCGGGCATGACGATGATGAAGCTGCCGGTGTTCTGCTGGACGGCCTTGTGCAGCAACGTACTCGTCATCGCCATCTTCCCGGTGCTCACCGCCGCTTTCGCGATGCTGATGCTCGATCGCTATGTCGGCACCAACTTCTTCACCAATGATCTCGGCGGCAACCCGATGATGTATTGGAACCTGGTGTGGATCTGGGGCCACCCGGAAGTGTACGTGCTGATCCTGCCGATCTTCGGCATCTATTCGGAAGTCACCTCCACCTTCACCGGCAAGCGGCTCTTCGGCTATTCGTCGATGGTCTATGCCACGGTGGTCATCACCATCCTGAGCTACCTGGTGTGGCTGCACCACTTCTTCACCATGGGCTCGGGCGCCAGCGTCAACAGCTTCTTCGGCATCGCGACGATGGTCATCTCGATCCCGACGGGTGCAAAGATCTTCAACTGGCTGTTCACCATGTATCGTGGCCGCATCCGCTTCGAGCTGCCGATGCAGTGGGTGGTCGCCTTCATGCTCACCTTCGTGGTGGGCGGCATGACGGGCGTGATGCTCGCCATCCCGCCGGCCGATTTCGTGCTTCACAATTCGCTGTTCCTGGTGGCGCACTTCCATAACGTCATCATCGGCGGCGTGGTGTTCGGACTGTTCGCCGGCATCGATTACTGGTTCCCCAAGGCGTTCGGCTTCAAGCTCGATCCGTTCTGGGGGCGCATCCACTTCTGGGGCTGGGTGATCGGCTATTGGGTCGCCTGGACGCCAATGTACGTCGCAGGCCTGATGGGCGTCACCCGCCGCCTGCGCCACCTCGACGATGCGACGCTGCAACCGCTCTTCGTCATCGCCGCGATCGGAGTTGCGATCATCGCGGTCGGCATCGCCGCCTTCATCATCCAGATCGTCGTCAGCATCATCAATCGCGACAAGCTGCGCGTGGGTGACGATCCGTGGAACGGCCGCACGCTCGAATGGGCGACCAGCTCGCCCCCCCCGGCGTACAATTTCGCCTTCACGCCGGTGGTTCACGACCTTGATGCCTGGCACGACATGAAGGAGCGCGGCTCCAAGGTGCCCGACAGCGGCTTCCTGCCGATCCACATGCCGCGCAACACCGGCACCGGCGTGATCCTGTCGGGGCTCGCCGCAGTGCTGGGGTTCGCCATGGTGTGGTACATCTGGTGGCTGGCCGGGCTCAGCTTCGTGGCGATGATCGGCTACGGCATCTTCCACACCTTCAACTACAATCGCGATTACCATATCCCGGCCGAGGACGTGGCCGAGACGGAACGCAAGCACGCGCTGGCGGGAGCCTGACATGACCACCCATTCCCCCACCGCCGAGGACGGCGCGCCGCCGATCTTCTACCAGACGGAGGCCGAGCACCACGATCACAGCGCCAGCGGCACAACGCTCGGCTTCTGGATCTATCTCATGAGCGACGCGCTCATCTTCGCGACGCTGTTCGCCACCTATGGCGTGCTCAGCACCAGCTACGCCGGCGGCCCCGCCCCGTCGCAGATCTTCGATCTGAAGCTGGTGGCGCTGAACACCGCGATGCTGCTGATCTCTTCGATCACCTGCGGCATGGCGATGATCGCGATGGAACAGGGCCAGGTCCGCAGCACGCAGCTGTGGCTCGCCATCACCGGCCTGTTCGGCGCGGCGTTCATCGGCATCGAACTCTATGAGTTCACCGAGCTGATCCACGAAGGCGCGACGCCGATGCGCAGCGGCTTCCTGTCCGGTTTCTTCACGCTGGTCGGCACGCACGGGCTGCACGTGTTCAGCGGGCTCATCTGGATCGGCGTCATGCTGGTCCAGCTCGGCCAGCGCGGCCTGATCATGGAAAATCGCCGTCGCCTGATGTGCCTCAGCATGTTCTGGCACTTGCTGGATGTCGTCTGGATCGGCGTCTTCACCTTTGTTTATCTGCTCGGAGTGCTGCGATGAGCGCCCCCCACGCACACACGCCCAACCACGGGCATGGCCACGATCACGCCGGCAGCCATGATGACGGCGCGCCGCCGCCCGATGGCGGCCACGGCCATGGCTCGCGCCGCGGCTATGTGATGGGCTTTCTCCTGTCGGCGGTGCTGACGGCGATCCCCTTCTGGCTCGTCATGTCGGGCACCATCGCCAGCGTACAGGCAACCGCCGTGATCGTGGTCGCGCTCGCCTTCGTGCAGATCATCGTCCACACCTATTTCTTCCTCCACCTCAATCCCAAGGCGGAGGGCGGCTGGACCATGCTCGCCTTTATCTTCACCGTCATCATCATCGCGATCGTCATCGCGGGGTCGCTGTGGATCATGTTCCATCTCAACAGCAACATGATGCCGATGGACGGCATGGGCATGTGATGCGGCGCTACGCGTTCGTCGGCGTCTGCCTGACGCTGGCGGCGCTCTTCACGGCGCTGGGCATCTGGCAGGTCCAGCGCCGCGCCTGGAAACTCGATCTGATCGCCCGGGTGGAGGCGCGGGTGCACGCCGCCCCGTCTCCCCTCCCCGCACCAGGCGAGTGGAACGGCGATCTCGAATATCGCCGGGTGCGCGTCGCCGGGCGCTTGCTCAACGATCGCGAAACGCTGGTACAGGCCGTCACCATCCACGGCCCCGGCTGGTGGGTGCTGACCCCGCTGGCGCGCGGTGGCGGCAAGCCACTCATCCTCGTCAACCGCGGCTTCGTGCCTAATGAGCGCCGCAATCGCGCCACCCGCCGCGCATCGCTGCCGGACGGCCCCGTCACCATCACCGGCCTCATCCGCAACAGCGAACCCGGCGACGCCTTTTTGCGCAGCAACGATCCGGCCGCGAACCGCTGGTTCTCCCGCGACGTCGCCGCCATCGCCAAGGCACGCGCGCTCGACCGCGTCGCCCCCTTCTTCATCGACGCGGACGCCGCGCCTAACCCCGGCGGCTATCCGATCGGCGGCCTGACGGTGATCGCCTTCCGCAACAATCACCTGATGTACGCCATCACCTGGTTCGGCCTCGCGCTGCTCAGCTTCGGCGGCGCCGTGGTGGTGCTACGCAATGGTAAGAGGCGGCGATGATGGATTCGCCGCTGCTCGCGCTCACCCGCCGCTCCGCCGCGCAGGCCGGCTCGTCGCACGATTCCACCGCGGCGCAGAACATGCGCCAGCTGTTGCAGCTGCGCTGGATGGCGGTCGCCGGGCAATTGATCACCATCCTGGTGGTGCAGTTCGCGCTCGGCATCGACCTGCCGCTCTTCCCGATGATGGTGATCATCGCGCTGCAGGCGTTCGCCAACATCGTTAGCTTCCTGCTCGTCACCCGCGGCCGCGTCACCAATGTCGAGCTGATGCTCGGGCTGCTATTCGACGTCGGCTCGCTCACGGCGCAGCTGTCGCTCAGCGGCGGCGCGACCAATCCCTTCGTTTCGCTGTTCCTCATCCAGGTGGTGCTGAGCGCGATCCTGCTCGAAACATGGTCGGTGTGGGTGCTCGTGGTGCTCACGGCCGTCTGCTACGCCGGCCTCGCCGCGGACAGCCGCCCGCTCGACTATCCGCCCAGCATTGCGCCGTTCGTCGACGAACTCAACGCGCTCGGTGCCTGGCTCTCCTTTGTACTCAGCGGCACGCTGGTGGCCATGTTCGTCACGCGCATCAGCCGGAACCTGCGCGCGCGTGACGCCTTTCTGGCCGATCTGCGCCAGCGCGCGGCCGAGGAGGACGGCATCGTGCGCATCGGCCTGTTCGCCAGCGGCGCGGCGCACGAACTCGGCACCCCGCTCGCCTCGCTGGCGGTGATCCTCAGCGACTGGCGCCGCCTGCCCAAGATCGCGGAGGATCCCGAGCTCGCCGGCGAGCTCGCGGAGATGCAGGCCGAGGTCGAACGCTGCAAGGCGATCGTGACCGACATTCTCCATTCCGCCGGCGAGCCACGCGGCGAAGCGATGCAGAGCGTGCCCGCCCACGCCGTGCTTCACGACATCGTCGAGGAATGGCGCGCCACCCTCGCCAGCGGCCCGCTTTCGGTCGACCTTCATGGTCTTGGCGATGCCACGGTCGTGGCCGGTCCGTCGCTCCGCCAGGCCGTATGGAACCTCCTCGACAATGCCGCGGAGGCTTCCCCCACCGGTGTTGCGCTTTCCGCCACCTGCGACCGAGCCGAATTGACCATATCGGTCACAGATCAGGGCCCCGGCTTCACCGAAAGCCAGCTCGCGTCGGTCGGCAAGCTCTACCATTCGGGCAAGGGTGCCGGGCACGGCGTCGGCCTGTTCCTCGCGAGCAATGTCGCACGCCGGCTCGGCGGCCGGCTGGAGGCGATGAATTGCCCGGGCGGCGGCGCGGACGTACGGCTGGTGCTCCCGCTGGCAAAGCCCAGGCGTTAGGGCAGAACAACGTGCCGGAGAGCGAAGTGAGCGACGAACGCCGGATCCTCATCGTGGAGGACGACCAGACTTTTGCACGCACCCTGCACCGCTCCTTCGAACGGCGCGGCTATCATGTATGGATGGTGCACGGCCCGGCGGAGATGGAGGCGGTGCTGGAGGAGGCGCACCCCGGTTATGCCGTGGTCGATCTGAAGCTGGGCAACGCCTCCGGCCTTTCGTGCGTCGAGCGGCTTCACGCCTTCGATCCTAAGATGCTTATCGTGGTGCTGACAGGCTTTGCCAGCATCGCCACCGCCGTGGAGGCGATCAAGCTCGGCGCGTGCCATTATCTCGCCAAACCATCCAACACCGACGATATCGAGGCCGCCTTCAATAAGGCCGCGGAAGGTGACGCGGATGTCCCGATCGAGGGGCGCACCACCTCAATCAAGACGCTGGAGTGGGAACGGATCAACGAAACGCTGGCGGAAACCGGCTTCAACATTTCCGAGACCGCCCGTCGCCTCGGCATGCATCGCCGCACGCTCGCGCGGAAGCTCGAGAAAAAGCCGCTGCGATGACGTAAGCGGCTGCCGGCGATCGTTAACGAATGGCTAAGGTGTTGTGGGCCATCCTTAACCCATGTTTCCCTTGCACGAAGAGGAACGCCTCGCAGCGCTGCGTTTGCTGCAGGTGATGGATACCCCGCCCGAGGCGGAGTTCGAGGCGATCGTGCAGGCCGCGCGTCACATTTTCGATTCCCGCATGGCCTTTGTGTCGCTGGTCGATACCGATCGCCAATGGTTCAAGGCACGCTGCGGGCTCGACGTGTCCGAAACCGAGCGCGAGGTATCGATCTGCCAGCATGCGATTGCGGCCGATGCGACACTCATCATTCCGGACACGCATGCCGATCCAAAATTCGCGCAAAGCCCCGTCGTGATCGGCCCGCCCAACATCCGCTCCTACGCGGGCGTGCCCCTGCGGCACGGCTCTGTGCGCGGCGGCCCGCGCTATCCGATCGGCACCTTGTGCATCGCCGACGATCGCTTGCTGGAGATGCAGCCCGAGAAGCTGGAACTGCTGCATGGCCTCGCCGGCGTGATCGAGGGCATATTGGAGGCGCGGCGCGCCCGTACCGAAAGCCTGAAGCTCGCGCTGTCGCGGCAGGAGGCGCTGATCGAAAGCGAGCGCGCACAGCGCATCCTGCAACAGGCCGAGCGGATGGCGCGCATCGGTTCGTGGCGGCTCGATCTCGCCACCAACGACACCCACTGGTCGGCGCAGACCTACGCCATCCACCAGCTAGCGGTCGGCGACAAGCCCGATCTGGAGCAGGCATTGCTGCACTACCCGCCCACCGATCGCGAGATGCTCCGCACCGCGCTCGATGCCTGCGCCGCGACCGGTCAGTCCTGGGATCTGGAGGCCGATCTCGTCAACGCACAGGGCATCATGCGCCGCGTCCGACTGATGGGCGAGGCGGAGGTCCGCGCAGGCAAGATCGTCGCCGTCATCGGCGTCATCCAGGACATCACCGAACGCTACAAGATCGAGCGGCGCTTGCGCGAATTCGCGCTGACCGACGAACTCACCGGCCTCGCCAGCCGCCGCGCGTTCAACGAAACGCTCGACGAGGCGCTCGCCAGCGCTTCGGCAGAGGATTCCGCACTAGCGGTCGCGATCATCGACCTCGATCGGTTCAAGGAAGTGAACGATCGGCTCGGCCATCCTGCCGGTGACGAGGTGCTGCGCGCCATGGCCGCCAAGCTCGGGGCTGCCGATCATCTCGGCGACTATCTGGCAGCGCGGCTGGGCGGTGACGAATTCGTCGTCATGCTGCGCGGCAGCCATGCGACCGAGCGGCTGGCCGAGGGCATCACGCAGTTGCTCACCGATCTACGCCATACCGTCTACGGAGAGGGCGCCGACCCGCACATCGGGATCACCGTCTCTGCGACGATCGGCGCGTGCACCCGCACGGCCTGCCATGCCGATCGTCCGGCGCTGATGAAGGCAGCGGACGAGGCGCTGTACACTGCCAAACGCGCGAACCGTGGCACCGGCGCGATCGCCGGCGAAAATGCCATCTTGGTTCCTTACAAGGCGGCGGCGGCCGGGGCTCACGCCTGAACGCCGCGCCGGGGCTCACCCTGCGCGCGGCGCCCACTTTCCCTTCGTCCTGCTCGTCAGGTGATAGTGCCGACACCGATCGCAGCGATAGCAACGCAGCACCACGCGCGACCGGTCAGCAGCCGCCCGCGCGGCCGCTTCGTTCGGGAAGCGCTGCTTGCGGTGACAAGTGCTCAGCTTCGTCCGCACGCCAACTCCTTCTCCTCCCCCGGCCCGGCATGCGGCGTCACGGCGCGGATCGCAACAATTCGGGTCTGAAACGTTTCATCGTGGATGTTTCCCTTTACCGCACCCGATCCGTACATCCTCTGGCTGACGGGTGCGGGCGTTCTGGTGGCGCTGGTCGCGTGGCTGCCGCTCGCGCTGCGCAAGCTGCCCCTGTCGCTCCCGATCATCTGCATCGCGATCGGCGCCGCGCTTTTCTCGGTCCCCGGCATCTGGTGGAAGCCGCTGCCCGCGCTTTATCCCAATCTTACCGAGCGAATGACCGAGTTCGTCGTCATCATCGCGCTCATGGGCGGCGGGCTGAAGCTCGATCGCGTTTTCAAGTGGCGACATTGGAGCGTCACGTGGCGCCTTTTGGCGATCACCATGCCGCTCGGAATCGTCGTCATCACCCTGCTTGGTGGCTGGTTGCTGGATCTCGGCTGGGTCGCGGCCTTGCTACTCGGCGCATGCCTCGCCCCCACCGATCCCGTGCTCGCCGCCGATGTGCAGGTCGGCCCGCCCAAATCGAACGATGAGGATGAGGTGCGCTTCGGCCTGACGTCAGAGGCGGGGCTGAACGACGGCCTGGCCTTTCCGTTCGTCCACCTTGCCATCGTGCTCGGCACGGTGGCCGTCGCCGGGGGCTCCTGGGCGAAGGACTGGGTGCTCGAAAACGTCCTGTGGGAGATCGGCGTCGGCATCGCCGCTGGCTGGCTGGTCGGCAAGGTGTTCGGCTGGCTGACGTTTCACGTGCCCGCCGAAACGAAGCTTTCCGCCACCGGCGACGGCCTGATCGCGGTCGCCGCTACCTTTGTCTCCTACGGCCTGACCGAGATCGTCCACGCCTACGGTTTCCTCTCGGTCTTCGTCACCGCGCTTGCGCTACGCCGCTCGCACCGTGACCATGAATTCAACCATCAGATGCATGCGCTGACCGAGCAGGTGGAGCGGATCGCGATGATGGTGGTGCTGCTGCTGTTCGGCGGCGCGCTGGCGGACGGCCTGCTCGCCGCCCTCCACTGGGTCGACGTGCTCGCCGCCGCGGTCCTGATCCTCGTCGTGCGCCCGCTCACCGGACTTGTCGCGCTGATCGGCTTTCCGGCGGATCGTTCCGAAAAGCTCACCATCGCGTTCTTCGGGATTCGCGGCGTCGGCTCCTTCTATTATCTCGCCTTTGCGCTCAACCGTATGGAACTGGCCGAGGCGGACCGCCTGTGGGGGATTGTCGGCATTACCGTTCTTTTCTCGATCCTGCTCCACGGCCTCACCGTCACGCCGGCGATGCGCCTCCTCGATCGGCAACACGGCCGAGACCCTGATCGCGCCGGCGTTGCGCCGCCCGGGTTGCAAGGCCCGGCGGCGGAGCAATGAGCCCCGCTCAGGCCGCGACGCAGCTCGCGTAGCTCTTTTCCTCCACCAGCTCCGATTCCAGCGCCACGTTGATCTCCCGCTTCAACGCCGCGCGTTCGTCGTTGCGCTGGTACACCGCGCGCGCCAGCCGGACGAACTCCGCCCCGAACTGTCGCTTCGCCTCCTCCTCGCGGATCGCGTCCTCGATCTCCCACAATGTCTCGTTGACGCGCTTCAGCGACGCGACCAGCGGCGCGATCCCGCTGCGGGTCAGCACCTCCGCCGCGATCCCGCGCAGCAGGCGGTATTCGCGCTGCACGTTGTCACGCGCCGCCGCACGCGTGATCCGCTCGCGCTTGATCTCCAAAATAGTGATCTTGTCGAGCAACTCACCCCAGGACACGGGAACCGACGGGGTCGCGATGCTTGCCATGAACAGGCCTTTCGTTGGAGAGATTTGCAAGGTCGCGCGCCACCTCGGCGACGACGCCGGCCCAGTCGCCGGGCGTGCGCTGCACGAACAGCCGCATGTCGGGATACCAGGGCGTGGTCCGCGCCGCCGGGTTCCAGCGCCAGTCCGGGTCAGCCTTCAGCAGCAGCCACGTCGGCCGCCCCAGCGCGCCCGCCAGATGCGCGATCATGGTGTCCACCGTGATGACGAGGTCGCACCCCGCCACCAGCGCCGCCGTCGCCTCCATCGCGAACGGGCAACCACCGGGGTTGAGCACCGGTAGCGCGCTCGGCGCCGCCACCAGTGTCACGCAGCGATGCGCCTTCGCGATCGGCGCCAGCAGCTCAGGGAAAAGCGACCGCGCCGCATCCCAGTCGCCGCCCAGATGGCACAGCCCGATCGTCCTCTTCGGCAGCGCGGCGGGCGTGCTGCGCAGATAGGGAAAGCGCGTCTCCTCAGGCCGCGCGCGCAATGCAAACGGCAGCTCGGTGATGCCGATGTCGCATTCCGCCGGCTTCAGCGGCGCGGCCTGGTCGAACGGCACCACCCGCAGCGGCGCGTCGATCGTGGACAGCAACGCACACAGGCTCGGCTGCGCCTCCACCGTCACGCTGCGCGCGCGCCGCGCCAGCGCCGGCAGGTGGCGCGCATATTGGATCGTGTCGCCAAGTCCGTGATAACAGCGCACCAGCACATCCGCGCCGTCGAACCCGCGCCCGTCCCACACCCAGCGCTGATGATACGGCAGCGACGGATCGTCGCGGGTCGCCGGATCCCGCGCCGCCAGATCCTCCGCCGCGATGCCCCAGGCCACGTCATAGGCCCCGCGCCGCATCGCCTGCGTCCATTGCTGATGCCGCTCGTCCATCAACAAAGCTCAATGACCCCAAGCCGTATCGGTTCCATAACGATCGATAGGGGCGACTAGTGCATGGGGGTCATTCCGGTTCGTCAGCCGGTGGCACACGGGAACCCCCACCCAACCCGATCGTTACGCATCCGGAGATCACCCGTGCTGCGGCCCGGGCGACTCACCATCACCAAAAGGCGCCGCGGCACGCGGTCCGTCATCAGGGGGCTAGATGCCGGCAGACGCACAACGAAACGACCTGTCGGGTCGCGAGCTAAGTACCCGCATCGCCGAACTGGCGCCCTGGTTCCACAACATCGATCTGAACGGCACGCCGACCGCGCCCGATCACTTCCTCGGCAATTATCCCGCCGACAAGTTCGCCCGCTTTTGGCAGATCTTCCCCGCCGATCTCACCGGCAAGTCGGTGCTCGACATCGGTTGTAACGCCGGCTTCTATTCGGTGGAGGCGCTGCGCCGCGGCGCGTCGCGCGTGGTCGGCATCGACAGCGACGACCACTATCTGGAACAGGGTCGCCTCGCGACCCAGGCGCTGGGCTTCACCGGTGTCGAGTTCCGCAACCTGTCGGTCTACGACGTGGCGCAGCTTGGCGAGCGGTTCGACCTCGTGATCTTCATGGGTGTCCTCTACCACCTGCGCCACCCGCTGCTCGCGCTTGATCTCATCCGCGAACATGTCGCGGGCGACGCCATGCTGTTCCAGACGATGCAGCAGGGCGCGCGCGAGGTGGACGACGTGCCGGAGGACCACCCCTTCTTCGAACCGGGCAGCTATCGCCAGCCGGCCTATTTCGATTCGCCCGGCTATCCCAAGATGCACTTTATCGAACGCAAGTTCTCTGGCGACTGGACCAATTGGTGGGCGCCCAACGCCGCCGCCAGCATGGCGATGCTGCGCGCCGCAGGCTTTTCGGTCGACGAACGTGCCGATGGCGATGTTTATTTCTGCCGGGTCGCGCCCGTGCCGTTCGGCGACTATGGTCCCGCCGCAGTCTATCCGTCCAAGGGGGTGAATTCGTGATCGAAGCGGCGATGATCTGGAACGAGCCGAACAACAAATCGCACTGGGATCCCGAAATCGACCCCGATTGGTCGAACTATGCCGATCACGTCATCCGCGCCGGCAATTCGATCCACGCCATCAATCCGAACGTCACCCGCGTGCTCGGCGGCATGTCGCCGATCGACCCCCTCTGGGTGAACCGCATGCGGTCGCACGGTGCGCTTGATGCCGTCGACGTGGTCGCGGTGCACGGCTTCCCGCTCGACTGGAACCTGTGGTCGATCCACGATTGGCCCGCCAAGATCGCCGAGATCGAGGCCGTGGTGCCCGACAAGCCGATCTGGGTCACCGAAGTGGGCGTCGGCTCGTTCGGTGCGGAGGAGGTGCAGGTGTTCGGCGTCGAAAAGACCGCCGAGCTGCTGGTCGGACGCGTGCCCAACATCTTCTGGTATTCGCTGTTCGATCTGCCGCAGGCGTGGGGCGCCACCACCCGCCACCGAGAGGCGGAGGGCTCGAGCTATTACCGTCATTTCTACATGGGCCTGATCCGCGAGGACGGGACGCCGAAGCCGTCGCTCGACGTCTATGCGCGCCACGCCGCCGACATGGGCCTGATGCAATGGTTCCATTTCGAGGACCCGCGGCTGGACGAGGCGGTCGGCTGGCTGAAGCGGCTCGGCACGCGCAAGCTGCGCACCGGGCTTTCCTGGGCCGATCGCTTCCGCCCCAACGCGCTCGACTGGTTCGATCGCCAGATGGAGGCGCTGGCCGATTTCGACCTCACCGTCACCTTCTGCTTCACGCCCGAACATCTCGGCGTCCAGCCGCACCACACCAGCCCGGCGCGCGATCCGCAGATGTTTGCCGATTTCTGCGCGGAGATGATCGACCGCTACGCCCCCGCGTCCGCCACCCCGCGCACCCTCGCCACCACGGCCTGACATGAAGCCCCGTATCGGTTTCCTCGGCACCGGCTGGATCGGTCGCCACCGCATGGCCGCAATGGTCGCCACCGGTGCGGTCGAAGCCGCGGCGGTGTGCGATCCCTCGCAGCAATGCGTGGACGAGGCGCTGGCCGTCGCCCCCACCGCGCAGGTGGTGGACTCGCTCGACGCGATGCTCGCGCTCGATCTCGACGGCGTGGTCATCGCCACGCCCAGCGCGCTCCACGCCGATCAGTCGATCCGCGCGCTGGAGGCGGGCAAGGCGGTGTTCTGCCAGAAGCCGCTCGGCCGCACCGCGGCGGAGGTGGACGCGGTGATCGCCGCCGCGCGCACGGCCGACCGGCTGCTCGGCGTCGACCTCTCCTATCGCCACACCGCGGGGATGGAGGCGATCGCCGCGCTGGTCCGCGACGGCGCGCTCGGCGACATCTTCGCCGTCGATCTCACCTTTCACAACGCCTACGGCCCTGACAAGCCGTGGTTCTACGATCCCGAACAGTCGGGCGGCGGCTGCGTCGTGGACCTTGGCGTCCACCTCGTCGATCTCGCGCTCTGGACGCTCGGCTTCCCGCAGGTGTCGGACGCGCACGCCGCGCTCTACGCCGGCGGGCAGCCGCTCCACCCCGGCTCCGTTGAGGATTATGCCACCGCCAGCTTCCAGGCCGGCGGCACCAACGTGCGCCTCGCCTGTTCGTGGCGCCTCCACGCCGGGCAGGATGCGGTGATCGCCGCCGATTTCTACGGCACGCAGGGCGGCGCGGCCTTGCGCAACGTCGGCGGCAGCTTCTACGATTTCACCGCCGATCACTTCACCGGCACCCACACGACCCGCCTGACCGAGGGCGCGGACGATTGGGGCGGCCGCGCCGCCGCCGACTGGGCCGCGCGGCTCGCCCGCAGCCCCCGCTATGACGAGACTGCCGATCATTATGCCCGCTCCGCGCAGGTGCTTGACCGCATCTATGGCCGCTGACTCGCGATGACCTCACGCAAAGTCGGCGTTCTCACGTTCCACCGTTCGGTCAATTTCGGCTCCTACTGGCAGGCGCGCTGCATGGTGGAGGGGCTGCGCGCACGCGGCCTCGATGCCGAGATCCTCGATCACCGCTCGCGCCGGGTGGAATGGCGGGAGGCGCGCAACGCGTTTCAGCCGACGCTGCCCGTCCGCACCGATCCGCGCCACTTCGCCGCGCTCGGCCGCAAGACCCGCGCACTGATCGCCGCCACCAACGCGCTGCCGCTCTCCCCCGCCTTCCCGCTGGACGATCCGGGGCGGATGCCGCACTACGACACGATCGTGGTCGGCAGCGACGAGGTGTGGAATTTCCGCCACCCCTGGTACGGCGGCGCCTCCGTCTTCTTCGGCGACCATTGCAACGCCGACCGGCTCGTCTCCTACGCCGCCAGCTTCGGCAACCATGACGCGGCCGACGGCATCGACACGCCCTGGCTCGACCGCCTGCGCCGCTTCCACGCCGTATCGGTGCGCGACGAGAACAGCCGCGCGATGCTCGCCCCCGCGATCGACCCGCCGCTCGTCCTCGATCCCTGCCTGCAATTTCCGGATGCGATCCCGGGCGGCGCGCCGGTCGCTGGCAACCGCTATGCCGTGATCTACGGCCACAGCTTCCCCGACTGGTACACCGCGCAGCTGCGCCGCTGGGCGGACGCCACCGGCACCCGCCTCGTCAGCATCGGCTACCCCAGCCCGATCGCCGACGAGCTGCGTATCGGCATCGGCCCCGCCGATTTCTCCGCGCTGATCGCCGGCGCACATGCCGTCGCGACCAATTTCTTCCACGGCTGCGTTTTCGCGATCCGCCACGCCCGGCCCTTCGCCTGCGCCGCCTCGCCCTATCGCCGCAACAAGGTCCGCGACCTCACGCGCGCGCTCGGGCTGGAGGATCATCTAGTCGAAGAGGGCACCAGCGACGAAGCCTTCGCGCACCTGCTCGCCACCCTGCCCGGCGACCTCTCCGACCGCCTCGCCACCGAGCGCGCCGCCTCCACCCGCTTCCTCGACCATGCCCTCGCCTGACACGCTGACCCCGGCCGACATCACCGCCTCCGGCCTGTGCATCGGCTGCGGCGGCTGCGCGACCAAGGGTATGGCTTGGGACAAATACGGCCAGCGCAAGCCGAGCCCGGCCACGCTGGCGGACTACAACAACCGTCATCCCGGCCCTGTGCCGGCATCCACCGCCCCGCAACCCGACCAGCCGATCGAAGCGCGGCACGGTGTATGCCGGGACGAGCCCGGCATGACGGATCGGCCCGCCCCCACCTCAGCCACCACCCAGTTCCCCGGCGAAGGCCGGGGCCCAGTCCCGACCGGCCCGATGCCGGACCCCGTCGGTCGCCCGGGGACATCAGAAACCTTCGCCGCCACCTGCCCCTTCTCCCCCACCGCGCGCAACGAGGACCAGCTCGCCCTCGCCCGCTTCCCCGCCGCCCCGCACCACGACGCCCGCCTCGGCCGCTACGAGGCGAACTATGTCGGCCACGCCGAACAAGCGCCGTTCCGCGAACGCGGCAGCAGCGGCGGCATGGTCAGCTGGGTCGCCGCGGACCTGCTCGCGTCGGGCAAGATCGACGGCGTCGCGCACGTCATCCCCGCCACAGGCGACCGCCTGTTCCACTATCGCATCTCGCGCACGCCCGAGCAGATCCTCGAAGGCGCCCGATCGCGCTATTACCCCGTCGATCTTGCCGAGGTGCTGCAAGAGATCCGCTCCACCCCAGGCCGCTATGCGATCGTCGGCATCCCCTGCTTCATCAAGGCGGTTAGCCTGCTGCGCGAACAGGACCCGATCCTGCACGATCGCATCACCCACCTCCTCGGCCTGTTCTGCGGCCATATGAAAAGCGCGCAGTTCGTCGACAGCTTCGCCTGGCAGCTCGACGTGCCGCGTCAGGACGTTCGCGCGGTAGAGTACCGCCGCAAGGACCCCGATCGCCCAGCCAACTGGTACACCGCGCACCTGACGCTGAACGACGGCACCGCCCGCTGGCAAGACTGGTTCCACCTCGCCGACGGCGATTGGGGCGCCGGCTTCTTCCAGAATTCCGCCTGCGACGCCTGTGACGACGTGGTCGCCGAATGCGCCGACGTCTCGTTCGGCGACGCCTGGGTGGAGCCCTATTCCTCCGACGGCCGCGGCACCAACGTCGTGATCGTCCGCTCGCCCGAAATCGCCGCCAGCATCGCGGCCGCGATCAACAACGGCCGCCTGGACCTGAAGGCCGTCGACGCGGACTTCATCGCGAACACGCAGGCCGCCGGCTTCCGCCAGCGCCGGGACGGCCTCGCCTATCGTCTCACCTGGCAGAAGCGCCGCGTCACGCCCGTGAAGCGCGTCGCCCCGCGCGCCACCGGCCACCCCCCGCGCCGCCGCGCCATCTACCGCACCCGCGCCGCCATCGCATATTGGAGCCACCGCATGGCCTGGGCCGCCAACCGCTTGCGTTGGCCCGCACTCTACACCCGCTGGGCCCGCGCCAGCCTCTACATCTACCAGGCCCTTGCCTACAAACGCGGCCGCCTCGGCCGCTGGCTCGCCCGCCTCGCCGGCGTGGAGGGCTAGGCCGGCGCGGCGTCCTTTACTGCCGGTCCTTCACCCCGCGTCGAGCCCGTGCCGCGAGCCGTTCGTCACGCGCCGCCCGCCGCGCGCGCCGCGCCAGCCGCTCCTCGCGCAGGGCGCGCATGGCGGGGTCGATCGCCACCTCGGGGCTACGCTTCTTCGCCGGCACCGCGCGCGCGGGCTTTGCCGCTTCGACCGCGGCAATCCGACCGCCAGCCTGCACCGTTGCCGCCAGCGCTTCGTGCAATTGCGCCGCTGCGTCCGCGCGATCGTGCCGTGATCCCGCCGCCGCCCATTCGATATAGCGCTCCAGATCGGCATAGGCCGCCGCCAGATAGCCGATCGTCGACACGTTCCCGATCCGCCCCACGCCGATCTCGTCCAGAAACCGCGACAGTGCATCCAGCGCGATCACCGACACACCGCGATGGATCAGCGAGCGATCCTCGGCATCGAGAAACGCCGAGCCGAGATACGGATTGCCGCTGAACGTATCGAACCGCGTCGATCGCGGCGCGAGCACCGGGTCGAAATGGCTGCGCACCCGCGGCCGGCGGTTCATCAGGATCGTATGCCCCAGCGCCCCGCCGCCGAACAGCTCGGCCCCGTGGCAGGCCGATCCTTCGGCGAACAGCAGCACCTTCGCGTTGGCATAAAGGCTGAACTGCTGCGGCAACGACAGCTGCTCGCTGTGCATGATGTGAAACCCAACCTTCTCCAGCGCCGCTTCGAGCACCCGCTCGCCCAGGATGCCCGAGCCATGCTCCAGCCCCGATCGCGAGACATAGATCTTCTGCGGCGCGTTTGCGGCGCGCGTCGCGGTGATCGGCCCGCGTTCGCGCAGCAGGTCGAGATACCAGTCCTTCGGCCCGCCGCCGAGATCGGATCCCGCCTCGACAATCAGCAGCTCGTCGACGATCGTGTCCTGCGCGATCACCGTGCAATTGCGTGCGGCGACATCGAACAATGCCAGGATCGTGCGGGTCAGCGCCGGCAGCGCATCGAACCGCGCCTCATCGCCTTTCTTGGTCAGGATGATCCATTGCGGGTCGGCGACAATCTGCCGTGTCGGCACGATGCGATGCACCATTTCCGCCATGGCATGGCCGAAATGCGCAAAGGCCAGCCCGAGATAGGCGTATGAGCCCGCGAGCCGCGCGGGCGCGTGCAGCGCCGGCGCGAAATGGTCCACCGCCTCACGCCGGCGATTGTGCCGCAACAGCAGACTTTGGGGATCGTCCCCCAGCACCGGCCCGCCATGAAACGCGCCTTGCGGACGCTCGGCGGCCTGAACCTGCGCGTGCCGGATCGTTCGTGACACAGGACCGTTCGCCACCACCGGCTCTCCCACGCCGCCCATGCGGCCTGCCGCCGGGCTAAAGCCGTTCCCGCCGCTCCGCAAGCTGGCGCCACCCGCATAGCCCGCGGCTATGCCCGTCCCACAAGGTAAGCGAGCCCCGCATCCCCACCGTGCTTGACGCATCCACACCGCCTGTCACGGTTGCCCCAGCTGTTCGCGACCGCTCGCAAGCGCCTGCGTCAACCATCAGGAAAGGACCCTATGCCCCGCCTCGCCCTTCGTGCCGCCAGCCTTGCCCTGATGCTCGTGTCCACCGCGCCGCTCGCCGTTGCCGCGCAAACCGCAACCAGCACCGCGCCCGCCACCGCCACGCCGGCCGCCGCCGCCACCATCAAGTGCATCACCACCGCGCCCGCTTATGCCAAGGCGGTCGCCGCGCTCGATGCCGGCCACGATCACTGGGTGCAGACCATCATCACGCTGACCGAGATCCCCTCGCCCCCGTTCAAGGAAGCCGCCCGCGCCAGCGCCTATCGCGATCTGTTCGCCGCCGCCGGGCTTTCCGATGTCGAGATCGACGAAGAGGGCAATGTCCTCGGCCTGCGCAAGGGGACGGGCAAGTCCAAGGACCTTGTCGTCGTCTCCGCGCACATGGACACGGTGTTCCCCGAAGGCACGCCGGTGAAGGTCCGCCGCGAGGGCGACAAGCTCTTCGCCCCCGGCGTCGGTGACGACACCGCCGGCCTCGCCACGCAGCTGTCGCTGATCGAGGCGATGAACGCCGCCGGAATCCGCACCGATAGCGACATTCTCTTCGTCGGCACGGTCGGCGAGGAAGGGCTGGGCGATCTGCGCGGCGTCCGCCACCTGTTCACCAAGGGCAAGTACAAGGATCGCGCCACCGCCTTCTTCTCGCTCGACGGCGGCGGCACCGACGGCATCGTCGTCGGCGGCGCGGGGTCGAAGCGCTACCGCGTCACCTTCACCGGCCCAGGCGGGCACAGCTATGGCGCGTTCGGCATCGTCAATCCGATGGCCGCCATGTCGCAGGCGGTGGTCGATCTCTACAAGGTCACGGTGCCCGCCGATCCCAAGACCACCTTCAGCGCCAGCGTGGTCGGCGGCGGCACCTCAGTCAACGCCATCCCGCGCGAGGTGTGGATGGAGGTCGACATGCGCTCCGAAAGCCCCCAAGCGCTCGCCACCTTGGAAAAGAGCCTGCTCGCGATCCTGCAACGGGCCGCCGCCACCGAGAACGCCGCGCGCTCCACCCGCGACGGCAAGATCACCGTCAATCCCAAGGTGATCGGCGACCGCCCCGCCGGTCAGACGCCGCGCGACGCCGCAATCATTCAATATGCCACCGCAGCCTACGCCAACGAAGGACTGCCTATCGAACTCGGCTCCGCCTCCACCGACGCGAACATCCCGATCAGCCTCGGCATCCCCGCCATCACCATCTCGCGCGTCGCCGACGGCGGCCGCGGCCACTCGCTCGACGAATGGATCTCGGTCGAGAAGACCGGAAACCTCAAGGTAAAGCGTCTCGCCCTGGCGACGATCCTCGCGACGGCGGGCATGTAAAAGCCGGTTGGCGGCGGCGGCAATCGCGCTTGCCGCCGCCGCTGCGCCCGTCCACTCTCGTCACCGATGCTCGACGACGTTCCCGTTCAGGTCTGGATCCTTCTCTGCATCGCCGGGACCGCATACGCACCCGCCGCCTACGTCTATCGCCATGTCACCGCCGATCCGAACCGACGGGATGTCGGCGCGCCGGCCATAGACCTGTCGTGGCGATCACAGAACCTCTTCGTCTATTCCGCGGCGCTTCTCGTCGCCCTTGCCGGCCTTGCGATCTTCATTTTCACGCCAGCCGCCGAACGCTTCGCCCGCTCGCCAAGCTTTCAGCCGCTCATGCTTGCCGCACTTGGCTGCTTCACGCTCTTCACCGTCGCCAAATCGATGGCGACCGGAACGATCGAGCCGTTCACGCGCGGGTTCAATCGCACCTATGAACGCGCCCTGCAACCCAAACGCTTCTGGGCTTCGGCCATCTGGAATGCTCTCCTCGGCGGCATCTTCATGTTCGCCAGCGTCGCCACCATAAGGGACCAGGGCCGCGAGCGATGCTTCAACTATAACGACAGACTGTCGTCGCAGGAGCAGCTGTCCGCCTGTGACGATCTGCTCGACGACCCGGATCTGTCGCGCGCGGATCGTGCGGATGTCCTGCGCCATCGCGGCTTCGCGCGGCATCGCCTCGGCCGGTCGGATCGCGCGATCGACGACTATAATCGCACGCTGGAGCTCGATCCGGGTGACTCTTACGTCCTCTACAACCGCGGCCTGCTTTACCTGGAGGGCGAGCAATATCAGTTTGCGATCGAGGATTTCAGCCAATCGCTGAAGCTTCGCCCAGACAATATAGACGCGTATGAGCAGCGCGCCGCAGCCTATGCGGGAATAGGCGCCACCTCCCAGGCCATCGCCGATATAAGCCGCATCCTGCACGACAAACCTGGAAACGAAACCTTCCTCGTCTGGCGCGCCAACCTTCAAGCGCAACGTGGTGATTTCGCCGCGGCAGAGCGCGACCTTGCGTCGGTACGCGCGGTGAACCCGTCCAGCCTTCTGCTGCTCCGCGGAGAAGCCTTTCTCAGTTGGGCGAAGAAGGATCCGGAAGCGGCGCTCGAAAAGCTGCAGGCCGCACTCGCGCGCGAACCCGGCCACCCGTGGACCTTGGCGTTGATGGCGGACGTGCAGCAGAGCCTCGGCCAGCATGAAGAGGCAAAGGCGACCCGCGCGAAGCTGCCCGCCCGCGCGCAAAACGGCAGGCGCTAGCCACCCCCACTCGCAACCTTCGCCCCCGCTTCCTACATCTCCGGTCTGTACCCCCGACCGGAACGGAAGTAGAACTTCACCCTATGCTGACTCACATTTCCGTCCGCGGCGCGCGCGAGCACAATCTCAAGGACGTAAGCGTCGACATTCCGCGCGACACGCTGACGGTGATCACCGGCCTCTCCGGCTCGGGCAAGTCCTCGCTCGCCTTTGACACCATCTATGCCGAGGGTCAGCGCCGCTACGTCGAGAGCCTGTCCGCCTACGCGCGCCAGTTCCTCGAGCTAATGCAGAAGCCCGATGTCGACCACATCGAGGGGCTCTCCCCCGCCATCTCGATCGAGCAGAAGACCACCAGCCGCAACCCACGCTCGACGGTCGCGACGGTAACCGAGATCTACGATTACATGCGCCTCCTGTGGGCGCGCGTCGGCGTGCCCTATTCGCCCGTCACCGGCCTGCCGATCGCCGCGCAGACGGTCAGCCAGATGGTCGACCGGGTCATGGCGCTGCCCGAAGGCACGCGGCTGTACCTGCTCGCCCCCGTCGTGCGCGGCCGCAAGGGCGAGTATCGCAAGGAACTCGCCGAGTGGCAGAAGGCGGGCTTCACCCGCGTGCGCATCGACGGCGAGATCCACGAGATCGACGAGGCCCCCGCGCTCGACAAGAAGTATAAGCATGACATCGAGGTCGTCGTCGATCGCCTGGCGGTGAACCCCGACATCGCCACGCGCCTCGCCGACAGTTTCGAGACCGCGCTGAAGCTCGCCGAGGGTCTCGCCTACGTCGACCTCGCCGACGGCGTCGTGCCCGGCCGCGAGGACGAGGCCGCGTCGGGCGGGCAGATGAAGAACGCCGGCGTTCCCGCCAACCGCATCGTATTCTCCGAAAAGTTCGCCTGCCCGGTCAGCGGCTTCACCATCGCCGAGATCGAGCCGCGCCTGTTCTCGTTCAACGCGCCGCAAGGCGCCTGCCCGACTTGCGACGGCCTCGGTGAAAAGCTGATCTTCGACGAGGACCTCGTCGTTCCCAACCACGCGCTCACCATCAAGAAGGGCGCCGTCGTCCCCTGGGCGAAGTCCAACCCACCCTCGCCCTATTACATGCAGGTGCTGGGCTCCCTCGCGCGCGAGTTCGGCTTCAGCCTCGACACCCCCTGGTCGGACCTCCCCGAGGAGATCCGCCAGACCATCCTCCACGGCACCCGCGGCAAGCCCGTCACCTTGACCTTCATCGACGGCAAGAAGAGCTACGACGTCAAGAAGCCGTTCGAAGGCGTCATCGGCAACCTCAATCGCCGCATGGCGCAGACCGAGAGCGCCTGGATGAAGGAGGAGCTCGGCAAGTACCAAAGCTCGCAGCCGTGCGAGGTCTGCCACGGCGCCCGCCTCAAGCCAGAGGCGCTGGCGGTGAAGGTCGCGATGCAGGACATCAGCCACGCCACCCACCTCTCGGTGGTCGACGCGCTCGCCTTCTTTACCGACCTGCCCAATCACCTCAACGACCAGCAGCGCGCCATTGCCGAGCGCATCCTGAAGGAGATCGTCGAGCGGCTCGGCTTCCTCAACAACGTCGGCCTCGACTATCTCAACCTCGATCGCACCTCGGGCACGCTGTCGGGCGGCGAGAGCCAGCGCATCCGCCTCGCCAGCCAGATCGGCAGCGGCCTCTCGGGCGTGCTCTACGTCCTCGACGAGCCCTCCATCGGCCTGCATCAGCGCGACAACGACATGCTGCTCGCCACGCTCCGCCGCCTGCGCGATCTCGGCAACACCGTCCTCGTCGTCGAGCATGACGAGGATGCGATCCGCACCGCCGATTATGTGATCGACATGGGCCCCGGCGCCGGCGTCCACGGCGGCCAGGTGGTGGCGCAGGGCACCGTCAAGCAGCTCCTGAAATCGAAGACCAGCGTCACCGCGGATTACCTCAACGGCACGCGCGAGGTCCCCGTGCCGGCCAAGCGCCGCAAGGGCTCGGGCAAGAAGCTGACGGTGCATAACGCCACCGCCAACAATTTGACCGGCGTCACCGCCTCGATCCCGCTCGGCACCTTCACCTGCATCACCGGCGTCTCCGGCTCGGGCAAGTCGAGCTTCACGATCGACACGCTCTACGCCGCCGCCGCCCGCGCGCTGAACGGCGCGCGCATCCTCGCCGGCAAGCACGACAAGGTCACCGGGCTCCAGCATCTCGACAAGGTGATCGACATCGATCAGTCGCCGATCGGCCGCACCCCACGCTCGAACCCGGCGACCTATACCGGCGCCTTCACCCAGATCCGCGACTGGTTCGCCGGCCTGCCGGAGGCGCAGGCGCGCGGCTACAAGCCCGGCCGCTTCTCGTTCAACGTCAAGGGCGGCCGGTGCGAGGCGTGCCAGGGCGACGGCGTGCTCAAGATCGAGATGCACTTCCTCCCCGACGTCTACGTCACCTGTGACGTGTGCCACGGCGCGCGCTACAATCGCGAAACGCTCGAGGTGAAGTTCAAGGGCTACTCGATCGCCGACGTGCTCGACATGACGGTCGAGGACGCCGCGGAGTTCTTCAAGGCCGTCCCCCCGATCCGCGACAAGATGGCGATGCTGGTCGAGGTCGGCCTCGGCTACGTCAAGGTCGGCCAGCAGGCGACGACGCTGTCCGGCGGCGAGGCGCAGCGCGTGAAGCTCGCCAAGGAACTCGCCCGCCGCGCCACCGGCAACACGCTCTACATCCTCGACGAACCGACCACCGGCCTCCACTTCGAGGACGTGCGCAAATTGCTCGAAGTGCTCCATGCGCTGGTGGAGCAGGGCAACACTGTTGTTGTCATTGAGCACAACCTCGACGTCATCAAGACCGCCGACTGGGTGCTGGACCTGGGGCCGGAAGGCGGCGTCAAGGGCGGCGAGATCGTCGCCGAAGGCACGCCGGAGGTTGTGGCGGCGGAACCGCGGAGCTTTACGGGGAAGTATCTGGCGCCGTTGCTGGGGAAGCGTGAGGCTGTGGCGGCGGAGTGAGCCGCAAATCCTCCCCGAGCTTGCTCGGGGAGGGGGACCAGCGAAGCTGGTGGAGGGGCTGGGTGTGCGTGACGCCTGCCCCGCCCGCTCGTCATCCCGGCCTTGAGCCTTGATGCAGCACTATTAGAGATGCTTGTGAGGGCCAGCCGCACCCAACGAGCAAGTCACGCGACTATTCCGCAGCCTCAACCCATTGCGGGGCATCTTCGCGGCGCGAGTTATGAGCATAGGTCTCCCACCCAATCTCATATTCCTCCGCCTGATTTCCCCACGCAGTCCAGCCTTTGCGCGCTCCACGCGCAAACAACTCCAACCGCGCAGCGGGCGAGCAGGCTTCGATAACGTCGTAAAACTCGTCCGGCTTGCGGCTGTGCTCTCGCTTCCGCGTACCTACTAGATTCACCTGGCGGCGACCCGGAGCCAGCGTGCGAGCGTTCTTCCCACGAACTCCAAATAGGCAAAGCTCAGTAACGTTGCGGAAGTAGAAGCCCACCCCTCGCCCATCTGAGCCCCCATCCTTACGAATTTTGTGCCAGACGAGGTTCGATTTATACTCGAAACCCCACGCCTTCATTACCTTCAAACCATCAGGCAAAAGCGCGTTCGGCACCCAAAGGTATAGGTGCGCCGGATCGGCTGCAGCCCCTTCAACGGGTATGTCGCAGATTTCCTCAAGGCTCATTGTGCCGTACCGTGACAGGCGATGATGCTCCGGCGCCATCTTGCCCGTGCGATTAGTGAAACGCCACGGCGGATCCGCGAGAATAGTGGAGAACTTTTTACCTCGCGTTGCCCTTGCAAAATCCAGCGCAGCGTCGATGCTCATTTCACTTCCTCAATGCATTCCGGTCGAATGCCGATTGCCAAGATCGGACAACTGCCATTACGCCCCGCGTTTAAACGATATAGCAGCTTGCCCATCCACGTCGTTGATGCGCCGTACTTGCTAAGTATGTTCATTTCTCGGAACACCGAGTTTAGCGCTTCACTACGCGTCAGCAGGACGCCCGCGTCGATCACGCCACATTGGCTGAATGCACTCATCGCATACAGATCTCTGTCGAACGTTTGATCCTTGCTGTTCCACTCCAAGTCGAAAGCAACGCGCCCTTTCACGTAGTCTACCTTATGCCCGTCGAGAAATTTGGCCTTCGTTAGTTCGCGACTTTGCGGCTTTCTAACAGTTCGGCCCTTAGCGTTGACTACATTTTCTCGCCAAAGAAGCTTCACCAGCAAATCGGCCTGGATCGTTGTCTCGTACCACCCTCTCGGGCGGAGCAACTTTGACACCAGCTTCGGCACTTCACTTTCGTTGCCGCCGCTCGCAGCGATGATCTCACGCGTCAGCTTAAAACCGCGAAGCGCCTCGATCAGGTCATTCCACTCCTGCGGATGCGCCTCGCTCAAAATAAGCGCCGCGTTCCGATAACTGTACACCTCATATTTCGCCAGCACATCATCCGGCACATACCGCGCGACAAGCTCAGGCGGATCACTTCCCTCAGTGGGCCGCGCGGCAACGTCGTCACCCGTTTCCGCCGCCGCCAATGCGGCCTCGATGATCTCTACTTCGTCCACCGGCTTCTTGTGACCGTAGAACATAATGCGGTCAAACCGTTTGCGACCCCCCGCAAACATGGTGTTTTCGGGTGTCAGAATGACCACCAATCCCGCGGACAGCAGCCCATCTTGCGTTTCGCTCCGGCGGAGGCGGCAATCGAGGCAAGACCGCCGTGTGTAAAAGTGCTGCGCTCTGGCCTTCTACGCAAGGCGCCTACTTCATTTTGGAGCTATCACCAAAACAGCCCCGCCGCGGCAAAGCCGCGTCGTCAATCGGCGCTTGGGCGCCGCTGGCCGGGCGCGCGCCGGGGCGCTCGGCTGTAGCTGCGCTACAGCCTCGCGGCGCGCGCTGTCCTACAACCCCCGTTTCGGTATAACTCCCCCGTCCAGCGATCACCCGCGAGGACGAAACCAATGCCGCATCCGCGCCCCCTCCCCATCTTCACCGATGGCCCCATCACCGACACGCAAGCCGAGGCCGTGCGCCACTGGCAGTCGCTGGTCGACCGCGGCCTCATCGGCAAGCGCACCGAAACCCCGCCCGATGTCGCCGCCAATCTCGCCGCGACCGATCGCCTGTTCCGCGAGATCGCGCGCGATCGCCAGCGGCTCCAGCGCGGCTGGTAACGCGCAGCCGCTACTTGAAAGAAACAGCCAGCCCGTCCGCCGCGCCGGCGCTCAGTCGTCGGCGTCCTTGATCGTCTCCATGGCGACAAAGGTGGACGTGCTGGCGACATGCGGCAGCACCGAGATCCGTTCGCCCAGCACCGCGCGATAGCTGCGGATGTCGCTGGTGCGCACCTTCAGCAGATAATCGAAGCTGCTGGCGATCATGTGGCACTCCTCCACTTCCGGGATCGCCAGCACCGCGCGCCCGAATGCCTCCAGCGCCGCCTCGCGCGTGTCGGACAGCTTCACCTCGGTGAACGCGACATGCCCCTGCCCCAGCCGCACGGGATCGATCACTGCGCGAAAGCCACGAATGATCCGCCGGTCGATCAGCCGCTTCAGCCGCACTTGGCACGGCGTCTTGGACAATCCCACCCGGCTCGCCAGTTCGGTGACCGACAGCCGCCCCTCCGCCCGCAGCGCCGCGATGATGCGCCGGTCGAACAGGTCGATTTCCTCGTCAGCAAGTGACCCGCCGTCCATTTCGCCTCCTGCGACTTGGTTGATGAGGCCGAACGCGCTGCCGGCCCCGTCATCATAAGTCGGATCGACCGTGGCCGCCATGCTAAGAAGATGGCAACGAATTTTCCCCGGAAACAATGCCATGCCCGATGCCGTGATGCCGCCGTTGTTCGCCCGTTTCGCTCCCCCGGTCCGCCCCGCAACGCCGCTGCGCGCCGCGATCACCGCCGCCACCCGCCGCCCCGAGCCCGAAGCGCTCGCCCCGCTGCTCGACGAGGCAGAGATGTCGGAGGACGTGAAGGCAGAGGCGCTGCGCATCGCCACCCAGCTCATCACCGCGCTGCGTGCCAAGCACAAGGGAACGGGCGTCAAGGGCCTGGTGCAGGAATATGCCCTCTCCAGCCAGGAGGGCGTCGCGCTGATGTGCCTTGCCGAGGCGCTGCTGCGCATCCCCGACGATGCCACCCGCGATGCGCTGATCCGCGACAAGATCGCCGGCGGCGACTGGCGCAGCCACATGGGCGACGGCCGCTCCTTGTTCGTCAACGCCGCCACCTGGGGGCTGGTCGTCACCGGAAAGCTGACCAGCAGCGTCAACGATCGCGGCCTGTCCGCCGCGCTCATCCGGCTGATCGCGCGCGCGGGCGAGCCGGTGATCCGCCGCGGCGTCGACATGGCGATGCGCATGATGGGCGAACAGTTCGTCACCGGCGAGACGATCGGCGAGGCGCTGAAGCGCGCCCGCCCGCTCGAGGCGCGCGGCTTCAGCTACAGCTACGACATGCTGGGCGAGGCCGCCACCACCGCCGCCGATGCCGAGCGTTATTATCGCGATTACGAGACGGCCGTGCACGCCATCGGCAAGGCGTCGGCGGGTCGCGGCGTCTATGCCGGCCCCGGCATCTCCATCAAGCTGTCCGCGCTCCACCCGCGCTACAGCCGCGCCCAAGCGGACCGGGTAATGGACGAGCTGCTCGCCAAGGTGCGCGCGCTGGCAATCATCGCCAAGGGCTATGACATCGGCTTCAACATCGATGCGGAGGAGGCCGACCGCCTGGAGCTGTCGCTCGACCTTCTGGAAAGCCTGTCGTTCGATCCCGCGCTCGCCGGCTGGAACGGCCTCGGCTTCGTCATCCAGGCCTATGGCAAGCGTTGCCCGTTCGTCATTGGCTGGATCGTCGATCTTGCCCGCCGCAGCGACCGCCGCATCATGGTCCGCCTGGTCAAGGGCGCCTATTGGGATGCCGAGATCAAGCGCGCGCAGGTCGATGGCCAGACGGACTTCCCCGTCTACACGCGCAAGATCCACACCGACGTGTCGTACCTCGCCTGCGCCCGCCGCCTGCTGGCGAACCGCGACGCGGTGTTCCCGCAATTCGCCACGCACAATGCGCAGTCGCTCGCGACCATCCTGGCGCTCGCCGGTCCGGCCTTCACCATCGGCGATTACGAGTTCCAGTGCCTCCACGGCATGGGCGAGCCGCTGTATGACGAGGTTGTCGGCCCGGATAAGCTCGGTCGCCCGTGCCGCATCTACGCGCCCGTCGGCACGCACGAGACGCTGCTCGCCTATCTCGTCCGCCGCCTTCTCGAAAACGGCGCCAACTCATCCTTCGTGAACCGGATCGCCGATCCGGAAGTCTCAATTGCCGATCTCACCGCCGATCCCGTCGCGCTGGTGCGCGCGGCGGACACCCCGGGGCAGAAGCACGCCGCGATCGACCTGCCCGCCGATCTCTACCCGCGCCGCACCAACTCGGCCGGGCTCGACCTCGCCGACGAGCGGACGCTCGCCGCGCTGAGCGAGACGATGCAGGCCGGCGCCGATGCGCAATGGCGCGCCGCCCCCGCGGATGGGGAGGGCACCGCGCGTCCGGTGCGCAATCCCGCCGACCATCGCGACACCGTCGGCACGGTGGTGGAGATGACGCCGGAGCAGGCCGCCGACGCCGCCCGCACCGCTGCCGCGGCAAGCGCCACCTGGGCCGCCGTGCCGGTCGTCGACCGCGCTGCCATCCTGGAGCGCGCCGCCGACGCGATGCAGGCGCGCATGCCCGAGCTGATCGGCCTCGTGATCCGCGAAGCCGGCAAGTCAGCCGCCAATGCAGTCGGCGAGGTGCGCGAGGCGATCGACTTCCTGCGCTATTACGCCGAGCAGGCGCGCCGCGGCTTCGGCCCTGCGCACCGCCCGCTCGGGACCGTCACCTGCATCAGCCCGTGGAACTTCCCGCTCGCGATCTTCACCGGCCAGGTCGCCGCCGCGCTCGTCGCCGGCAACACCGTGCTGGCCAAGCCGGCCGAAGAAACCCCGCTGATCGCCGCGCAGGGCGTCGCCATCCTCCATGAGGCCGGCATACCCGCCGACGCGCTCCAGCTGATCCTCGGCGACGGCCGCATCGGCGCCGCGCTGGTCGCCGCGCCGGAGACCGCGGGCGTCATGTTCACCGGCTCCACAGAGGTCGCGCGCCTCATCCAGCGCGAACTCGCCACCCGCTTGTCCGAGGACGGCGCGCCGATCCCGCTGATCGCGGAAACCGGCGGGCAGAACGCGATGATCGTCGATTCGAGCGCGCTGGCCGAACAGGTGGTGGCAGACGTCGTCGCCTCCGCCTTCGACAGCGCGGGCCAGCGCTGCTCGGCCCTGCGCGTGCTGTGCCTCCAGGAAGAGGTGGCGGACCGCATCCTCGCCATGCTGCGCGGCGCGCTGCAGGAACTGCGCGTCGGTCGCACCGATCAGCTCGCGATCGACATCGGCCCCGTCATCTCGGCCGAGGCGCAGGCCGGGATCGATCATCACATCGCCGCCATGCGTGCCACGGGTGCGAAGGTCGATGCGCTGCCGCTGACCGATGCCACCGCGCACGGCACCTTTGTCGCGCCCACCATCATCGAGCTGAAGGATCTCGCCGATCTGAAGCGCGAGGTGTTCGGCCCGGTGCTCCACGTCATCCGCTACAAGCGCGGCGGCCTCGACGCGCTGATCGATCGCATCAACGCCACCGGCTACGGCCTGACCTTCGGCCTCCACACCCGGCTTGATGAGACGGTCGCGCACGTCACCTCGCGGGTTCAGGTCGGCAACATCTACGTCAACCGCAACGTCATCGGCGCGGTAGTGGGCGTGCAGCCGTTCGGCGGCCGCGGCCTGTCCGGCACCGGGCCGAAGGCGGGCGGGCCGCTCTACCTCGGCCGGCTGGTCCGCGGCGCATCGACCGACCCGGCGATCGGCGCCACCGTCGCCGATCCCGCCGCCCGCAATCTGGCGCTATGGCTCAACCAGCAGGGTAACTCGGCGGGCGCGGCGCAGGTGCGCGAGGTGGCCGCATCGTCACCGCTCGGTACCGAAACCGAGCTCAGCGGCCCGGTCGGCGAGCGCAACCTCTACGCCCTCCACCCGCGCGGTCGCATTCTGCTGCTGCCCGAAACCCGCGACGGTCTGATCGCGCAGCTCGCCGCCGGCCTCGCGACGGGCAACGAACTGGTGGTGGACGCCGCGATGCGGACGGACCTGCCCGCATCGGCGGCGGCGCGCGTCCGCTGGAGCACGGATTGGGCGGGCGACGGCCCTTATGCCGGCGCGCTGATCCAAGGCGATGCCGCGCGCGTACGCGACATGCAGCAATGCATCGCCGCGCTCGACGGCCCGATCGTGCTGACCCAGGCTAACGACTATCGCCTCGAATGGCTGGTCGAGGAAGTCTCCACCTCGATCAACACCACCGCGGCCGGCGGCAACGCCAGCCTCATGGCGATGACGTAAACCTCGGTTCCTCCGTCGCACGGCGGTGGCGCTGGCAACCTAAGCCAAGAGCGATTCGTCACCCCGGCCTTGTGCCGGGGTCCACCGATCCGCAAACCTCGCCGACAAAGAGGGCGCGGCACAGTGGATGCCGGGACACGCCCGGCATGACGGCCGAAGCTTACCCAGTCACCAGCATCACTGGCCCAACAACCCCCTAGCTTTCGCGCGCCACATCCGCTAAGCGCGCCCGCTTCCAGACCACATCGCTGGAACGCTTGCGGGAGGGTGCGGCAACGCGCCCGTCATCACCGCTAAACTTAAAGAGAGTGACATGGCGAAGAAGATCACAGGCTATATCAAGCTGCAGGTGCCAGCCGGCGCCGCCAACCCGTCGCCGCCGATCGGCCCGGCGCTGGGTCAGCGCGGCGTGAACATCATGGAATTCTGCAAGGCGTTCAACGCGCAGACCGGCGACATGGAAAAGGGTTCGCCCCTCCCCACGATCATCACCGTCTACGCCGACCGCTCGTTCAGCTTCGAAACGAAGACGCCCCCGGCGACCTTCCTCATCAAGAAGGCGCTGAACCTGAAGTCGGGCTCGAAGGAGCCGGGCAAGACCAGCGCGGGAACCATCAAGCGCTCGCAGCTCGCCGAGATCGCACAGGCCAAGATGAAGGACCTGAACGCGAACGACATCGACGCAGCAACGAAGATCATCGAAGGCTCCGCACGCGCGATGGGCCTCCAGGTTGTGGAGGGCTAATCCCATGGCGAAGCTCACGAAGAAGCAGAAGGCGATCACGATCGACGGCGAGAAGCTGCACGGCGTGGACGAGGCGATCAACCTCGCAAAGTCGGGTGCGACCTCCAAGTTCGACGAAACGATCGAAGTCGCGCTGAACCTCGGCGTCGATCCGCGTCACGCCGACCAGATGGTCCGCGGCGTCGTCACCCTGCCCAAGGGCACCGGCAAGACTGTGCGCGTCGGCGTGTTCGCCAAGGGCGCGAAGGCCGACGAGGCCCGCGAAGCCGGCGCCGACGTGGTTGGTGCGGAAGACCTGATGGAAACCATCCAGGGCGGCAAGATCGACTTCGATCGCTGCATCGCGACCCCGGACATGATGGGCATCGTCGGTCGTCTCGGTAAGGTGCTGGGTCCGAAGGGCCTGATGCCGAACCCGAAGCTCGGCACCGTGACGATGAACGTCGCCGAAGCGGTGAAGGCGGCCAAGGGCGGTCAGGTCGAATACCGCGTCGAAAAGGCCGGCATCATCCACTCGGGCATCGGCAAGGCGAGCTTCCCGGCCGAAGACCTGCGCGCGAACTTCGACGCGCTGGTCGACGCGGTGGTCAAGGCCAAGCCGGCCGGCGCCAAGGGCAAGTACGTCCGCAAGGTCGCGATCTCCAGCACCATGGGTGCCGGCATCAAGATCGACGTGGCGGAAGTCGCCTCGGCCTGATCGCACGACGATCCGATTGACGAAAAAGGCCGGGGGGAACCCCGGCCTTTTTTGTATCCTCACCCCGCAGTCACGCCCTCAACGACGCTCTTCGCGAGCGGGGCACGCGCAATCCCCGAACCTCACTCACAAACAACCCGTCATCCCGGACTTGATCCGGGATCCATGGCACCGCAAGCGCTGCGCCCCGAGAGGCAAGTAACGGCGCCCACAGACTGCCGACCCCGGTTCAAGCCCGGAATGACCAAAGAAGTTGGCAAACGCCAAGTCGGCACGCTCGACACCGTGAACCCATACGGCCCCCCGGCGTTACGATCGCCATGAACGAGGGCACCCTCGCCGCCCCCTGGTGGAAGCGCGGCGTCATCTATCAGATTTACCCGCGCTCCTTTGCGGACAGCGACGGCGACGGCATCGGCGATCTCGCCGGGATCGAGGCGCATCTCGATCACGTCGCCAGCCTCGGTGTCGATGCGATCTGGCTATCCCCTATCTTCCCGTCACCAATGGCCGACTTCGGCTATGACGTCGCCGATTATACGGGCGTGGAGCCGATGTTCGGCGACCTCGCCGCCTTCGACCGCCTGCTCGCCGCCGTCCACGCCCGCGGCCTCAAGCTGCTGCTCGATTTCGTCCCCAACCACTCGTCCACCCAGCACCCATGGTTCGTCGAGAGCCGCTCGTCGCGCGACAATCCGAAGCGCGATTGGTACATCTGGCGCGATCCGGCACCCGGCGGCGGCCCGCCGAACAACTGGATCAGCGACATGGGCGGCCCCGCATGGGCGTGGGACGAAGCAACCGGCCAATACTATCTGCACACCTTCCTCACGGAGCAAGCCGACCTCAACTGGCGGAACCCGGCGGTCACGGCGGCAATGACCGACGTGATGCGCTTCTGGCTCGACCGCGGCGTCGACGGCTTCCGCATCGACGTGCTGTGGCACATCGTGAAAGCGGAAGGGCTGCCCGACAATCCGGAGAACCCGGACTGGCACGAAGGCATGGCCGAGAAGCTGCGCGTCCTCCAGGATCATTCCACCGACCAGCCGGAGGCGCACGCCTTCACCCGCGCAATGCGCCAACTCGCCGAAACGTACGGCGAGACCTTGCTGGTGGGCGAGATCTTCCTGCCGCGCGATCGCCTGATGCGCTGGTACGGCAGCGCGGCCGAGCCCGGCGTCCATCTGCCCTTCAATTTCGAGCTGATCGAGAACCCCTGGGATCGCGACACGCTCGCCCGCCTGATCGCGGATTACGACGCCGCCATCCCCGACCATGGCTGGCCCAACTGGGTGATCGGCAGCCACGACGCCCCGCGCATCGCCGCCCGCATCGGTGAGCGCCAGGCCCGCGTTGCCGCCATGCTGCTCCTCACGCTGCGCGGCACCCCGACGCTCTATCAGGGTGACGAGATCAGCATCGGAACCGTCGACATCCCGCCCGACCGCATCCGCGACCCGCAGGACCTGCGCCAGCCCGGCATGGGCCTCGGCCGCGATCGCTCGCGTACCCCGATGGCATGGGATGCCTCGCCCAACGCCGGCTTCTCGACCGCCGAGCCGTGGCTGCCGCTCCACCCCGACTGGCGCATCCGCAATGTCGCCGTGCAGGACGCCGTCCCCGCCTCAATGCTGTGGCTCTACCGTCGCCTGCTCGCCGCCCGCCGCGCGCACCCTGCGCTATCGCTCGGCACACTCGCGATGCATAACGAGCCGGCCGACGTGCTCGCCTATGAACGCCGTTATGGCGATGAACGGCTGCTCGTCGTGCTGAACCTCGGCAGCACGCCCCGCCGCGTGACGCTGCCAAGCGGCACAGACGCCCGCCGCATCATCGTCGCAACGGGCACACGCGAGCGCTATGACGGCACGGTCGATGCCGATGAAGGATTTGTCGTGGAGCTGACCCCCTGATGCGCATCGCCATGCTCTCGTCCATTTCCTGGCCAACGCCCCCGACCGGCTACGGCCCATGGGAATTGGTAACGAGCCTGCTGACCGAGGCGCTGGTCGCGCGCGGCGTCGACGTCACGCTTTTCGCCACGCGGAACTCGCACACCGCCGGCAAGCTGGAGGGCGTCGCCCCACGTGGCTACTCCGAGCCGCCGCACCTCGATGCCAAGGTGTGGGAGGCGATGCACATCGCGCACTGCATCGAGCGCGCGGGCGCCTTCGACCTCATCCACAACCAGGCCGATTTCATGCCGCTCGCCTGGTCGCGGCTGATCGACACGCCGATGCTGACGACGATCCACGGCTTCTCCTCCGAACGGATCGTGCCGGTGTACCAGCGTTACGACGACAACACGCATTACGTCTCGATCAGCGACGCCGATCGCCACCCGGCGCTCACCTATGCCGCGACGATCCACCACGGCATTCCGCTGGATGACTTCGCCTTCGACCCGGTCGGCAGCGACGACCTCCTGTTCTTCGGCCGCATCCACCCCGATAAGGGGCCCGCCGACGCCATCGCCGCTGCGCAGCGTGCCGGGCGCCGGCTGGTGATGGCGGGTCTGGTGCAGGACCATGGCTATCACGAGCGTGAGGTGGCGCCGCACATCGACGACGAACGCGTAATCTACCGCGGCGTGGTCGGCGGCGATGCGCGGGTCCAGGCGCTCGGCCAGGCGCGCGCGCTGCTTCACCTCATCGGCTTCGACGAACCGTTCGGCCTGTCGGTGGTTGAGGCGATGGCCTGCGGCACCCCGGTGATCGCCTTCAACCGCGGCTCGATGCCCGAACTGATCGACCACGGCGTCACCGGCTTCCTGGTCGATACGATCGACGAAGCGGTTGAGGCGATCGCCCGCGTAGAGGAGATCGACCGCGCCAAATGCCGCCAGCGCGTCGCCGAGCGGTTCAGCGTCGAACGCATGGCCGACGATTACATCAAGCTGTACGAGCGCCTCATCAGCTGAGCCGAAGCAGACTGCCCGCCCCTGCTCCTTCGTCATCCCGGACTTGATCCGGGATCCAACGCTCCACAGGCGCTGTCGCCTGCTGCTTAAGCTACAGCATTCGCCGCACTATAAGTCCCGCACACGACACGCGTGGGGCAAGCACCACCCCACAAGCGCGGTGGACAACGACGAGCGCTCCCGCGACACTGCGCGCCAAAAGGAGAGCACCCCCCATGCCGCATTACGGCGACCTCCAGACCCAGATCTACGGCGCCGGCCTGTCCGGCGTCGTCCCCGCCTATCCGGTCGACTTCGCGACGCTGGAAAAGCGCGCGCAATCCGCACTGCCGCCGCACGTCCTCACCTATGTGCAGGGCGGCTGCGGCGACGAGTGGACGCAGGACGAGAACGCCCGCGCTTTCCGCCACTGGGGCATGGTGCCGCGGATGATGGTCGATGCGACGCACCGCGACCTTTCGACCAAGATCTTCGGCCTCGACCTGCCCTCTCCCGTCTTCATGGCGCCGATCGGCGTCACCGGCATGATGTCGCAGGACCAGCATGGCGATATCGCCGCGGCGCAGGCATCGGCCATGACCGGCGTGCCGCTGACCGCCTCCACCCTGTCCAACGATCCGCTGGAGGACGTGCACGCCGCGTGCGGCGCCACGCCCGCCTTCTTTCAGCTCTACACGCCGCGCGACAAGGAACTCGCCGAAAGCCTCGTCGGCCGCGCCGAGGCGGCGGGCTACAAGGCGATCGTCGTCACGCTGGACACCTGGGTTACCGGCTGGCGCCCGCGCGATCTCAACCCGTCCAATTTCCCGCAGCTGCGCGGCCACGTCCTCCAGAACTATTTCAGCGATCCGCGCTTCCGCGAGATGCTCGGCGGCAAGACGCCCGAGGAGGATCTGCGCACCGCCATCGGCACCTGGGGCGCGACGTTCGGCAAGGTGCTGACGTGGGACGACATGGCGTGGCTGAAGTCGATCACGAAGCTGCCGATTGTGTTGAAGGGCATCTGCCACCCCGACGACGCCCGCCGCGCGATCGATACCGGCGCGGACGGCATCTACGTCTCCAACCATGGCGGACGGCAGGCGAACGGCGGCATCGCCGCGATCGACATGCTGCCTGCCGTAGCCGACGCGGTCGCCGGCCGCGTGCCGCTGCTGTTCGACAGCGGCATCCGCTCGGGCACCGATGTGGTGAAGGCGATCGCGCTTGGTGCCGACATGGTCGGCATCGGCCGCCCCTATAGCTACGGCTTGGCGCTCGGCGGCGCGGCAGGCTGCGCGCACGTGCTGCGCTGCATCCTCGCCGAGGCCGACCTCCTGATGGCCGTGAACGGCTGGCCGACGCTCGCCGCCGTCCGCGAAGCCGGCGCAACCCGCACGGACCGGTAGCAGGGCGGACGACTACCCCAACCACCATCGTCATCCCGGCCTTGAGCCGGGATCCAACCCTCCGCGAGCGCAGCGCGCGTCAACCAGCCACAACGTGCGCTGCACGATGGATCCCGGATCAAGTCCGGGATGACGATCTGGCCAATGGATTGCACAACAAAAAGGGTCCCTCTCCCCGAGGAGAGGAACCCTTTCCTTCCTAAGCTGGACCGATCAGATCCCGACCAAGCCACCGTCCTGGCGCGTGATCACGATCGTTGCCGAGCGCGGCCGGCTCGGCGATGCCGGCGTGCCGGTCTGCGAGGCCGGCCAGCTCGACGTGATGTTGTCCGGCCCGCCGTTCTCGCCGGGGTGCTGGATGTTGACGAACAGCGCCTTGCCGTCCGGCGTCGAGGTGATGCCGGTGATTTCGCACTCCTTTGGCCCGACCAGGAAGCGCTTCAGCGTCGCACCCGGCGCCTTGCCGACGCGCGTCGTCGCCGTGCTGGTTCCCGCCGGCGTGGAGTTGTTCACCGTCTTCGTGCCGCCGTCACCGACGCGGCCCGGAATGGCGGCCAGCATCATGCAGTTGGTGACGTCGGTATAGGCGCCATCGTCGGTCTGCAGCCACATCACCGGGTTCGCGCCCTGCCCCGCCACGTTCGAAGGCAGGCTGAACCACAGCCCGTCCGGCGAGGAGAAATCGTTGCTGTCGTCCAGCCCCGACAGGTTGATGTTGTCCTTGTTGAGATCGCTGCCCGCGCCAAAGGCATAAACGTCCCAGGTGAACGCCGTCGCTTCGGTCGTGTCGCCATTCTCGCGCAGGCGGATGACGTGGCCGTTGACGTTGCCTACGCTGTTGCTCCGCCCATCGGTGCGCGGGTCGACGTACGAGCGCGGGTTCGCCGCATCGGTGCGCGAGACGGACCGCGACGAATTGTTGGTGAGCGTGCAATACATCTCGCCATTCGCCGGGTTTACCGCGGTCCATTCCGGCCGATCCATCGGCGTCGCGCCAAGGAGGTCGGCCGCGATGCGGGTGTTGATCAGCACGTCGGCCTGGTCCGCGAACGGATAGGTCGCATTGCCGCTCGTCAGCGGCCCGCTGCCGAACACCAGCGGCAGCCACTGGCCGCTGCCATCGGCATTGAACTTCGCCACATAGAGCGTGCCGGCGTCGAGATATTTGTCGCCCACCGCCAGGCGATCGGCGGCATTGCCGTCCGCCGCCGACCAGCCGTTGTTGGACACGAACTTGTAGATATATTCGTTCTGCGAATCGTCACCCATGTAGAAAGCGGGTTTGACGCCCGCGATCATCCGGCCCGCCGAGACGCCTTCGTGGTTCATGCGGCCAAGCGCCGTGCGCTTGCGCGGCGTCGACTGCGGATTGTACGGGTCGATCTCGACGATCCAGCCGTACTGGAACGGCTCGTGGCGGAAATCGGCGGAGCCATCGGCCGCCGCATCGGCCACCGCCGTCGCATTCCACTTGCTGAAGATCGTGCTGCTCGAATCCGCCGGGGTCACGGTGGTCCAGCCGTAATTGCCCGTCCGGCCCTCGCTGATGCCATAGCGCGACAGGCTGGTGTTCTCCTTCGCCTGCCCTGCCGCGGTGCGCACCGCCGCATCACCGCGATTGCGCCGGAAGTAGCCCGCCCAATTTTCCTCGGCGGTGGCATAGGTGTTCCACGGCATCGCGCCATTGGCGCAATTGTTGATCGTGCCGCGGCCCTGCGTGCCGTCCTTGGAATACACGGTGCGCAGCATCGCGCTGCCCTTTGCCGGGCCGCTGAACGCCATCGGCGTGTTGGGCGTGATGCGGCGGTTCAGCGCGGACGTCTGGACGTAGCTCCACGCCGAGGCACCGCGCGTCACCTCGATCACCGACACGCCGTGCGCCTCGATCTCCTTGATCGCCTCGGCCTCCGGGCGAACACCGCCGGTGGTCGTCTGGCCGCGCGGATGGAGGTAATTCTCCGTGATATTCTCGTGGTTCATCACCAGCACGCCGCGCGTGCTGGCCGAGGCATCGGGCGTCGCGCCGCTGGCGGCAAGGCCGAAGAAGCTCATGCCGTCATGGTGGTCGCCTGCGCGCATGGCGAAGTTCGCGTCCGACCCGTCATTGGCATAAGCGGGCGTGTTGGCGCTGATCGGGTCACCCAGGCGATACAGCACCGTCACCAGATAGCCCGCCGGTACGGTCACCAGGTCGTTGCGGTTCTTGGCAACGGCGGTGAAGTCGAGCGTCGCCGGCGTCACCGTGACGGTGGTATCAGCCGTTGCGGCATCGCCGATGCCCGTGGTGCCGGTGAAGCGGAAAACGAGCGGGGTCGAGGCGCTCACCGCCGGCGCCGTGAAGGTCGCGGTGTTGGTGTTCGCGTTGTTCAGCGTCACGGCCGGGCCGCTCACCTGCGTCCAGCTGACGGTGCGCGCCGTGCTGCTCGGTGTGCCCTGCAACGTCACCGTCTTGCCCGCGCTGGTGGTCGCCACCTGCCCGGCCGATACGGATACGCTTTCGCGCTGCAACAGGTCGTCATCGTCGCACCCGGCCAGCAGCACGCCGCCGAACACCGCCGTGGTCATCGCGCTCAGCCCGCCGCGCAGCGTCTGGCGCCGCGAATAACGGCTTGCGATCAGGTCGTTCAGGTGACCGTTGGCGCTGCGGTTCGTGTCGACGTCACCGTCGTCGTAAAGGAAAGTCGAATCGGTCATGATCCCCCCGGGGCTGGCGTGTGTGCCCCGTGTGGCGGGCCGGAATGACGCGCCCGTTGCGACGCCATGTCACTCCGGTTGCGGTTTGATGAGCGTTTGAAGACACTTGATCGACCCGCGAAATCCGCTATGGAGCCGCGCTTGCCGTACACCTTCGGGCGTGCGGCGCCGTCCGAGACAGCGGGTGGGCCTGGTGCCCTTAATGCCCCGCCGAGACGGGGACAGGATTTTGCCGCAGCGCTCCGGTGCTCCGGTCTGCCGCATCGCTCACGGGATCATCCCGGGCTGTGCGACGCTTCCCATTCCCCATCGCTGGACAACCCGTTCGCGCGGTTTCGTGCGGACGGATCGTAACCGGCCGCAGCCTTCGGGATGCGGTCAAAGTGTGGAGAATGGCATGGATCGTGCTCAAAAGGCCGCAGCCGTCGCCGAACTCAAGCAGACCTTCTCCGAGGTCGGCGTGGTGGTCGTCACCCGCAACCTCGGCCTCACCGTCGCCCAGTCGACGCAGCTGAGGACGAAGATGCGCGAGGCCGGCGCCGTCTATAAGGTCTCGAAGAACAAGCTTGCCAAGATCGCGCTCGACGGCACCGACTATCACGAGCTGGGTGACATGTTCACCGGCCCGGTCGGTCTCGCGACTTCGGTCGACCCCGTCGCGGCTGCCAAGGTAGCCGTGGATTTCGCCAAGACGACCGACAAGTTCGAGATCGTCGGTGGCGGCATGGGTGCGACGAAGCTCGACGTGGCAGGCGTTCAGGCGCTTGCGACGATGCCGTCGCTGGACGAGCTCCGGGCGAAGATCGTCGGTCTCATCGTGGCCCCGGCCACCAAGATCGCGACCATCACCCAGGCGCCCGCCGCGCAGATCGCGCGCGTGCTTGCAGCTTACTCGGAAAAGGAAGCCGCCTGAATTTCAGCGGCATCTGGTTTCATTCGATCGATTTGAAGGAAGTTTATCATGGCAGACCTGAACGCGCTGGTTGACCAGCTGTCCGAACTGACCGTCCTCGAGGCGGCTGAGCTCTCGAAGATGCTCGAAGAGAAGTGGGGCGTCTCGGCCGCAGCAGCGGTTGCAGCGGCTCCGGCCGCTGGCGGCGCCGCTGGTGGCGCGCCGGCCGCTGAAGAGAAGACCGAGTTCGACGTGATCCTCACCGGCGACGGTGGCAAGAAGATCAACGTCATCAAGGAAGTCCGCGCGATCACCGGCCTGGGCCTGACCGAAGCGAAGGCTCTCGTCGAGGGCGCGCCGAAGCCGATCAAGGAAGGCGTGTCGAAGGACGAGGCCGAGAAGGTCAAGAAGCAGCTGGAAGAAGCCGGCGCGACCGTCGAGCTCAAGTAAGCCGCAGCGGGGGGCGGGCAAGCACGCTTGCCCACTCCTCCCGCAAGGCCGGCCGACGTGGGCCAAGGCCCACGATCGACGTCACGGGACTTGTTCCCGTGACGGCCAAGCCAAAGAAAAAGGCGGCACCCTTGCGGGCGCCGCCTTTTTCTTGTCCGGCATCAACCGCCGGCAGCCTCACGCACACCCCCGCACGCACACCAGCCACCCGCCCCGGTAACCGCGCTTCAACCAGTCCTCGCGTAGCACCCGGCGGGTGATCACCGGCGCCCTTCCCGCCCCTCGCCCCCTGTCGCTACCCGCCACGCTGCAACGCTGGTGGCCGATGGTGGCGATCGTCGCCGCCGCCTTGCTCCAGCAGGCGCTCACTGCGCTCGATTGCGACGTCTCCTGGCTCATCACCACCGCGGAACGGATGCTCGGCGGCGCACGCCTGTATCGCGACATCGAGGAGGTCAATCCGCCTGCCTCCGTGCTGCTCTACGTGCCGCCGGTAGCGATCGGCGCGCTGGTCGGCCTCAAGCCGGAAATCGTCACCGTCGCCCTGGTCGCCGGGCTTGCCCTGCTGTCGCTCCAGCACGCAGCGCGGCTCCTCGCGCTGCCGCCCTCACGCAGCACGCCGTATATCGCCGCGGCGGTCGCCTTCTTCCTCCTGGTCCTGCCCGCCGATCTGTTCGCGCAGCGCGAGCATGTCGCGCTGATCGCCGGCCTGCCGATGCTCGCCCTTCTGGTCGCACGCTCACGCCGATCGCCCGTGCGGCGTGCCGACGGCTGGTCCGCCGGGCTCGCCGCTGGGATCATGGTCGCCATCAAGCCGCATCTCGCGCTGGCGCTCATCCTGCCCGCCCTGTGGCTCGTCATCCGGCAGCGCAGTCTCGCCGCGGTGCGAACCCCCGAATGGGTCGCGGCGGCGCTGCTCTGCGCCGGCTATCTGTGCGTCGTGCAGCTCGCCTTTCCCGATTACACCGCCCGCATGCTGCCGTTGCTGCGGCTGGTGTATTTGCCCGGTCGCGACAACTGGTCGAACCTGCTTGCCGGCCCGATGGTGATGATCCCCGTCGTCGCCGCCATCCTGACGTTATGGCTCTCGCGCGGTCGCCCGTCCGAAGCCGCGATCGTCGGGCTGCTCGCCGCCGTCGGCTTCGCCGCCGCCGGGCTGGTGCAAGGGAAAGGCTATCTCAATCACGGCTATCCCGCCGTCGCCGCCGCGCTGATCGCCATTACGCTCGAGCTTGGCCGTCCCGGTCACGCGCGCGCCTTCGGCAGCCTGTGTGCGTTGCTGCTCGCGCTCGGCGGCACCTATGCCTACGCCCGTGTACCCCAGCCCTACGCACTGCGTGATGCGATCGTGCGGGTCGGCCCGCCGCAGCCGCGCCTCATCGGCATCTCGTTCGATTTCGCGCTCGGCCACCCGCTCACCCGTTGGGTCGATGGGCGCTGGGTCGGTCGGCGCGGCAGTCTATGGGTGACTGGCAACGCCCGGCAGCAACTGGCCGACGCTGCGCTCCCCGTGGCCGAACGACGCCGATATGAGGCCGCCGAGCAGGCCGACGCCGCAATGCTTGCGGCCGATATCACCCGGCAGCGCCCGGACATCATTCTGGTCGACGACACGCCGGGCATCCAGTGGATCGCCAGCCACCCGCCGCTCGCCAAGGCGATGCGCGCCTATCGACCGGCCACCCGCGTCGGCCGCATCACCCTGTGGAAACCGCGCCCAAGCCGCTGATCACCACTGCCCGTTATGCGGCCGCACCCCCACCGTGTCGAACATCCGGCTCGGCTGGTCGAGCCAGATCGGCCCCAGCTTCGCCTGCCCCGGCCGCTCGATCCCCAGCGCATGCACGCTGGTCGTCTGCCCGCCGGCGTGAACCGCACGGATCGCCACCACCGGCACGAACATCGGCCGCCCCCCGGCCTGCAGAACCGTCAGCGAGTCGCGCGGCACCGTGGCCAGCGCGCGCACCCGTTTCGTCTCGCCAGGCGCCAGGTCGAACGGCGGCGCCGCCGGCCGGCCCGGCGCCGCAAATAGCGCAGCAATTGCCGCATCCTGGCCAGGCTGCGCGCTGGTCAGCCGCACGTCCACCAGCACGCCGCGCGCCACCACGTCGGAGGTATTGCGCACGACCACCGTCACATCCGCCGTCGCGGTCACCATGTTCAGCCCCGCGCGGCTCACCACCGGAACGTCGAGCGCAATACTGGCCGCCGGCGCATGGGCTGCCCGGTCGAGGAATTGCGGCGCGTCAGCCGGTGCGCTCGGGCGCGTCACCACCGCCGCAGGAGCAGGCGGTGCGGCCTGCACGGCTTCCGCCGTCTCGGGCGCGGGTACAACCGGCTCGGGCGAGCGCGGCATCTCCTCCGCTGGCGCCGGCAGCGCCTGCAACCGGTCCGAGCGTCGCCGCCACAGGAACCAGCCAACCGCCGCAAGGACGAGAAGACCGATCAGCACCGACCAAAACCAGCTGCGCTCCCCAGCCGGTTGATCAATCACGGCAGTCGAGAGTGGCGCTGTTTCCGCCGTCCCCACATCCGGCGTCGCCCCCGCCGGTACGGCTTCCGCCGCAGAATCCGAAACAGCCGCGACGTCCGCGCTCGACACACCCGTCGGCGCCGCCACAGGGGTCGATGAGGCCGTCGGGCTCGGCGAGGGGGTCGGGCGCGGCGCCGGCGTACGTGGTTCAGCACGCGGGCTCGCCGTCGGTGTAGGCGTCGGCCGTGGCGCCACGCTGCGCGGCGGCAGCACCAGCGGCGGCGCTGGCGTCGGCGTCGCGGCCGGCGTCGGCGTCACAACAGGCGTCGGCGTGGCGGCCGGGGTCGGCAACGCGCGTGGGGTCGCATCCGGCAGGCTGTAATTTTCCAGCCCCGGGATTGTCGTCGGCGCCTGCACCTGCGCACTCGCCACCCCGGCGAGGCAAAGCGCCGCCCCACCGGCCGCCCACCGCATCGTCTTCAACCCTGCCATGCGCGTCGCGCTACCGTTGCCAACCTGAACGCCGGACAACGGGTCACTGCGCCTGCGGCTGATCGGTCGCCACCACCGGCAGCCACACGGCGCTGGCCTGCGCGCCGCCGCGCACCAACGTCACCGTCGCCTTCTGGTAGTCCTCCGGTTTCGCCAGGAAGATGTTGGGCACGTACTTCTGCGGATTGCGGTCGTAGAGCGGGAATTGCGTGGATTGCACCTGCACCATCATGCGGTGCCCCGGCTGGAACACATGGTTCACCGTCGGCAGGCGGAAGCGATAGCGCTGCACCTTGTTGGCGGGGATCGGCGAAGGGTTCTCGAAGCTGTCGCGATAGCGGCCGCGGAAGATGTCCTGGCTGATAGCCAGCTGATAGCCGCCCTTTTTCGGCTCGTTCGGGTAATCGTCGGGATAGACGTCGATCACCTTCACCACGAAATCACCGTCGGTGCCGGTCGTCTTGGCATAGATGTCGGCGAACGGCGCACCCGACACCCGCACCGCCTGCGTCAGCGGCGCGGTCTGATACGTCATCACGTCCGTCCGCCCGTCGACCGACCGCTGGTCGGACACCAGCCACGCGCCCCAGCGCCCGTCGCCGAAATTCACCGGCCGCGGCAGGTGCGGCACCGGCTTGGCCGGATCCGAGACATAGCTGTCACCCCCGGCCGCTCCCTTCTCGAACGCCAGCCCGCCGTCCGCCGCCAGATAGATTGGCCGCAGCGGCGCGGCGCAACCCGTCTCGCACGCCAGCGGCCATTGCCCAAGCTTGTCCCAGTGATTGGCGCCGGTGTTGTAGATCAGCGCCTGCGGCGGGGTGAACGCCGGGCGGTCGTCGCGCAGATATTGGTCGAAGAACGGGAACAGATACTCCTCGCGCCACTGTGTCGCCGTGTCGCCGTTCCACTTGAAATCGCCCAGCGAGGATCCGTCGTAATTCGCCTGGCTGTGCCGCCACGGGCCCATCACCAGGAAGTTGCTGCCCGCCTTCCCCTTCGCCTTCAGCGCCTCCCAGGTGTGGATCGCGCCATACATATCCTCCTGGTCGAACAGGCCCTGTTCCCACATGGTCGGCACGTTGGACGGGTTGGCCGCGATCAGCTTGTCGAGCGCCTGCCCCTGCCAGAAACCATCATAGGCCGGGTGCTTCACCATGCGCTGCCAGTACGGCAGGTTGGCATAGCCCGATTGCTCGGCCCACGCACCGGCCGAGCCGACGCGGCGGAACTGCTCGTAATCGTCGTAGATCCCGGACACGCGTTCGGACCCGGCGCCCTTGAACCCGGTTTGCTTGCCCAGCCACGCGATGTTGGCGAGGCGAAACGCGCCGTAGTGGAACCAATCGTCGCCCATCCACCCGTCGATCATCGGGCTTTCGGGCGCCGCGACCTTCAGCGCCGGGTGCGGGTTCAGCAGCGCCATAACCACCGTCAGCCCCTCGTAGGAGGAGCCAAGCATGCCGACGCGGCCGTTGGTTTCGGGCAGGTTCGCCTTGTTCACCAGCCAGTCGATCGTGTCATAAGCGTCGGTGGTGTGATCCACCTTGGTCGGGTTCAGCGGGCCGACCACCGGGCGGGTGACGACATAATCGCCTTCCGAGCCGTATTTGCCGCGGATGTCCTGGAACACCCGGATGTACCCGGCGCGAACGAACGGCTCGTCCGCCTGCGGCAGCAGCGACGCCATGTTCGGGCTGTTCTCGACGCGATTGGCGCGCCCCTTGGCATTGTAGGGCGTGCGCGTCAGCAGGATCGGGGCGTTCGTTGCGCCCTTGGGAATGATGATGACGGTGAACAGCTTGGTGCCGTCGCGCATCGGGATCATCACCTCGCGCCGCACATAGTCGCGCGCCGTGGTCGGATAGGCGAAGTCCGAGGGCACATCGCCAGCGGGCGCTGGCGCCTGCTGCGCGAGGGCCGGGGTCAGCGCCAGCGTGGCGCCGGCAAGCAGCAGCAGTTTCTTCATGTGCGCGATCCTCATCCAACCACTCTCGTCATCCCCGCGCAGGCGGGGATCCATACGCGCAGGTCTCAAGAAAGCCGAGACGATAGCGATTATCGATCCTCGCCATCGTGGGAATGACGCATAGGATGGCGGCGATAACCTCCTTGACGCTCGACAATCAACAGCCTCGCGCCGCGCAATGATTGACGATCTCCAACAGCCCGCCTATATCGCGTTCTCCACCACCAGCTTCGGGAAAAGACATGGCGTCGCGCACCGTGTCGAACGGATTGAAGCTAGCGGTTTCATAAGACGCCCAAAGGCTGCCGTCGTTCCCGAAGGGAAGCTGACGCGCGGCCTTTTCGTGTCTTGTCCTGCGCCCGGACGAATTTTTACCAAGGCAGGTAAGCTTATATGGCAACCAAGGCGATCGAAGGCGGCACCGCAAAGCGCCGCATCCGCAAGGTTTTCGGCAACATCCACGAAGTGGTGCAGATGCCGAACCTCATCGAGGTGCAGCGCGAAAGCTACGAACAGTTCCTGCGGTCCGATCCGTCGATCGGCTATGTCTCGGGCCTCGAGAAGACGCTGCGCAGCGTGTTCCCGATCCGCGATTTCGCCGGCACGGCGGAGCTCGACTTCGTGAACTACGAGCTCGAACCGCCGAAGTTCGACGTCGAGGAATGCCGCCAGCGTGGCATCACCTATGCCGCGCCGATGCGCGTGACGCTGCGCCTGATCGTGTTCGAGGTGGATCCCGATACGGAAACCCGCTCGGTGCTCGATATCAAGGAGCAGGACGTCTACATGGGCGACATGCCGCTGATGACGGAGAACGGCACGTTCTTCATCAACGGCACCGAGCGCGTGATCGTCAGCCAGATGCACCGCTCGCCGGGCGTCCTCTTCGACCATGACCGCGGCAAGACGCACGCGTCGGGCAAGTATCTCTTCGCTGCCCGCGTGATCCCGTATCGCGGCTCGTGGCTCGATTTCGAGTTCGACGCCAAGGACATCGTCAACGTCCGTATCGACCGCAAGCGCAAGCTGCCGGTCACCGCGCTGCTGTACGCGCTCGGCCTCAACAGCGAGGAAATCCTCAACCACTTCTACAACCGCGTGACCTATGTCCGCGGCGAGGGTGGCTGGCGCATTCCGTTCGCGGCCGAGAACTGGCGCGGTGCGAAGCCGACCTTCGACCTCGTCGACGCGAACTCGGGCGAAGTGGTGTTCCCCGCGGGCACCAAGGTGACCCCGCGCGCCGCCAACAAGGCGGCCAAGGACGGCCTCACCGACCTCCTCATCCCGACCGAGGAAATCTACGGCCGCTATTCGGCCTATGACCTCATCAACGAAGGCACCGGCGAGATCTACGTCGAGGCCGGTGACGAGATCGGCCCCGACAACCTCGAAAAGCTCGACAAGGCCGGCATCGACCGCATCGAGCTGCTCGACATCGACCACGTGTCGACCGGCGCCTGGATCCGCAACACGCTCAAGGCCGACAAGGCCGAGGAGCGCGAGCAGGCACTGTCCGACATCTACCGCGTGATGCGCCCCGGCGAGCCGCCGACGCTGGAAACGGCGGAGTCGCTGTTCGCCGGCCTGTTCTTCGATCCGGATCGCTACGACCTGTCGGCCGTCGGCCGCGTGAAGCTGAACATGCGCCTAGACCTCGACGCCGAGGACACGGTGACGACGCTGCGCACCGAGGACATCCTGGCGGTCGTTAAGACCCTCGTCGACCTGAAGGACGGCAAGGGCGAGATCGACGACATCGACAATCTCGGCAACCGCCGCGTGCGTTCGGTGGGCGAGCTGCTGGAGAACCAGTATCGCGTCGGCCTGCTCCGCATGGAGCGCGCCGTGAAGGAGCGCATGAGCTCGGTCGACGTGTCGACCGTCATGCCGAACGACCTGATCAACGCGAAGCCGGCCGTGGCTGCCGTCCGCGAGTTCTTCGGCTCGTCGCAGCTGTCGCAGTTCATGGATCAGACCAACCCGCTCTCCGAAGTGACGCACAAGCGCCGCGTCTCGGCGCTCGGGCCGGGCGGTCTGACGCGTGAGCGTGCGGGCTTCGAGGTCCGCGACGTTCACCCGACGCACTATGGCCGCATCTGCCCGATCGAAACGCCGGAAGGCCCGAACATCGGTCTGATCAACTCGCTGTCGACCTTTGCGCGCGTCAACAAGTACGGCTTCATCGAGACGCCGTACCGCCGCGTGGTCGACCGCAAGGTGACGGGCGAGGTCGTGTACCTGTCCGCGATGGAAGAGCAGAAGCACACGGTTGCGCAGGCGAACGCCGAGCTCGACGCCGACGGCCGCTTCACCGAGGAGCTGATCTCCGCCCGCCAGGCCGGCGAGTTCCTGATGGCGCTGCCCGACAACATCACGCTGATGGACGTGTCGCCCAAGCAGCTCGTGTCCGTTGCCGCCTCGCTGATCCCGTTTCTTGAGAACGACGACGCGAACCGCGCGCTGATGGGCTCGAACATGCAGCGTCAGGCCGTGCCGCTGGTGAAGGCGGAAGCGCCGTTCGTCGGCACCGGCATGGAAGAGACCGTCGCCCGCGACTCGGGCGCCGCGATCTCGGCACGTCGCGCCGGCATCGTCGACCAGGTCGACGCCAGCCGCATCGTGATCCGCGCGACCGGTCAGGTCGATGCGGGCAAGTCGGGCGTGGACATCTACACGCTGATGAAGTTCCAGCGTTCGAACCAGTCGACCTGCATCAACCAGCGTCCGCTGGTGAAGGTGGGCGACGTGGTCAACGCCGGCGACATCCTCGCCGACGGCCCGTCGACCGAGTTTGGTGAGCTGGCGCTGGGCCGCAACGCGCTCGTCGCGTTCATGCCCTGGAACGGCTACAACTACGAGGACTCGATCCTCATCTCCGAGCGGATCGTGAAGGACGACGTGTTCACGTCGATCCACATCGACGAGTTCGAGGTGATGGCCCGCGACACGAAGCTCGGGCCGGAGGACATCACGCGCGACATCCCGAACGTCGGCGAGGAAGCACTGCGCAACCTCGACGAGGCGGGCATCGTGTACGTCGGTGCCGAGGTCGAGCCGGGCGACATCCTCGTCGGTAAGATCACGCCGAAGGGTGAGAGCCCGATGACGCCGGAGGAAAAGCTCCTACGCGCCATCTTCGGTGAAAAGGCCAGCGACGTGCGCGACACCTCGCTCCGCCTTCCGCCGGGCGTTGCCGGTACGATCGTCGACGTGCGCGTCTTCAATCGTCACGGCATCGACAAGGACGAGCGCGCGATGGCGATCGAGCGCGAGGAGATCGAGCGCCTGAAGAAGGACTCGGACGACGAGCGCACGATCCTCAACCGGGCGACCTGGAGCCGCCTGCGCGAGATGCTGATCGGCCAGACCGCCACGGCAGTGCCGAAGGGCGGCCCCAAGAAGGGTGCCGTGATCGATCAGGACATGCTGGACAGCGTCGACCGCCATGAATGGTGGAAGTTCGCCGTCGCCGACGATCAGGTCCAGTCGGATCTGGAAGCGGTCAAGGCGCAGTATGACGAGGCCGCGAAGCTCATTAAGGAGAAGTTCGAGGACCGTCGCGAGAAGCTGGAGCGCGGTGACGAGCTGCCGCCGGGCGTGCTGAAGATGGTCAAGGTCTTCGTTGCGGTGAAGCGCAAGCTGCAGCCGGGCGACAAGATGGCCGGCCGTCACGGCAACAAGGGCGTCATCTCCCGCATCCTGCCGGTCGAGGACATGCCGTTCCTCGCCGACGGGACGCCGGTCGACCTCGTGCTGAACCCGCTGGGCGTGCCGTCGCGCATGAACGTCGGTCAGATCTTCGAAACCCACCTCGGTTGGGCCGCCCGCGGCCTGGGTCAGCAGGTGGCGCAGCAGCTCGAAGACTGGCGCGAGGCCAATCCGGAAGCCACCGCGGGCGCGATGCCCGAGGCGGTGAAGGATCGCCTCAAGACGATCTACGGCGAGCATTATGCCGACGAGATCGAGGCACGCGACGCACAGGGTATCATCGAACTGGCGAACAACCTGAAGCCCGGCATCCCGATGGGCACCCCGGTGTTCGACGGCGCGGTGGAGCAGGACGTGGCCGATATGCTCGAACTGGCGGGCTTCGACCCGTCGGGTCAGTCGGACCTGTTCGACGGGCGCACCGGCGATCAGTTCGACCGCAAGGTTACGGTGGGCATCATCTATATGCTCAAGCTGCACCACCTTGTGGACGACAAGATCCACGCCCGGTCGATCGGCCCGTACTCGCTCGTCACCCAGCAGCCGCTGGGCGGCAAGGCGCAGTTCGGCGGCCAGCGCTTCGGCGAAATGGAGGTCTGGGCGCTGCAGGCATATGGTGCTGCGTACACCTTGCAGGAAATGCTGACGGTGAAGTCCGACGACGTGGTCGGCCGCACCAAGGTCTATGAGGCGATCGTCAAGGGCGACGACACGTTCGAGGCCGGCATTCCGGAGAGCTTCAACGTGCTCGTCAAGGAAATGCGCTCGCTGGGCCTCAACGTCGAGCTGAAGAGCCACGAGGAAGCCGACGACGGCGACCTCGCCGAGGCGGCCGAGTAAGCGCCCACGCTGACGATCGACCTTCCCTCCCCTAGCCCCTCCCGCTTTCGCGGGAGGGGGAAGAGGTAGAAACATGAACGAACTTACCAATTTCGCGAACCCGGTCGCCAAGCCGGAGACTTTCGACCAGATCCAGATCGGCATCGCCTCGCCTGACCGCATCCGGTCCTGGTCGTTCGGCGAGATCAAGAAGCCCGAGACGATCAACTATCGCACGTTCAAGCCTGAGCGTGACGGCCTGTTCTGCGCGCGCATCTTCGGTCCGATCAAGGACTATGAGTGCCTGTGCGGCAAGTACAAGCGCATGAAGTACAAGGGCATCGTCTGCGAGAAGTGCGGCGTCGAGGTCACCGTCTCGAAGGTCCGCCGCGAGCGTATGGGCCACATCGAGCTCGCCGCCCCGGTTGCGCACATCTGGTTCCTGAAGTCGCTGCCGAGCCGCATCGGCCTCCTGCTCGACATGCAGCTGAAGCAGCTCGAGCGCGTGCTGTACTTCGAGGCATATATCGTGATCGAGCCGGGCCTGACCCCGCTCGAAAAGTTCCAGCTGCTCACCGAGGACGAACTCCTCGAGGCGCAGGACGAATATGGTGAGGACGCCTTCTCCGCCGGCATCGGCGCCGAGGCCGTGCGCATCATGCTCGAAAGCCTTGATCTCGAAGGCGAGAAGGTCGCGCTGCTCGAAGAGCTGGCGACGACCAAGTCGGAGCTGAAGCCCAAGAAGATCATCAAGCGCCTGAAGGTCGTCGAGTCCTTCCTGGAATCGGGCAATCGTCCGGAGTGGATGATCCTCGAGGTCGTGCCGGTCATCCCGCCCGAGCTGCGCCCGCTGGTGCCGCTCGACGGCGGCCGCTTCGCGACGTCGGATCTCAACGACCTCTATCGCCGCGTGATCAACCGCAACAACCGCCTGAAGCGCCTCATGGAGCTGCGTGCGCCGGACATCATCGTCCGCAACGAAAAGCGCATGTTGCAGGAAGCCGTCGACGCGCTGTTCGACAACGGTCGCCGCGGTCGCACGATCACCGGCGCCAACAAGCGTCCGCTGAAGTCGCTGTCCGACATGCTGAAGGGCAAGCAGGGCCGCTTCCGTCAGAACCTGCTCGGCAAGCGTGTCGACTATTCGGGCCGTTCGGTCATCGTGACCGGTCCGGAGCTCAAGCTGCACCAGTGCGGCCTGCCCAAGAAGATGGCGCTCGAGCTGTTCAAGCCGTTCATCTACGCGCGCCTCGACGCCAAGGGTCTGTCCATGACCCTGAAGCAGGCCAAGAAGTGGGTCGAGAAGGAGCGCAAGGAAGTCTGGGACATCCTGGACGAGGTGATCCGCGAGCATCCGGTGATGCTCAACCGCGCACCGACGCTCCACCGTCTCGGCATCCAGGCGTTCGAGCCCGTGCTGATCGAGGGCAAGGCGATCCAGCTTCACCCGCTCGTCTGCTCGGCCTTCAACGCCGACTTCGACGGTGACCAGATGGCCGTGCACGTCCCCCTGAGCCTCGAGGCGCAGCTGGAAGCGCGCGTCCTGATGATGTCGACCAACAACATCCTGTCGCCCGCCAACGGCAAGCCGATCATCGTGCCGTCGCAGGACATGGTGCTCGGGCTCTACTATCTCTCGATGGAGAAGCAGAACGAGCCGGGCGAAGGCATGATGCTCGCCGACATGGAGGAAGTGCACCAGGCGCTGTTCGCCGGCGCGGTGACGCTGCACACCAAGATCGTCAGCCGCGTGCCGCAGACCGACGAGGACGGCAACCAGTACCTCAAGCGCTACGAGACGACCCCGGGCCGCATGCTCCTTGGTGAGACGCTGCCCAAGTCGCACCGCGTGCCATTCGAGACCGTCAACCGCCTGCTGACCAAGAAGGACGTCACCGACGTCATCGACGAGGTGTATCGTCACACCGGTCAGAAGGAGACGGTGCTGTTCGCCGATGCGATCATGGCGCTGGGCTTCCGCCACGCGTTCCGTGCCGGTATCTCGTTCGGCAAGGACGACATGCTCGTCGCGCCGGACAAGGACAAGCTGGTCGACGAGACCCGCGAGCAGGTGAAGGACTTCGAGCAGCAGTATCAGGACGGCCTGATCACGCAGCAGGAGAAGTACAACAAGGTGATCGACGCCTGGAGCCGTTGCGGTGACCAGGTGGCGAACTCGATGATGAACGAGATCAAGGCCGTTCGTCATTACGACGAGAACGACGGCGAGAAGGCCGGCCGTGAGAAGCCGATCAACTCGATCTACATGATGGCCCACTCGGGTGCGCGTGGTTCGCAGGCGCAGATCAAGCAGCTTGCCGGCATGCGCGGCCTGATGGCCAAGCCGTCGGGCGAGATCATCGAAACGCCGATCATCTCGAACTTCAAGGAAGGTCTGACCGTTCTTGAATACTTCAACTCGACCCACGGCGCGCGCAAGGGCCTCGCGGACACGGCGTTGAAGACCGCGAACTCGGGCTATCTCACCCGCCGTCTCGTCGACGTGTCGCAGGATTGCGTCATCGTCGAGGACGATTGCGGCACCGAGCGTGCGCTGGAGATGAAGGCGATCGTTCAGGGCGGCTCGGTCATCGCGTCGCTCGGCGAGCGTATCCTCGGCCGCACCACGGCGGAGGACATTGTCGACGCGAAGTCGAACGAGGTGCTGATCCCGATCGGCACGCTGCTCGACGAGCCGATGGTGGCGCGCATCGAGGCGACCGGTGTTCAGGCCGTCAAGATCCGCTCGCCGCTGGTCTGCGAAAGCAAGATCGGCGTCTGCGGCAAGTGCTACGGGCGTGACCTTGCCCGCGGTACGCCGGTGAACATCGGCGAGGCGGTCGGCGTCATCGCGGCGCAGTCGATCGGTGAGCCGGGCACGCAGCTGACGATGCGTACCTTCCACATCGGCGGCGCGGCGCAGCTCAACGAGCAGTCGAACCTCGAGGCGCCGGTCGACGGCACGGTCGAATATCGCGACCTGCGCATCATCGTCGACCAGCGTGGTCGCCGCGTGGTGCTCAGCCGTTCGGGTGAGATCGCGATCGTCGACATGGATGGCCGCGAGCTGGCGGTGCACAAGATCCCGTACGGCGCGAACGTGCTGTGCGACGATGGGCACATCATCAGCGCGGGCGATCGCATCGCCGAATGGGATCCGTTCACCATGCCGGTGATCACCGAAACCGGCGGCACCGTGAAGTACCAGGACCTCATTGAGGGCAAGACGCTGACCGAGCAGGTCGACGAAGCGACGGGCATCGCCCAGCGCGTCGTCACCGAATATCGTGCGGCTGCGCGTACCAAGGAGGATCTGCGTCCGCGCATCACCCTGCTCGACGAGGGTTCGGGTGAGGCTGCCCGCTACATGCTGGCGCCGGGTGCGGTGCTCTCGGTCGACGACAATGCCACCGTCTATGCCGGTGACGTGGTCGCCCGTGTCGCCCGCGAGTCCGCCAAGACCCGCGACATTACCGGCGGTCTGCCGCGCGTCGCCGAGCTGTTCGAAGCGCGCAAGCCCAAGGAAAATGCGATCATCGCAAAGGTCTCGGGCCGCGTGGTGTTCGGCAAGGACTATAAGGCGAAGCGCAAGATCGGCATCCAGCCCGAGGACGGCGGCGAGGTGGTGGAATACCTCATCCCGAAGTCCAAGGTGATCGACGTTCAGGAAGGCGACTACGTCAAGCGTGGCGACAACTTGATCGGCGGCAGCCCGGATCCGCACGACATTCTGGAAGTGCTCGGCATCGAGCCGCTGGCAGAATATCTCGTGTCGGAAATCCAGGAAGTCTATCGACTTCAGGGCGTGAAGATCAACGACAAGCACATCGAGACGATCGTTCGTCAGATGCTGCAGAAGGTCGAGATCACCGAAGCCGGCGACACCACGCTGCTCCCCGGCGAGCAGGTGGACCGTGCGGAGATGGACGAGGTCAACGCGAAGCTCGGCAAGAACGAGGCGCCCGCCCAGGGCAAGCCGATCCTGCTTGGCATCACCAAGGCGTCGCTGCAGACCCGGTCGTTCATCTCGGCCGCGTCGTTCCAGGAGACCACCCGCGTCCTCACCGAGGCGGCGGTCCAGGGCAAGCAGGACACGCTGATGGGCCTGAAGGAGAACGTCATCGTCGGCCGGCTCATCCCGGCAGGCACTGGCGCGGGCATGAACCGCCTGCGCGTCGCGGCTACATCGCGTGACGTGGCGCTGCGCGCGCAGCAGAAGAAGCTGGCCGAGGCGATGATCATCGCCCCGAACAGCGCCGCCGAAGAGCATGAGGCGGAACTGGCCCGCTCGGCGCGCGACGCCGGCGGCACCGGCAGCGATCCGCTCGCCGCGGTCGAGGTGTCGGGCGACGGCAGCGACGCCGCCGCGGGCGATTACCTGGACGATTGATCGTTCGGCCTCGATGAAAGCAACGAGCCCCGCCGGCGCAAACCGGCGGGGCTTTTTGTTGGGTATGAGGGACGGCAAAGTCGCCCCGACATGACGAACATCGCTAGGTGCACAGGGCGCCGCCCCACGTCCCATCCGTCATGCCGGGCTCGTCCCGGCATCCACCGATCCGCGAACTCAACGCGCCAGCATGAGCGAACCGAAGGCAGCACGGCTCGCAGGGTGGATCAGCCGCCTTGGTCCGCGTTCAAGACGCAGGCAGCAACCCTAGTCGCGAAACAATATTGGCTGGCCGGTCCTACGGGGCACCAACGGCCACCCGGCCAACGCGCCGCTAATCTCACCCTTTCAGCCCGCCGCACCACGACTCCGCCCGCCGTCACCCCGGCGCCGCCGCAGACCCCGCCAGCAACCCGCCGTCGATCGTCACCTCGGTGCCGGTCACATAGCGCGCCTCGTCGGAGGCCAGCATCACCGCCACCGCCGCCACTTCCTCGGGCAAGCCGAAGCGCTGCAACGGCGTGTCCGCCACCAGCGCCTGCATCCGCGCCTCGCGATCCGGCCCATCGCCCAGCATAGCCTCCCACATCGGCGTCAGGATCGCCGCGGGGTGGATCGAGTTGCACCTGATCTGCCAGCCCTGCTGCGCGCAATACAGCGCCACCGTCTTGCTGTGGTTGCGGATTGCCGCCTTCGACGCGGCATAGGCCGCAGCGCCGGGTATGCCCACCATCCCCGATCGCGATGACATGTTGATGATCGAGCCGGGCCCCGCCCCCTTCATCGCGGCGATGGCATAGCGGCAGCCGAGGAACGTGCCGTCTGAATTCACCCGGTGCACCGCGCGCCAATCGGCAAGTCTGGCGTGTTCCGGGTCATGCGCCACCATGCCCGTCTCGAAGCCGGTGACCCCGGCATTGTTCACCACTACGTCGGCCGTGGGTACCATCAGCGCCAGCCGCGCCCAGTCCGCCTCCTCGCGCACGTCGAGCGGCTCGAAGCGGCAGCCGATCGCCGCCGCCGCCGCCTCGCCGCCGGCGCGGTCGACATCGGTCGCGATGACGGTGGCGCTCTCCTCATGAAACCGTGCGGCAATCGCGCGGCCGACGCCACGCGCCGCGCCGGTGACGGCGCACGTCTTGTTCTTCAATCGTTGCATGATGTTCTCGAAACCAGAGTCGTGAAAACGGCGGCCGCTGCCGCCCGCTTCAACCTGTTACCGCCTCAGCGGTGACCCTGGATCACGTCGCGAAACTCCCGAGAAGGCGGACATGCTACGGCAATGACCCGGCGCCTGCAACCGGGCACGATCTGGCGAATCGCCCGCTTCATCCCCATATTCCGTATATGATCAAGCACCTTTCCCTGATCGCCCCCGCCGCCCTCCTTACGCTCGCCGGCTGCGGCCAGGCCACGGCGGAGCGCGCCGTGCCGCTGCCGCGCGCCACGCAGGACGTGCCCGCCGCGCCCGGCCTCCAGCACGCCGTGCTCGCCGGCGGCTGCTTCTGGGGCATGGAGGCGGTGTTCGAGCACGTAAAGGGCGTGCGCAACGTCGTCTCGGGCTATGCCGGCGGCACCGCCGACACCGCCAATTACGGCGCGGTCAGCACCGAGCGCACGCGCCATGCCGAGGCGATCCGCATCACCTACGATCCCCGCGTCGTCAGCTACGCCACCTTGCTGCGCGTCTACTTCTCAGTCGCGCACGATCCGACCCAGGTGAACCGCCAGGGCCCGGATTCAGGCCCCAGCTACCGTTCCGCGATCTTCCCGCAGAATGCGCAGCAGGCCGCCGTCGCGCGTGCCTATATCGCGCAGATCAGCGGCGCGGGCGCCTTCCCGCGCCCGATCGCGACCAAGATCGAGCCAGGCCGCTTCTTCCCGGCCGAGGCGGAGCACCAGGATTTCTTCAACCGCAATCCCACGCAGCCCTATATCGTGCGCTGGGACAAGCCGAAGGTGGCGGCGTTCAAGGCCGGCTTCCCCACCCTCGCGCGCTGATGCCCAGCGTTTGATCCACGTACGTGGAATCGGTACCGGCCTCTGATCCAGCGCTCTAGCGCGTCATGAACGTGCGCGAGAGGCCGTGGTACAGCTTCTCGCGGCACACCATCTTGCTTGCGCCATCGGCAAGGAAGGCGGCGGCGAACATTGGCAGCATCAGCCCGCGGCTCGCGGTCGTCTCCGCCAGAATGATGACGGCGGTCAGCGGCGCACGGACGACGCCGGTGAAATAGGCCACCATGCCCAGGATCACCACCGCCTGCGCCTGATCGCCGGGGAACAGCTCGCGCAGCAGATTGCCCACGCCCGCCCCCACCGCCAGGCTCGGCGCGAAGATACCGCCGGGCAGCCCCGCCACCGCCGTCGCCAGCGTCGCCAGGAACTTCGCCGGGCCGAACCACAAGGGCGCGTCCGCCCCGGTGATCATCGCCTGCGCCGCGCCATAGCCGGTACCCCAGGTCAGCCCCGTCGCGACGCCCAGCGCCGCCACCACCACGCCGCAGCCGCCGGCGAACAGCACCGGGTTCGCCTTGCTCCACCGCGTCAGCGCGCTGCCCCCGGTCGCGAGCGCCAGCACCCCGCGCGAGAACAGCCCGCCCGCTAGCCCGCCGGCGATCCCCGCCACCGGCACCACGATCATCGCGCTGGCGATCGGCAGATACGCGCCGACCGAGCCGAAATAGACGTAATCGCCCGCCAGCGTCTGCGCGACCATGCCCGCGATCACGATCGACGACAGCACCATCAGCGTCATGCGCTGCTCATAGGCCGCCGCCAGTTCCTCGATCGCGAAGAGCACGCCCGCCAGCGGCGTGTTGAACGCCGCCGCCACGCCCGCCGCGCCGCCCGCGATCACCACCGTGCCGCGCAGCGCCACGCGCGTCATGCGATGGCTCAGGTTCATCACCGCCGCGGCGAGCTGCACGGTCGGCCCCTCGCGCCCGACGCTCGCGCCGCACAGCACCGCGCCCATCGTCAGCAACACCTTGGCGACAACGGTGCGGACCGAGATCAGCCCCTTCACCGCGCCCGCCGGATCGTCGCGCGCCGCCATCACCTGCGGAATGCCCGATCCGCGCGCCAGCGGCACCCAGCGCCGCGTCAGCCACACCAGCGCCATGAAGCCGAGCGGCGTCGTCACCAGCGGCACCCAGCGCCAGCGCGCGGCGAAATGCGCGAACAGCTCGCCCATCTCGTCGGATGCTTTGGCGAACAGCACCGCGACGATGCCGATCACCACCGCGCCGGTGATCACCGCCACGCGCCGGCGAAACAGGATGGAGGTCGGCCCGCGCGATCGCATCAGCGCGCGCACGCGTCTCGGGGTCCAGGGTCGGGGCGCTCGCGGGGCAGTCGGCGTGTCAGTCACCCCGCCCGTCTACCGCGAACGCGCCGCGCGCATCACCCCGTTTCGCGCGCTTTTTGTGGGCACGCCCGCCATTCGTCGCGCAGCAACCCCCAGATGATGCTGTCGCGCACGCCGATATGCGTCTCCCATTCGGCGCGCAGCAGCCCTTCGCGCTGAAAGCCCAGTTCCATCAGCAGCGCGATCGAGCGCGCATTGTCGGGATCGGTATCGGCAAAGATCCGCCGCGCGCCCTCGGCAAGCAACAGGTCGATCAGCGCGCTCACCGCCTCGCGGGCATAGCCACGGCCGGAAGCGGCGGCCGACAGCAGATAGCCGATCTCCATCACCCCGTGCCGCCGCTCGCCCGCCGCCAGCGTGCCGATCGCGGCGTTGCTCGCCTTTTCCACGATCACCCACTGGCGCCACTGGTCGCCGGCATGCGGCGTCACATAGTCCACCGTCTCCGCCACCGAGCCATGCGGCGGGCTCGACCAGAACCGCATCACGCCGGGATCGCGATACGCCTCGTACAAAGCGGGCGCATCGTCGGGCGTCGGCGCGCGAATCAACAGCCGCGCGCTCTCGAACGGACCAGCCTTCATGCGCGGCTCAACCCGCCAGCGCCGCGACCAGCGCCTGCACCTTTTGCTGCCGCCATTGCGGCAAGGGCGCGACCAACCAATAGCCAAGCCGCGACGGCGCCGGCTCGCCCACCGCCGCCACGCGCCCCGCGGCAAGATCGCGCGCCGCCAGCAATTCGGGCACGGTCGCGCGGCCGAGGCCCTGCGCCGCGGCATCCAGCGCCAGCCCCGCATCGCCCACGCGGATCAGCGCGGCACCATCCTCGCTGCCGCATCCCGGCCACGCGATCACCGCCGCCGATCCGCCGCCGACACGCTCCACCGTCACCATGCCGTCGCTCTCGATCGCCTCGCCTTCGTGGAGGCCGGGGCCATCGCCCCAGGTGATCGCAAGGTCGAGATTCGCTTCGGTAAAGTCGGGCGGCGTGTCCGCCGCCACCAGCACGAAACGCAGGTCGCCATCGGCCTCGGCGATCTCGGCCAGCCGTGGCAGCAGCCACTTTTCGGTCAGGTCGCGCGGCGCGGCGATGGTCAGCGATTTGGACGATTGCCCCGCCTGCATCGCGCGCACCGCTTCCTCGAATTGCAGAAAGCCGTTGCGCAGCGCAGCCAGGCCAGCCTCGCCCTCCGGCGTCAGCTCCAGCCCCTTGGTCGTGCGGCGGAACAGCACCACGCCCAGCGTGTCTTCCAGCGCACGAATCTGCTGCCCGACTGCCGCCGGCGTCACCGCCAGTTCGTCGGCGGCGCGGGTAAAGGACAGATGGCGCGCCGCAGCGTCCAGCACGCGCAGGCCGTTCAACGGCAGGTGCGTCCGCTTCATCCCGCCACCGCCGGCGCCACCAGCGCAAAGGTCGGAATGACGACGTCGAACTGCGCGCCGTCCGCGCCGATCATGCGATAGCTGCCCTGCATCGATCCGCTGGGCGTCGCCAGCGGACAGCCGGAGACGTAATCATAGCTCGCGCCCGGCTCGATCAGCGGCTGCTCGCCGACCACGCCCTCGCCCTCCACCGAATGGCGCGCGCCGCGCCCGTCGGTGATCACCCAATGCCGCGTCAGCAGCTGCACGGGCTGCGGCCCGTCATTCTCGATGCGGATGTGGTAGGCCCAGAACCAGCGCCCCCGTCCCGGCTCCGATTGCTCGGCGAGATAGCTCACCGACACGCGCACGGTCACTTCCCGCGTCGTCGCTGACGAGGGAAAGAACGCCTTCACAGGCCGACCTGGCGCAGCGCCTGATCGAGATCGTCGATCAGGTCCTGCGGATCTTCCAGCCCGACGTTGAGGCGCAGCATGCCCTCCGTGACGCCCATCTCCTCGCGCTTGTCCGGCGCGACCGAATTGTGCGTGGTGGAGGCCGGGTGCGTCATCAGCGATCGCGCGTCGCCGATGTTGTTCGAAATGTCGATCAGCGCCAACGCATCGAGCAGGCCGTGCGCCTGGCGACGCCCCCCATCCAGCAAAATGGCGAAGATCGGCCCGGCGGCCTCCATCTGCGACATGGCAAGGTCGTGCTGCGGATGGCTCGGCAGGCCGGGATACAGCACCGTCGGCACGCGCCCCTCAAGGAAGCTCGCGACCTTGACGGCATTCTCCGACTGGCGGCGGATACGCAGGTCCAGCGTCTCCAGCCCCTTCAGCACCACCCAGGCGTTGAACGGCGACAGCGTCGGCCCGGTGTTTCGCGTGAACGGCAGCAGCGTGTTTTCAATGAAATCCTTGGTGCCACACACCGCGCCGGCCAGCACGCGGCCCTGCCCGTCCATCATCTTGGTGGCGGAATAGGCCGTGACGTCCGCGCCGAACTCCATCGGCCGCTGCAGCGCCGGGGTGGCAAAGGCGTTGTCGACGACGCTGGTGATCCCGCGCTCGCGCGCGATGCCGCACACCGCCTTCAGGTCCACCACATCCATCGTCGGATTGGCCGGCGTCTCGAAGAAGAATACCTTGGTTTCGGGCCGCACCGCATCGGCAAAGGCCTGCGGATCGCGCGCATCGACCACCGTGGTCGTGATGCCGAACTTGGGCAGCAGGTTGTCGAGCAGCCAGCGGCACGATCCGAACGCCGCGCGTCCGCCGACCACATGATCGCCCGCCTGCAACTGGCTCAGCAGCACCGCCGTCATCGCCGCCATGCCGCTCGCCATCGTGCGGCACGCTTCCGCGCCTTCCAGAATGGCGATGCGATGCTCCAGCATCTCCACCGTCGGGTTCTGCAGCCGGGAATAGGTCATTCCCTCCTGCTCGCCGGCGAAGCGTGCCGCCGCATCGCCCGCGCAATCATAGGAATAGCCTGAGGTGACAAAGATCGCCTCGGACGTTTCGCCATATTCGGTGCGCGCGGTGCCACCGCGGATCGCGCGGGTGGCGGGGCGCCAGGTGTCGGTGATCGAGCGGTCTTGTCCGGTACGCCGTTTCATGGCGCCCGCTTTCGGCCATTCCCCGCCAGCTTTCAAGGCAATCCTCCCGCCCGATCGGCACGTGCCCCGCGCGTCGCAGCGGCTATCCCGGGCGCTGCGAGGGCGCTAAGCACCCCAGCCATGCTGCGCCGCCCGCTGCCGCTCGCCCTTCTGCTGTTCGCGCTGGCGGAGGCGTTGTTTCTCTTCCGCCTGTCGGTGCCGTCGATCTTCGTGTTCGACGAGGTGCATTACGTGCCCGCCGCGCGCACGCTGATCGCGCTCAGCGGGCCTGCCAACATCGAGCATCCCTTGCTCGGCAAATCGCTGATCGCGCTCGGCATGCTCCTGTTCGGCGACACGCCGTTCGGCTGGCGCGTCATGTCGACGTTGGCGGGCAGCGTCACCTGCGTCGCGATCTTCGCCACCATCTGGCTCGTCACCTGCCGCCGCCGGCCAAGCCTCGTCGCCGCCGCACTGACCCTGCTCGGCTTCACGCTCTACGTGCAGGCGCGCATCGCCATGCTCGATGGCTTCATGCTCGCCTTTCTGTCGAGCGCGATCGCGATGATCGCCTGGACGCTGCGGCGCGGCGGCTGGTGGCGCTGGATCGTCGCCGCCTTCCTGTTGGGGCTGGCGGTCGGGTGCAAATGGCTCGCCGCGCCTTATGTCGCCTTCGCCGCCGCGGCCTTTATCCTGTTCAAGCGCGCCGATCCGCGCCGCTTTCCCGGCCTGCCGGTCTGGCCGGCACTGGCCGTGCTCGGCATCCTCTCGCTGCTGGCCTATTTCGCCACCTTCGCGCCGGCCTTCTTCTATCAGGTCGAGCCGCTGACGCTCGCCCGGCTGATCCCCTTCCAGCTCGAGATGTACGAGCGCCAGACGCAGGTGCTGCCCGCCCACGCTTATCAGTCGAACTGGTGGACGTGGCCGCTGCTGATCCGCCCGATCTGGTATCTCTACGAGCCCGTCGACGGCACGCAGCGTGGCATTCTGCTGATCGGCAATCCGCTGATCATGTGGAGCGGCTTGGTCGCCGTCGCGGCGTGCTGGATCGGCTGGGTACGCACCGGCGCGCCCCGCCTGTTCGCCGCCGCCTGGCTGTGGACCGGCAGCCTCGCGATCTGGGCGGTGATCCCCAAGTCGCTGGGCTTTTACTATTACTACTTTCCGTCCAGCGTCTTCCTGGCCGTGCCGCTCGCCCTCATGCTCGATCAATGGCGCAGCCGCTGGCGCCACATCGACGTCGCCTTCGTCGCCGTCGCCCTCGCGCTCGCGATCTACTTCCTGCCCGTCCTCTCCGCCGCCCCGCTCCCCGACGGCGGCGCCTTCCGTTACTGGACATGGTTCGGCACCTGGGTCTGACCCGCCGTCAGTACCGCCCCCAGGTGAAGCGCGAGGACAGCGCATAATTCCACACCGCGCCGATCAGCACGCCCGCCAGCGCCGATCCCGCCCAGGCGCCATAGCGAAAGTCGTACAGGAACGCCGCGACCCCGACATTGGCCACCGCCCCCACCGAGCAGACGAGGCAGAACGACACCCATCCGTCCAGCATCTGCCGCCATCCGCGCAGCCGCCGATCGCGATAGGTCAGGGCGTTGTTCAGGAAGAAGTTGAACGTCATCGCCGCCAGCGTGCCGACGACCTGCCCGGCAAGAAACGCCGCGCCAAGCCCCAGGTGGATCAGCGCCAGCACCGCCATGTGGATCGCCACCCCGACGACGCCGATTGCGGAAAACATCGCAAAGCGCACCGGCACCACCCGGCCGAAGCGGCGATCGTACAGGGCGATCAGATATTCCAGCGCCACCACATGGTCGAGCTTCGACTCGCCCTGCTCGCGGGTGCGGAACACATAGGGCAGCTCCAGAAAGCGCAACGGGCGCGCCGACGCCGCCATGATGTCGAGCAGGATCTTGAATCCGATTCCCGACAGCTGCGGCACCAGGCTGCGGAACACCTCGGTACGGATCATGAAGAACCCGCTCATCGGATCGCTCAGCCCGACGCGCAGCACGCGCTGCGACAGCCGCGTCGCGAGCGCCGATTTTGCCACCCGGTCGCGGTCCCACTCGCCCGTGCCGCCCCCCTCCACGAAGCGCGAGCCGACCACGATGTCGAGCGCCGAGTCGCCCTCCAGCGCCGCCAGCATCGCCGGCAGGATCGTCTCGTCATGCTGCAGATCGCCGTCGATCACCGCCACCAGCGGCGCGGCCGTCGCGCACATCCCCTCGATGCATGCGGTCGCAAGGCCCCGCCGCCCGATCCGCTGGATCACCCGGACGCGCGGATCGTCCCGCCCGATCGCCCGCACCGCCTCCGCCGTGCCGTCCGGGCTGTTGTCGTCGACGAAGATCGCTTCCCAGCGTGTATCGCCCAGCACCGCCGCCAGCCGCGCGACGAGCAGCGGCACATGCGCCCGCTCATTGAACGTCGGGATGATGACTGCAAGCTGGAGCGGCGCGCTCACAAGGCCGCCAGAACCGCGTCCCCCATCGCCTTGGTCGAGCAGGTACCGCCCAGATCGGCGGTGCGGTTCCCCGCCGCCAGCGCGCTCGCCACCGCCGCCTCGATCCGGTCCGCCGCTGCCGGCTGCCCCAGCGAATGGCGCAGCATCAGCGCCGCCGAGAGGATCGCGGCGCACGGGTTCGCCTTCCCCTGCCCCGCGATGTCGGGCGCCGAGCCATGGATCGGCTCGTACAGCCCCTTGCCCGCCTCATCCAGCGAGGCGGACGGCAACAGCCCGATCGAGCCCACGCACATCGACGCCTGATCCGACAGGATGTCGCCGAACAGATTGCCCGTCACGATCACGTCGAACTGCCCCGGATCGCGCACCAGCTGCATCGCGGCATTGTCGACATACATGTGGCTGAGCGCCACGTCGGGGTAATCGGCCGCCACCTCGATCACCACGTCGCGCCACAATTGCGAGGTTTCGAGCACATTGGCCTTGTCCACCGAGCACAATTTGCCGCGCCGCCGCTGTGCCGCCACGAACCCGGCGATCGCGATGCGCCGCACCTCGCCCTCGTCATAGCTCATCAGGTCATAGCCCTGGCGCAGCCCCGCCGGGGTCGTCCGCATTCCCTTTTCGCCGAAATACACATCGCCGTTCAGCTCGCGCACGATCAGGAGGTCGATCGCCCGCGCCACTTCGGGCCGCAGCGCGGAGGCATCCTCCAGCCCCGCGAAGAGCTTGGCCGGGCGCAGATTGGCGAACAGCCCCAGCTCCTTGCGCAGCCCCAGGATCGCCTGCTCGGGCCGAAGATGCCGCTCCAGCGCATCGCACGACGGATCGCCGACCGAGCCGAACATGATCGCATCCGCCCGCTTGGCCAGCTCCAGCGTCGCGTCGGGCAGTGGATTGCCCGTCTGGTGATAGGCCGCGCCGCCCACCGGCGCTTCCTCGAACGCGAGGTCGAGACCCAGCGCCTCCAGCACCCGGCGCGCCTCGGCGGTCACTTCAGGCCCGATGCCGTCGCCCGGCAGGATCGCGATGAGGGAAGAATGCGCCATGGTCACCATCAGGCTGTGAGCTTACCGACAAGCCGCACCTGCCCGTCATGTCGCGGGCCGGCACGGCGGCTTTGCGAGGCGCAGCCTTGCCGCCGCGCCGCCGGTCACGCAACCGCTCTCTTCAGCCGATCCACCAGCCGCTCGCGCGCCGCCAGCGCATCGGCGCGCCGGTCGACCAGCACGTTGCGCGCCAGAAATCGCCCGGTGATCGCCAGCGCGGCGAAGACGTCGGGCCAGTCCGGCTCGCCGCCTGCGCGCAGAAAATCGGGCAGCGGCAACAGTCGCTCCTCATAGCCCGCCGCCGCCGCGCGGCTCACCGCGCCGCCGCTCTTGGGGCTGACAAAGGCGATGTCCGCGCCCGATCCCGTCACCACGCAGCAGTCGAGGTCGAGCCCAAAGCCAAGCTGCCCCAACAGCAGCAGCTCATAGCGCGCCATCGCCCCCGCCCAGCCGCGCGCCGCCGGCGCGGCCTCCACCGCGTCCAGCATGGCGGCGAGCGCGGCGTGGATCTGCGGATAGGGCTGCCCCTCGGGCAGCGCCGCGCCGGTCAGCGCCGTCAGCCACTCCAGCGCCGCCGCCGGCAGCGGCTCGGCATGCAGCGGCGCGCGGCTATGCACCAACTCGACAGTCAGCGCGGGCAGCTGGTCCTCGGTGCGTGCGCGCCACTCGCCCAGCACGATGTTCGCCGGCTGCAAGACGGGGCGCAGCGCACGCGATCGCCCGCCGCGCACATAGCCCGCCTGCACGCCATGATCCGGCGTCAGCCCGCGCACGATCGCGCCATGTTCGCCATGCGCGCGAACGGCCAGAACGATGGCGGGGGCGGCGAGATGCATCGGCTATCCCTACCGCCCCTACTGTTATTGTCCCACCCCGCTCACGCCGGCGGTCAGGCGCGTCGCACCCGCTTGGCCACCTGCTGCAACGCCGGCAGCGCCGCCGCCCGCTTCGCCACCGCCAGCGCCGCGTCGAACCCGCGCACCAGCGCCACTGCGCCGCGGTTCGCTACCGTCGGGCGCAGCAGCAGCAGGTCGCGGCAGTCGATCCCGCCGGTCGACATCAGCCGTTTGTGCTGCCCCTCGCCCTCGGTGAAATCGAACCGCGCGAAGCGATCGTCGAACAGGTCGACCAGCGCCGCTTCCATCAGCACGCTGCCCGGAGACAGCGCGGCGAACGCCGGGTCGTGCCCGACATAATCGTAGCGCAGCGTGTCGCCATCCGCCCCGCACCACAAATACGCCGCCGGCGCATCGCCGACGTACAGCAGCCACGCGCGCACCGCGTCGTGTGCCGCGCGGTCGATCATCGCCGCGACCGCCGCCGCATCGCCCGGCAGCCCCGCGCCCATCAGCCGCTCCTGATAGGTCTTTTCCGCCAGTGCGCGGGCGATCGGGTGAAAGTCCGCCAGGTCCGCAGCGGTCCGAAAACGCCGCACGTCCAGTGTGCCGCCACTCGCCGCCGCCAGCTTCTTCGCCTTGCGCTTCAGCGTCGATCGCGTCTGGCCGGACAGCGCCCCGCGCCATGCCGCCTCACCGGCCGCCAGATCGACATAATAGCGCGTGTAGCGTTGCCGCTCGAACACCATTCCGCGCCAGTCGAGCGCCAGCGTGTCGGGCACGGACGTCACCAGATACCCGTCATCGCCGATCCCAAGCGCCGGCAGCGCCGGCCGCGCGCCCGCCAGCGCCGCATCGAGCGACAGGCCGACGCGCACGATCCGCCGCGGGATGGTGGCAATCGTTCGCGCGCCGATCTGCAGCCGCAGCCCGGCACCGCTCATGCGCCGCGCTCGCTCACCAGATTGGACCACAGCTGCTCCACCTGCCGCCGCCCGCGCCGCCAGCGGCTTGCCGGCAGCGGCGCGTCGTCGGCACCAAGCGCCAGCTGCGGCAGGTCCGCGAAATGCGTCGTCGGCGCCGCCGCCTGCCGCTCGGCCAGTATGCGGCACAGGCTTTCGAAGCGCTGCACATGCACCTTGTTCGCCTTTGTCCCCGATCGGTCCGCCAGCTCGAAACTATGCCCCACGATCGTCACCGCGGCGTGCCGTGCGGCGATGGCATGATCGATCGCCGCCGTCATTTCCCGCGTCGACAAGGCGCAGATCTGAAAATTGCGCCACTTGCCCGGCGTGTCCTCGATCGTCGTGACCGGCACTTCGGTCACGCCCCCGTAAATCACCGGCGCGATCTGCGTCGGGGGCAGCCCAATCGCGCTCGGCCAGGGATGATGCGCGCCATTGTGGCTGCTGTCATAGGTGATGCCCAGCGCTGCCAGCCCGGCCAGCGTGTCGTCGTTTGCCGAATAGCTGCCCGCCCGGAATGCCACCGGCCGCGGCGCCCCCGCCGCCATCAGCAGGCTTGCCGCCTCGCCCAGCAAGTCGCGCTGCGCATCGGCCGAAAGGTCGATGATCTCGAACGAGCCGTGCGCCTCGCGGTTCGTCAGCGAAGCCTCGGTCCAATTGGGATGAAGGTGCAGTTGCACCTCCTGCCCCGCCGCCAGGATCGCATCGACGATGCGGCGAAACAGGTCGAGGCCATAGACGCGCGCCGGCATCGGATCGACAAAGAAGGTCGCTTTCAGCCGATGCTGCGCCAGCACGCCGAGCTGCCACGCCAGGCCCACACCCGCGGGCTCGATCGACCGCGCCTCGACAATCGCTGGCTCAAGCCCTGCGCGGTGATGCCGCCAGGCAAGCTCGGTATCGATCGTCAGGAAGACCGGGGTCATAGCGGCACCGTAAAGTTGCCGCGTAAACAAACCCCGAACGGTTAAAAATGAAAAGGCCGCCGGCATATGCCAGCGGCCTTCACGTCATCGATGATCGCCCAATCAGCCGCTGGCCTTCAGCGACGAACCCAGGAATGCGGTCAGTTCCGCCTGGGTCAGCCATTGCGACTTGTCCTTGTCGGCTTGTGCAAAGGCCGCTTCGTTCCACGCCACGTCGCCCGGCTTGTCGCCACCCGGCGGCGCTTTCGCCTTCAGCGCATCCATCCAGGCCGCAAACTCGGTCTTGTCGAGCATGTTGTTCCGGTCCCTGTCATAAGCGGCAAACTCCGCATTGACGATTGCTGAAACCTGATCGGGCGTCTGCGCAGCGGCGGCCGGCTCGGTTGCTGGCGTCGGTGCGCCTTGTTTCGGGGCCTCGGAGGGTCCCGGCGTTGGCGCAGCGGCAGTCGGCGCTGAGGTTTCCGCACTCTGCGCAAACACAGGTGCAGCAATGGCGAGACTACTCGCCGCCAGCACGTGCTTTAACATGGTTGCTCTCCTTGCTCTTGTCTTTACCTCAGATGAACGGCACCTCTGCGCTCTATCTGTTTGGTCGAATAGTCTTACGGTTCTCAACCTTTGTCTATCGACTTGGGTTCCGGCGTGCACATTTGGCGCTCAGCCGCATGGCTGCTACGCGCGCGCCACACCTTTCCTTGGCGACTCACCGACAGGCGTCGCCCCCGCACGACCAAGGATGCTCACATGGTTCCGCGCTATTCCCGACCCGACATGACCGCGATCTGGACGCCCGAGGCGCGCTTCAAGATCTGGTTCGAGATCGAGGCGCACGCCACCGAGGCTTTGGCCGAGCTTGGCGTGGTGCCAAAGGAAGCCGCCGATGCGCTTTGGGCCTGGTGGCGCACCAACCCAGCCATCGACGTCGACGCGATCGACGCGATCGAGGCCGTCACGAAGCATGACGTGATCGCCTTCCTCACCTGGGTCGCCGAACAGGTTGGCGATCAGGCGCGCTTCATGCACCAGGGCATGACCAGCTCGGACGTGCTCGACACCTGCCTCGCGGTGCAGCTGGCGCGCGCCTCGGACATCCTCATCGCCGACATCGACGCGTTGCTCGCCGTGCTGCGCCGCCGCGCCGAGGAGCATAAGCTCACGCCGACGATCGGCCGCAGCCATGGCATCCATGCCGAGCCCGTCACCTTCGGCCTGAAGCTGGCCGAGGCCTATGCCGAATTCAGCCGCTGCCGCACGCGCCTTGTCGCGGCACGCGCCGAAGTCGCCACCTGCGCCATCTCGGGCGCGGTCGGCACCTTCGCCAATGTCGACCCCCGCGTCGAGGAGCATGTCGCTGCCAAGCTCGGCCTCGCGGTCGAACCCGTCTCGACGCAGGTCATTCCGCGCGATCGCCACGCGATGTTCTTCGCCACGCTCGGCGTCGTCGCGAGCTCGATCGAGCGCCTGGCGGTGGAGGTCCGTCATCTCCAGCGCACCGAAGTGCTGGAGGCCGAGGAATATTTCTCGCCCGGTCAGAAGGGCTCGTCGGCCATGCCGCACAAGCGCAATCCGGTGCTGACCGAGAACCTCACCGGCCTCGCCCGCATGGTGCGCGGCTATGTCACCCCCGCGCTGGAGAACGTGGCGCTGTGGCATGAGCGCGACATCAGCCACTCCTCGGTCGAGCGCTACATCGCGCCCGACGCGACCATCACGCTCGACTTCGCGCTCGCCCGCCTCACCGGCGTGATCGACAAGCTGCTCGTCTATCCCGAGCGGATGCAGAAGAACATGGATCGCATGGGCGGCCTGATCCACTCGCAGCGCGTGCTGCTGGCGCTGACCCAGGCCGGCGTCAGCCGCGAGGATTCGTATCGCCTCGTGCAGCGCAACGCGATGAAGGTGTGGGAGTCGGACGGCGCGTTGTCGCTCAACGAACTGCTGAAGGCGGACGGCGATGTCACCGCCGCTTTGTCACCCGAGGCGATCGATGCCGAATTCGACCTCGGCTACCATTACAAGCACGTCGACACGATCTTCGCGCGTGTTTTCGGGTAACTGGCCACGCGCCACGCGTTTGAGGCCGCGGATCACCCAGGAACAGGCCGGGGGTGATCCGCATGCGGCCAAACTTAGCCAGGAATTTGCTGCGAAATACAGTGGAAGCTGCCGCCGCCGGTCAGAATGGCGTCGGCGCGCAGCCCCACCGCCTTGCGGTCCGGGAAGATCGCCTGAATGGCCGCAACCGCTGCTTCATCCTGCGCCGAGCCATAGATCGGCACCACCACCGCGGCATTGCCAATGTAGAAGTTCATATAGCTCGCCGGCACGATCTCCTCGTCGCGGAGCACCCGTCCGGGCGACGGCACCGTCACCACCTCGACGCCAAAAGAAACCGCGCGATCAATGGCTTGGCGATAGACCTGCCAGTTGGGATCGTTCTCCTCTCCCATCGGTAACGCCAGTCGCCCCTCGCCCACGAAGCGCGCAAGATTGTCGACATGCCCGTCGGTATGGTCGTTGAGCAACCCGTCGCCCAGCCACAGCACGCGCTCGAACCCAAGGTCCTCACGCAGCCGCGCCTCGATCTCCTCGCGCGACAACTTCGGGTTGCGGTTCGGATTGAGCAGGCACTGCTCCGTCGTCACCACCAGCCCGCTGCCATCACCGTCGATCGCGCCGCCTTCCAGCACCCAATCGTGGCTTTTCAATCGCTTGCCGCGCGATTGTGCGAGCCGCTCACCGATATCATCGTCGCCCGGCAGGTCGTATTTGCCGCCCCAGCCGTTGAACTGAAAGTCATGCGCCGCCCCATCGCCGCCGATGATCGGCGCCGTATCGCGCAGCCAGATGTCCCCGAATGGCTCGGTGACGACCTCCGCAAACGGCGCCAGCCGCCGCGCCTCGTCCGCCGCCTCGTCGTCGGCGGCGACTAGCAGCACCTTCTCGCCCTCCCCATCGGCATGCACGGCAGCGGCAAACGCCGCCACCTCCGCACGCGCCTGCTCCAGATCGTCCTGCCAAAGCTCAGGATGGCTGGGAAAGCCGATCCATACCGCCTTGTGATGCGCCCATTCGGGCTTCGGTGCGTGGCTCACTTCGCGGCCTGCCGGGACTTGTCGCGGATCGCCTTGAACTCGGCGGTCGGGTACCAGTTTGGCCAGGCATCGCTGTCCGCCAGCTGCCGCCCGAGCTGGTAATAGATCGTCAGATCCTGCACCGCGCCCGCCCAATTCCACTTGGGATCATATTCGTCCTTGGGCCCGTGGTAACGATTGCGGACATAATCCTCCGCCGCCGCGCGGCCCGCCGCCTCGCCACCAGTGACCAGATCCTCGCCGCTGCCCGCCGACAGCATCGGCACACCCAGCTTCGCAAAGGAGAAATGGTCCGACCGGAAATAGCCGCCGCTCTCCGGCGTCGCTTCCTCGGACACGCGGCGCCCCTGCGCGGCGAGCAGCGGTTTCACCATGTCTTCCAAGTCGGATTTGCCCGCGCCGGTGATCTCGAAATTTTTGACCGGACCCAGTACGTTCAGCACATCCATATTGACCCCGCCCACCGTCTTGCCGAGCGGAAACACAGGATTTTCGGCGTAATATTTGGATCCAAGCAGCCCACTTTCCTCGGCGGTCACCGCCAGAAACGCGACCGAACGGCGCGTCGGCCCGGCCGCGCGATACGCCTCTGCCAGCGCGACGAGCGCCGCGGTGCCGGTCGCGTTGTCCAGCGCGCCATTGCAGATGTCATCGCCATCCACCGCATCACAGCGGCCCAGGTGATCCCAATGCGCGGAATACAACACCACCTCGTCCGGCGCAGTCGTCCCCGGCAGCACGCCGATCACGTTCTTCGACATGCTGCGCTTGATCTCGTTGGAGAAGCTGCCCGACAGCGTCATACCCAGCGGCACCGCACGAAAGCCCTTCTGCTTCGCCGCCGCGGACAGCTGATCGAAGTCCTTGCCGGCAGCCGCGAACAGCTCCTTCGCCTTGGGCAGCTGGATCCAGCCGATCACCTCGCTCTGGTCCATATGGTCGTTGGGCGCCGCCAGCTCGTATTGCGCGCCCGTCCAGGAGGATTGCACCACCGACCAGCCATAAGCCGCCGGCTTGGTATCATGGACGATGATCGCCCCCGCTGCGCCCTGCCGCGCCGCTTCCTCGAACTTGTAGGTCCAGCGGCCGTAATAGGTCATCGCGCGCCCTTCGAACGGGCCCGCCTGCGGTCCGGCGTCCTTGGTCTCCCAATCGGGATCGTTGACGAGAATGACGACGGTCTTCCCCTTCACATCGAGCCCGGCATAATCGTTCCAGCCCTTTTCGGGCGCGTTGATGCCATAGCCAACAAAGACCAACTCGCTGTTCTTCAACGCAACCTGCGGCACGACGCGGTACGTGCCGGCGACGATATCCGTGCGATAGTTGAACGTCACCGGCTGCTTGCCGCCCGTGGCGGTGAACGGCGAGACGTCGGTGGCGGTGATCTCCACCATCGGCACGTCCTGCGTCCACTTGCCCTCGCTGCCCGGCTTCAACCCCGCCGCCTGAAAGCGCTTCACCAAATAGTCGATCGTCTTCTTTTCGCCCTCGGTGGTCGGCGCACGCCCCTCATAAGCGTCCGACGAGAGCTCCTGCGTCACCGACTTCAGCGTCTCGACCGAAATCTTCGGCGCGGGCTGCGCCAGAGCCGGCGTGGCCGCGATCAGCGCGGCAAGGGAACACAACATCAGACGCATCGCAAAACCTCATGAAAGCTGACCGATTCATACAGCCTGTCGTCTCGCCCGCAACGTGCTGCGCGCGCTTGCAAATCGATTGGGGCTCGGCAAAGTTGTCGACCAGGGGGAAGCAAGATCATGATAAAGAATGTAAAGTCGCGTGCGTTGCTCGCCGCGCTGTTGGCAAGCGCGATGCCTGCCGTCATGAGCGCTCAGCAAAGTGCAGCGCCGCTGGCGCGCGCGTTCGGCGCGCGTGAGGGGATCAGCCAAGTCAGCCTGTCGCCCGACGGCAGCCGCGTCGCGATGATCGTGCCGATCGGGACGCGCGGCAATGCGCTGATGATCGCCGATCCAGCCAAGGGCGGCATGCCCGTGTCGGTCATGCAGACGAGCGGCAATCCCGAGCGGCTTATAAGCTGCCAATGGGCGACCACCGATCGGCTCGTCTGCCGCGCCTGGGTCACGACACGCAATTCCAACCTGATCGAAGCCTATACGCGTTTGTTCGCGATCGACGCAGACGGCGGCAATTTCAAGCTGATCACTGCCCGCGTGAACGATCACTCCTTGTACTTTCACGGCGACGGCGGCCGCATTCTGGACCTGACCGGTGACGGCAAGGGCAACGTCCTCATCGCCCGGCAATATGTGCCCGAGAGCTCGATCGACCGGGTGATCCAGAAGAATGACGAGGGTCTGGGCGTCGAGCGTGTCGATCTGAAATCGGTCCAGCGCCGGCCGGTCGAACGGGCGAAGCGCGACGCCGTCGAATATATCACGGACGGTGTCGGCACGGTGCGGATCATGGGCATTCGGCCGACTGCCGGAACTGGCTATTCGGCAAGCGAGATCAACTATTTCTATCGCAAGCTCGACTCTAAGACATGGGAGCCGCTGTCCAAGCTGGAAATCCTGGGCGGCCGGTACAAAGGCTTCAATCCCTATGCGGTCGACCCGAAGCTGAACGTCGTCTTCGGCTTCGACGACTATAATGGTCGTCAGGCGCTGTGGAAGGTCGCGTTGGACGGAACCATGAAGCGCGACATGGTGCTCGCCAGCAACCAGGTGGACGTTGACGATCTGATTCGGATCGGGCGCCATCAGCGCGTCGTCGGCGCGAGCATCGCCACCGATTTCCGCCGGCCCGAATTCTTCGACACGGAATTGTCGACGCTGTCCAAAGCGCTGGGGAAGGCGCTGCCCAAGCAGCCGCTGGTCAGCTTCGTCGATGCCAGCACCGATGAAAGCAAGCTGCTGATGTTTGCCGGCGGCGACACGCACCCCGGCGCCTTCTACCTGTTCGACAAGCCAAGCCGGAAGCTCGCCGAGGTACTGCCGGTCCGCGCCGAGCTTGCAGACGTCCCGCTGGCGACCATGAAGCCGATCACCTTTCCCGCCGCCGACGGCACGAAGATCCCTGGCTATCTGACGCTTCCGGTGAACAGCGATGGCAAGAACCTGCCGGCGATCGTCATGCCGCACGGCGGCCCATCCGCGCGTGACGAATGGGGCTTCGACTGGTGGGCGCAATTCTTCGCGGCCCGCGGCTTCGCCGTGCTGCAGCCAAACTTCCGCGGGTCGGCCGGCTATGGGTCGGACTGGTTTGCCGACAATGGCTTCAGGTCGTGGAAGACGGCGATCGGCGATGTGAACGATGCCGGCCGCTGGCTGCAATCCTCCGGCATCGCCCGCCAGGGCAAGCTCGCGATCGTCGGCTGGTCCTACGGCGGCTATGCGGCGCTGCAATCGGGCGTCGTCGATCCCGATCTGTACAAGGCGGTGATCGCTGTCGCGCCGGTCACCGATCTCGCCGCGTGGAAGCAGGAGTTCTTCGAGCGCTCCAATTATCCACAGGTACTGCAGATGGTTGGCGAAGGTCCGCACGTCCGCGAGGGCTCGCCAGCGCAGAACGCCGCCGCCATTCGCGCGCCGGTGCTGATGTTCCACGGCGATCTCGATCTCAACGTCGAGATCGAGGAATCCCGACTGATGGAGCGCGCGCTGCGCGCCGCTGGCAAGCCGGTCGAGTTGGTCGAGTATAAAGGGCTCGCCCACTCGCTGGACGACAGCGCGGCGCGTGCCGATATGCTGGAAAAGTCGGACGCGTTCCTGCGCACGTCGCTGGGGCTTTGACCAGAAAGAAAGGGCGGCCCCGCGGGACCGCCCTTTTCCTTCAACCCACCGATGGGTGACGCTCCGGCGAATGCCGGAGCATCCGATCAGCGGCTGTAGAACTCGACCACCAGGTTCGGTTCCATCTTCACCGGGTACGGCACTTCGTCCAGCGTGGGCACGCGGATGAAGGTGACCTTGGTGGTGCCGTCCTGCACGACATAATCGGGCACGTCACGCTCGGCGAGGTTCAGCGCCTCGAGCACCAGCGCCATTTCCTGCGCCTTCTTGCCGATGGTGATCTCATCGTTCACCGCGCAGCGGCGCGACGCGATGTTGCACTTCACGCCGTTCACATAAACGTGACCGTGGCTGACGAGCTGACGCGCAGCGAAGATCGTCGGCGCGAACTTGGCGCGATACACGATCATGTCGAGGCGACGCTCGAGCAGGCCGATCAGGTTCTGCGAGGTATCGCCCTTCATCCGGGCAGCTTCGTCGTAGCAGTGACGGAACTGCTTCTCGGTGACGTCGCCGTAATAACCCTTCAGCTTCTGCTTGGCGCGCAGCTGGATGCCGAAGTCCGACACCTTGCCCTTGCGGCGCTGACCGTGCTGGCCGGGGCCGTATTCACGCTTGTTGACCGGGCTCTTCGGGCGACCCCAGATGTTCTCGCCCAAACGGCGGTCGAGCTTGTGCTTGGCGCTATGGCGCTTCGACATCGTCTTTCCTTCGATTTGCTAACAACGTTGGTCCCGGTATCGCACCGTCCGTGCGGGGCACGGGCAGGCCACCTGCTTCACCGGGATGCAGGGGCGATCGCGAAGCGGCGCGCCTAGACGGACGGCCGGCGCAAGTCAAGCTGGACAGCCGCGCGCCGCCCCTTCAAGGCGCGCACATGACGATCCTTCCCGGACCAGAATGCAGCACCATGACCGAAGTACGCGCCGGCGTCGATCAGGTCGATCGCGAGTTGATCGCGCTGCTGCGCCGCCGCTTCGACTATATGGATGCAGCCGCCCGCATCAAACCTGAAAGAGGCCATGTGCGCGATGAAGCGCGCAAGGCGCAGGTGATAGATAACGCATGCAGGCTGGCCGCAGCGTCAGGATTGCCGGAGGCAGCAATCCGGCAGTTGTGGGATGATCTCGTGGAAGCCTCGATCGCCTATGAACTTGAAGAATATGATCGCCGGGTAACCAAGTCTTAGGTCCACCTAAGCCAGAAGCAGGAACGGGAGGGCACACCGTTCATGAACCGCTTGCCGTTGATCACGCCGCATCCACCACGACTTAGCACCTTGACCGAGGGGCTGAAGACGATCGAGGACTCGGGGATCTACAGCAACAACGGCCCGGTGCTCCGCGCGTTCGAGGCGGACGCAACCCGCCGACTGTTTGGTGGCCAGGGCGCCTGCCTTGCGGTTGCCAACGCCACCTTGGGCCTGATGATCGCGCTGCGCGATGCCGTCAGCGATGGACCGGCAGGCCGCTTTGCCCTTATGCCGGCGCTCACCTTTGCCGCCACCGCTCAGGCGGCGTGGTGGGCGGGTCTGACGCCGCTAATCTGCGATGTCGATGCCGACGACTGGAGCATGGCAGCCGATGAGGAGGAGCGGCTCCTTGCGCGTCATGGCGCACAAATCGCGGCGATCGTGCCCTATGCCACCTTCGGCTTTGGCATCGACCTTGATCGTTACCGCTGGCTATCGAAGCGGTTCGGGGTCGCCGTCGTCGTCGACGCGGCCGCCTCGCTCGGTACCACCGACGCGTCAAACATCGGCTTCGGTGCTGGAGCGCCGTTTCCCGTCGTTTTCTCGATGCACGCAACAAAGCCGTTCGCCACGCAGGAGGGCGGCCTTATACACTGCGCCGATCCTGACCGCATCGAACGGCTGCGTGCCATGGCGAACTTCGGCTTCACCGCGCCGCGCACGTCGACCCTCCCCGGCCTCAATGCCAAAATGCCCGAGGTGATGGCGCTGGTCGCTCAAGCGCGCCTCGACGATTTCGCGAAGGTTTCCCGCCACCGTGACACGCTGGCCAACGCCTATCGTGACGCGATCATCGGGCGCTACACTGCGCAGACGCGCCACGCCGGTCGCCAGGCACTTGGCTTCTTTCCCCTGCTACTCCCGTCGGAACGCACCCACGAGCGCGATACAATCATCGCGCGGCTGGATGAGGAAGGGATCGGCGCGGGCAAATATTTCAGCCCGCATCTCGGCGAGCAGCCGTGGGTCCGCAGCATCGCACAGATCGAATCGACACCGGTCGCCGACATGGTTGGCGCGCGCCTCCTGTCGCTGCCGCTCTCCGACACGATGACGACCGATGATGTGGCACGCATAGTGGAGACGCTGGACCGAATCGTGGCGGTCAAGCCGCGTCCTGCTCAACCGGCCGCTCCGGCACATGTGGAAACCATGATCATCGGCGGCGGGCCGGCGGGCACCGCGATGCTCACCGCCGCGAGCCGCCACGGCCTGCTGCCCGAGCTGTCGCGCAGCCTCATGGTCGTCGAGCGTGATGGTGCGATCGGCGGCGGCCAGCTCGGCCGGTACGCCATCACATCCGATTCGACGGCACAAACCTTTCTGAGCGCGATCGAGGGCAATGCCGACCCCGCGATCGCGGCGCTTGCCGAGCATCCGGCAGCGCTCGCCGTTGCGCGCCATCGCGCGTCGCTCGGCGTTCCGTTGGCAGAGGTCGGCCCGCTGTTGCGCGCCATCGGCGATCGCCTTCATGCCGGCATCACGGCCTGTGGCGGCACGGTGAAGACCGGCACCGAAGCGCTCAGCGCGCGGCGCAAGGACGGGCGCTGGCATGTCCGCCTGCGGGACACCGCTACCCATCGCGACGCCAACTATGTCACGGACAATCTCGTCATCGCCACTGGTGGCCACCAGCCGCTCGACCGTCTCGTGACGCAGCGGGTCGCCGGCGCATCGCTGGTCGAGATCGCGGGCGACCGCCTGCTGCAATCCGATTCGGTGCTTGCCCGTGGCGGCTTCGAGATGGTCGCAGACCTGCTGGCGGGAAAGCGCGCACCACGAATCGCGGTAATCGGCGGCTCGACCAGTGCGCTCACCACCGTTGCGCTGCTGCTGCGCGAGCGCCCCGCCCTGCCGTTCGGCGTTGGCGGCATTACGCTCTTGCACCGCCGGCCGCTGCGTCCCTTCTACCATTCGGTCGAGGCCGCCCATGCCGAAGGGTTCACTGATTTCGGCCCGGATGACATTTGCCCGATCTCCGGCTTTGTCTATCGCCTTGCCGGCTTCCGGCTCGAGGCGCGCGAGCTGGTGCTGCGAATGCTGGGGGTGGACGGGCGCGCGCCCGATCCACGCCTTGCGCTTCATCGGGTCGCCGGCGATCACGACATGGCGGCACGCGTCATCCTGGAGCAAGCCGACCTTGTCGTGGCCGCGCTCGGCTATCGCCCCCGCGCCTTGGCGCTGGAGGATGCGGACGGACAGCTTCTTCCGCTTGCGGCGCATGGCGGCGCACCGATGGTGGACGATGCCTGCCGCGTTCGCGACGCCGCGGGCGAGCCGCTGCCGGGCGTTTACGGCATCGGCCTTGCCGCCGGCTTCGTTCCTTCAGGTAAGCTGGGCGGTGAGGCGAGCTTCGTTGGGCAGGCAAACGGGCTGTGGCTGTGGCAGAATGATGTCGGCATGATGATCGTCGATCAGCTGCCCGCCGGTCGGGCAAAGGCGGCGGCGTGAACCCGACGCCCGCCGTCAGCGTCATCATGGCGGCCTACAACGGTGCCGACCTGCTGCCGGCAACCCTGGCGACCCTTCAAAGGCAGACGTTCAGCGACTTCGAGGTGATCGTCGTCGACGATTGCTCCACCGACGACACGCGCGCCATCTTGAAAGCATGGCCCGATCCGCGCGTACGCATGATCGCCCTTGAGCAGAATGGCGGCCCTGTTCGCGCGCGGAACCACGCCGTCGCGCACGCGCGCGGCCGTTACCTTGCGGCGCTCGATCAGGACGATCTGTGCCTGCCCGATCGCTTTGCGCGGCAGGTCGCCTATCTCGACGATCACCCCGACACAGTTCTCGTCGCCAGCGCGACCGAGGTCCTGGAGGGCGCGCGCCTCCTGCCCTCTCCGCATGTCGCCCACAGCACGCCCGCGCTGCTGCGCTGGCTGCTCAGGATCGAGAACCCGATCGTCTGGTCGTCCGTGATGCTGCGCGCCGATGCCGCGCGACGTCTGAAGCCGTTCACCCGCCCAGACATTCTCTACGCCGAAGATTTCGATCTTTATCACCGCATGGCTTCTTTGGGCGAGATCGCGCGGATCGACACGCCGCTGCTCGCCTATCGCCGCCATGCCGGCGGCGCCTCGCAACGCTATGAGGAGAAGATGCTGGCGAGCGCGCGCCACGTGCTGGAAACGGCTTACGCGCCCCTGTTGAGGGAGCAAGCGGAACCCGCCGCCGCGCTCGTGGTGGAGCACCTCATGCATCGTCAGCCAGTGCCGGACCGCGCGGCACTGGCCACGCTGGGCGCCTATCTGACCACGCTACAGCAAGCATTCTTCGCCGAGCGGACGTGGAGCGCCGCGGACGTCCGCATGGTCCGCTGGGTCACAGCCCGCCGCTGGGCCGACGTGTCACGCTGCGCGCTGCGCGCCGGCACGCTCACCCTCGCCGACGCCCTGCACGTGCGCCCGCCGCATCTTGGTTTGGGGCACAACGGGCTGGAGGAGTTGATGTGGGCGCGACTGATCGGCCGCGCCCGCAACGTCAGGCGGCGTTACACCTTCGCGGCGTAGATCATCCGGCCCTGACCAAGGCGCTCGAACACCTCGGCAAGCTCGTTCTCGCCGACCGCGAAACAGCCCTGGCTCCGCCCAAGACGTCCACGGCTGCGCACCATGTCGGCATTGGCGTACCATGCGCCATGCACGACGATCGCGCGCGACAGCGCATTGTTGTTGGTCGGATCGAGCCCGATCAGCCGCTGCGACTTGCCGTGCTTTCCGACGTAATAATTGTCGGCCAGAAACGCCCCTTCGCACGACGCGTTGGAGCCGTTCAGGTTCGAAAAGCGCTGCAGGAACCCGGTATGCCCCGGATCCGACCCGCTGCCGTGCGACACCAGCTTCGAGACGCTGTCCCCGCTCACCAGGTCGATGAAATGAAAGCGGCGCTCGGAAGACGATGCGGCAAAATCCGCAATCACGATCCGGTCGCGCAGCTTGATCGCATTGCCATGCCGCTCCATCGCCGCCAGCGCCTGGCGCATCAGCTCCGGACGCACGACCCGCGGCGAGCTGGGCACGACGCGCGGCGCCGGGCGCACAGGCGCCAGCGCAGAGGGGGCCAGCTTCTGCGCCTGCGACTCGGAGGCGCGCATCGCGGCAGACACCGCGTCCGGCAGCACCATCGCGCCGGCCAATGCGCCAGCAGTCTTCAGCAAGCCCCGACGCGTCGGCGCCGTTTCAGCAAATTTTCCCATCGATTTCAGTTTCCCCGTTCCCGGTACGAGGATCGGTATACCAGAAAAAAGGTGAACAATCTCTGCTATTTCCGGAGAGATCCGGGTGCCGTCACCCGTCCACCGCACGAGCAATGCGATTCATCGCATGGCACCAAATGATAAAAAGTGCGTTTAGGACTTGACGGCTCGATAATTTCGAGCCCCCACATCGAAAGGGGTCGCACAATGCGCATGATTCGCGCCACGCTGCACGCTGCCCTCGGATTGGCAGCCATCACATCCATGCCGGCTTTGGCGGAAACGTCAATGCCGATCGGCGTCGAAAACGCTAGCGGCGTTGCGCTGGTAACGGCCGCCGCCAGCCTTACGCCGGGTGAATATCTGTGGGAACAGGACATTGCCGCCGGTCCAGTCAGCGTGCTGATCAGCATCCCCGATCAGAAAGCCTATGTCTATCGCGGCGATTCGCTTGTTGCCGTGTCCACCGTCTCGACGGGCAAGGAAGGCAAGGACACGCCGACAGGCGTTTTCCCCATTCTGCAGAAAAAGCAGATGCACCATTCCAATCTCTACAACAACGCGCCCATGCCGTACATGCAGCGGCTGACTTGGGACGGGATTGCCATCCACGCCGGCAAGAACCCCGGCTTCCCTGCCTCGCATGGCTGCATCCGCGTGCCGACCAGCTTCGCCAAGAAGCTGTTTGCCGCGACGGAACTAGGCGCCACGGTGGAGGTGACCGATGCCTCCTACTCGGGCGACATGATCGCCCCGCGCAGCGACGCGCAGATGACGGCAGCTGCAAACAACGCGGCTACCACGCGCAAGGATCTGAATACGTTTCTTGCAAGCCGTTGATCGCTCGATCGTGGCGGCACGTTGAAGAACGGGAGGGCGGAGCGCTTGCGCACCGCCCCAACCGCTTACTTTTTGATCAGGCCGATCTCGACCAGACGCTCATGCAGATAATCGTGCGCGGTGATCGGCGTTGGATACCGGTTCGGATTGTTGGGCGTGACCGTCTGCGGCAGCGTCTCGATAAGGAAATCCGGCGCCGGATGCAGGAAGAACGGCATCGAATAACGTGAATGGCCGCGCCGCTCGGGCGGCGGATTGACCACCCGATGCGTCGTCGACGGCAGCACATGATTGGTCAGGCGCTGCAGCATGTCGCCGACATTCACCACCATCGCGCCTTCCGGCGGCTTGATGGCAAGCCAATCGCCGGAGTCTCGATCCAGCAGTTCAAGACCCGCCTCTTCAGCGCCGAGCAGTAGCGTGATGAGGTTGATGTCCTCATGCGCGCCCGCGCGCACGCCTTCCGCATCCACCGCGATCGGCGGATAGTGCAACAGGCGCAGTACCGAATTGCCATCCTTCACGGCCGGGTCGAACCAATCGGGTGCGAGCCCAAGATCACGGGCGATGGCGGATAACAGCTTGTCGCCGGCCGTGTCGAACGCCCGGAACAGCTCGACGAACGTATCCTTGAACCGGTCCGGTCGCGCCGGCCAGATGTTGGGCGCCATCTCGCCCGCATAGCGATGGCCGGTCGGCAGTTCGCGCCCAACGTGCCAGAATTCCTTCAGGTCGACGTGCTTGGCGTCCTTGGCGATCTCCGTCTTGAACGGCGTGTAGCCGCGCGCGCCGCCGGCCCCCTCGACGAAATAGCCGCGCTTTTCCGCATCTGGCAGCGCAAACAACGCTTCCGTCTGCGCCCAGGCACGCGCGATCAGATCATCAGGAATGCCGTGATCGGCGACGATGGCAAAGCCGAAGCGACGGAAGGATCCGCCCAGATCGGCCGCGAATCGATCGGGATCGACGGCCTGATCGGCCAGGCTCAGCGTCGGCACCTTCGCCAACGGGGTATCAAGCATCACTAACGCCTTCGTGGAACAACGGAACCGTTGCTGCATACGCCACGGCCGCTCGCATCGCCAGTAGCGCGCGACGCAGCCAGGCGGCAGTAAACCGGAACCGCCGGCCCGGTGCATCCGTTCGACCCTGCACGCTTAGGAGGAACAAACATGGGCGGCCATCAGGTAACCAGCCACGGCGCGGACGACCACGGCTATGACGAGGACGGCTACGACGAAAGCCAGCGCGCCGAGATTTTGGAAGCGACGCGCGACGGGCCCGGCGACGGCACGATCATCACCGATCTGGAGCCCGACATCGATCTCGACGACATCGACGACGTGGAGGAAGACGAACTCGTCATGCGCGACGACGAAGTCGCCGAGCAGGACGACGATGCCGATCAGGACGAAGACGATATTGACGAAGACGTCGTTCAGGCAGAGCTCGACGACGGGTCGATCGACGATGACGAAGACCTGGACGATCCAGATGATGTTGCGATCAGCGCCTGATCACCGCGTGCTGCTGGGTGTCGGCGCACTGGTCGGGTTGCTTTGCTCCGCCTGTGCGCCGCGCAAACCGGCAGACGAAGTGAATATCGCCGATGCGGCCCGAACGGCGCGCGACACCATCGGAAATTACGAGCAGCACGGGGCCGACGACACTGCGGCCACTGGGCCGCGCCCCGCCAACACCATGAAAGAAGCGCCTGCGAATACCGAATCCACAGCCGAGTCTGCCCCGGTTGCGCCAACCGGTTCGCCGCCGACACGCGAAAACGGCACTGGCGATGCGGCCGCAACCGACGGCGAAGGCGCTGAAGTTGCCGCGCAGGTGCTGCGCACCTACCACCGTCTAATCGCACAAGGCAGGTTCGACGATGCCTGGGCGCTGTGGGATCGAGCGGGTCAGGCATCGGGCATGTCGCGCAAGGCTTTTGCTGCCAGCTTCGCCAAATACCGTACGTACACCGCCTCGGTGGGCCGGCCGGGGCGGATCGAGGCCGGTGCAGGCCAACGCTATGTTACGGTCCCGGTAAACGTCACGGGCACATTGCGCGACGGCGATCCCTTCGGACTAGCCGGTTCGATGGTGCTGCACCGCGCTGGTCCGATCGACGGCGCCACGGCCGAGCAACGCAGCTGGCGCATTTACCAATCCGACCTGAAGCCCAAACCTACGCCCGGCAGTGCAGCGGATCAGATCACCACGCGCTTCGCCTGCGCTGACAACACGACCTTTCGCGCGCGCTTCAACAATCGCGCGAACGACGTGACACTCGACTTACCTGACGGGCGCGTACGCCTCGCCGGCCAACCCGTCGCATCGGGCATGCACTACGCCAGTGCCGACTACGACCTGCGGGGCAAGGGCCGAACGGTCACCTTTTCACGCCGAGGGAAGGCCGACGTGCAATGCCGCGAGGCCAAGTGAGCGCTCGATAGCGACTCCAATTTCCCGCTACCGGCCAGGCGGCGGGACAGCAGACCGCATCGGCTAGGCGCGCCTCAGCGCGCCTGTCCGGTCCACTTGTTCATCCAGCCGATCACCTCGCGATACCATTGCCGCGAATTCTTCGGCTTCAGCACCCAATGGTTCTCGTCGGGGAACACCAGCAGTCGCGAGGGAATGTCACGCCGCTGCAGCGCAGTGAAGGCGGCCAGCCCCTGCGTATAAGGGATGCGGAAGTCCTTCTCGCCGGTAATCACCAATTGCGGCGTCTTCCATTTGGCGACGTAGTTCACCGGGTTCCACTTTTCGAAGGCTTGCGGATCTTCGAAATAGGCCTTGCCGCCATGCTCCCACTCGTCGAACCAGAGCTCCTCCGTTTCATACGCCATCGCGCGTGCATCGAAGACGCCGTCATGCTGCACGATGCACTTGAAGCGATCGGGCCACTGGCCCTCGATCCAGTTCATCATATAGCCGCCATATGACGCGCCGAGCGCACAGGCATTGTCGCCATCGAGCCAAGTGAATTTGCCGGTCGCCGCAGCAAGCCCCTTTTTCAAATCCTCGAGCGGCCAGCCGCCCCAATTATTGCGAATGCTATCGGTGAAGGCTTGGCCGTATCCCGTCGATCCATGGAAATCGACCGCGACCAGGCCATAGCCTGCGCCAGCAAATACCGCCGGATTCCAGCGATACGACCAGCTGTTGTTGCTCGACCCCTGAGGTCCGCCATGCACCATATAGGCGACCGGCACCTTGCCGGTGCTGTTCGCCGGCTTCACGGCATAGCCCCAGACCGTGTCGTTGTTCGCGCCCGTAAAGCTGAAGCGTTCCACCGTCGGCATGTCGATGCCGGCGAGCTTGGCGGCGTTCACATCGGTCAGCCGCTGGCGCATGCCCGATTGCGTCACGCGATAATAGTCCGCCGGAGCCGTGAGCGAGTCAAGCGCAACAATTGCGCCATTGGGCGTCACCGCCACGGCGCTAACGTGCCCCTGTTGCGTCAGCCGCGTCACCTGACCGGTGCCGGCATCCACACGGAACAACGGCGTTTCCTGCGTATCGTCCGCGGTGACGTACAGCGACTTTGAGTCGCGCGCCCAGGCGATCGATCCGACCGACCGGTCCCACCGCTCGGTCAGCGACACCGTGCGCCCGCTCGCCAGATCGCGCAGCATCAGCACCTGGCGATCCGCCTCATACCCCGGCCGGCGCATCGCGAACCAGGCCAGCGTGCGGCCGTCGGGTGACACGGCCGGCTGATTGTCAGTCGCCTTGTTCTCGGCGGTCAAATTGACCGGCGCGCTGCTGCCGTCGGCCGCCACCGCAAAAATGTCGAGATTGGTCGAGGTCGGCTCGATCCGCCCGGCCTCGCGCATCGCGAAATAGATCGTCTTGCCGTCCGGGCTCCACGACACCTCCTCCGCGCCGCCGAACGGCTTGGATGGTGTGTCCCCAACCAGGCTGCCGACAATCGCGTGCCCATTCCCGCGCGCGCCGGCGCTCGTCAGCGGCAGCACGAACAGCTGCGATCGTGTGCCGTCCGCCCAAGTATCCCAATGGCGAACGAACAGTTGATCGTAGGTGCGGCCGGAGCCGGCATCTGCCCGCTTCTTCACCATTGCCGGCTCAAGGCTGGGCGCCCCAGGCCGGCGATCCGCCCAGACGACCAGCCTGTCGGCCGTTGGCGCCACCTTGAACCCATTGAAACCGCCAGCGAAGTTGGTGAGCTTGCGCGGCGTGCCCCCCGTCACCGGCACGGACCAGATCGCGTCGTCAGCACTGAAGTAGACGGTGGTGCCGACGATCTGCGGATCATTTTCGTCCATCTGCGGATCGGCGAGCAGCTTCTGCGGCGCCGCTCCGGTGCGCGCCAGGTCGAGCCGCCATAGATCGAACCGGCCACGGTTCGCGTCGATGTCTGCTTCACGCTGCGCCCAGACCAGCCAGCGGCCGTCTGCGGAGACCGTCGGCGAACCGACGCGACTGAGCGTCGTCAGGTCTTCAATGGTGAGCGGTCGCGCCGAGGCCGGTGCCGAAACAAGGGCAAGCGTCAGCAGGCTGGCGGAAAGAAGCATCCTCATGCGACAATCGTAACGCAGATCGTCACCGATGCAACAATCAGCATGTTACCACGTCACCGCAGCGGCGGCGTGCGGCACGCCGCGCCGATGCCCGGCGATGGAGCGATCAGGACATCCCGCGGGTCAGCTTCGCGATCTCGCGCGCGACGATCGTTTCCACCATGCTCGGCAGATTCGCATCCAGCCACTCGCGCAGCATCGGACGCAGCATCTCGCGCACCAGACCTTCAAGCGTGCCGTCGCTCTTGGGCTCGGGCTTCACCAGCAGCTTGGACAGCGCATCGATCGCGCCACGAGTGGCCTGCGCGGTCTGTTCGGAAAGCAAGGCAGCGGCAGCATCGGCGTCTTCGTCTTCGTCTTCGTTCCGCCCCCGTGCTGGCGCAGGCGCCGCAGACGGGGCGCTGGCGCCGTTAGCGGCGGAACGGCCGACGTTCGGCGGCATGGGATGGCTCAGTTCGAGAACCTCGTCCGGCTCGTCGGCGTCGGCGCGACGCTCCTGCTCCGGCGGGGACTCCAGAACGGCGCGCCCCGTCGCGCTACGGCGCGGGCGCGTCGGTCGATCATCGCCCTCTTCGGCGATGATCCGTTTGATGGAGGAAAGAATGTCCTCCATCGACGGCTCGGCGCTGACATCCCCCATGCGCGCAGTTCACCCTATCCAGAAAGCCGCCGACGATCAGCGGTTTGGTGCATTCTCACCTGTGGTCAACGCCGGGCTTCTGTCAACCTTGCTGCTGTCGAGCGCCGGGTCGAGCGGACGATCGACCGTGGCATCCTGAGGCGCAACCGTGCTGGTGGAGGGTGCAATCGCGACAGGAGCGGCGCCGTCGCCGAAATCGGAGAAGCGGTTGCGCACCGCGCGATAATTCTCGGCGGCGTTGTAGAGCGGCCCACCGTCCAGCCCCAGATCCTCGGCCTCGGCCTGCCCCATTGCCGCAAGAAGCGCGAAGCCGGCGACATAGGCGTCACGGCGTGCGGTCACCAACGTCACCTGGCTGTTCAACAGCTCCTGCTCGGCATTAAGGATGTCGAGGATCGTCCGGTTGCCGACGCTGTTCTCGGCGCGAACGCCTTCGAGACTGAGGCGATTGGCCGCAACAGCCTGCTCGGACGAAGCGATTACCTGCAACGAAGAGCGATAAATGGCGAACGCCGATCGGGCGGATGCGATCACTTGGCGCTCGGCGGCCGTGGCATTCTCGATCGACTGCTCGCGCGTTGCCCGCGCCTGCCGCACCAGCGCGGCGGGTCGTCCGCCCTGAAACAACGGCAGGCTGACATTCAGCCCGATGCCCGCGGAGGTACCCGACTGCCCTACGCCCAGCCCCGTGCCGCTGCCGAGCGACCCAAGATAATTCACATAATTGCCGGTCGCGCCGACACCCAGCCTGGGCAGCCGGCTCGCCTGCGCCACCCGCACGTCAAATGCGGTCGCGTCGCGCTGCTTCAGCGCGGCAAGCAGCGTCGGATTGTCGCGCAGTGCAACCTCCACCGCACCATCCGCGCTTTGCGGCAGATTGGGCAGCGGCGGCGGCGTAGCCAGATCGCCCGGCGCGTCGCCGACCAACCGAACGTAGTTTTCCCGGCTGCCGATCAGCGTTGCCTGCACACGCTGCAACTGCGCGCGCGCCAAGCTGAGCCGCGCTTCGGATTGCGCAACGTCGGTCCGCGTCAGATCGCCGACCTCGAAACGGTCGCGGCTTGCCTGCAGGTTCGTTTCGAGCACGCGAACATTCTGCTGGTTAAGCCCGACGATCGCCTCGTCACGGATCACGTCATTGTACGCGGCCACCACTTCGGAAAAGAGCGACGCTTCCGTCCCGCGAAGGTTGTACTGGCCCGCCTCTACCCGCGTTTCGGCCGCGCGCACCGAATTGCGCACCGCGCCGCCGGAAAAGAACGGCACGTTGAGCGCGAGCTGCGCCTGGGCGAGCTTTTCCGGCGTGGTAAAGGAATTGCCGCTGCGCAGATAATTCTCGGTTACGCCGCCGTTGGTGCTGAGCGTCGGCCGGCCCGCCGCCTTGGCGAGCGGCACGTTCTCGTCGACGGCGCGCAGCTGCGCGCGGCTCGCCGTGATGGTCGGGTTCTCGCGATAAGCCCGCGCCAATGCCTCTCGCAGCGTGTCGGCCTGCGCAGGCGATGCACTCAAGGCGACGATCAGGGAAAGGGCAGCGGCGCGTTTCATTGCTACTCTTTTTGTTAGAACGTGAAGCGAGCCGGCTGGGCGAAGCCTGGCAGCAGACAGCAATTGACGTCGGCGAAGTCGATCATGGCGAAGCCGCCCTCGCTGCGCCGCCCGCTTGCCAGCCGCGTGACGCCCTTGTCGTTGATGCCACCAACGATACGCCCGTTCGGGCGCACCTGCGCCACCAGCGCATCGGGCAGATGCTCGACCGCACCGTCGATGATCATGACATCATAGGGTCCGCCCTCGGCATGACCGCTTTCGAGCGGCGCTTCGACAATGGCGATCCGCTCGTTTGCGCCGAGGATGGCCCGCGCCTGCGCCGCAAGCGCCGGGTCAACCTCCACCGCCACCACCGACGCGACCAGTTCGGCCAACACCGCAGCCGTGTACCCCGTGGCCGCACCGATCAGGAGCACGCGATCGCTCAATCGCAGCCGAGCCTCGGTCAGCAACCGCCCGGTCGCGATCGGCAGGTTCAGCGATCGCCCGCCACCCAGCGCCACCAGATCGTCACGATAAGCGAACGGCGCCTTTGCCGCGTCCACGAACGCCTCACGCGGCACCGTCGCCATCGCGCCGACCACGCGCGCATCCGACACGGCGTTGGTGCGGAGCTGGCTCGCCACCATGGCGGTCCGCATGGCGGCAAAGTCGGGTTGGCGTTCCATCGTCATCGTCATCTCGTCACCTGTCGCACGACTGTTTTATTGTGGCAATACACTTGTGGTCCAGAGTGGCGCTTTATCGCGCCGGGCCATCACCGCCAACGTAGAAACTTGACACGCCCGCTCTGTCGCCGCATCTGCCCGCCTCGCTCGCATCGAGGCCCGATGGCGGAGTGGTGACGCAGAGGACTGCAAATCCTTGCACCCGGGTTCGATTCCCGGTCGGGCCTCCACTGCGGATGACGCAGCCGACGACGCCGAACGGCTGATCTGCACTCATCATTGTTTGGTAAGGCGCTTCTGATCGCGATACGGGTGCGTGCCCAATGTCTGATCGTGGCGCGCCTACTTGCCCTTTTGATCGGCCAACGCGCGGGCAAGCACCGCCACCAGCGGCAGATCGGCTGGTGGCATGGGCAGGTCACGAAGCGATTCGCTGCTGACCCAGCGTATCGCATCGGCCGCCGTTGGGCTCGGCTCTCCCGTCCACGCCGCCACGATGTACAGCAGCAAGGTCAGGTGGCGCTCGGCGGCTTCTTCGGTCGTGAACGACAGCGGCAGGACTGCCTCGGGCGAAACGTCGATCTGCAGTTCTTCACGCAATTCGCGCACCAGCGCCGCTTCAGGTGTTTCACCCGGTTCCACCTTTCCGCCCGGAAACTCCCACAAGCCCCCATGCTGCTTGCCTGCCGGGCGCTGCTGCACGAGGAACTGTCCGTCCCGGTCGACCAACGCTGCCGCAACCACCAGAATAATCAGCGTTTCGGGTTTCGGCACGATGCTCATGTCGACCTTTCGTTAAGCCTGCTGTGCGATCAATGGGGGCATGAACCGAGCTTATGCCGCGATCAAATCGGTTGTTGCCACTTGGCACGCGCTTGTGCGCGACGATCGCGGCGCCACGGCGGTCGAATATGGCTTGATCGTCGCACTGATCGTGATCGCCACCATGGCGAGCATCAGCAGCGTCGCCGACATCACGATCGATATGTGGAACAATGTCAGCGAACGGGTTGTTCACGCGCGCTGAGCGCGAGCGATCGACCTTAAATGTTTTTCAACCCGTGTCTGCGATTGACGGGATTACCGGAGCGGGGATCACCCAAGCCGGTCGGGTGACTGAAGCGTTTTATTATCGGAGATCGAACATGCAGAAGATGCGCGCTTTTATCAAGGATTCCAAGGGCGCCACCGCAATCGAGTACGGCCTGATCGCCGCGCTGATCGCCGTGGCCGCCATCACGGCGATGGGCACGCTGGGCAACCAGCTGTCGACCACGTTCAACACCGTTTCGACGAAGATGAACACCAACGTTCGTTGATCGTCGGTGAGCCGGCACATCGTGCCGGCTCTGCCAGAACAAGGCGGCGCGCTTCGGCTCGCCGCCTTTTCTTTGGTCAGCTAAGCGCTCGCCCCATCGCGAGGAACTTCTCGCGCCGCTGCCGCCGCAGCGCATCGGCATCCATCGACGAAAGCTCGCCCAGCGCACCTTCGATCGCATCGCCCAGCGCGCCGATCGCCGCCGACGGGCTGCGGTGCGCCCCACCCAGCGGCTCGGGAACGATCGTGTCGATCACCCCCAGTGTCTTCAGATCCTGCGCCGTCACCTTCATCGCCTCGGCTGCTTCCGCTGCCTTGTCCGCGGTGCGCCACAAGATGGAGGCGCAACCCTCCGGCGAGATCACCGAATACACCGCATGCTCAAACATCAGCACGCGATTGCCGCTGGCCAGCGCGATCGCGCCGCCCGAACCACCCTCGCCAACGACTGCCGAGACCAGCGGCACGCCGGCCGCAAGACACGCTTCGGTCGAGCGCGCGATCGCTTCCGCCTGACCGCGCTCCTCGGCCTGCAAGCCGGGAAACGCGCCGGAGGTGTCCACCAGCGTCACCATCGGCAGGCCGAATCGATCCGCCAGCGACATCAGGCGGACCGCCTTGCGGTAGCCCTCGGGCTTGCCCATGCCGAAATTGTGCTTGAGACGGCTGGCAGTATCGTCGCCCTTTTCGTGGCCCATCACCAGCACGCGGCGCCCGCGGAATGTGGCAAAGCCGCCGAGGATCGCCTGATCGTCACCAAAAGCACGATCGCCCGCCAACGGCACAAACTCGTCGAACAGGCCAGCGACATAATGTTTGAAATGCGGCCGCTCCGGATGCCGCGCGACCTGCGTCTTCTGCCAGGGCGTCAGCTTGGCGAAGGTATCGCGCAGCATGCGATCGGACTTTGCCTGCAGCTTCGCCACCTCGGCTGCGATATCCACCCCGCCTTCGGCGCCGGTATCGCGCAGCTCGTCGATCCGCGCCTTGAGTTCCGCAATCGGCTTTTCGAAATCGAGAAATGTCGGCATCGTGCGCAGCTAGGCGCGCGGCTTGGCCACGTCAACGAGGGGGTGGCGCTCGTTCACCAGCGTTACCAGCCGGGCGCGATCCACATGCGTGTAGATTTCGGTGGTGGCGATATCCGCATGGCCGAGCATAGCCTGTAATGCGCGCAGATCCGCCCCGCCCTCCAGCAGATGCGTGGCGAACGCATGCCGCAGGACGTGCGGACTGATCCGGTCGGGCGGAATGCCCGCCTCCGCCCCCAACGCGCGAATGATCTGGAACAGGCGAACGCGCGAAATATGCGCCTTGCCGGAGGGAAACAGCCACGGCGACTCGGACGGCACATGCGCGCGCCACACGGCTACTGCCGCCCGCGCACGATCGGACAGCGGCACCAGCCGCTCCTTTGCGGCCTTCCCCTTCAGGATCAGAAACGGCCGATCGGAATGGATGGCGTTGCGCGGCAGCGACACCAGCTCGGTTGCGCGCAGGCCGGACCCGTAGAGCAGTTCGAGCAGCGCCGCATTGCGCAGATCGGCCGGCAAGACGCGCGGCCGATCGAGCCTAGCCGCAGCAACGGCGAACAAACGCCCGACATCGTCATGGCTCAGCGTCTTGGGCAGCGGCCGGTGCGTTCCCGGCTTGGGCAGCGCCTCGCCGGGGTCGTCGGATCGCAGCCCTTCCTCCAGCAGAAACGCCAAGAAGCGCCTGACCGCTGCCGATTTCCGCGCAACGGTGGCGCGTGCAAGCCCGGTCCACGCATCGCCCAAACGCCCGATTGCTGACGCATCCGCCTGCGCAAGCTTTCCGCCCAAAGCCGCGGAGGCGAGCAGAAGATCGCTGCGATACGCGGCAATCGTATTGCGCGCGGCGCCAGCCTGCGCCGCCATCATCTCGAGAAAATGATCGATAAGGGCTGCGTCGCCCGCCATGATCAGATGCGCGACAGCGCCTCGACGGCGATCATGCGTGCCTCCCCGCCAAGCCCCACCGCGCGTAACGCGGCCACGATCCGGTACAATGTCGCCGGTGGCACCTGTCGCCAGCTTGGCGCCTGCATGCCGATGCCGGCGAGCAGAAGCACTGTCGCGGGCTGCCGCTCGGTCACCGCGCGGTCGAGCGCCCGCGTCCAGCTGTTCGCCGCGCCGATCGGAACCGCTAGCGCCTCTGCGCCGCTTTCGATCTCCTGCTGCGACAGCCTGCCCAGCCCTGCCAACCCGGCAAACAGCAGCTTGCGCTTCGCGTCCGTTTCACCCGCACCGGCATAAGAGGCCACGGCGTTGTACGACAGGCGGGTCGTCGCGTCGGGGTCGGAAAGCTCCAGCAACGCCCAGGCGTCACTGCCTTCCTCAACATGACCGCGCCAGCGCTGCGCGGTGCGATCCAGCCCGGCGGACAGCATCGCCGCCACGATCCGATCGGCCTGCGGCTTGCCGTCGCTCGGCCGCACCCGTGCGGCGGCGCGCGCCGTCAGGATTAGCCGGGCATAACGTCCCTGCGACCTCTCCACGTCGTCCCACAGCTGCGTCAGCCCGCGCAGCCGCGTCGCGACATCGGCACCGACATAAGCGGCGCGCAGATCCGAGGCGATGGCACCAAGTGCGGCCGGCGTATCCTCCGCCGCGTCGAGTGCCGCATAAAGGTCCACTAGAGCGGCATTGGAGAGCACGCCCATGGCGGCGGCGGTCTCCGCCGCATTCGCGCGATCGCCGATCGGGATTGCCGGTGCCAGCGCCCGCCATCCGGTGACCTGCGGGCCGACCGTGCGGTACAGTTCGTCGGGAACAGCAACGCCGGTCGCTGTCGCGAGGCCGAAGCGCCACGTCGTCAGCTGCACCACCGGATCCCACTCGATCGTCACCGCCTGGCGGCTGTTCAGCCCCGCACCGATCACCTTCTGCGCCAGCGCCAGATCGATGCCGCTGGCGACCCGCTTGCGGCGGGCAGCGTCGATCAGCGGCTTGGCGCCCCCTTCCACGTTGCCCAATGCCGCGCACATGGCACGCGCCAGGATCCAGGCGCGTTCGCTGTCGCCCGCACCGTCCGCCAGCGGGCACAGGCCGGCGGGATCGCCCGTCGCCAGCATCGCCTGCATGGCAACCTGCCGGTACTTGGGCGTTGCATCCGCAGTATCGACGCTCTGCAGAACGCTGCGCGCTGCCACCGATTCGCCCATACGCAGCAGCAGCCAGCCGCGCTCTGCCGCAAAGTCGGCGCCATTCAGCCCGGCGGGCGTGTCCACGCGCGAAAGCAGCGCCCGGCGCAGCGCGATCGATAGCCAGCGCGACGGCAGCGGCGCGGACAGCCGGCGCATCAGGCCTTCGAGATAGCCGCCGTTGGCCGAGCCAAAGGCATTGGCCGGCACCCCGCCCTCGCCAAGGCCGATCGGCCCAACACGCGCCAGCGATCGCCGTGCGAACAGCGGCATCTCATATTGCGCCAGCTCTTCGTCGCTCGGCGGCGTCGGACTGGGCGACGGCTCCACCGCCGGCAGGTCGAGCGGCGCGCTTGGCAGCGGCTGCACCACCGCGCCGCTGGGCTGTGCGGCTGGCGGCGGCGCAACGGGCTCACCGAAGCCGGGTGGCAACAGCGATTCGGGCGCTTGGGCGTTCTGGGCGACCGCAGCAGCGGCCAGGGAAGCGGCGGCGGCGAGCGCCGCGATCAACCTAGCTCGCGAGGTTGCCAAGCTCGACCGCCTTTTCGACCTGCGTGGTGGGCTGCTCCGTTGCACTTCCCGCTAGGAAGAACAGCGCGCCGACCACGACCACCAACAGCACAACCAGCGTGACGATCAAACGCGACATGTTTCAACCCTGCACGGCGCGGGAGCGAACCCGCGCTTCTAAACACAACTTACCGAGCCTTGTGCCCGGGGCGCCGAAGCGCTGTATAGCCCCCGAACTCATGTTGCAAAGCCCCACCACCTCTACCCGCGATAGCAAGAGCCGCTGGCAGCGCGAGCCGATCGTGCTCGTCGGCCTGATGGGAGTCGGCAAGTCAACGGTCGGCAAGCGGCTCGCACACCGGCTCGGGCTACCCTTTGTTGATGCCGACAACGAGATCGAGGAAGCCGCCGGCATGTCGATCGCGGACATCTTCGCGCAATTCGGCGAGCTGTATTTTCGGGACGGCGAACGGCGCGTCATCCAGCGGCTGATCGATGGTCGCCCGAAAGTGATCGCGACCGGCGGCGGTGCCTTCGTCAACGATGCGACGCGCGCCCTTATCCTCTCAGACGCGCTGGCGATCTGGCTCGACGCCGATATTGAGGTGCTGGTGGAGCGCGTCCGTCGACGCGACACCCGCCCGCTGCTGCGCGGCAAGGATCCGGCCACGGTGCTGCGCGAGCTCGCGGCGGTCCGTAACCCGCTCTACGCCCAGGCGCATATCCGCGTGCCCAGCAACAATGCCCCGCACGAGGCGACGGTTCGTGCCATCCTCAACGCGATCGGGTACGGGGCCTCATGACGATTGTTCCGGTGGCGCTTGGTGCGCGCAGCTATGACGTGGTGATCGAGGCGGGTCTTCTTGCCACGGCAGGCGATATCCTGGCCCCGCTGTCGCGCGGGCGCCCGATGCCGATCGTGGCCGACGCCAATGTCGCGCCGCATCTCGAAACGCTGCGCGGCTCGCTCGATGCGGCCGGCGTCTCGAGTGAGACGATCATCATTCCCGCCGGTGAGGCCTCCAAAAGCTGGGGAACGCTTGAGCAACTCACCGACCGGCTGCTTGCGCTCGGCGTCGAGCGCGGCGACCATGTCATCGCGCTCGGTGGCGGGGTGATCGGCGACCTGGTCGGTTTCGCCACCGCCATCCTCAAGCGGGGCTGCGGCTTCGTTCAGGTGCCGACGACCTTGCTGGCGCAGGTCGATTCGTCGGTGGGTGGCAAGACGGGCATTAACGCCCGTGCGGGCAAAAACCTGATCGGAGCGTTTCACCAGCCCAGAATCGTGTTGATCGACCCGCGCGTGCTCGACACACTGCCGCTCCGTCAGCTGCGCGCGGGTTATGCCGAGGTGGTGAAATACGGGCTGATCGACGACGCCGATTTCTTCGTCTGGTGCGAGGAACATGGGCCGGCGCTGCTCGCAGGCGATGCAGCCGCTCGCGAATATGCCATTGCGCATTCGGTACGCGCCAAAGCTCGGATCGTCGGTGAGGACGAGTTCGAGACGACGGGGCGCCGAGCGTTGCTGAACCTCGGGCACACCTTCGGCCATGCGCTGGAGACCGAGGCCGGCTTTTCGGACCGGCTGCTTCACGGGGAGGCAGTCGCCGCCGGCTGTGCGCTGGCCTTCGGCTATTCGGCGGCGCACGGGCTGTGCCCGATGGAAGACGCGATCCGCGTCGCGGCGCACTGGCAGGCGGCGGGGCTACCCAACGGCCTGTCGGCGGCCGGTATCTCCGCGCCGGCCGAGCGGCTCGTCGACCACATGCGGCATGACAAAAAGGCAAGCGGCGGGCAGATCCCATTCCTGCTCGCGCATGGCATCGGGCAAACGTATCTCGACAAACAGGTGTCGCTCGACGACGTTCAGCGCTTCCTGGCGATCCAGCCGAACTGATGCCCAACGGCGTCGCCAAGGGGAATCTGCCGACAAAGGTCTGCCCGGCCTGCCAGCGGCCGTTTACCTGGCGCAAGAAATGGGCGCGCGACTGGGATCGGGTGATCTACTGCTCCGACGCTTGCCGTCGCAAACGCTAGGGTCAGCTGCGGGCGGCCAGCCAGGCGAGCCACAGCCAGCCCCCGATCAGCAGCGTGCCGCCGATCGGGGTAATGGCGCCGAACCAGCGCGGTGCGCCGAGCGCCATCAGGTACAGGGTGCCGGCAAACAGCGCGCCGCCCGCCAGGAACAGCCACGCCGGTCCGCGTGCCTCCAGCCGGAGCGCGACCAGCACCGCGACGGCGTGGATCAGCTGATATTGTCCGCCAGTGCGCAGCCATTCCGCGGCCTGCCCGCTCGCGCCATGCGCCCCAAAGGCGCCAGCGCCGACCGCCAGCGCGCCAGACAGTGCGCCAAGCATCATCAGCCAATTCATCGGTCGTTCCCCCATGGCTGCTGCGCCGCCACGATCGCGCGGGCGGCGCGAATGTCGTTGGCTTCCAGCTGGATACGCAGGCGTTCCTTGTCGCGCGCGCGATACATATCCTCCGCACGGTCGATCTCGGCCCGGTCGATACCCAGGCCCTCCATCGCGGCACGCGCCATCTTCACCGCCGATTCGAGCACCTCGCGCACCACCAGCCGCGCAGGCCCGTTCTTGAGCTGGATCAGCCCGCGGCGATCAAATGCCCGGACGTAAATGGCCGCGCGGGGAAAGGCTTCGTGCACCGCCTCAACCACGTCGGCCGTTACCTGCTCGCCGTCGGTGCAGAACAGGATCATTTCGGCCTCGGCCGCGCCCGCCTGACGCAGCAGGTCCAGTCGCGTTCCGTCGCCGTAATAAACCTTGGCGCCGAACTCCCCGGCGATGTCGATCATCTCGATATCGGTGTCGATCAGCGTCACCGGGATGTCCTGCGCGAGCAGCATCTGCCCCACAGTCTGGCCGAAGCGGCCATAGCCGACGATCAACGCATTGGCGCCATCCGCCTTCGGGCCTTCGCGCTCTCCCGGCACGATCGGGGTTTCACGAAAGCGGCGAGTGAGCGTCATGAGGAACGGCGTCGTCGCCATCGACAGCGTGATGATCGCGCCGAACAGGGACGCGGCCTCTGGTGCGATCAGATAGGCGTTGGTTGCCTGGGCGAACAGCACGAAGCCGAACTCGCCACCCTGACTCAGCAGGACGCCCAGCGCGAGTGCTGCGCGCCATGACATGCGAAAGGCAAGGCCGATCAGGAAGATCACCAGCGTCTTGGTCGCGATCAGCGCCAGTGCCATGGACAGAACAAAGAGCGGGCGCTCGGCGATCGCCGTCAGGTTCAGCATCATGCCGATGGTGAGAAAGAACAGGCCGAGCAGGATCGAGCGGAACGGATCCACATCCGCTTCCAACTCGTGGCGATAGGGGCTGTCCGCCAGCATGACGCCGGCGATGAACGCGCCCAGCGCGGTCGATAGCCCCAGCGCCTCCATCAGCGCCGCGCTCGCGATCACCGTGAACAGCGCGGCAAAGACGAACATTTCGCGCTCGCCCATGTTGCCGATCCCGCGAAACAGCGGCCGCAACACGAAGCGCCCCGCCGCGATCAGGCCGACCACTGCCGCAAGTGTGTAGAGCACCAGCACCCACCCCGGCGGGCCAGCGGCATCGGCGGGATTGCGGCTCATCGCGGCGATGATGGTGATCAGCGGAATGATCGACAGATCCTGAAACAACAGGATCGAGAAGGCGCGTTCCCCGAAGGGGGTGCGCAGGCGCCCCGAGGATTGCAGCATCGGCAGCACCTGCGCCGTCGAGGACAGCGCGAGCGGCAGCCCGAGCGCCAGCGCGGCGGGGATGGAAAAGTGCGCAAAGATCGCAATGATCGCGGTCACCGCGATGCCGCAGGCCACCACCTGCAGCAGCCCGAGGCCGAAGATATCCTCCTTCAGCCGCCACAATCGCCCGGGGTTCAGCTCGAGTCCAACGATGAACAAGAGCAAGGTTATGCCGAGTTCGGCGACGCCCAGCTTCGCCTCGGCATCGCCGATCAGTCCCAGCACCTGCGGGCCGACGACCGCCCCCGCGACCAGAAACCCCAGCGTGGCACCAAGACCCAGCCGGCGGAACAACAGGACGAAACCAAGGCCGGCGCCGAGCAGGATCACGCCGTCCCGAAGCAGCGATCCCGTGGCATGCTCCATCAGTGTTCCCCTGCGCCGCGCTGCGCCTGTTCGGCTGCCTCAGCCGCCGCCTCAAAGGCGAGACGAATGGAGGCATGGCGGGCGTGATAATCGAGCGCTGGCGTCAGCACGTCGAGCCCCGGCCAGCCCGGCAAATCACCCTCGCGTGCCAGCCAGGCCGACAGCGCATCGCGCGCCTCGACCAGTTCGGCAGGCGTACGGCCGATCACGTTGGCAGCAAGGAGCGACGACGAAGCCTGGCCCAGCGCACAGGCGCGGACCAGCATCCCCGCCTCGCTGACGCGGCCGTCCGAACCGAGGTTCACATCCACGGTCACGCGGCTGCCGCAGATTGGCGAGCGCCGCTCGCTGCTGCCCTGCGGATCTGGGAGCCGCTCGTCGATCGGATTGTCGGTCGCGAGCCGCAGGATCGCGTCATTGTACAGCGTGTCGCTCATGCCGGCTGCGTTCCCTTTGGCGCCGGCCCGAATACGGGCTCACCGCGGCGCCGGCGATCGATAAAGTCCGCGATCGCGTTGGTGGTGACATTCAGCAGCGGATACGTCCGTGCTTCCTTGATCCAGGCTGGGCGGTTCGCCGGCCCACCGCTGATCGTGTCGAGCACCAGTACGACCAGCAAAAAGGCGAGGCTGGCGATGATCAGGCCCTTGAGCGCGCCAAAGCCAAAGCCCAGCGCACGATCGACCGGACCGAGCACCGAATTGCGCACCCGCTCTCCCATGGCGCGCGCCACCATGCGCCCGACGACGTAGGTGACACCGCACAGCAGCACGAAGGCAAGCGTCGCCGCGCCGGACGCCGTGCCGATCGTGCCCGTCAACGCTTTCGACAGCGGCAGGTGGAACAGCTTAACGGCAAAGATCATCGCGACCCAGGCGAAGAGCGCCAGCACCTCCGTCACAAAGCCGCGCTTGAGGCCAAGCAACGCGCTGCCGCCGACGACGGTGAGTACCGCGATATCAAGTCCGTTGAGGTTCATTGTTGGCGATCTAGGCCATGACGGTGATGATGAGAACAGGGCGCGCGTGGCGCATCGCTACATGGCGACGATCTGTGCCCGATCAACGCTTGGCGACCGGGTCAGCCGCGGCCAAGCAGATGATCCACCAGCCGGCCGAGTGTCGGAAAGCCGGAAAGCCGCAGCACGCCTTTTTCGCCGATCATGGCGGAGGGAACCAGCGCCTGCCCGAACCCCAGCTTCGCCGCTTCCTTCAGCCGCAAGCTGCCGTGCGCGACGCTTCGCACCTCGCCCGACAGCGCAATTTCGCCAAAAGCGATCGCGTCGGTCGGCACCGGGCGCTCTGACAGCGCCGACACCAGCGCCGCCGCCACGGCAAGGTCGGCGGCCGGATCCTGCACGCGATAACCGCCGGCGACGTTGAGATAGACCTCGGCCGAGGAGAAGCTCAGCCCGCAGCGCGCCTCCAGTACGGCAAGGATCATCGCCAGCCGGCCATTGTCCCATCCCACCACCGCCCGCCGCGGCGTGGCGCCGCTGGCGAGCCGCACGACCAGCGCCTGAATCTCGACCAATACCGGCCGCGTGCCTTCCAGCGCCGGAAAGACCACCGTGCCGGTGACGCTCTCGTCGCGCTGGGTGAGAAACAGCGACGAGGGGTTGGCCACTTCGGTGAGCCCCTCCTGCTGCATTGCGAAGACGCCGATCTCGTCGGTGCCGCCGAAGCGGTTCTTGATCGCGCGCAGGATGCGATATTGATGGCTGCGCTCGCCCTCGAAGCTCAGCACGGTATCGACCATATGCTCCAGCACGCGCGGGCCGGCGATTGAGCCGTCCTTGGTGACATGCCCGACGAGCACCAGCGCGGTGCCGCGCTCCTTGGCGAAGCGGATCAGCTCCTGCGCCGAGGCGCGCACCTGGCTCACCGTGCCGGGCGCGCCTTCGATCAGGTCCGAATGCATGGTCTGGATCGAATCGATCACGAGCAACGTCGGCGGCTTGCCCGCGCCCAGCGTCGTCAGGATATCGCGGACCGACGTGGCGGAGGCGAGCCGCACCGGCGCATCGCCCAGGCCAAGCCGCCGGGCACGCAGCCGCACTTGATCCGCCGCCTCCTCGCCCGAGACATAGGCGACATCCGCCCCGGCCAGCGCCATGCGCGCGGCAGCCTGCAACAGAAGCGTGGATTTGCCGATCCCCGGATCGCCGCCGATCAGCGTGGCGCTGGCCTCCACGAAGCCGCCGCCAAGCGCCCGGTCGAGCTCGGCGATGCCGCTGGGCATGCGCGCGGGCAGCGGCACTTCGGCATCGAGCGCCATCATGGCCAACGCACGGCCACCGCCCTGGAGATTGTGCTTGGCCTGAAACGGCGTCACATTCGCCGGCGCTTCCTCCAGGATCGTGTTCCATTCGGAGCAGTCGACGCATTGCCCCTGCCAGCGCGACGAAACCGAGCCGCAGGATTGGCAGACAAAACGTTTCTGCGGCTTCGCCATCATTGGTTCCTGTTCATTGCCAGCCTTTGCCGACGGCTGTGCTGTTCCAGTCGCCTAACGCAAGAACATGTAGGGAACAATCCCACCCTCTACTTTCAAAGGCCTGATCGGGTGCTGCCGGTGAGATTCAACTGTCATCCAACCTCCATGCAGCCGGTTGCAAAAGCAATTCGGCCCGGCGAAGCGATAAAAACGGAAATTAGGTCAGCTATCTTGCAACAAAGTGTCTCTACGGGCCGTCCAGCGGCTTGACGCTCCATGCTGCATCGGCGAAGTCGCGACCCGCTATGAAGAGCCCCTTCCCCATTGCCGCCGCGGCGCTTTTCGCGCTTGCTGCCTGTAACTCCAAGTCGGAGCCCGAGGTTCTCGACTCCAACCCCGATCCGATGGCGGCCGAGCTCGCCAACGCCGGCTCGATCGAAATGCCGCCCGCGATCAAGGCGGACAAGACCATGCGCTGCGCGGACAACAGCCTGGTATATGTGACCTTCTTCGAAGGCGACAAGCAGGCCGTCGTGCGCACCGAAAAGGGCGGCACGCCGACCACGCTGACCGCCGCCACTGCCGGTGAGCCGCTGACTGCCGAGGGTGGCTGGTCGATGACCGGCGACACCGCCAACGTGAAGATCGAGGTGCCCGGCAAGGGCACGCTTTCCTGCCACGAATAACGTTTCAAACCTGCCGTCGCGCCTTGGCAGGGGCGACGGCAGCTTCTTATGCTAGGCGCCGATGACGCGCCGCCCCGCCTTTGACGTGCTAGACCCCGCCTCCGTGCTGGGCGCTTATGCCGTTGGCGTGTTCCCCATGGCCGACGCGCGCGACGCGCCCGGGGTCTATTGGGTCGAGCCGCGCCGCCGCGCGATCCTGCCGCTCGACGGCTTTCACCTCTCCCGATCCTTGCGCAAGACGCTGCGCGCCGAACGCTTCCGGCTGACCGCCGACGCAGCCTTCGGCACGGTCATCGCGATGTGCGCCGAAGCGGCAAGCGACCGGCCCGAAACCTGGATCAATCCCTCGATCGAAGGCGTCTTTCTGGAATTGCACGCCGCCGGCTTTGCCCATTCGATTGAATGCTGGGAGGGCTCGCGGCTGGTCGGGGGGCTATATGGTCTGTCGATCGGACGCGCCTTCTTTGGCGAAAGCATGGTGAGCCGGACGCGCGACGCGTCCAAGGCCGCGCTGGCGGCGCTGGTCGCCCGGCTGCGTGGTGGCGGCTATTCCTTGCTCGACTGCCAGTTCATGACCGATCACCTCGCCTCGCTCGGCGCGGTGGAGATCGACCGGCAGGATTATATGGCGTTGCTGGGCAACGCGCTGTCGGACGTGCTGGGCGTCTCGTCCGACGGGCCCGCTGCCTGGCGCGCGGCCGGTGCCGATTTCCGCGCAGTAGATGGGCCGCCAAGCACATCGGTATCCGGCCCCTTGTCGGGGAAGGACATCGTGCAGCTCTTGGGCCATACGTCGTAGATCGGGTGCTGCACGACATTGAGCGCCGGCCGCTCCTTGTAGAGCCAGCCCGAGAAGGTGCGCCGCCATTTGTCGTCGCTGCCGCGCACGTCCACCTGGACAAAGGCGCCGGTCAGCTGCTCCTGCTCCCACGGCGCAGTCCGCTCGCATGCGCGCAGCCGCACGATCGTGTCACCCACGCGCAGCGCCTGCCCCGGCTTCATGGTGAGATCGCGGCTGACGCCGTTGCGCTTGTTGAGCACCCCGATCACCGCGCTACGCTGTGCCATGGGCGTACTGCCGGCATCCACCGGCCCGGCGTCGCCCTCCACCGTCACGACATCTGACGGCGTCTTTTCCTCGGCCGCGTCGGGCACCTCTTGGCTGGTCGCGGGCGCCGTTTCGCGCGCGTCGTCGCCGATCAGCCGCGCCCCCTGCCACACGCCCACGGCGAGCAGGGCGGCGCCGCCGATCGCGGCCGCCGCGACTGCTGGCTTCACGCGTCGGGGCTCCACGCCTCGTAATCGCCCGTCGCCGCCTGGCGCCGGCCGCCCATCTCCATCGCGCCCGACGGACGATACGCCTCAGCGGTGCCGGTCATGTTCGGCTTGGCAGGTTTCTGCCACGGCCGCGGCGCCGGCAGCGCGTTGGCGGGTGCGGCGTCGACCTGATGATGCAGCCAGCTGAACCATTCGGGCGGCACGCGGCTCGCATCGTTCGATCCGTTGTAGATCACCCAGCGCCGCGGATTGCCCGCGCCATCCTTGCCGCCCTGATAATAGACGTTGCCCAGCCCGTCCTCGCCGATGCGCGACATGCCGCGCAGCCCGAACCAGGTGCCGATGGTGGCGCCGTTCCACCACGTGAAGGGATTGAGGTTGATGCCCATATCGCCTCCGCGCTTAGCCGCTGCCGCGCGGGGCTTCAATGGCGTGCGTCATGCCATCTCGCCCCGGCGTGCCGATTGGACCGGATCGCCCCTATGCAATCGCCGGCTTCCGTGCTTCAGGCGCCGCGCTTCAACAGGAATGCAGGTGCAATGACCGATCACACAGCGGCGCGGCCGTTCGGGTTCTGGATGGCGACGGCGCTGGTGGTCGGCTCGATGATCGGATCGGGCATCTTTGTGCTGCCGGCGCAGCTCGCGCCGTTCGGTGCCAGCGGCGCCGCCGCCTGGCTGATCGCGGTCGCCGGCGCGCTGGTGCTGGGACGCGTGCTCGCCCGCCTCTCGGCGGCTTATCCCGACGCGAGCGGCGTGGTGGCGATCAGCGGCAGCGTGCTTGGCCCGCTCGCCGGCGTCTTGCTCGGCTGGAGCTATTGGGTCGGCGTCTGGGCGACCAACGCGATCATCGCGATCACCGCCGTCAATTATCTCGGCACGTTCCTGCCCGTGCTGACCGCCACGCCGATTGCCGGCGCCGTGTCCGCGACGGGCCTGTTGTGGCTGCTGACGCTGAACAATTTGGGCGGCGCGCGCGCGGCCGGGCGGTTCCAGCTGGTGACCACCGTGCTGAAGCTGCTGCCGCTGCTCGCCGTCGTGCTGATCCTCGCCGGCCTCGCGGCGAAGGGCGGCGACCAGTTCCGCGCACATCCGCATGCGCCCTTCGCCATCGGTCAGGTTGCGCCCGCGCTGGCGCTCGTCTTCTTTGCGCTGATCGGGTTCGAAACCGCCAGCGTGGCGGCCGAGCGGGTGCGCGATCCCGCACGCAACGTCGGCCGCGCCACCATGACCGGCCTTGTCGTCACCAGCCTGTTCTACCTGCTGATCTGCACCGGCGTGATCTATGCCATGCCGCAGGCGACCATTGCCGCCTCGCCCGCCCCGGTCGCGCTGTTCGTGGAAACCTTCTGGGGCCGCACCGCCGGGCTGACCGTGGCAGCGTTCGCGGTGATCGCGGCGGTCGGCGGCCTCAACGGCTGGGTGCTGATGCAGGGCGAACTGCCGCTCGGCATGGCGCGCGCCGGGCTGTTGCCACGCTGGTTCGCGCGCGTGTCGCGCCGCGACGTGCCGGTGCGCGCACTGCTCGTGTCCAGCCTGCTCGCCAGCGTGCTGATCCTCAGCAACGCGACGCGCGGGGGCGCCGGGCTGCTCGACTTCATGCTGCGGCTGACCGCGGCGGCGACCTTGTGGATCTTTCTGGGCGGCTGCATCGCCGCGCTGGTCGCCGGGATCAGCCGCATCATAGCGACGATCGGCCTCGCCTTCACCTTGTGGACGCTGTGGGGCGCCGGCTGGGATGCGATCGCCTGGGGGCTGGCGCTGATGCTGACCGCGCTGCCGCTCTACTGGCTGCGGCCGCGCGGCGATCCCGTCGCCGGCGCGCCCGTTTGACCCGTCACTTCGCCCAGCTGACCTTGTCGCCTTCCGCGATCCCAAGCTCCGCCGCGCGACCACCATTCAGCTCCAGCACCGCCGAAACCGGTTCACCCGATGGCACCTGCGCCTCGGAGAAAGGCACGGTATTCTCTGCGATCCGCGCAATGGTGCCATCTTCGCGGATAAAGATGATGTCGAGCGGCGAGGGCGTGTTCTTCATCCAGAAGCTCGCCTCGCGCGGCCCACCGCCCTCGGGCGGATAGGGCGCGAACAGCATGCCGCCATCCTTGGGAATGTCGGTGCGATACATCAGGCCGCGCTGCTGCTTCTCGACCGTGTCGGCCACCTCGACGCGGAACACGTGCCGACCATTGGCGCTGGCGATCGTCAGTTCGGTCAGCGGAGCGCGCGCCGCCTCGTTTCCGGCGGTCGCGGCAGCATCGCGCCCGGTGCAGGCGGACGCGCCGATCAGCAGCGCCAACGCTGCAAGCCCGTGAACCTTCATTCTATTTCTCCCGTACGACGCTGACCGCCATCGGCCCCTTGTTCCCGTCCACAACGCGCGCGCGCAGGCGTTGTTCGGGAAGAACGTCGGCAATGTCGCCGCGGCGCAGCGTTTCCATGTGCACGAAGATATCGCCGGGCACGTCATCACGCACCAGAAATCCGTAGCCTTTCAGGCGATTGAACCATTTCACCGACACCGGCTCCCAGTCTCCCGCCTCGTCGATCAATGTGACCGGATCGACCCGGCTGGCCGGGCGCGGCGCAGGCTCGATGGCGGTTGACGTGTCGATCGACAGGATTTCGCGGGCCTGAAAGCCGCGCTCGCCCCGTACCGCGATGGCATTGATGCGCGTGCCCTCGGGCAAGCTGCGACGGCCCAGCGGCTGCAACACCGAAAAATGGATCAGCACATCGCCGATCTGCCCTTCGTCGGGCACCAGAAAGCCGAACCCACGCGTGACATCGAACCACTTCAGCATGCCCACCACGGGCACACCGGCCTCTTCGCTCGCCAATGTGCCCTCGACGTTCACGTCCTCAGGCGGGTCACTGCGCATAGTCATCCAATCCCCCGGCGAAAGACGCTAGCATGGTTGACGCGCTGCACAACATCACAGAGCAGAAACGATCATCATTGATCGGGCGTCAGATCGGCGCCGGGTGGTGCCGACACGATCCGCCGCGCAAGCGCAAAGCCGTGCCCGGCGCGCAGCATGGCGGCGATCTGCCGTTCGCGGGTGCGATCGTCGGCCGGCGTTCGCGCATAGGGGCCGAAGCGGCGACGACGGGCGAGCGCCAGTGCACTGGCGAAGGCATCCTCGGCGCTTTGTTCAAGCGCGGGGGCGGCATCCTCCTCGTCGACATGGGCCGCGCGCAGCGCCTGCGACACGCGCCGCACGCCATAGCCGCGCCGCGTCAGCGATCGCGCGCGCGCCTCCGCAAAGACGCTGTCGTTCACATAGCCGAGCTCGGCCATCCGATCCGCCAGCGCGGCGGGCTCGACGGGCGCGCCGGACCAGCCCCGCTCGCGTATCTTGCGCGCGAGATAAGCCGCCAATTTGCCGCGCGTTGTGGCGAAACGCTCGACATAGCGCAGCGCCAGCGCCTCCAGCTTGGCGGCATCGAGCGGTGGTGGTTGGCGTCTGGTATCGGGCATCCGCCTTCTTGTTGCCACACTGGCATTGGAATTTGAACGTGGCGCTCTATCAGATGGCCGGCTCGGCATGTGGCCATCCTGATATGCGTCGGCGCCCTTGCGGCACCCCGAGCGAAATTTTTGAGCAAAGCATTTATGACCAGCGCGACCCCTACTCCCACCCCCAGCAGCGATGCACGGCCGCGCCGATTCGCCGATTTCGCGACATTGGGCGACGCGCTGGACTATGCCGCGCAGGGGACGCGCGGGCTGAACTTTCATGATGCGCGCGGTATATTGGTACGCCCCTATCCGTTTCGCGAGCTGCGCGACGATGCCATCGCCGCTGCCTACCGGCTGATCGCCGCGGGCGTGAAACCGAGTGATCGGGTCGCTTTGGTCGCCGAAACCAGCGCAGAATTCGCCGCGTTGTTCTTCGGCACCGTTTATGCTGGCGCATGGCCCGTGCCGTTGCCGCTGCCGACCTCGTTCGGCGGCAAGGAATCGTACATCGATCAATTGCGCGTCCAGCTGACCAGCTGCGATCCCGTGATGCTGATCTTCCCGCCCGAGTTGTCTGAGATGGCCAGTGCCGCAGCGGCGGCCGTCGGCACGCAGGGCATCGACTGGGCGGACCTGCTCGGCCGCGATGGGCCGGCGGTCGATCTGCCGCAGGCGGGCGGCGAGGACATCGCCTATCTGCAATATTCCAGCGGCTCGACGCGCTTCCCGCACGGCGTCGCAATCACGCACCACGCGCTGCTGAACAACCTCGCCGCGCACGCGCACGGCATGGAGTTGATCGAAACCGATCGCTGCATCTCTTGGCTGCCCTGGTACCACGACATGGGGCTGGTCGGCTGCTTCCTGTCGCCGGTCGCCAACCAGGTGTCGGTGGATTACCTCAAGACCGAGGATTTCGCGCGCCGCCCGCTCGCCTGGCTCGATCTCATCAGCCGCAATCCCGGCACCTCGATCAGCTATTCGCCCACCTTTGGCTACGACATCTGCTCGCGCCGCATGTCGAGCCAGACCAAGGCCGCCGACCGTTTCGACCTGTCGCGCTGGCGCCTCGCCGGCAACGGCGCGGACATGATCCGGCCCGATGTGATGCAGGGCTTCGTCGACGCCTTTGCCGATGCCGGGTTCGAGGCGACCGCCTTTCTCCCCTCCTACGGCCTTGCCGAGGCGACGCTCGCCGTGTCGATCATGCCACCGGGCGAGGGTATCCGCGTCGAGCTGGTCGAGGAAACGCAGCTGTCGGGCGTGCCTGCCGGGCAGGATCGCCCGCAGCGCTACCGCGCGATCGTCAATTGCGGCAAGCCGGTGCGCGACATGCGCGTCGAGATCCGCGAGGAGGACGGCACCCCGCTGCCCGAGCGCGCGATCGGCAAGGTGTGGTGCAGCGGCCCGTCGCTGATGGTCGGCTATTTCCGCGACGACGCCGCGACCGAGGCGTGCATGGCCCCTGACCCTGCCGGCGCAGGCCCTTGGCTGGACACGGGCGACATGGGCTATCTGTCGGACGGCTACATCTACATCGTCGGCCGCGCCAAGGACATGATCATCGTCAACGGCCGCAACCATTGGCCGCAGGACATCGAATGGGCGGTCGAGCAGCTCCCCGGCTTCAAGCAGGGCGACATCGCCGCCTTCGCGATCACCACGCCGGGCGGCGAGGAAACCCCCGCGGTGCTCGTCCAGTGCCGCACCTCCGACGATGGCGAGCGCAGCCGCCTGCGTGACGAGATCCGCGACCGTGTGCGCGCCGTGACCGGCATGAACTGCGTCATCGAACTGATCCCGCCGCGGACCCTGCCGCGCACCAGCTCGGGCAAGCTGAGCCGCGCCAAGGCCCGCAACCTGTACCTGTCGGGTGAGATCAAGCCGTACGCGGTAGCAGCGTAAGTCACGGGCGGCTTCGGATTGCTCAAGCAATCCGAAGACTCGCCACGGCGGGCAGCGGGCCGGCGCAGCCGGTCCCGTCTGACGGCGTGGCGCGGATTAGACGGTTACCCACCCACCTCGTCATGCCGGGCATGTCCCGGCATCCACCGCCCCGCTCATTCGACGACTGTGGAGCTCGCGGATGAGTGAATGCCGGCACGGGGCCGGCATGACGTTAGCGGGTCGTCAGCGATCTAGCGCATCGTCATCCCGGACTTGATCCGGGATCCAAGGCTCCACAAGCGTCGCAGCCAGTTGCTTACGCGGCACGTCGGATCCCGGATCGAGTCCGAGATGACAGACCATTTTCGACCGAGGCGCCCCACGCGCCCCGCCCTCAAGCCGCGCGCATGTCCTGCATGCGCCGCGCCCTCGCCTTGGCGGTCAACACGATATGCCCGCGTTTCTCCTGCACCCAGCCCTGGCGGGTCAGCGCGTCGAGCGTCATCGGGCAATCGCCACGCGAAATCATCAGGTGCGGGCCGGCAGCCCGCGCGGAACCAAGAATGTGTTCGAGCAGCTCGGCGGTGAGCCAAGCGCCATCGTCTTGCTGACCCAATGCGACCCCCCACGGGTTTGAACGGCAGCGTTATCGTGTGCCCGCAGGAGGATAGATTCTCTTTGGCCGGGTCAACCGATTCCTCAGCCTAAGGTGACTGACCGGGCGGAATCGACGCTGAACCGTTGGCCGCTCAAGCCGATGCGCTGAAAACGCCGCTGTAAGCCGCGAAAACCGCAGGTCGCAGGGGAGCGGCGCAGTCCGAGTCGCCGGTGCGCCGCCCTGCCAAGCGGTCAGCCGACGCGATGCTCGACAAGATCGTCCACCACTGCCGGATCGGCCAGTGTGGAGGTATCGCCGAGGCTCCCGACGTCGCCTTCCGCAATCTTGCGCAGGATTCGCCGCATGATCTTGCCCGACCGCGTCTTGGGCAGGCCGGGCGCGAACTGGATCGCATCGGGGCTGGCGATCGGGCCGATCTCCTTGCGCACCCATTGCCTCAGCTCGCCGGCCAGATCGTCCGACCCCTCCACGCCCGAATTCAGCGTGACATAGGCGTAGATGCCCTGCCCCTTCACGTCGTGCGGCATGCCGACCACCGCGGCTTCGGCTACCTTGGGGTGCAGCACCAGCGCGCTTTCCACCTCCGCCGTGCCCATGCGGTGCCCGGATACGTTCAGCACGTCGTCCACACGCCCCGTGATCCAGTAATAGCCGTCCTCGTCGCGGCGGCATCCGTCGCCGGTGAAATACTTGCCGCGATAGGTGGTGAAATAGGTCTGGAAGAACCGCTCGTGATCGCCCCATACGGTGCGCATCTGCCCCGGCCAGCTCGCCGTGATGCACAAATTGCCGCTGGTCGCGCCGTCCAGCACCGCGCCATTCTCGTCCACCAGTTGCGGCATAACCCCAGGGAGCGGCTTCGTGGCGGAGCCGGGCTTCAGGTCGGTCGCGCCGGGCAGCGGCGCTATCAGCGCGCCGCCCGTCTCGGTCTGCCACCAGGTGTCGACGATCGGCGACCGCCCCTCGCCCACCACATCATGGTACCAGCGCCACGCCTCCGGATTGATCGGCTCGCCCACCGTACCGAGCAGCTTCAGGCTCGCGCGGCTGGTCGCCTTCACCGGCGCATCGCCCTCCTTCATCAGCGCGCGCAAGGCAGTCGGCGCGGTGAAGACGGTGTGCACCTGGTGCCGGTCGACCACCTGCCAGATGCGGCTGGCGTCGGGCCAGTTGGGCAGCCCCTCGTACATCAGTGTCGTCGCGCCGTTCGCCAGTGGGCCGTAGATCACATAGGTATGCCCAGTCACCCAGCCGATGTCCGCAGCGCACCAGAAGACGTTGCCGGGGCGATAGTCGAACACGAGATCATGGGTGAAGCTGGCCCATAGCAGATAGCCGCCGGTGGTGTGCAGCACGCCCTTGGGCTTTCCCGTCGACCCGGAGGTGTAGAGGATGAACAGCGGGTCTTCCGCCTGCATCGGCTCGGGCGCGCAATCGGCCGCCACATCGGCGGCGGCCTTGTGATACCACACGTCGCGATCGTGCATCGGCACGTCGTCGCCGGTCGCCTTGACGACGATCACCCGTTCCAGGCTTGGCGCATGCGCCGCCGCGGCGTCGACATTGGCTTTAAGCGGAATGCGCTTGCCGCCGCGCCGCCCGCAATCGGCGGTGACCACCACCTTTGAGTCGCAATCCTCGATCCTGCCGGCGAGCGCTTCGGGCGAAAAGCCGCCGAACACCACCGAATGAATCGCCCCGATCCGCGCACAGGCGAGCAATGCGAACGCCGCCTCGGGGATCATCGGCAGGTAGATCGTCACGCGGTCGCCCTTGCTCACGCCCTGCGCCTTCAGCACGTTGGCGAAGCGGCAGACCTCGGCATGCAGCTCGGCATAGGTGAAGCGCTTGGCTTCCTCACCCGGCTCGTCCGGTTCCCAGATGATCGCAGTCTGGTCGCCGCGCACTGCCAGGTGGCGGTCGAGGCAATTGGCCGACACGTTAAGCACGCCGTCCTTGAACCAGCTGATGCCGAAATCCGCCTCGTCGAACGACCAGTCGCCCGCGACCGTCGGCGCCTTCACCCAATCGAGCCGCGCCGCCTGCTCCAGCCAGAAGGCGTCGGGATCACGCGCGGCGGCGGCATACATTGCCTCATAGCCGGCGCGATCCACCTTTGCCTCGGCGGCCCAGTTCGCGGGTACCGGGTAAAGCTGCTGGTCGGCCATGCATCGTCTCCTTTGCCAGCGTGTTGCCCGCTGGCGTGGAGGCTTGGCAACCGTCTTGCGTGCGCGGCGCTCAGATCAGCGCAGTTGTTCCAGGATGCCATTGATGACGAACTGCACCGCCAGCGCCGCCAGCAGCACGCCCAACAGCCGGGTGATCACCGCCTCGATCTTGTGCCCGAGCAGCCGCATCAGCGGGCCGGCGGCAAGCAGCGCCACAAGGGTCAGGAGCAAAATGGTCGCCAGGGCGGCGAGCACGACCAGCGATCGCTCCAGCCCGTCGTTGCGCGCCATCAGCAGCATGACGCTGGCGATCGAGCCGGGACCGGCGATCATCGGCATCGCCATGGGAAAGATCGAGACGTCCTCGGCCTCTTCGGGCGTGATGTTGGCCGCGCGATCCTCGCGCCGCTGCGTGCGCTTCTCGAACACCATTTCCAGCGCGATGAGGAACAGCATGATGCCGCCCGCGATGCGGAACGAGGCAAGCTCGATGCCGAGCCCGTGCAGCAGCTTTTCACCGAATAGCGCGAAGACCAGCAGGATCGCCGAGGCGACACCCACCGCGCGGATCGCCATGGAGCGCCGCTGCACCGCGCTCGCACCGTTGGTCAGGCCCGCGTAGATCGGCGCGCAGCCCGGCGGATCGATCACCACGAAAAAGGTGATGAGCGCGGAAATGTAGAGTTCGATCATGATCGCCTCGGCTTGGGGGCAGGGACGCGATCGTCGATCACGGTTTCATAAGCTGCGCCGGTCCACATCTGCACGGTAAAGCGATAGCCGCCCTCAGGCGCAACCTGCCAATGCCAACGTAGCGTGGCGTCACCCGATGCGCCGCCGCTGGTTTCCGCCTCTTCGTTGTGCGTCGGCGTGCCCTTGCACGCGGCGCGGCGAACGCGCGGTTTCGCCATGCGCGAGCGCGGCGTCGTCAGATCGCCGCCCCCATCGAGCAGCCAGCGCCAGTTCCCGTCCGGCTGCCGCCGCCAGATGGTCGAAAAGAAGCTGTGCCGACCGCCGGGCCACAGTGCGCCGCCGGTATTTGCCGCGGTCGCACCGTCGCACGACACGAAGCTCGCAGTCGGCCACCAATTCACGGACACGGCCGGATCGGGCGCGTCCTTCAGCGCCACCGAAACCGGCTGCGGCGGCAGGAAGATCGCGTCCGTCGCCGCCCATTTGCGAAAGGCGGTCCATTGCCCCAGCTTCTGCGCGTCCGCGGCGAAGGCATGCTCCGCCTCCACCGCGCTCTGCGGCGCGGCAGTCGCCAGCAGCAGCGCGACGAGCACGCTCAGATCGCCTGCGATAGAGTGACACCCTGCCGGCGCGCGGCGGACACCAACGTGTTGCGCAGCAGCACCGCAATCGTCATCGGGCCCACGCCGCCGGGCACCGGCGTCATCGCCCCCGCCACTTCGGCACAGGCGGGATCGACATCGCCGACCAGCCCGCCCTCGGTGCGATTGATACCGACATCGACCAGCGTCGCGCCCGGCTTGATCCATTCGGGCTTCACCATCGCGGCGCGGCCCACCGCGGCCACGACGATATCGGCACGCTTCACCACCGCGGGCAGGTCGCGGGTGCGCGAATGCGCCACCGTCACGGTGCAACTGTCACCGATCAGCAGCTGCGCCATCGGCTTGCCGACGATGTTGGAGCGACCGATCACCACCGCGTTCATGCCGGAAAGATCGCCATGCACATCGCGCAGCAGCATGAGGCAGCCGAGCGGCGTACACGGCACGAAGCTCTCCAGCCCCGTCGCCAGCCGGCCGGCGTTGACCGGGTGGAAACCGTCCACGTCCTTGTCGGGATCGATGCGCGTGATGATTGCGCTTTCGTCGAGATGGCTAGGCAGTGGCAATTGGACAAGGATGCCATCGATGGCGGAATCGGCGTTCAGCTGATCGACCAGCGCCTCCAGCGCACCTTGCGTCGTATCGGCGGGCAGGCGATGCTCGAAGCTCTCCATGCCCGCCGCAACGGTCGCCTTGCCCTTGGAGCGGACATAGACCGCAGAGGCGGGATCCTCGCCCACCAGCACCACGGCGAGGCCCGGCTTGCGCCCCGCCAGTGCCGTCACTTCAGCTGCGCCCTCCGCCACCCGCGCGCGCAGGCCGGCGGCAAATGCTTTTCCGTCGATGTTCCGAGCCGTCATGCTGGCTGGCCATAGAGGGTCGCGGCGACGCGCGCCAGCGCGGCGGGATCGCCGGTGATCAACAATCGCTTCAGCCGCGCGGTATCGCCCGCGATCAGGCGCACCGCGCCGCGTGACACTCCAAAGGTCTTGGCCACCAACGCGATCAGCGCCGCATTCGCCGCGCCATCGACGGGCGGGGCGCTGACCCGCGCGGCGAAGTGATCCGGCGTGCCGGCGGCGAGCGCGTCGCGCCCGCCGCGCGGCGTCAGCCGAACTGCAATGGCCAGCCCGTCCGCGGCCGGCCGCCAGGCGCTCAGATCGAGCCCATCACGACACTGGCCTGCACGTTGTTCAGGATGATGGTGAGGATGGCGATGCCGATCAGCACCACCGCCGGCGCGAAATCGATGCCGCCGGTATTGGGCAGGATGCGGCGGATCGGGCGGTACAGCGGCTCGGTCAGTCGATCGAGGCCCTGGTACAGCGAGCGCACGAAATTCGACTGCATGTTGACGACGTTGAACGCGACCAGCAGCGACAGCACGAACTGGATGACGATGACCCACCAGACCACGTTCAGCAGGACCTGAAGGATCTGGACGATGGTGAGCATCAACAAGAGCAATCTCCGTTCGGGTGTGTCATGTCATTAGCACAGTTGGGCCTTCCCAACCGATCGATCAAGCCTTGCCGGCCCGCGATCACGCTTGCCGGATCAGCGTGCCCGCGCCGCGCCGTGTGAAGATTTCCAGCAGCATGCCATGCGGTACCCGACCGTCCAGCACCACGGCGGCGTCGACCCCGGCCTGCACCGCGGCCACGCACGTTTCCAGCTTTGGGATCATGCCGCCCGAAATCGTGCCGTCTGCGCGCAGCGTCGCCACGTCGCCCGGCGTCAGGTCGGTCACCAGGTCGCCCTGCTTGTCCAGCACGCCTGCCACGTCGGTCAGCAGGAAGAAACGCTTGGCCCCCAGCGCGGCGGCGATCGCGCCCGCCATGGTATCGGCGTTGATGTTATAGGTGTGGCCGTCCGCCCCAATTCCGATCGGCGCGATCACCGGGATGATCCCGTCGCCGCTCAGCGTGTCGATGATGCGGCGGTCCACCGCGACGGGCTCGCCGACGAAGCCCAGGTCCACCTTGCGCTCGATGCCCTGCAACTGATCGGGCTCCAGCCGGCCGACCTTTTCGGCCTGCACCAGCCCTGCGTCCTTACCCGAGATGCCGACCGCGCGCCCGCCCGCGGCCGCGATCCAGGAGACGATCTGCTTGTTGATTGATCCGGCCAGCACCATTTCGGCAATGTGCGCGGTTTCCTCATCGGTGACGCGCAGGCCATCGACGAAGCGCGATTCGACGCCCAGCCGCTTCAGCATGGACCCGATCTGCGGCCCGCCGCCGTGCACCACGACCGGGTTGATCCCGACCGCCTTCAGCAGCACCACATCCTCGGCGAAGTCGCGCTGCGCCTCCGGGTCGCCCATCGCATGCCCGCCGTATTTCACGACGAATGTCGCACCGGCATAGCGCTGGAGGTACGGCAACGCCTCGACAAGCGTCTCGGCCTTGGCAAGCAATGCCGGCGCGGGAGTATGATCGGTCATGCGCGGGCCTTTACCAGATGCGTGCGCCGACGAAAGCGCCCTTGCCGTCAGCGGTCCAGCCGCCGACCCAGTGCCACGAAGCCATAGATCAGCGGCGGTACCAGCACGATCGACAGCGTCACCTTGGCGATCATCTGCCCCACCAGCAGCTCACCGATCGGGAACACGCCGTAGAAAGCGATGGTGACGAATAGCAATGTGTCGACGATCTGCGACAGCACGCTGGCCACCGCCGACCGGAGCCACAGCAGCCGGCTGCCCTCGCCGCCCTTCAGCGCGGCGAAGATGGTGACGTTCAGCGTCTGCGACGTGCCATAAGCGACGATCCCGCCCAGCCAGATGCGCGGCGTGCCGGTCATCATCATGTCGAACGCGGCCAGCCGCTCGGGCTCCATCGCCGGGGAGGCCGGCACCGCCAGCACCAACAAAGTCAGCAGCAGCGAAACGATCAGCGGGATGAACCCGATCTGCACCAGCCGGTTCGCCATTTGGCGCCCGTGCAGCTCGGCGATCGCACTGGATGTCGCCACCAGCAGCAGAAAGGCGAAGATGCCCGCCTCGACCGCCAGCGGGCCAAGCGCGATCTGCTTGTTGCCGAGCACCCCGGCGATGCACACCATGCCGCCGTAAAAGATCGAGAAAGCGAAGAGCGAGCGCGCGATGGGCGCTGGGGCGCGTGATTCCATCCGCACGCCGGTAGCATCGCGATGAGGCATCGTCATCACGGACTTCGCCATCCATGTCGCTTCCGGCGCGAGCAGGTGGTTGGATGCTTGTCGAACCCCGCCCCCCGTCCCTATGAAGGCACACGACAAAAGCATCCGGCGGCGCAGCTCCGCCCGCAGCGGGGAAGTGTCGCAGTTGAGCCGTTTTCTGATCGGCATCGCCGGTATCGTCGTGATTCTCGGGCTTGCCGTTGCCCTGTCCACCGATCGCCGCGCCATCCGCCCCCGCATCGTTGCCAGCGCCTTTGCGCTCCAGGTCGGCATCGCGGTGCTGGTGCTCTACGCGCCCTGGGGCAAGCGCATCCTGTCGGGCATGTCGGCGGGGGTCTCCAGCCTGCTCGGCTATGCCAAGGCGGGCGTCGACTTCCTGTTCGGCCCGCTCGCCTCACCCGAGATCGGCGGCAACAGCTTCGCGATCGCCGCGCTGCCGGTCATCATCTTCTTCGCCAGCCTGGTGTCGATCCTGTATTATCTCGGCGTGATGCAGCTGATCGTCCGCTGGCTGGGCGGCGCGATCGAGAAGGTGATCGGCGTGTCCAAGGTGGAAAGTCTGTGCGCCGCCGCCAACGTCTTCGTCGGGCAGAGCGAATCGCCGCTGGTGATCCGCCCCTATCTCGCCGGCCTCACCCCGCCGCAGCTGTTTACGGTAATGACCAGCGGCATGGCCGGCGTCGCGGGCACGATCCTCGCCGCCTATGCCTCCATGGGCATCCGCATCGACTATCTGCTCGCCGCCAGCTTCATGGCCGCGCCTGGCGGCATCCTAATGGCGAAGATCATCATGCCCGACTGCACGGTCCCGCCGGAGGGCGAACTGCCGCTTGGCGACCTGCCCGATCCCGATCGCGAGATTCTGGTTTCGGAAGGGCGGGTTGCGGGTGCAAGCATCGCCGCCCTGCCGAGCGAGATAACGCCCGGCGAGCCGATGCCGCAGGCGACGCATGACGAGGAAAAGCCCGCAAACCTCATCATGGCGGCGGCGCAGGGCGCGCAAACCGGCGTGCGCCTCGCCGTCGCGGTCGGCGCGATGGTGCTGGCGTTCGTCGCGCTGGTGGCGCTGGCCAATGGGCTGCTCGGCGCGTTCGGCGGACTGTTCGGCCGCCCGGACCTCAGCTTCCAGATGCTGCTCGGCTATGTCTTCGCGCCGGTGATGTTCCTCATCAACGTGCCGTGGGACGAGGCGCTGCGTGCCGGCGGGCTGTTCGGCGAGAAGATCGTGCTGAACGAATTCGTCGCCTATATCGATCTCGGCAAGCAGGCCGCTGCCGGCCTCTCCGCGCGCACGGTGGCGATCGTCACCTTTGCCTTGTGCGGCTTCGCTAATTTCTCGTCGATCGCGATCCAGATGGCCGTGACCGGCAACCTTGCCCCCAACCAGCGCCCGATGATCGCCAAGCTCGGCATCCGCGCGCTGCTGGCGGGCAGCCTTGCCAACCTCATGTCCGCGGCGCTCGCAGGACTGCTGATCGGCTAACGCCCCGTAGAGGGGCCGCCGTCAAATAGATGCGCTGTTTCGGAAAAGTTGTTCGCTGATTTTCGTGCCGGCGCCGAAAATGCAATGCAGCCGCCAAGACAAATCCAGGTCGAGATTGATCCGATTTTCGGCCGTCACGCAGCGGATTCGCTATTTGGCGCGAGCAAGCTATACTGGCGCCGCTACAGTCGCACATTGATGGTTTTTCGGCGCTTGCGCGCTTCGTTCCTTCTTTCCCTGCCGCCGCGGCACCGGGCGTTCCGGTTGTCGGCTCGCCTGGCCTCAATAGAAGGAACCATCATGGCCCAGATCGGCACCGTCAAATTCTTCAACGCCGACAAAGGCTTCGGCTTTATCGCGCCCGACAAAGGCGGCGCGGACGCGTTTGTCCATATCTCGGCGGTCGAGCGCGCCGGCTTCGTCACGCTGCAGCAGAACCAGCGCGTCAGCTATGAGCTGGAGAACGACAGGCGCGGGCGCACTAGCGCCGTTTCGCTCGAGGCGGCCGAATAACAGGCCAACGTCACGGGCCGGCATGTCGCCGGCCCGCTTCATGCTTGAAGGGAGAAGTCCATGGCGGATGACGTATCCACCTATCGTGCCCGGGCCAACACCGAGCGGGCAAATGCCGCAGCAACGCAGCTGGCCAACGTGCGTGATCGCTGCGAACGCGCGGCCCTCGCCTGGGATGTCATGGCCGATCGTGCCGAGCGGGTGACGTCGCAGCGTATCGAACGTGAAGCGCAGACGGCGCAGCGTACGGCCGGTAGCACAACCTAGTCTCTACATCACGCGGCACGCTCGGACGGGTGTTTCATCACCCCCGCCCAAGCCGCATCCGCTTGCGCAGCGTACCCGGCATCCAGCGCGACGCGAACGCCAGCCGACGGGCGGTCTTGCCGACGAGCGTGTGCAGCCGGTCGCCGTGCACCGCGGCCCAGGCGGCCTCCGCCACCGTCTCCACCGGCGTGAACTCCAGCCCCGCCTCGACCACCGTCTCGCGCACGCTGCGGTTCGATCCGCCGACCGCGGCGGTCAGCAGGGGCGTGTCGATGAAGCCCGGCATCAGGCTGCGCACGCGAATCCCGTCCGCCGCCCACTCGCCGTCCAGCGCTTCGGTCAGCCCACGCACCGCAAACTTGGTCGCGGAATAGACGGCCGCGCCCGCGGTGCCGTAGATGCCGGCGGCCGACGCGGTGTTCAGCAGGCACGCGCCCGGCGTAGCAGCGAGATACGGGTGCGCCAGCCGCGCGCCGTACAGCACGCCCTTGAAGTTCACGTCCACCGCGCGGTCGAGATCGTCCAGCGACGCCGCGCCGAACGGCCCGCCGACCGCGACACCGGCGTTGTTGAACAGCACGTCCAGCCGCCCGCCGCTCGCCTGCGTGAATTCGGCCAGCACCTCCGCCCAATCCTCGGGTGAGCGCACGTCCATGACGTGGCGACTGGTGCGATCCGCCGGCAGCAGCGCCGCCGTCTCGGCCAGCGCCGCCGCGTCACGATCGGCAAGCCCCACGCGCCAGCCCCGGCTCGCGAACAATTGCGCCACCGCGCGCCCGATGCCCGAACCGCCGCCGGTGATCAGGATTGCCTTCATCTTGTGCCTCTCGCGTTTGACCTCGGCGCACGCATCCCGCATCCTCGCGCCCGATGCCAGCGGAAACACCCGGACCTTCGGTCGCCTTCCACGGCATCACCAAGCGCTTTGGCGACGGACCGCCCGCCGTCGACGACGTGTCGCTGGAGATCGCCGGGGGCAGCTTCGTCGCGCTGGTCGGCACGTCTGGGTCGGGCAAGTCCACCCTGCTCAAGACGATCAACCGGCTGGTGCAGCCGACCGCGGGCCACGTTTCCATCGACGGCGAGGACGTGACCGCTCGCCCGCTGCCCCAGCTTCGCCGCGGCATCGGCTATGTTTTCCAGAACGTCGGCCTGTTCCCGCACCTCACCATCGCCGAGAATATCGCGCTGCCGCTGCGCATTGCCGGCGACACCGTTGGTGACCGCGTCGGCGCGATGCTCGACCTGGTCGAGCTGCCGCGCGACATCGCCGGCCGGCTGCCCGCCGCGCTGTCCGGCGGGCAGCGCCAGCGGATCGGCGTCGCGCGCGCTCTGGCCGCCAATCCGCGGCTGATGCTGATGGACGAACCGTTCGGCGCGCTCGATCCCGTCACGCGCGATTCGCTGGGCGGCGCGGTGCATGCGCTGCACGCCCGGCTCGGCCTCACCACGATCATGGTGACGCATGACATGGCGGAGGCGCTGCTGCTCGCGGATCGCGTGCTGGTGATGCGCGCCGGCCGCATCGTCGCCGACCAGACGCCTGACGCGCTGCTGGCGGGGGCCGGCGGCGACGCCGCGCAGGCGCTCGTAGCCATCCCGCGCGCGCAGGCCGAGCGGCTGGCCCAAGGAAAGGCGGCTCGATGACCAACGCCTTCGCCCGCGTCCCCGACCTCGCCGCGCAGCATCTGCTGCTCGCCATGGCCGCGCTAGCGCTCGGCATTGCGATCGCCGTGCCGCTCGGCTTCTGGTCGGCGCATCGCCCCGGGGCGGCACGCGTCGCACTGGGGTTCGCCAGCCTGGTGCAGACGATCCCCAGTCTTGCGCTGCTCGCGCTCTTCTACCCGGTGCTGCTGTGGATCGGCGGCGTGCCCGCGCTCGGCTTCCTGCCTTCGCTTCTTGCGCTCACGCTCTATGCGCTACTGCCGATCCTGCGCAACGTCGTCACCGGGCTGCAAGGGCTCGACCCCGCGGTAATCGAGGCGGCGGACGGGATCGGCATGACGCGCTGGCAGAAGCGCCGGCTGGTCGAGGCGCCGCTGGTGCTGCCGGTGGTGATGGCCGGCATCCGCACCGCCGCGGTGTGGACGATCGGCGCGGCGACTTTGTCCACCACCGTGGGGCAGCCAAGCCTCGGCGACCTGATCTTTGCCGGACTTCAGACGCAATCCTGGCCATTGGTGCTCGCCGGCTGCATTGCCGCCGCCGCCCTCGCGCTCGCCGTCGATGCGCTGCTCGGGCTGGCGGAACATGGCCTGCGCACCCGCCGCCGCTGGCTCGCCTGGGGGGCGCTTGGCGTCATCGCGGCCGCCACGCTCGCCGCCTCCACGCCGCTGTGGCGCAGCGGTGGCGGCGACCGCGTGGTGGTCGGCGCCAAGAACTTTTCCGAGCAGTACATTCTCGCGCGGCTGATCGGCGAACGGCTGCGCGCCGCGGGATATGCGGTCGAGTATCGCGACGGGCTCGGCTCGGCGGTTGCGTTCGGCGCGGTCGCGAGCGGCGCGATCGACGTTTATGTCGATTATGCCGGCACGATATGGACTAATCAGATGCAGCGCACCGACATGCCCGCCCGCCCCGCGCAGGTGCGCGCGATCGCCGACTGGACGAAGCGGACGCACGACGTGTCGCTGCTCGGCACGCTCGGCTTCGAGAACGCTTATGCCTTTGCGGTGCGCGAGCGCGAGGCGAAGCGACTCGGCATTGCCACGCTGGACGATCTCGCCGCCCGCTCGCCGCAGCTAAGGCTCGGCTCCGACCTCGAGTTCCTGGAGCGGCCGGAATGGGCGGCGGTGCGCCGCGCCTATCCGATGCGCTTTGCCGAGGCGACGCCGTACAGCCCGACCTTCATGTATCGCGCACTGGCCAGCGGGCGGGCGGACGTGATCAGCGCGTTTTCCTCCGACGGGCGGATCGCGGCGGACAGGCTGCGCGTGCTCAGCGATCCGAAGCAGGCGATCCCCGGCTATGACGCCATCCTGCTGGTCGCGCCCAAGCGCGCCGACGACGCCCGCTTCACCGCCGCGCTGCGCCCGCTGCTCGGCGCGATCTCGGTCGAGAACATGCGCGAGGCGAACTACATGGTCGATCGCGACAGCGACAAGGCGACGCCTGAGGCCGCAGCGAACTGGCTGGCGAAACGAATCGGCAGGTAGCCGTCACCCCGGTGCGTAGCGGGGTGGGTGGGAGCCTCACCCCATCGTTAGCACGATCTTCCCCACATGGTCGCCCGCCTCCATCCGGCGGTGTGCCTCGGCCGCGTCGGCGAACGGAAACACCTTATCTATCACCGGCTTCAGCCTGCCCGCCTCGACATGCGGCCACACGGTGCGCGCCAGTTCGTCCGCGACCATCGCCTTGAACCCGACATCGCGTGCGCGCAGCGTCGATCCGGTCAGCGTCAGGCGGCGCATCATCACCTCGAAGATCGGGATGTTCGCCTTGGCCCCACCCTGCACCGCGATGGAGACGTGGCGGCCGTCTTCCGCCAGGCACTTCAGGTTGCGCGGGATGTAATCGCCACCCACCATGTCGAGCACCGCGGCCACGCCCTTGCCGCCGGTGATCTCCCCAACCCGCTCGACGAAATCCTCGGTCTTGTAGTTGATCGCATAGTCCACGCCGAGCGCCTTGGCTGCCGCAACCTTCTCGTCCGATCCCGCGGTCACGATGATCGTCACGCCAAAGATGTTGCACAGCGCGATCGCCATGGTGCCGATGCCGCTGGTGCCGCCATGCACCAGCACCGTGTCGCCTTCGGTCGCATAGGCGCGCTCGAACAAATTGGTCCACACGGTGAACAGCGTCTCCGGCATCGCCGCCGCTTCTTCCATCGAGAGGAGCTCGGGCACCGGCAAACATTGCCCGGCGGGCGCCGCGACATATTCGGCATAGCCGCCACCGGCCACCAGGGCACAGACCCGCTGGCCGATCATCAGCGACGCGACATCGGGCGCCATCGCTACCACGACGCCGGACACCTCCAGGCCATAGATGGTCGGCGCGCCCGGCGGCGGCGGATAGGCACCCTTGCGCTGCATCACGTCGGGCCGGTTGACACCCGCTGCGGCAACGCGGATCAGCACCTCGCCCGGTTGCAGCGTCGGCACCGGCCGCTCCGTCAGCGTCAGCACCTCGGGGCCGCCATGAACCTCGGGATCGATCGCCTGCATCATCGCCGGAATATCGTTCATCGCCGTTCCCCCTTAACCATACATCCGCCAATGTATGGGCGCGCCTTATTGACTTCGCACCCGCAGCGGTCAACGATGCGCGTCATGGATCTGGATGATATCCTTGGGTCCCGGCCCGACGATCCCTTGAGCGCGCTGCTGCGCGAGGATCTCGATCGCCTCTCGGTGGCGGAGCTAGAGGCGCGGATTGCCGCGCTGGAGGGCGAAATCGCGCGGACCCGCAAGAAGATCGATCATGCGGTGAACCACCGCGCGAGTGCGGACGCCCTGTTCAAGCGATGACCCGGCTCGCATCGGCTGGCCGCGACGCCATCTGCCGGTGCGGGGCCACGATGCCATTCGGCCTGCCGCTTGATGCCGGGCATCGCAATCACGACATTGTAGCAAAGGGCTAGGCGCCTTCCCCCGAGGCGTCACTCCATGGCCCCCTAGGAGTACCCTGAATGCCATCCTTTGCCAGCGCTCTCGAGACCACGCTGCACAAGGCGCTCGAGGCTGCGTCCGCGCGGCGCCACGAATATGCAACGCTTGAACACCTCCTCTTCGCGCTCGTCGATGACGAACATGCCAGCCAGGTGATGACGGCGTGCGGCGTCGATCTCGGCGAATTGAAAACCACCGTCGCGCATTATCTCGACACTGAGCTCGGCGCGCTGAAGGTCGATCAGCAGACCGACCCCTCGCCCACCAGCGGCTTCCAGCGCGTTGTCCAGCGCGCAATTCTGCACGTCCAGTCGTCGGGGCGCGACGAAGTGACCGGCGCGAACGTGCTGGTGGCGTTGTTCTCCGAACGCGAAAGCTATGCCGTCTATTTCCTGCAGCAGCAGGACATGAGCCGCCTCGATGCCGTCAGCTTCATCAGCCACGGCGTCGGCAAGGGCGTGTCCGCGCCGGAAGCCTCCACGCCCAAGGGCGCCGAGGACAAGGAAGAGAAGAAGCCGGCGGAGAAGGCCGGCAAGGGCGAAAGCGCGCTCAAGCAGTTCACCGTCGACCTCAACGAGAAGGCGCGTAACGGCAAGGTCGATCCGCTGATCGGCCGCGGGCCGGAGGTGGACCGCACGGTGCAGATCCTGTGCCGCCGGTCGAAGAACAATCCGCTGTATGTGGGCGATCCAGGCGTCGGCAAGACGGCGATCGCGGAAGGCCTCGCGCGCAAGATCGTCGAGGGCGACGTGCCCGACGTGCTGAAGCCCGCCGTGATCTATTCGCTCGACATGGGCGCGCTGCTCGCCGGCACGCGCTATCGCGGCGATTTCGAGGAGCGGCTGAAGCAGGTCGTCAACGAGCTCGAGAAGATGCCGCATGCGGTGCTCTTCATTGACGAGATCCACACCGTTATCGGTGCCGGCGCGACCAGCGGCGGCGCGATGGATGCGTCGAACCTCCTGAAGCCGGCGCTGTCCGGCGGCACGATCCGCTGCATCGGATCGACCACCTACAAGGAGTTCCGCAACCACTTCGAAAAGGATCGCGCGCTGCTGCGCCGGTTCCAGAAGATCGACGTGAACGAGCCGACGATCGAGGATACGATCAAGATCCTCGCTGGCCTGCGCTCCGCGTTCGAGACGCACCATGACGTCAAGTACACGCCCGACGCGATCAAGTCGGCGGTGGAGCTGTCGGCGCGCTACATCAACGACCGCAAGCTGCCGGACAAGGCGATCGACGTGATCGACGAGGTCGGCGCGATGCAGATGCTGGTGGCGCCGTCGAAGCGGAAGAAGACGATCACGCCCAAGGAGATCGAGGCTGTCATCGCGACGATGGCGCGCATCCCGCCGAAGAGCGTGTCGACCGACGACAAGAAGGTGCTCGAGACGCTCGAGACCGATCTGAAGCGCGTCGTGTTCGGCCAGAACAAGGCGATCGAGAACCTCGCGAGCGCGATCAAGCTGTCACGCGCGGGCCTGCGCGATCCGGAAAAGCCGATTGGCAACTACCTGTTCACCGGCCCTACCGGCGTTGGCAAGACGGAGGTTGCCAAGCAGCTCAGCGTCATCATGGGCATCCCGCTCCAGCGGTTCGACATGTCCGAGTACATGGAGCGCCACTCGGTCAGCCGGCTGATCGGTGCGCCGCCGGGCTATGTCGGGTTCGATCAGGGCGGTCTCCTGACCGACGCGGTCGATCAGAACCCGCATTGCGTGCTGCTGCTCGACGAGATCGAGAAGGCGCATCCGGACCTGTTCAACATCCTCTTGCAGGTGATGGACAATGGGCGCCTGACCGACCAGCACGGCAAGACGGTGGATTTCCGCAACGTCATCCTGATCATGACGACCAACGCGGGTGCCAGCGACATGGCGCGCGAGACGCTCGGCTTCGGCAACCTTTCCCGCGAAGGCGAGGACGAGCAGGCGGTGCAGAAGCTGTTCACGCCCGAATTCCGCAACCGTCTCGATGCGATCGTGCCGTTCAGCTACCTGCCGACCGAAGTCGTCGCCCGGGTGGTGGACAAGTTCATCCTTCAGCTGGAGCTTCAGCTGGCGGACCGCGACGTCCACATCAAGCTCGACGACGAGGCGCGCCAGTGGCTCACCACCAAGGGCTATGACAAGCTCTATGGCGCGCGCCCGATGGGCCGCCTGATCCAGGAAAAGATCAAGCAGCCGCTCGCCGAGGAGCTGCTCTTCGGCAAGCTCGTCCATGGCGGCGAGGTCGTGGTGAAGCTGAAGGACAATGCGCTGACGTTCGAAATCGTCAGCGCGGCGCCCAAGAAGCCGCGCAAGAAGGGCGGCAAGACCAAGGTCGAGGCGGAGTAACGACCAAGGGCGCCGATCGCGAGATCGGCGCCCTTTTGATTGTCATGATAAATGATAGTCGCGCTGGCAGTCGCTACGTGACGGGCGTCAGCCCCGCGGCGAGCCTTCGCCCTTGGCTACCCACTGTGGGCCGCTCGCCTTGCAGGCGGCGCTGATCATCGGGAACATGAGGTCGGTATTGCGGGCGAGCGCAGCGGGTGCCGCCGCCTGGCACTGCTGCACCGTGGCATAACGAGCCGGCTCGATCCGCGCCTCGGCGCAGCCGGAGCTGTCGTCACCGCAGCCCATGATCGCCAGAACGAAAAAAACCGGTTGCATATTCGCCTCCACTCTGCATCACCAACCGATCGAAGCGCCGAGAGGTTCCGAAAAAGCCGCTTGCTAGTGTGTTATCGTAATGACACACTCGATACTCTCTAGGGGAGGATCGAGTGATGCTGTCGGTGACCAAGGCGGTGCTTGCCGCGACCGGAATGATGCTTGCCGCGCTGCCGGCGCTTGCCGCGGCCGTGCCGGCACCGGACAACCGCGTGCCGCTGATCGAGCGGGCCAAGCTGTTCGGCAACCCGGAGAAAACCGGCGGCAAGCTGTCGCCCGATGGCCGGTGGATCAGCTATATCGCCCCGCGCGACGGCGTGCTGAACGTCTGGGTCGCGCCCGCCGGCGATCCCGCCGCCGCCCGCCCACTGACGGCGGAAAAGCAGCGCCCGATCCGGCAGATCTTCTGGGCTCCCGATTCGACCCAGATCCTGTTCGTCAACGACAAGGGCGGCGACGAGAACTTCCGGCTGTACGGCGTTCCGGTCGCCGGCGGCGACGCGCGCGATTACACGCCGTTCGACAAGGTCCGCGTCATGCCGATCGGCCAGAGCACGATCATCAAGGATCGCATCCTCATCGGCCTGAACAATCGCGATCCGCGCTGGCACGACGTCCACAGCCTGGACCTGAAGACCGGCAAGCTGACGTTGGTCATGCAGAATGACGGTTACGGCCGCTTCCTCGCCGACGATCAGTTTAACCTCCGCCTCGCCTCGCGCCCGCGCGCCGATGGCGGCGAGGACTGGTTCCGTGTGACGAACGGCGCGGTCGAGCGGACGCCGTGCGTCTCCTACGGCCTGGACGATGCGGCGAACACCTATCCGCTCGGCTTCACCAGCGATGGCGCCACGCTCTACTGGGTCGATTCGCGCGACGGCGACACCTCGGCGATCAAGGCGCAGGACGCCGCGGGCAAGATGACGCTGATCGCGCAGGACCCGCACGTCGATCTGGAGGGCGGGCTATTCAATCCCAAGACCGGCGTGATCGAGGCATATCGCCAGGAATATCTGAAGGGTGAATACGTCCCCGTCGGTGATGCGGTCACCGCCGACCTCGCTTTTCTGAAGGCGCAGAACAAGGGTGAGTTCACCGTCACCAGCCGCACCGACGCGGACGACAAATGGCTGGTCGCCTTTGACGCCGTGTCCGCCCCCGCCTCCACCTGGGTCTATGATCGCAAGGCCAGGACGCTGAAACAGCTCTACGTGTCGCGCCCGGCGCTGGTCGGCGCGCCGCTGGTGCCGATGCATCCCGCGGTCATCAAATCGCGCGACGGCCTCGACCTCGTGTCCTATCTGTCGCTGCCGCGCGAGGCGGATGCGAACGGTGACGGCAAGGCGGACAAGCCCGTGCCGATGGTCCTGTTCGTTCATGGCGGGCCATGGGGCCGCGACGTTTATGGCTACAACAGCTATCACCAATGGATGGCGAACCGCGGCTATGCCGTGCTGTCGGTCAATTTCCGCGCCTCCACCGGCTTCGGCAAGAAGTTCCTCACCGCCGGCAACATGGAATGGGGCCGCAAGATGCACGACGACCTGCTCGACGCGGTCGACTGGGCGGTGGCGCAGGGTGTGACGACCAGGGACAAGGTCGCGATCATGGGCGGCTCCTACGGCGGCTATGCGACGCTCGCCGGCCTCGCCTTCACGCCCGACACCTTCGCCTGCGGCGTCGACATCGTCGGCCCGTCGAACCTCAACACCCTGCTCGGCTCGATCCCGGCCTATTGGGAGGCGGGCAAGCAGCAGATGTACCGCCGCATGGGCAATCCCACCACGCCGGAGGGTCAGGCGATCCTGAAGGAACGCTCGCCCTTGTTCGCCGCCGACAAGATCAGGAAGCCGCTGCTGATCGGTCAGGGCGCCAACGATCCGCGCGTCAACGTGCGCGAAAGCGATCAGATCGTCGACGCGATGAAGGCGAAGAACATTCCCGTCACCTATGTCGTCTTCCCGGACGAGGGCCATGGCTTTGCCCGGCCGGTGAACAACATTGCGTTCAACGCGGTGACGGAGAATTTCCTCGCCCCCTGCCTCGGTGGCCGCGCGGAGCCGATCGGCGATGCGCTGGCGGCATCCACCGCCGACGTGCGCGAGGGTGCCGGAAACGTTCAGGGCCTCTCCGTACCGCCCGCCGCGCGGTAACTGTCGCGTCACATAGGCCGCCGCCATCCCCGATCGGGAGGGTGGCGGCGGCCTCGATCGTCGCTGCCCCCATTGCGCCGGGGCCGCATCGCCCCGACATAGCCGTGCAATGCCACCGTCCGATACGACCGGGCGTAGCGTCGAGCGCCCGCTTGGGCCCACGCTGCGCCGCTTCCTCCCCTATCTCTGGCCCGCCGACGCCCCCGGCATGAAGCTGCGCGTCGCGGGCGCCATGACGCTCGTGGTGCTGTCCAAGCTCGTCCAGGTCTATGGCGCGCCGTTCGCGCTGCAGGGCGCGGTGGATGGCATGGCATCGCTCCCGCGCTCGCCCGCCACGCTCGTGATCCTGCTGGTCGTCGGCTATGCCGCCGCGCGTTTCGGCAGCACCCTGTTCGACAATCTGCGCAACACGGTGTTCGAAAGCGTCGGGCAGGAGGCGACCCGCCGCCTTGCGTCGCAGGTGTTCCGCCACCTGCACGACCTGTCGTTGCGCTTCCACCTCGAACGGCGCACCGGTGCCGTCACCAAGGTGGTGGAGCGCGGCACCAAGAGCATCGACACGATGCTCTATTTCCTCCTGTTCAACATCGCGCCGACCGTGCTCGAGCTCACGCTCGTGCTCGGCATCTTCTGGGTGAAGTTCGGCTGGCCGCTGGTTGCCGCAACGGCGGCGATGGTCGTCGTCTACATCTGGTTCACGCGAAAGGTGACCGACTGGCGCGCGTCGCTTCGCGAGCGGATGAACGATCTCGATACCGGCGCCGTCGCCCATGCGGTGGATTCGCTGCTCAATTTCGAGACCGTGAAATATTTCGGCGCAGAGGACCGCGAGGCGCGCCGCTACGATGCCGCGATGCAGGCCTATGCCGGCGCCGCGGTGCGATCGGAAAACAGCCTCGCCTGGCTCAACATCGGCCAAGCCGCGATTACCAATCTGATGCTGGGTGGCGGCATGGCGTTCGTCGTCTGGGGCTGGTCGCAGGGCCGCTTCTCGGCCGGCGACGTGGTGCTCGTCTCGACGCTCCTGTCGCAGCTGTTCCGCCCGCTCGATCTGCTCGGCATGGTGTATCGCACGATCCGCCAGGGCGTGATCGACATGGGCGCGATGTTCGACCTGGTCGACACGCCGTCCGAGGTGGTCGATCCCGCGGGCGCGCCGCCGCTTCAGGTCGGCCCGGGTCACCTCCGCTTCGACAACGTACGCTTCGGCTACGACACCGATCGCGACATCCTGAAGGGCATCACGCTCGACATCCCCGCCGGCAGCACGGTGGCAGTGGTCGGCCCATCGGGCGCCGGCAAGTCCACCCTCGCCCGCCTGCTGTACCGCTTCTACGACCTGACCGGCGGGCGCGTGACGATCGACGGGCAGGACATCGCCGGCGTGACCCAGGCGAGCCTGCGCCGCGCGATTGGCATCGTGCCGCAGGACACGGTGCTGTTCAACGACACGATCGGCTACAACATCGCCTATGGCCGCGAGGGCGCGGACGACGAAGAGGTGCGCGCCGCCGCCCGCGGCGCCGCCATCGCCGGCTTCATCGAGGCGCAGCCCGACGGCTACGACACGCGCGTCGGCGAACGCGGGCTGAAGCTGTCGGGCGGCGAGAAGCAGCGCGTGGCCATCGCGCGCACCCTGCTCAAGAACCCGCCGATCCTGATCCTCGACGAAGCCACGTCGGCGCTAGACAGCCGGACGGAGGCGGACATCATGGCGACGCTTCAGGCGATCGAGCGCGGCCGCACCACCATCGTCATCGCGCACCGCCTGTCCACCATCGTCCATGCGGACAAGATCGTGGTGCTGGAGGGCGGCAGGATCGCCGAACAGGGCACGCACGACGAGCTGCTGCGCGCCGGCGGCACCTATGCCGAGCTATGGGCGCGCCAGGCGAGCGAGCAGCACGAGGCGGAAGCGATCGACTAGGCCCGCGCCGCCCTGCGGTTCACGCCAGCAGGTCGCGATATTCCGGGTGCTTGTCGATATAGGCGGCGACGAAGCGGCATTGCGCGATCACCTTCAGCCCCTGGTCGCGCGCGCTGTCCAGCGCCGCACGGATCAGCTTCGATCCAACGCCGCGCCCCTCGATCTCGGGCGGCACCAATGTGTGCGTAAAGACGATCCGGTCGCCCTCGCGCTGATAGGCGGCAACGGCGCGGTGGCCGTCCAGATCGAGCTCGAATTCCTGCTCCGCCCGATTGTCGTGTACCTTGTTCATCGCGTCGCCCTATCTGATCCTGCGCTACAATGCATCGGGGCTGCCGTGGTTGCCGCCCCCGCCCGGCACGCGTAGAGCCGGCGCGAATGCACGCCGATCCCGTTTCCGTCCTCCAGAAGCTGTGGGGCTTTCCCGATTTCCGCGGTGTGCAGCGCCAGGTGGTCGACCGCGTCCTTGCCGGCCAGTCGACGCTCGCGGTGATGCCTACGGGCGCGGGCAAGTCGCTCACCTATCAGCTGCCCGCCACCATGCTGGACGGGACCGCGATCGTCGTGTCCCCGCTCATCGCGCTGATGCACGATCAGCTGCGCGCGGCCGAAGCCGTCGGCATCCGCGCCGCCACGCTCACCAGCGTGGACGAGAACAGGGCGGAGACACGCGGCCGCTTCCTCGATGGCGAGCTGGACCTCCTCTACATCGCGCCCGAACGCGCCTCGACCGCCGACTTCCGCGACCTGCTGGAGCGCGGCCGCGTCGCGCTGTTCGCGATCGACGAGGCGCATTGCGTCAGCGAATGGGGGCATGATTTCCGCCCCGACTATCGCCTGCTGCGCCCGCTGCTCGATCGCTACCCGGACGTGCCGCGCCTTGCGCTGACTGCCACCGCCGATGCGCATACCCGCGCCGACATCCTCGACCAGCTCGGCATCCCCGAAGACGGCATGATCGTCGCCGGGTTCGATCGCCCCAACATCCGCTACGCGATTAGCCCCAAGGACAATACGACGCGCCAGATCGCGGACCTGATACGCGACACGCCCGGCGCCGGCATCGTCTACGTCCAGTCGCGCGCTGGCACGGAGCGGATGGCCGACAGCTTGCGCACCGCCACCGGCCGCCCCGTCCGCGCCTATCACGCCGGGCTCGACCCCGAAGTGCGCCGCCGCAACCAGGCCGATTTCGTCGCCAGCGAGGACATGGTGATCTGCGCCACCGTCGCGTTCGGCATGGGCATCGACAAGCCCGACGTGCGCTTCGTCGCGCACGCCGGCCTGCCGAAATCGATCGAAGCCTATTACCAGGAAACCGGCCGCGCCGGGCGCGATGGCGACCCCGCGGTCGCGCACCTTTTCTGGGGCGCGGAAGATTTCGCCCGCGCGCGCCAGCGCATCGGCGAGGTCGAGCCCGCCCGCCAGCCCGGCGAGCGCCAGCGGCTGAACGCGCTCGGCGCGCTGGCCGAGACGGCCGGTTGCCGCCGCCGCATCCTGCTCGCCCATTTCGGCGAGCACCCGCCGCAATCGTGCGGCAATTGCGACAATTGCCTTTCGCCCCCCGACGCGGTCGACGCGACCGAAACGGCGCGCAAATATCTGTCCGCCGTCTTCCGCACCGGGCAGAGCTTCGGTGCGACGTACATCGAGGAAGTGCTCACCGGAAAGTCGAGCGAGCGCAGCCTGATGAATGGGCACGAGGCGCTGTCGGTCTGGAACATCGTGGCCGGCGAGGAGGTCGCGATGCTGAAGCCGGTCGGCCGCGCGCTGCTGCTGCGCGACGGCTTGCGCACCAACCATCACGGCGGGCTGGAGTTCGGCCCGGCGGCGCGCGGGCTCATCAAGGGCGAGGATACGCTGAAGCTGGTCATGCCGCCCAAGCGCGCGCGCCGCCGCCGCGGCGATCAGGCCGCCAATCCGGTCAATGATCCGCTGTTCGAGACGCTGCGCACCCGCCGCCGCGAACTGGCGCAGGAGGCCGGCGTGCCGCCCTACGTGATCTTCCACGATTCGGTGCTGCGCGAGATGGCCGCCACCCGCCCCACCTCGCTCCACGCGCTCGGCCGCCTGACGGGCGTGGGGCAGCGCAAGCTCGACGCCTATGGCGAACCGTTCCTGAAGGTGATCCGAGAGAATTAGCCACGCCTGCCCTACGCCTCGCGTCATCCCGGACTTGATCCGGCATCCAAGGTCCCGCGAACGCTGAACGACCTCGGTCCACGCCCCCTGTCCGCCAATCAATACGAAGTTGCGCAACATCCCGTTTTCCCCGGCCTCAACCTGCGCTAGGGCCAGTGCATGCTCGACATTCGCCGCATCGATGATCGCATCGCCGTCGCCCCGCAGATCGACCCGGCAGACATGCCCGCGATCAAGGCCGCCGGCTTCGTCGCCATTGTCAACAATCGCCCGGATGGCGAGGAGGATGCGCAACCGACCGGCGACGCGATCCGCGCGGCGGCGGAAGATCACGGCCTCGCCTACACCGCCATTCCCGTGACCCACGCCGGCTTCTCCATGCCGCAGGTGACGGCGATGATCGACGCGCTCGGTGCGGCAGGCGGCCCGGTGCTGGCCTATTGCCGCTCGGGCACGCGCTCGTGCAACCTGTGGGCGCTGGCACAGGCCGGGCTCGGCGCTGATCCCGATGCGCTGACCACGCAGGCGCGTGGCGCCGGCTACGACATTGCCGGTCTGCGCCCGCTGATGGATGCGGTGGCGCCGCAACAATGATCTGGCTCCTGGCGGGCGCCGCGCTCGCCACGGTGATCGCGCTCGCCGCCGCAGCCTTTTGGCTGGTCCGGCGCAGCGGCGGGAGCCGCCTCGACAGCCCGGAAGATGCGATGCACGCGGCCGAACAGGCACTCGCCGGCTTTGTCGCGCTGTCCGCTGCGGTCGGCTTCGACGGAAAGGCCGCGCTCGTCTTCGGCGAGGGCCTGCGGGTGGCAGTGGTCAAGGCGCGCCCGCGTCAGGCCGCCGCGCGCGAGATCACCTGGAGCGACACGCGCGCCACGCGCGAGGGGCTGCTGGTCGCGACGCGCGATTGGCGGCTCGGCACGGTGCTGATCGCGGGGCTCGACAATCTCGACGTGCGCCGTCTCGCGCCGCAACTGACCCGTAGCATCGAGAAGCCGCGCGCCGCCTAGAGTTTGATCCACGTACGTGGAAACGGTACCGGCCCGCTCCCCCACCCGGCCTCCCACAGCGTATCCTGAATGGGAGGCGGGTGGGGGAGCGGGCCGGCGCCGCCTCTGATCCAGCGTTGCTGGATCAGACGCTAGCGCATCACGTCACCAGCCGCTGCAGCGCCGCCAGCGTGTCCGCCTCCGCCGCCGGCTTATCGGTCCGGATCCGCGCGATCCGGGGAAAGCGCATCGCCACCCCCGACTTGTGCCGCTTCGACTCGTGGATCGAATCGAACGCCACTTCCAGCACCAGCGACTTTTCCACCTCGCGCACCGGGCCGAAGCGGTTGAGCGTATGCGTCCGCACGAACTTGTCGAGCTGGCGCAGCTCCTCGTCGGTGATGCCCGAATAGGCCTTGCCCACCGGCAGCAAATCGCCCTCTTCCGTCCAACAGCCGAAGGTATAGTCGCTGTAGTAGGACGATCGCCGCCCATTGCCGCGCTGCGCATACATCATCACGCAATCGGCGGTCAGCGGATCGCGCTTCCATTTGTACCACAGGCCGGCGCGGCGCCCCGGCACATAGGGTGCATCGCGCCGCTTCAGCATGACGCCCTCGATAGCGGCATCGCGCGCACCGGCACGGATACCCTCCAGCTCGGTGAAGTCCGCCGCCTCGATCAGCGCGCTGACGTCGAAACGATCAGGGTTCAGCCGCTCGGCAAAGCGCTCCAACCGCGTACGCCGCTCATGCCAAGGCAGCGCGCGCAGATCCTCCGCGCCGTCGAAAAGAATGTCGTACAGCCGAACAAAGGCGGGCGCCTCCTCCAGCATCTTGGCCGACACCACCTTGCGCCCCAGCCGCTGCTGCAGCGCGTTGAAGCTCGCCGCCCCGCCACCTTCTTCCAGCGTCCCGCCCTGCGCCTCGCCGCGCACCAGCAATTCGCCATCCACCGCGCCATGTTCGGCAAAGGCGGCGGCGACATCGGGAAAGGCGCGGGTCACATCGTCGCCGGTGCGGCTGTAGAGGCGCGTCTCGCCGGCGATGTGGACGATCTGGACGCGGATGCCGTCCCATTTCCACTCGGCGGCATAGTCGGAGAGGTCGACGCGTAGGTCCTCGAGCGGGTGCGCCAGCATGAAGGGGCGAAATACCGGCACATTTTCCGCCGTCGGCTGCGCGCCGCGCCCTTCGGCCCAGGCGAACAGGCTGGCGTAGGGCGGCTCGATCCCGTGCCACACCTCCTCCACCGCATCCACGTCGATCCCGAACGCATCGGCCAGCGCCTGCTTGGCGAGCCGCGCCGAGACGCCGACGCGCAGCGCGCCGGTCGCCATCTTGAGCAGGGCAAAGCGCTCGTCGGCATCCAGCACGTCGAGCATCTGCGCCAGCGCCGCCGGCGCTTCGCTGCGCGACAGGTTCATCAGCCGGTCGATCACCGTCGCGACCGACAGCGGCTCGGGCGCATCTGGCAGCTCGGGCGCCGGCCAGAGCAACGCCACCGTTTCCGCCGAATCGCCCACGAAGTCCCGGCTCATGCGATAGAGCACCGGATCGAAGCGCTCTTCGATCAGCCCGCGAATCACCGCCGGCTTCACCCCGGCGATGTCGAGATCCCCCGTCAGCGCCGCCATCGCCCAGCCACGGTCGGGATCGGGCGTGGTGCGGAGGTAATCGCCGATCAGTTTCAGCTTCGCATTGCGCGAGCGCGTGTAGATGAGCGAGTCGAGAAGCTGCGCAAAGGCGTGCATGCGCGCCACAACGCTTGGCGTGGCCGTTGCGCTCCGGCTAGCGCGTGTTCGATGATTCCAGCGCGCCGCACTCTCGTCCTGATCCTGGCGTCACTGGCTGTATGCGCCGCCGCGCTGCTCGCGATCGCGTGGCGACAGGCGCATGCCGATGCGGTGGTTCGCCGCGCCACGATCGCGCTGGCGGATTGGCCGGCAGGCGCCGCGCCGCTCACCGTCGCGCTGGCCAGCGACCTGCATGTCGGTGGCGGCGCCATGTCACCCGCACGGCTGACGCGGCTGGTCGATCAGATCGCGGCCGAACGCCCCGACCTTGCGATCCTGGCCGGCGACTTCATCGATGGGCACGAGGCCAGCACCGCCCGCGCCGCCGCACCCCTGCTCACCCGGGCCCTGCGCCGCCTGCGCCCGCCGCTCGGCACGATCGCGGTGCTCGGCAACCACGATCAGGATAGCGACCCCTCGCGCGTTGCCGCCGCGCTGCGCGACGCGGGGGCAGTGGTGCTGGAAAACGCGGCGACGCGGGCCGGTCCGCTGGCGATCGGCGGCGTGGGCGATGCGTACAGCGGCCACGATCGGCTCGGCGACACGCTGCGGCAGCTACGCCAACTAGCCGGCGCGCACCTGCTCGTCACCCACGCACCCGACATCGCGCCGGCGCTGCCGCGCGACACGCCGCTGCTCCTCGCCGGCCACACGCATTGCGGGCAGATCGTGCTGCCGCTCGTCGGCGCCCTGTGGATCCCGTCGCGCTACGGAAAACGCTATCGCTGCGGCGTCATACGCGAAGGCAGCCACACGATCGTCGTCGGCGCGGGGCTGGGCACCAGCCTCCTGCCGCTGCGTTTAGGCGCGCCGCCCGACATCTGGTTGCTGACACTACGCGGCGGCACATCGCGGCCGGCGACGAACGCCGGCCGCTGAACGCGTCTCGGGCGGATCAGCCCTTGCGGCTCGCCTCGAAGAGGAACCACGCGCGCTCCTCCGCCTCATCGGTCCAATCGTCGACGATCCCGCTGGTGGCATTGTCCTTGGCCGCGTCGGCGGCGTCCTTCACCACGCGGAAGCTTTCAACCAACTTCAGATTGTCGTCGCGCAGCTCGCTCAACATGTCCTCTGCGGCGACGAAATCGCGATCATTGTCCTTGATCGTCTGGCGCCGCGAGATGTCGCCGATCGAGCGCAGCGTGACATTGCCGGTCTTGCGCACGCGCTCGGCGATCGCATCGGTCACGCCCAGGATCTGCGCGGCCTGATCGTCGAGCAGCAGGTGGTAATCGCGAAAGTGCGGGCCCGAGACGTGCCAGTGAAAATTCTTGGTCTTGAGGTACAGCGCATAGCAATCCGCCAGCGCCGAGTTCAGCGCATCGGCCACCGAGCGGGTATCGTTGCGCGGCAGGTCGGTCGGGGTCTTCAGGTCGGGGGCAATGTCGGCCACGGTTGTTCGCTCCAAGTGCAAGGGTCCCGCGAAACGGGGTTCGTTGCGTAAACGGATCGACCGCCGATTCGCTCCCACCAACGGCGCGCGCGCGCCAAGAAATGCTCAGATCAGCCGCACCGCCGACAGGCCGATGAATAGCCCCGTGATCGCCAGCAGCGCCGCCGAGCCGCCGCGGATCGCGCGCTGCGGCAGCGCCAGCCATTGCCGCTCCCCCATCAGCGTCGCCGGAACCGTCACCGCCAGCGCGCCGATCGTGCCGCCCACCGCCGCCAGCCACGGCAGCTCGCTGCGCACGGCCAGCGCCAGCACCACGAATTGCATCCGATCGCCGAAGATCATGATCGCCAGCCCCAGCGTGCTCGTCGCCGGCGCGCCCAGCCGCCACCCCTCCAGCCGGTCAGGCGATCGCGAGCGAAGCGTGGTGCTGAGCGCGGCGAGCACCAGCGCCAGCGCGAACAAGAGCTGCCGCGCCTCGGTGGACAGCAGGGGCGCAAGGATGATCCCGCCCACCACGCCCAGCGCGTAATTGGCAGCCAGCCCGATCGCGGTGGCAAGGATCACCACCAACGGCGCGCGAAAGCGATCGGCAAGGATCGCCGCCAGCCACGGCGTCTTGTCGCCCGCCTGGCAGATCGCACCGAGCACCAATGCGGCCATCAATGCGTCCATGTCAGCCGTTACCTCCCGTCCGTCGCCCCGCTGTGACGGTGCGGCATGAAGGCGCCGTTAAGCCGCGTCTCGCTTGACTTTGCCACCCCGATCCTTCATGCGCCCACCATTGGAAGCGGCGCGCTCACGCTCGCCGCTCTTTTTTGTTTCGCTTCAAGAACAGGATTCGCGGGTCATGGCAAAGCCGACCACCGTCAAGATCAAGCTCGTCAGCACGGCTGATACCGGCTTCTTCTACGTCACCAAGAAGAACCCCCGTACCAAGACGGAAAAGCTGAGCTTCAGCAAGTACGATCCCGTCGTGCGCAAGCATGTCGAGTTCAAGGAAGCCAAGATCAAGTAATTCGGTGTGGCTGGCGGACACGCGGCTGCGCGGTTCGCCACACCTGATACGATGATGCGCGACAGGGCCTCGGCGCTGCCGCGCTTTTCGTCGTGCGTGACGTGTCTGCAAGAGGGCTAACGGCGCCGCGAACCGGAGCGGCCGGCTATTTGCCCGATCCGCAGACCACCGGGCCGCCAGCAATCGCGCGGACCGTGCAGGTCGCCGGGCCGCGCACCATGACCTTGCCCAGGCCGTTGCTGATCACGCTGGCCGTCTGGCGCGCAAAGGCGCTGGTTTCGCCCAGCCCGCTTAGCTGCACGTCCAGATCCTTCACCATCAGCCGGCTGGCGTCGATCGTCGGCGTGCCGTCGCTCACCAGCCGCGCGCGATTCGCCTCGCCGCTGACGGTCAGCGCGCCCGCGCCGAGCAGCGACGCGGTGAACTGATCCGCCTCGACCCGGTCGATCACCAGGCTGCCGGCGCCGTGCACCGACACCGCCACTTGCTGCCCCTTCAGACGATTCGCCGTCGCCCGCGCGCCTGCGGCAATCGCCAAATTGGTCAGCCGCGGCGTCGACACCGTGATCACCGGCGGCGCATTGTTGGCGCTGGCGAAGCGTTCGCCCCAGCCGCCATTCCCCAGCCGGATGGTCAGCGACGCGCCATTGGCCTGCACCGCCACCCGCTCGATCAGCTCGCGATCACCCGACAGCTTCACGCCCGGCGACGCGCCCGTCACGATCCGCACCTCGAACGGCCCGTCGATGCGCAGCTTTTCGAAACTGCTCAGCGTCACCGTTCGCTCGGCCGCCCAGGCCGGAGACGCTGCGATTACGGCAAGGAGCGGAACAAGCCATCTGGTCATGGTCCTGCCGTCGCACCTCCGCCGTGCCCCGCGCAAGGGGTCAGCCGCCGCAGCGCACGCTTCCCGCGCCCATCTTGGTCACGTCGCATTTGGCCTGCGGCCCGAGGTCGACGTTCCCCGCCCCCATAATCGCCACCTTTGCCGGCCCATTCACCGTTGCACGGATATCGCCTGCGCCCGCGATGTTCACATCGGCGCGCGCGGCGCGCAGCGCGGCGGCGTCCACGTCGCCCGATCCGGCGATGTTGACCTTCAACGCCTGCGTCTCGCCCGCGGCGGTCACGCTGCCCGAGCCGGCGATCGACAGCTCCAGCTTGTCGAGCGCGACGCGGCCCAGCGCCATCGAGCCCGATCCCGCGATGCTGCCGTCGAACGCGGCCCCTTCGATCCGGTCGATCGCCACATCGCCCGATCCCGCCGACCGCACCGCCTCGACCCGCGGCATGGTGACGAAGATCTTCGCCGCGCCCGAGGTCGAGCCCCAACTCATCATGCTGCCTTCGCGGGTGATCAGCAGGCGGTCGCCGTCCTTGGCGATCTTCAGGCGCCCCAGCACCTTTTCATCCCCTTCGGCGCGCACCGAAAAGCCGCTGCCCACCCGAATGTCGACGTCGTCGGGCCCGCGCTGGTCGACGCCGGTGAAATCCGCCACCGCATAGCGCCGCTCGTTGCCGCTGCCCGAGCCCGCAACGCCGGGCACGTCATCATCACTCGACCAGCCGCATGCCGCCAGCGGGATCAAGAGAGCCAAAGCAATGGTGCGCATGATATCCTCCTGTGTATTGCTACACTAATACACATTGGCGTCGGCAGCAAGCGTCACCCACCACAGATCGCGCGCCCGCTACCGGCGCGGCCAACCGTGCAGCGTGCGCCATCGCCCAGGTCGACCGAGCCGCTGCCGGCCATCGAAACCGTTGCCGGGCCATTCACCATCGCGCGCACGCGGCCCGAGCCCGCGGTGTAGACCTTGGCGGAAGCCGCGCGCAGCCCCGGCGCGATCACCCCGCCCGACCCGCTGCTGTGCACCGTCAGCCGATCGGTGCTACCCGCCACCGAGATGCTGCCCGATCCGCCGATCGACAGCGACAGATCGGAAACCGCCACGTTCCTGAACAACAGGCTGCCTGATCCGCCGATGCTGGCGCGCAAGCTGTCCCCACTCACGCGATCAACAATCATCCGTCCCGATCCACCAATACTGGCACCCTCGAGGCGCGGCATGGTGATGCTCACCTGCACCTTCTGATCATCAGCATTGCGGCCAAGATTCCACCGCTCGCGCGAGCGGATCCGCAGTGCGCTTCCTTCACGCTCGATGCGGATGCGCGCCAGCGCCGCCGCCGGACCCGTCGCGCGTACGGACCAGGCATCGCCCACGTGCACCTCGACCGTCGCGGGGGTGCCGAGCGCCACGCTGCTGAAACCCCCGGCGCGATAAACGAGCGCATCGCCGTCGCGCTGCGCGGCGAGTTCCTGACCCTCCGCCATGGCCGCACCGGGCAGCGCGATGGCAAATGCAATGGCGAACACAAAAGCGGTCTGTCGCATGGCTCTCTCCCAGGTGTGTTACCATAGCAATACGCCTTGAGACTACAGCTGTAAACACCCTTGTTGCAGCACAAAGAAAAAGGGGCGGTCACCCGCCGGCGCCGCCCCCTTCTCATCAACGGGTGTTCAGCGAGGAGCCAGTCGCCCCTCCCCGGCCTCAGGCCGGCACCTTGTCCTTGTTGTAGATCGCCGCCGCTGCACGGAGGATCTCGAGGATCTTCTCCTGCGCCGCCGGCTCGTCGATCTGCTCCATCGCGGCCAGCTCGCGCGCCAGGCGGCTGGTCGCGCCTTCGAAGATCTGCCGCTCGGAATAGCTCTGCTCGGGCTGGTCGTCGGCACGGAACAGGTCGCGGACCACCTCGGCGATCGACACCAGGTCGCCCGAGTTGATCTTCGCCTCATATTCCTGCGCGCGGCGCGACCACATGGTGCGCTTCACCTTGGGCTTGCCCTTCAGCGTTTCCATCGCCTCGCGCATCGTCTTGTCCGACGACAGCTTGCGCATGCCCACGCTCTCCGCCTTGTTGGTCGGCACGCGGAGCGTCATCTTTTCCTTTTCGAAGCGCAGCACGTAAAGCTCGAGCTGCATCCCGGCGATTTCCTGTTTCTGCAGCTCGATCACACGGCCAACGCCATGCTTCGGGTAAACAACATAATCACCGACGTCGAAATGCAGCGCCTTGGCAGCCATAGGAACCCGATCCTCTGGGTTGAACACGTCACCGGCACCATCCTGCGAACCGTTGGCCCGCGTGAAATCGTCCATCGTGGCGTGAAAGGTTAGCGTCTCCAGCGGACGCGCAAGAGCGATGCGTCCGTCACGGGCTTATATAGCAGCATTGCAACATTATTACCAGCGTCGATCAGTCAGCATCGCTGGCACAAGTACGACGAGCCGCCGTACCACTGCGGGTCAGGCGGCGATCAGCGCGAGGCAGACAGGCGGGTCGATGCGCCCGCCGCGACCGGATCAGTCGCCGGTGCCGGGCTCGGGCGAGAAATACTTGTCGTACTTGCCCTCTTCGCCCTTGTGCTCGTCGGCGTCGGGCGGGGTCTGGTCCAGCTTGCGGGTCACGTTGGGCCATTGGCCGGAGAAGGTGGCGTTCAGCTCCAGCCAGCGCTCCAGACCGTTCTCGGTGTCGGGCAGGATCGCTTCGGCGGGGCATTCCGGCTCGCACACGCCGCAGTCGATGCACTCGCTCGGATTGATGACGAGCATGTTCTCGCCCTCATAGAAGCAGTCGACCGGGCACACCTCGACGCAATCCATGTACTTGCAACGGATGCACGCGTCGGTGACGACATAGGTCATGGCCGGCAAAACTCCTTCGAACGGCAGACTGGGCGCCGCTGCTATGCGCGCCTTCCGCCATCGTCAATCGCCGTCGCTCGTGTCTGTTCCATTTGTGGTCGGATCGCCGGCCTCCAGATCGCGATAGCAAAGCCGCGCCTCGGACGCCGGGCCGCGCCGCGTCGGCAGCGCCTCCACGCGCACGACATGCACCGCGCCCGCCTTGAAGAAGGTGAGCACATTGCCGATTCGCACCGGCGTGTGCGCGCGCTCGACCCGCCGGCCGTTGATGCGCAGATGCCCGGCCGCCGCCATCGCCTGCGCCACGTCGCGTGTCTTGGCGAGCCGCGTGAACCACAAAAAGCGATCCAGCCGCATGCTCGCCTCAGTCAAAGGCCAGCCCCGCCAGCGCGGCAAAGGCATTGTCCGCCCGCGGCCGCGCCGCTTTTGCCGCCGGTCGCCCGCGCCACGCCCAGCGCCCCTCCGCGGCGGGGCGGAAGCCGAGCTCCACCATCAGCCGCGTGATCGTGCCCGGTTCCAGCCCGATCGATGTGGCGAGCGCCGGGTCGGGCAGAAAGGCCGCGCGTGCGCCCGCACCCTTGGCGCCGCCCTTGGGCCGTGCATCATGCGCCGCACGCGCGATCCGCTCCACCAGGTCGACGCGCACCGCCTGCGCGCCGATCGGGCGAAACCCTGCCGCCAGCGTCGCGCCCGGTGCGCCGCGCGGCAGCACCGTGGCGCCCTCGCGCGGCGCCACCGGCACCGGCGCGCCCGCCGCCGCCAGCACCGCCTCGCGCCACGGCCGCGCCCGGCCCTTCAGCAGCCGCGCGTCGAACAAGTCCATCGCGCCGATCGTCACGCCCGCCTTGCGCAACCGCTGGCGATCAGGCGAGGTCAGCGCCTCCACCGCGGCGCGCACCGGCAGCCGCTGCGCCAGCCCGCCGCCCGCCTCGATCGCCGCCGCCACGCTGCGCAGTGCGGGCGTCGCCGCCGGATCGCGCGCCATCTCGGCGAGCTTCGCCAGCACCGGCAGCTGCGCGCGCACCGCATCGTCCACCCACGCCTGCACCCGCGTCGCCACCGCACGGCGCAGTGCCGGGTCAAGACAATCGAGCGCCGCGTCGAGCTGCACCGCCGGCCGCCCCAGCGAGCGCCCGCGCACCAGCCGCGCGACAGGGTGATCCTGCCACGTCACCACGCCACCCGGGGTCAGCGCGAACGCGTCGTTCGCCGCCTCGCTCAGCGCTCGCCCACGCGCCGCGCGCTCCTTGCCCAGCTGCTTTTCCGCCGTCGCCAGCAGCAGGCGCTTGTCCGCCGCACGCGCATCGGGCGCCACCTCGAAGCGGAAGCCCTGCAGCCGCCCGATCGCATGCGTGTCGATCGTCACTTCGCCTTCCGCGCCGATCTCCACCGGCAGCGCGCCGGCGCCGGCGCCGATCTGCTTCATCAGCACGCTCGTGCGCTTGTCGACGAAGCGCTGGGTCAGGCTGGTGTGGAGCGCGTCGGACAGCCGCTCCTCCACCGCCGCCGTGCGCGCCGCCCAATGCGCCGGGTCTGCCAGCCAGTCCTTGCGCTGCGCGATATACGCCCAGGTGCGGATCGCCGCGACACGCCCGGCGATCGTCTCCACATCGCCGTCCACCCGGTCGAGCCGTGCGACCTCGTCGGCAAACCACTGGTGCGGCAGATAACCTTCGCACAGATAGCCGAACACGCGGGTGACGAAGCGCGCATGCGGCTCCACCCCCGATTTCTGGAAGTCGGGAATGCCGCACACCGCCCACAGACGCTCGACCTGCCCCCGCGCCCGCGCGCGGATCGCCGGATCCTCCGCCAGCCGCCGCAACACGGCCAGATCGACCGATTCGGGCGCGGCGCGCAGCGCCTGGTGCTGCGGCGGCGCGCTCAAGGACGCGAGCAGCGCGTCGACGCTCGACAGGTCGGGCCGGCCCTCGCGCCAGAACAGCCAGTCGAGCGTCGGAAAGCGGTGCGCCTCGATCGCCAGCACTTCCTCGGGCAGGAACGCGTCCGGCCCCTCTTCGGAAACTCCGCCGAACGTCCCGTCGCGCTGGTGCCGCCCGGCGCGCCCTGCGATCTGCGCCATTTCCGCCGTGGTCAGCCGCCGCCGCCGCTTGCCGTCGAACTTGTGCAGCCCTGCAAACGCGACATGCGCCACGTCCATGTTCAGCCCCATGCCGATCGCATCGGTTGCGACCAGGTAATCCACCTCGCCCGCCTGAAACATCGCGACCTGCGCGTTGCGCGTGCGCGGGGACAGCGCCCCCATCACCACCGCCGCCCCGCCCCTCAGGCGCCGCAGCATCTCGGCAACCGCGTAAACCTCCTCGGCACTGAACGCGACGATCGCGGAGCGGCGCGGCAGCCGGCTGATCTTCTTCGCACCCGCGTAGGAGAGGTCGGAAAAGCGCGGCCGCTCGACGATCTCGACGCCCGGCACCAGCGCGCGCACCACCGGCTTCAGCGCGGCGGAGCCCAGGATCATCGTCTCCTCGCGCCCGCGCGCATGGAGCAGCCGATCGGTAAACACATGCCCGCGCTCGGCATCCGCACCCAGCTGCGCCTCGTCGATCCCGACAAAGGCGACGTCGCGAGGCGTATCTTTTGCGGCTCCGGCGAAATCGCCTCCGCCGAGCGGCATCGATTCCGCGGTACACAGAAACCAGCGGGCGTCCTTGGGAACGATCCGCTCCTCGCCGGTGATCAGCGCCACGCGCTCCGGCCCCTTCATCGCGACCACGCGGTCGTACACCTCGCGCGCCAGCAGCCGGAGGGGAAAGCCGATCATGCCCGACGAATGCGCCACCATCCGCTCGACGGCGAGGTGGGTCTTGCCGGTATTGGTCGGCCCCAGAACCGCTGTGACGCGGGCATTGTCGTGGCGAGCCATGGTGCCGCCAACATCGGGCGACTGGGCGCACGAATCAACCATTCCCTTCGGGCGCATCAGCCGAACGGTTCGGCGCAAGCGGGGCCGCTAAGCCGCCGGGTTAATTTGACTTTAGGGACTCGCCCCCACAACGCTCGTGCCTGCGCCGGGGGTGGATCGGCGATGTCTAGCGTTTGGGGGCGCTCTTACTCGCTGTGTTCTTGCGCGAGCAGCCTGGGTTGGAATTGGCCGGTGGTGCCGGCGCGCGTGGTTTCGGCCGGGCGATCGCGCCCGTGCCGCAGCTGTCGTGGCAGGATCACCTGCGCGCGCGTCTTCACGATACCGAGTGGGTGCCCGATCTCGGCGCGCGGATCGGCAGCGGCACCTGGTGGCGCGGGCTTGCCACCTGCACCGGGCTGATCGCCGCCGCCGTCCTGACCGCGCCTGGCGTCCAGCCGATCCCCGGTTTCATCACCACCAGCCTGACCGCGGCCGAGCGCGAGGAAGCGCGCACGCTCTCCATCGCGCCGCTCGGCCTTGGCGCATCGACCGGCCGCCGCATGGCCGCCAACGATCTCGTCCGACCGCTCGCCGAAACGCCCGAGCGGCCGATCATCGAACTCAGCGCCACCCTGGGCAGCGGCGACACGTTCGGCGCGGCGCTGCAACGCGCTGGCGTCGGCCGCGCCGATGCCGCGCGCGTCGCCGATCTGGTCGCGGGCGAAGTGGCGCTGGGTGATCTGAAGCCCGGCACCGTGCTCGATCTCACGCTCGGCCGCCGCCACGATCGCCGCACCGCGCGCCCGCTGGAAAAGATCGCCTTTCGCGCCCGCTTCGATCTGAACCTCGCCGTGCACCGCGAGGGCGACGGGCTGACGCTTGAACGCCGCCCGATCGCAATCGACAACACGCCGTTGCGCATCCAGGGCCTCGTCGGCTCCAGTCTCTATCGCTCGGCGCGCGCTGCCGGCGCGCCGGCCAAGCTGGTCGAGGCGTATATCCGCACCATCGCCAGCCGCACCTCGATCGGCGCGATCGGTGCCGACGACCGCTTCGACATCATTGCCGATCACGCGCGCGCCGCGACCGGCGAGGTGCAGGTCGGCCAGCTGCAATATGCCGGCCTCGATCAGGGCCGCAAAAAGCTGCGTCTCGTCCGCTGGGAGGATGGCGACGGCAAGGGCGGCCAGTTCTGGGATGCGAACGGCCAGTCCGAACGCCGCGGCTTCATGGGCATGCCGGTAACGGGGCGCGTATCCTCCACCTTCGGGATGCGCCGCCACCCGCTGCTCGGCTTCCTGCGCATGCACAAGGGGCTCGATCTCGCCGCGCCGTCGGGCACGCCGATCTACGCCCCCATCGACGGCCGGGTGGTCATGGCCGGTCGCAACCGCGGCTACGGCAACTTCATCAAGCTCGATCACGGCAGCGGCATTTCGAGCGGCTATGGCCACATGAGCCGCTTCGCCGTCTCGTCCGGCCAGCGCGTCTCGCGCGGGCAGGTAATCGGCTATGTCGGCTCCACCGGCCTTTCCACCGGCCCCCACCTTCATTGGGAAGTGTGGAAAAACGGCAAGAACGTGAACCCCCGCTCCATCTCGCTATCGAGCGTCGCCACCCTCTCGGGCGAAAAGCTGCGCGCGTTCAAGGCAAAGGTGGCAAACCTGCTGGCGGTACAAGCGGCGAACTGATCGTGGCGCGAGGCGGCCCGCCTCGCGCGATCATGACGACAGAAACGCCGCCAGCGACGCCACATCGGTCGCGCTATGCCCGCCATACAGCGGGTGCCACTCCGTCCTCACGCCGCGCTGGCGCGCCATGTCGGCGAGCCGCTGGGTGCCCGCGAAATTGCCGTACACGTCGTACAGCCCGTTGGAGAGGTACAGCGCCGGATAGGACGGCCCCGCCCGCTCGATCAGCGCCAGCGGCGACACGCGCTGCCACTCGGCATCGTTCGCCGCATATTGCCGCGCCATCATCCACACGCCGAAGATGATCTTGGGGTTCGCCCCCGTCCGCTGCATCGTCGCGCGGATCGTCGACAAGGATGCGAAGGGCGAGACCGCATAAACGCCGGGGCACAGCGCCGCCACCTTGGCGAAGCGCGACGGATAGGACAGCCCGGCGATCAGGACGTTGAGCCCGCCCATCGATTCACCCATCAGCAGCCGGCGACGCGGCCGTCCGATCTTCGCCTCGATTGCCGGCAGGCGCGCCATCAGATCGTCCAGCAGGCCGCTGTCGGCCGCGTCCCCTTTCGGGGTCAGCAGCCAGGTCGAGCCATAGGAAACGGTCACGACGGTGGGCGGCAACTCGGGGCGCCGCTGCCACGCCGACTGGATCAGGGCCGTCAGATAGGTGTCGTCGTTCCAGATGCGCTCATCGAGGTTGCGACCGTGCATATGGTAGACGACATCGCCGTTGGTCCCCCTCGGACCGCGATACACGCAATAGCGGAGCGACCCGGTGCTGCCGCACGCTTCCGTCGCCGGGCGGAACGACACCCGTTGCGCGCCCCGCGTCCGCGTGATCTCGCCCCATGCATAATAAAGCAGGGCGGCGACGATCGCGGCAAGGAGCCAGTAGCGATAGGGACGCGCCATCATCAGCCGCACGAACCGGCGGTGCTTATCGGGAGCCGTCGAAGCCGCCATCACGCCAGTCCGACGAGCAGGTGGCGGTCGGGCAGCGTGGCGTCCGCCGCGCTGCGGGCATGGCGAACCGCCTCGGCACGCACCCCCGCCCGCTTCGGCAGCGCCAGCAGGCTCAAGGCGTAACCGATGATGGCGCTGCCGCCATAGCCGACGATCGGCGTCGGATAATTGCCGAGCGCCGCCGCCAGAATGGCGGCAAACCAGACCGCACCGAACGCGGCATAGCTCGCGCGCCGGTCAACGTCGCGCCGCCAACCGGCGATCGCCGGGACGAGCAGCAGCGCCAAGCCCGCGAAGACGGCCAGCCCGGCACCGACATGAACGTCGAAGGACGCGTAGAGGATCTGATCGACATGCACCGCCGCTGGCAGGCGATCGGCACGCACCAGCGTCACCGCGAAGCCGGCGATACTCGCGATCAGCGCCACGGCGGCATGTCGGTCGCGACGGATCACCGCAAGCGTTCCGAGCCCAAGGACGAGCATCCCGGCCATCGCACGGTCGGGTTGCAGCGCCATCGCGGCAGCGGCGACGACCATGGCTGCGGTCCGCACGACGCTACGCTCCTCTGCAAAGGCGACAAGCATCACCGGCAGGAGGATCAGGCTCGGCTGGATCGCAAAGCCGCCAATCCGTACCCAACGCGTGACGCCCTCGACATCAGCGCCCACGAAAGCGGTCGCCAGCAGCGCCCCCGCCACCGCGGCCGGTACACCGCTGGTCCATAAGCGTTTTGGCAACTGGGTGCGGCCGAGCAGCGCCAGCATCGTCAGCCCGATCGCCAGCGCGGCCAGATTGACCGCAAGATAGCGCATCGGCGCGCCCGCGGTCGCCATATAGCCAAGCCCAAGAAAGACCGCGCCGACCGTGCAGGCGATCCCGAGCGCGCGCGGGCGGCGCATTACCGCGTCGATGATGGTCAGGGCGATCGGCGCGTCGGAGAAAGGCGCGCCCTCGCCCGTCGGCGCGGCAAAGGGCTGAAGCAGACGCGATGAGAGCGCGCGCGGCATCAGCCCGCACGCGCTGTCGAGTGCGAACAGCAGCGCCTTGGTGTCGTCGGCGATGTCGGCCGTCTCACACCGAACCGCCCATCACCAGGAATGCATCGCGGGGGGCAGCGTCGCCTGCAGCGCACGGCAGGCGAGATCGGCCAGCCCGCGGCGGAGGCCCGCGCTCATATCGTCGCCGCCCGGCGCCGCGTCAGGGCCGTCGCCGCATCGCCGGGGGGATTGGCGCGGGCGAGCTGCACGCCGCTGGCCGTCAGGCGATAGGCATGGCGCGGCGGTCGCCCTCCTTCCGCCGGCTGCTGCCATTCCGCTTCAAGATAGCCTTGCGCCTCCAGCCGGATCAGCAGCGGATAAAGCGTGCCGGATTTCACATCGGCAAGCCGCGCCAGTTGGTAGCCGTGCGACCATCGGCCATTGGCGTCGAGCAGGGCGGCAAGGACCGCCCGGGCATGGGGTGAGAGCGCACGTGTTCGGGACATGCGCTATAACTCTACATAGGTAGATTAAGAGTCAATCCCGATTGCGCTCCCGCTCCAGAAACGCGCCTAAACCGCCTGCCCCGCCGCCCAGCCGCTCGCCCAGGCCCATTGGAAATTATACCCGCCGAGCCAGCCGGTCACGTCCACCGCCTCGCCGATCACGTGCAGCCCCGGCACCCGCCGCGCCTCCATCGTCTGCGACGAAAGGTCCGCGGTCGACACGCCGCCCACCGTCACCTCGGCCTTGGCGAAGCCCTCGCTGCCGTTCGGCTCGAATTGCCACGCCGCCAGCCGCTGCTCGGCCGCCGCGAGCTTCGCATCGGGCAGGTTCGCCAACTCGCCCGCGACGCCCAGTTGCTGCGCCAGCGCATCGGCCAGCCGTTGCGGCATCGCAGCCGCCAACAGCTTCGCCACGCCGGCACGCGGCGTCGCGCGTTTGGCCGCGCGCAGCCAGCCCTCGTCGTGCCCCGGCAGCAAATCCACCGTGATCGGCGCGCCATGCCGCCAGTAAGACGACACCTGCAGCACCGCCGGCCCCGACAGGCCGCGATGCGTGAACAGCATTGCCTCGCGGAACGCCGCCTTGCCGCTCCGCGCCACCACGTCGGTCGCCACCCCCGCCAGCGCGCGAAACGGATCCTCGCTGCCCAGCGTCAGCGGTACCAGAGCGGGCCGCGGCTCCACCACCTTCAGTCCGAACTGCCGCGCCAGATCATAGGCAAGGCCGGTCGCCCCCATTTTCGGGATCGACGGCCCGCCGGTGGCGATCACCAGCGCCGGCGCGCGCGCTTCGCGGTTGCCGTAGTGCACGCGGTAGCGCGCATCGCCATGGTCGACGCCGCCGATCGCCTGCCCCAGTGCTATGTCGACCCGCCCCTTGTCACACTCGTCGAGCAGCATCGCCACGATCTGCCGCGCCGATCCGTCGCAAAACAGCTGCCCCAGCGTCTTCTCATGCCAGGCGATGCCGTAGCGCTCGACCAGCGCCAGGAAGTCCGCCGGCGTGTACCGCGCCAGCGCCGATCGCGCGAAATGCGGGTTGGCCGACAGGAAACGATCGGGCGCGGTGCCGGTGTTGGTGAAATTGCACCGCCCCCCGCCGGAGATCAGGATCTTCTTCCCCGCCTTCTCCGCATGGTCGATCACCAGCACGCGCCTGCCGCGCTGCCCCGCCACCGCGGCGCACATCAGCCCCGCCGCACCGGCCCCCAGCACGATCGCGTCATAGTTAGACATGATAAGGACCTTCAGGCTGTGTCGCCATTTCGTTCAGACCGAGCCGAAAAGGGTGGTGCCGAGTGACCCGGCGCGCAGCGTACTTCCAGTACGTGAGCACCGGAAGCGCGCGGGACCGCCGTTTGCAGGCCGGTATGGGCGGAATGGCGATACAGCCTAGTGCAGCTTGGCGATCGACAGCCCGTCCTTCTTCGCCTGATCCTTCACCGACTCCTCGCTGCGGGTCAGCGCCTTGGCGATCGCCTTCAGCGCCATTCCCTTCTTCGCCAGCGTATGCAGCTTCTGGATCTCGTCGGGGCGCCACGGCTGGCGGTGTCGTTCAAAGCGTTCGGCCATGTGGGGGGCATGTAGCGATGAGAGGGGAATGCGGGAAGAGAAGGTAGTGGGATCGCCCAAAGGCGCGAAGGACGCGAAGGTGTTGCGTATGCCGGAACGCCATCTCCTTCGGTCATGCCGGCCGCAGTGCCGGCATTCACCGGGCCGCATACCGCCGGCAGATCGTAGGCGGATCGGTGGATGCCGGGACAAGCCCGGCATGACGGATGGGGCGTACGCCCGCCCCACCCACAACTGTCACCCCGGACTTGATCCGGGGTCCATCCATCCGCACGCGCTGGTCAGGAGAAAGACGCGCAGCGCCCGGGGCACATTGGATCCCGGCTCAAGGCCGGGATGACGGAGGGAGTGAGGCAACCGTCCAACCCTGAACGCAACACCTCTGCGCCCTTCGCGCCTCTGCGCGATCCAGACTCAGCGCTCGCGCGTCGCCGCGAACGTCACCTTCGAATAACGATCGGCGATATAGCCGACTTCCCACGCGCTCTTCGCCAGGAACACCGGATTGCCATCCCGATCCTTCGCCAACGCGCCGCGATTGAGGTCCATGAAGTCCTTCAACGCCGCCGGGTCGTCCGACGAAATCCACCGCGCGGTATCGTAAGGCGACGCCTCGAGGTTGGCACCGACCTTATATTCCGCCTCCAGCCGCGACAGCAGAACGTCGAGCTGCAGCTGCCCGACCACGCCGATGATCCAGTTCGACCCGATCTCGGGATAGAACACCTGGATCACGCCCTCTTCGCTGAGATCGTCCAAGGCCTTGCGCAACTGCTTGGTCTTGGTCGGATCCTTCAGCGCCACGCGCCGCAGGATCTCCGGCGCGAAGTTCGGCAGGCCGGTGATCCGCACCCCCGGCTTCTCGCTCAGCGTGTCGCCGACGCGCAGCGTGCCGTGATTGGGAATCCCGATGATATCGCCCGGAAACGCCTCGTCGGCGATCTCGCGATCCTGCGCGAAGAACAGGATTGGCGAATGCACCGCGATCGGCTTGCCATGGCCCGTCGGGGTCAGCTTCATGCCGCGCTTGAACGTGCCCGAGCACAGCCGCATGAACGCGATCCGGTCGCGATGCTGCGGGTCCATGTTGGCCTGCACCTTGAAGACGAAGCCGGTGACGTCCTTCTCGCCCGGGTCGACCGGCGCCGGCTCGGCCGGCTGCGGGCGCGGCGGCGGGGCGAAGTCGGCCAGCGCGGCGATCAGCTCGGCGGGTCCGAAATCCTTCAGCGCCGATCCGAAATACACCGGCGTCAGGTCGCCCGCGCGATACGCTTGCGGGTCGAACGCGGCATAGCCCGCCTGCGCCAGTTCGATCTCCTCCGCCACGTCCGCTGGCAGCGCGGGCGCGTCCTCGACCCGACCCTGGAACGTCCGACTGTCGCCATCGGGCCGGCTGATCCGATTGGTCTTGAGGTCCAGCACGCCCTCGAACGTGCCGCCCATGCCGACCGGCCAGCTCATCGGGCACACGTCCAGCGCCAGCACGTCGGCGATCTCGTCGAGCAGCTCGAATACGCCGCGTCCCTCGCGATCCACCTTGTTGACGAAGGTGATGATCGGCACGTTCCGGAGCCGGCACACTTCGAACAGCTTGCGCGTCTGCGCCTCGATGCCGCGCGCCGCGTCGATCACCATCACCGCCGAATCGACCGCGGTCAGCGTGCGATAGGTGTCCTCGCTGAAATCCTCGTGCCCCGGTGTGTCGAGCAGGTTGAAGAACACGCCGTCCTTCTCGAACGTCATGACGGAGGACGTCACCGAGATACCGCGCTGCTGCTCGATCTTCATCCAGTCCGATCGCGCCCGCCGGTTCGCCCCGCGCGCCTTCACCTCGCCCGCCAGGTGGATCGCGCCGCCGACATACAGCAGCTTTTCGGTCAGCGTGGTCTTGCCGGCGTCGGGGTGCGAGATGATCGCGAAGGTACGGCGGGGAGAAGGCATGGTCGTCCTGGGATGAGGGAATCGCAGCCCCTTAGCCGGTCAGGGCAGGAGCTGTCGAAGCCGGAAGTTCGATCGAACCCCGATCGCCAAGAGTCACGCGCGCCGCGGTGGCTCAGCTGCGCGGGGTTGCGCGCTCCGCGATATAGTCACTTACCGCGGCAAAGGTAGCGTCCAATGTGTCGAACGCTTCCTCGCGCTCGAACAGGTCGCCGACGCGCTTGGGCAATTGCGCGCTCATCCCCGTCGCCCGCTCCACCGCCTCGGGGAACTTGGCCGGATGCGCCGTCGCCAGCGTCACGGTCGGCACGTTCAGCGTCTGCCGCCGCGCCGCCGCCAGCGCGATCGCGGTATGCGGATCGATCACCTCATTGGCATGTTCCTGCGCCCAGCGCATCGCCATCGCCATGCCATCGGCATCGACGCTCGCGCTCGTCAGGTGCGTCGCCGCGCCCTCATGTTGCGCATTGGTCAGCCGCATCGCCTTTGACGCCTCGAAGCCGCCCATCTGCCCCGCCAGCGCCACGCCGTCGCGCCCGCCAAGATCGAACAACAGCCGCTCGAAATTGGAGGACACCTGAATGTCCATTGACGGCGTCGCGGTCGGCACAACCGCCGCCGAGGAATAATCGCCGGCGGACAGCGCGCGATGCAGGATGTCGTTGACGTTGGTCGCCACCACCAGCCGCGCCACCGGCAGCCCCATCTTGGCCGCAACATAGCCGGCGAACACGTCGCCGAAATTGCCCGTCGGCACGCTGAACGCCACGTCGCGCTCGGGCGCACCCAGGCGGACGGCGGCGTAGAAATAATAGACCACCTGCGCCATCAGCCGCGCCCAGTTGATCGAATTCACCGCGCTCAGCCGGAAGCGATGCGAGAAGCCGGCATCGTTGAACATCGCCTTCACCAGCGCCTGCGCCGTATCGAAATCGCCGCGGATCGCGATGTTATGGACGTTGGGTGCGCGCACCGTCGTCATCTGCCGCCGCTGCACCTCGCTGACGCGGCCCGCCGGATGCAGCATGAAGATGTCGATGTTGGCACGCCCCGCCACCGCGTCGATCGCCGCCGATCCGGTATCCCCGCTGGTCGCGCCGACAATCGTCAGCGGGCCTTCGGTGTCGCCGGTCAGGAAGCGCTCGAACAGGAGGCCGAGCAACTGCAACGCCACGTCTTTGAACGCCAGCGTCGGCCCATGGAACAGCTCCAGCAGCCATTGGTCGTGATCCAGCTGCTTCAGCGGCGTGACGGCGGCGTGCGCGAAGCGGCCATAGGCCTGCTCGCACAGCCCGCGCAGCTCCTCGCGCGACAACGTCTCGCCGACGAACGGCGCCATCACCGCCACCGCCGTATCGATATAGGAGAGGTTCGCCATCCCCGCGATCTCGTCGCGCGACAGCGTCGGCCACGCCTCCGGCACATACAGCCCGCCGTCCGAGGCAAGCCCGGCGAGCGTCGCGCCGCGAAAATCGAGGATCGGGGCGGCTCCACGGGTGCTGATGTAGCGCATGGACGTGCCGGTTAGCCGTGCCGGCCGCGCGAGACAACTACGAGGAGCTATCGGCCCGCAAAGCCCGTCTTGCCCGCGAGGTCAGCGCTGGGGACCAAAGCCGAGCAGCACGCGCCCCGCCAAGTCGGACATGCCACCACTGCGCCGTGTCCAGCGCGTCACCCCGGCCCTGCGCCGGGGTCCAACCCTCCGCACACACTGTCGCTCGTGCTTTCGATCGCAAAGGTCGCCGTTTGACCCCGCGAACCGTTGCACCAAAGCGCCCAGTACCGCGCTCCTGCGGACACCGCCCCGCCCCCACCGATCACGGCAGCCGGAACGGTCCCACACCCACTCGTCACCCCGGCCCAGCGCCGGGGACCAGACCCCCGCGCACACCGTCACGCGCGCCTCGAACCGAACACCTTGCTGCGCGCCTCCTTCAAGCGTTGCACCAGAGCGCCAGTCAGCGCGCTCCTGCCGGCTCCGCCCCGCCCCACCGATCACGGCAGCCAGAACAGTCCCGCACCCACCCGTCACCCCGCCCCTGTGGCAGGGTCCATCCATCCGCGCACACTGTCGCTCGTGCTTTCGATCGCAAAGGTCGCCGTTTGACCCCGCGAACCGTTGCACCAAAGCGCCAGGCACCGCGCTCCTGCGGACCCCGCCCCATCCCCACTGATCACGGCAGCCGGAACGATCCCACGTCCACTCGTCACCCCGGCCCTGTGCCGGGGTCCACCCGTCCGCAAACCTGACGGTCGACTATCTGCGACATCCTGGATAGCGTCCGAGCATCGCCGACGCCCTCGTCACGCCAACGGCGAGAACCGCTCGCGTCCACGGCAAGGCGCCCTCAGCGCCGCATCCGCCGCCGCAACGCCAGCACGTAGATCACTGCCGCCAGCGCGGCAAAGAACAGCCACTGCCCTGCATAGGCCAGGTGATTGTTGGGCACGATCCCCACATCTGGCCGCGTGTTCGCGTTCAGCCCCGCCGCCGGCGTATCGGCCACCAGCAGCATCTCCTGCGGCACGTGGTTGAACAGCCGGGCGATCATCGGCGTGGCGTCGGGCGCGTGGCTGATCCAGCCGCGCACCGGGCCGCCGCTCCAGCTTACCTCGCGGAACGGCTCGCGCGTGGTGCCCAGCTGCACCTTGATCGGCGCCCCGCCCGCCGCCGTCCGGCATTCGGCGATCAGGCGATAGCCCGCGCTCCCCGCCCCCGCGCGCGAGATGCCGAGCACCTCCCGGCAATCGGCGGCGGTGCGGCGAAATAGCAGGCTGTCATCGGATCCACGCGGAAAGGCGACCGGCGGGCGCGACGGATTGTCGGCCAGCTGCGCGAGCTGCGCCTCTTTCTCCGGCAGGCGTACCAGCCCCTGCCACAGGCCCAGCGTGATCATGATCGCCACGGCCACGACCACCAGGATCGTCGGTATGATGGGAATGCGCTTCATCGCCGCACCCGCCCCTCGGCCGCGCGGTTGCGATATTCCAGCGCGAGCAGCCAGCCCTTGGCGATCCGCAGGCTCCCCAGCACGCTAATCAGCGTCACCGGCGTCCAGATCAGCACATGCACCCACCACGGCGGAGAGACGCTCAGCTCCAGCGCGATCGCCCCCACCGTCACCAGCGTGCCCAGGATCAATGTCAGGAAAGCCGCCGGCCCGTCGCCGACGTTGAACGCCGCAATGTCGAGCCCGCAGGCGCGGCAGCGATCGGCAAACCGGATCCATCCGGCAAACAGGTCGGGCGCGCCGCAGCGCGGGCACAGCCCCTTTACCCCACAATCGAAAGGGCGCGGCTCACCACCGGGGGGAGCCGCGCCCTTGTCGTCCGTCATCGAAGGATCAGCCGCCGTGGACCGGCGCGCCCCAACCGCCCCAGATGTAGATCGAGACGAACAGGAACAGCCACACGACGTCGACGAAGTGCCAGTACCAGGCCGCCGCCTCGAAGCCGAAATGCTGCTTGGGCGTGAAGTCGCCCTTGTACGCGCGGATCAGGCAGACGATCAGGAAGATCGTGCCGACGATCACGTGGAAACCGTGGAAACCGGTCGCCATGTAGAAGGCCGCGCCATAGTTGATCCCCTTGAACGGGAACGGCGCGTGCATGTACTCATACGCCTGGATGCTGCTGAAGATCAGGCCCAGCACGATCGTCAGCCACAGGCCCTTCAGCACGCCGTCGTTCTCGCCGACGCCGATCATGCCCCACACGCCGGTCTTCTCGCCGCCGCGCTGGTTGTGGATCAGCGCATGGTGCGCCCAGGTCACCGTGGTGCCCGACAGCAGCAGGATGATCGTGTTGAGCAGCGGCAGCTCGAACGCGTTGATGACCTCCAGCCCCTTGGGCGGCCATTGCGCGGCGATCGCCAGCGCCTCGCTCGACCGCTCCACCGCGCCGTCGATGAAGCCGATCGCGTCCGGGAACAGCGCGAAATCGAAATAGGCCCAGAACCAGCCCACGAAGAACATCACCTCGGAGGCGATGAACAGGATCATGCCGTAGCGGAAATGCAGCTGCACCACCGGCGTGTGATCGCCCGCATGCGCTTCCTTGATGACGTTGCGCCACCAGGAGAACATGGAAAACAGCACCGCCGCGAGGCCAGCGAAGAACAACAGGCCCCCGCCGTTCGGCTTGCCGACGTGCCCACCGTGCATCCACATGATGCCGCCGGCCGCCATCGCCAGCGCGGAGAACGAGCTGATCATCGGCCAGGGATCGGGAGGCAGAATATGGTATTGGTGGTTCTTGGCGCCGGCCATCGGGCTCTTCCCCTTAGATACTCGAATTTTCGACCGCTTAGCTCGACGCCTTGTCCGAATCTACCGGGTAAAACGTGTAGCTGAGCGTGATGGTCTCGATATCGCGCGTGTCGGGATCCTCAAGGATTTTCGGATCAACGAAATAGATCACCGGCATGCGCATGCTCTCGCCCGCCTTCAGCGTCTGCTGGGTGAAGCAGAAACATTCGATCTTGGTGAAATATTTGCCCGCCTGCTCCGGCGTGACGTTGAACGTCGCGGTGCCGGTCACTTCGGTCGCGGCGCGATTCGTCGCGTTGAAGAACGCCATGTTGCGCGCGCCCACCGCCACCGTCTGGCTCGATTGCTCGGCCGTAAAGCGCCAGGGCAGGCGGGTGTTGGTGTTGGCGTCGAAATCGATCTTCATCTGTGCCGACGTCGCACCCGGCGCTTCGTTGCCGCGCTGCGTGGTGCCGGCATAGCCCGTCACCTGGCAGAACAGGCGGTACAGCGGCACGCTGGCAAAGGCGAGGCCGGTCATGAAGCAGATGCTGAACACCGCAAAGGCGGCGGTGCGCCCCTTGCTGGAAAACACCCGGATCATCGCGCGTCGAGCCCCTGCTGGATCTTCACCAGCGAAATCGCGAACACCAGGATCACGAACAGGCCCAGCAGCACCGCCATCACGATCGAGCGGCTCTTCTGCCGCGCGCGCACCAGATCCTCGTCGTCCCGTCTCATGCCATCCACCGATCGACCACCAGGGCCGCAAAAATCACGAAAAGATACAGGATCGAATATTTGAACAATGCCTTTTCGGGCAGCATCGCATCATCCGCACCCGTCGTGCGCGCCGAGACCTTCAGCGCCAGCAGCGCGAACCAGCCCGTCAGCGCCAGCGACGACAGGCCGTAGATCGCCCCCGTCAGCCCCAGCGGCCACGGCAGCACCGCGGCAAAGCTCATCGGGATCGTGTACAGCCCGATCTGCCGCCGCGTCACCTTTTCGCCCGCCACCACCGGCAGCATCGGCACGCCGGCATTGGCGTAATCGGTCTTCACGAACAGCGCGAGTGCCCAGAAGTGCGGCGGCGTCCACAGAAAGACGAGCATGAACATCAGCAGCGGCAGCAGCGCCACCTGCCCCGTCGCCGCGGCCCAGCCGATCAGCGGAGGAAACGCGCCCGCCGCGCCGCCGATCACGATGTTCTGCGGCGTCCGGCGCTTCAGCCAGACGGTATAGATCAGCACGTAGAACAGGATCGAAACGAGCAGGATCGCCGCGGCGGCAAGGTTCAGCGCCAGCCCCATCAGAATAACGGAGAACGCGCCGAGCCCCACGCCGAAATGCAGCGCCGATTGCCGCTCCATCCGCCCGGCGGGCAGCGGCCGCCCGGCGGTCCGCTTCATCATCGCGTCGAGATCGGCCTCATACCATTGGTTGAGCGTTCCCGCCGCGCCCGCCCCCATCGCGATGCACAGGATCGCGGTGAACCCCAGCACCGGATGGATCGCCACCGGCGCCGCCAGCATCCCGCACAGCCCCGTGAAGACGACGAGCGACAGCACGCGCGGCTTGGTCAGCGCAAGAAAGTCCCGCCAGTCGGCCGGCGGCAAAAGGGGCGTTGCAGGTGTCATCGGTTAACAGAAGGCCATAGTCGCTTGCGATAGCGGGGGAAAGGGGAACCATCGCGCGCCGGGATCCAAGGCGCCGCGCGCGATGGTGGTAGAGGGGCAGACGACACCGCCCGCGGCAACATGGATCCCAGATCAAGTGCGGGATGACGGGCGTAAATTCCGCCGCCGTCACTCAACACGTCATGCCGGGCCCGTCCCGGCATCCACCGCGCCGCGCACACAACATCAGTGGCGCTCGCGGAGGCCTGGATGCCGGCACAAGGTCGGCATGACGATCGCGACTCGGTCGCCACTCCTCCCACCCGTCATCCCCGCGAAGGCGGGGATCCAGACGCGCAGGTCTCTCGATGAGAGCCGGACTCAGCAGCTAGAGCCGCCTCCGCCCCCCTCACCCATGCATCACATGATCGCGATCCCGCACCGTCCGCGCGCTGTTCGCCGGATGCGCCGGATCCTCATAGCCAAAGGCGATGCCGAACAGCAGCTTGTGATCATCCCCCACGCCCAGCTCGCGATGCACGATCTCGGCATGGTGGCTCAGCGCCCCTTGCGCGCACGACGCGAGCCCATTCGCGGTCAGCGCCAGCATGAACGACTGCGCATACATCCCGCAATCCGCCGCCTCGCGCATCCCCGCCCACGCCGGGATGAACAGGAACATGGCGTGCGGCGCGTCGAAGAAGCGGAAATTGCGCAGGAACGATTCGGTCCGCGCCGCCACATCCTCGCGCGCCACGTTGGTCGCCGCGAACAAGGATTTTGCCGCATCGATCTGCCGCCCGCGATAATGCCCCGGATACGCGCCGGTCAGCGGAAAGTCGGGCGTCATCTTGGTCCCGCTCTTGGCCGCCTCGTGCAGCACATGGCGCATCCGCTCGGCCGCTTCGCCGGACACGACGTGCGCGGTCCACGGCTGGACGTTGCAGTTGGAGGGCGCGAGCTGCGCCATCTCCATCACCCGCTCCAGCAGATCGGCAGGCACCGGGTCCTTCTTGAAACCGCGCACCGAGCGCCGCTCGCGCAGCAGGCCCTCAAGCACGTCGCTCTCGTTCACCCGCTCAACTGCCCCCGCCGCTACTGCTGTTGCCATGGCTCGCTCCTAAGTCACTTGTTCGAATCTCCTTGCCTCAGCCCCGCGCGGAAGTCACCATTGCGGCCAAAGACGAATATGGAGAGGCACGATGTACGACCTGGTGATCAGGGGCGGCACGATCGTCGATGGCTCGGGCGGCGCGCCCTTTCGCGGCGATGTCGCGATCAACGGCGATCGGATAGCCGCGATCGGCACGGTTAGCGGTCCCGGCAAACGCGAAATCGACGCGACCGGCAAGCTCGTCACCCCCGGCTGGGTCGATATCCACACCCATTATGACGGCCAGATCACCTGGGCCTCGCGGATGGACCCGTCCTCCACGCTCGGCGCGACCACCGTCGTCGTCGGCAATTGTGGCGTCGGCTTCGCGCCCGTCCGCCCGCAGGATCACGACACGCTGATTCGCCTGATGGAGGGGGTCGAGGACATTCCCGGCGCCGCGCTGCACGAAGGGCTGTCGTGGCAGTGGGAAAGCTTCGGCGAGTATATGGACGCGATCGACAAGCTCCCGCACGACATCGACGTCGCCGTCCAGGTGCCGCACGGCGCGCTGCGCGTCTATGTCATGGGCCAGCGCGGCGCAGATCGCGATCCCGCCACGCCGGAAGAGAATGAAGAGATGCGCCGCCTCACCGCCGAGGCGCTGCGCGACGGCGCGCTCGGCTTCTCAACCACCCGCACCATGGTTCACCGCACCGCCGATGGCGATCTCACCCCCACCGTCCGCGCCGCGCGCGAGGAGATGGAGGCGATCGCCCGCGGTATTGCCGACGCCGGCACCGGTGTGCTGCAATGGGTGTCCGATTTTCAGGAAATGGACGAGGAGTTCAGCCTCGTCCGCGATCTGACCAAAATCTCCGGTCAGCCATTGAGCTTCTCGATGGTCCAGGCCGATGTCGTGCCCAATCAATGGCGTGAACTGACCCAGCGGCTGGACGCGTCGGTTGCCGAGGGATATCCGCTGAAGGCACAGATCGCCGGCCGCCCGGTCGGGCTGATGCTCGGCCTGCAAGGCTCGGTCCATCCCTTCATCAGCCGGGCGAGCTACCGCGAGATCGCCGACCTGCCGCTCGATCAAAAGGTCGCCCGGATGCGCGATCCCGAATTCCGCGCCCGCCTGATCGGCGAAATGCCGGAAAAGGATCACCCATTCGTCAATTCGGTCGCCGGCGCGCAGCACAAGATGTTCCGCATCACCGATCGCGTGGACTATGAGCCCGACCCCTCAACCAGCCTCGCCGCCGAGGCCGAGCGCCAGGGCGTCCACCCCGACGAACTGGTCTATGATGCACTGCTCGAGGACGACGGCCGCGCCTTCCTGTTCTTCCCGATGCACAATTACGTCGAGGGCAATCTCGACAACGTCCACGCGATGATCACCAATCCGAACACGCTGTCGGGGCTTTCGGATGGCGGCGCGCATGTCGGCGCGATCTGCGACGTCAGCCTGCCCACCTTCATGCTCACCCACTGGTGCCGTGATCGCACGCGCGGGCCGCTGCTCGATCTTGCCGACACGATAAAGCAGCAGACCCGCGACACCGCGATTGCCGTCGGCCTGCAGGATCGCGGCCTGCTCGCGCCGGGCTATCTCGCCGACGTCAACGTCATCGATTTCGACCAGCTCGAACTCGGCAAGCCCTACATGATCTACGACCTCCCCACCGGCGCCCGCCGCCTGATGCAGAAGGCGCAGGGCTATGTCGCGACGATCAAGTCGGGTCAGGTGATCTATCAGGATGGCGAGCCGACCGACGCCCTCCCCGGCAAGCTGATCCGCGGCCGCCAGCCGGCACCCGCCCCGCAGGCGGTGGCCGCCTAAGGTGCAGCCAGACCTGCCCCCATCCACCCCGTCACCCCGGCCCCGTGCCGGGGTCCACCTCGCCGCGCATCCTCAGGCCAACGGCATGCGGCACCGTGGATGCCAGGACCAGCCCGGCATGGTGGGGTTGGTGTCGGCACTGGTTTCGACACGCCTTTCACAACCGCGCCACACCGCTCAGCAGAACAAACGGCAGCGCGCCATCGCCAAAACCACCCCGTCACCCCGGCCCTGTGCCGGGGTCCACGTCCCGCACACCCTCATGCTAACGGCATGCGGCGCGGTGGATGCCGGGACAAGCCCGGCATGACGGAGGCGAAGCAGCGCCCCACCTCCCCCGTCATCCCGGCCTTGAGCCGGGATCCATCCGTCCGCGCACGCTGCCGCTCATTGTTCCAGCCACCGCGCTCGCAACACCCCGGCTCCCGGCGCAACGCCCCGGCAGCAGCGCCTCACCGGTTCGCGGCGTTCTGACATGCAGCCCCTCATCATCGAAGCCGCGCTGAACGGCGCAACCCCCAAGTCCCGCAACCCCAACACCCCGATCACCCCGGAGGAACTCGCACGCGAGGCGCTCGCCGCGATGGAAGCCGGCGCGGCGATCGTCCACACGCATATCGAGCGGATGGACATGACCGGCGACGCCGCGGTCGAGCGCTACATGGCGGCCTACGCCCCCGTGCTCGCAGCGCGGCCTGACGCCATCCTCTGGGGCACCGTCGCCACCGGCCCAAACGTGGAGGCGCGCTTCGGCCATTATCGCGGCCTTGCCCGCGCCGGCGTCCGCATGGGTGCGTTCGATCCCGGCTCGGTCAACCTAGGCACCCACGGCCCAGACGGCCTGCCCGGGGCCTCAATCCTCTACGCCACCACCTATCGCGACATAGCCTGGCTCGCCGATCTGCACGACCAGGAAAAGCTCGGCCCCGCGATCGCGATCTACGAACCCGGCTGGCTGCGCACCACGCTCGCCTATGAACAGGCCGGCCGGCTTCCCGCCGGCACCTTCGTGAAGCTCTATTTCGGTGGCCGCTACAATTTCCTCGACGGCAAGCGCAGCAATGTCACCTTCGGGCTGCCGCCCACCGAGAAGGCACTCGATGCCTATCTCGAAATGCTTGAAGGCTCCGCGCTTCCATGGGCGGTCGCCGCGATCGGCGATTGCGTCGTTGATACCGGCCTCGCCCGCCTCGCGATCGAACGCGGCGGCCACGTCCGCGTCGGGCTGGAGGATTTCGGCGGCGAGCGTCAGCCCGGTAATCTGGAGCTGATCGCCGAGGTGGTCGCGCTCGCCAAACAGGCCGGCCGCCCGATCGCGACACCCGAGCAAGCCGCCCAAATTTTGGGTCTGCCGCGATGAGGCCGGCCGCACGCCAACCATGGCCGATCGTCTCCGCAGACAGGCCGATCTTCGCCGGCACCAGGCCGGACTGACCCCATTACGACCTAAGGAGAGGCCACATGTTCGATCTCTTGGTGAAGAACGGCACCCTCGTCGACGGCACCGGCGCCCCCCGCTACCGCGGCGACCTCGCCGTCGAGGGCGACAAGATCGTGGCCGTCGGCCAAGTATCTGGAACGGCACGCGAAACCATCGACGCCGACGGCTGCATCGTAACCCCCGGCTTTGTCGACATCCACACCCATTACGACGGCCAGGTCTCCTGGGATCAGGTCCTCGCCCCCTCCTCGATCAACGGCGTCACCTCCGCCGCGATGGGCAATTGCGGCGTAGGATTCGCGCCGGCCAGAGCCGACAAGCACGACTGGCTGATCCAGCTTCTTGAGGGCGTGGAGGACATTCCCGGCACCGCGCTGGCCGAGGGGCTGACGTGGAACTGGGAAAGTTTTCCCGACTATCTCAATGCCTTGAGCGCGCGTGAATATACGATCGACCTCGGCGCCCACATGCCCCACGCGGCGCTGCGTGCCTATGTCATGGGCGACCGCGGCGGCGACCATCTGGCCCGCCCGACCGAGGGCGAGATCGACCGCATGGCCATCCTCACCGCCGAGGCGATGGAGGCCGGCGCGCTTGGCTTCTCCACCTCGCGCACCCACGCCCACCGCAGCCGCGACGGCCTCAACATCGGCACGCTGACCGCCGAAGATCCCGAACTGCTCGGCATCGCCGCCGCGCTGCGGAAGACCGGCAAGGGCGTCATCCAGCTGATTTCAGACGCTTATTTGACCGCCGACGATGATTTCGCCGCCGCCGAGCTCCAGCTGATCCGCCGCCTCGCCATCACCAGCGGCCGCCGCGTCTCCTTCACGGTGCAGCAGACCGACGACGCACCCGATCGTTGGAAAAGCATTTACCGCGAGATCGACGCGATGGTCGCCGACGGCCTCCCCGTCAGCGCGCAGGTCGCTCCCCGCCCGATCGGCGCGATCCTCTCCTTCGCCTCCACCACTAATCCGTTCGTGGTCGCCCCCACCTACCGCCGGATCGCGTCGCAAGCCACCGTTGCCGACCGACTGAAGGCGCTTGCCGATCCGGAGATCCGCGCAGCGATCCTGGCAGAACATGCTGCCTTCCACGCCAGCGAGGGCTTTATCGCGCTGATCACGCGCGGTTTTTCCCGCATGTTCCGCATGACCGATCCCGTCGATTACGAGCCGCACGAGAGCCAGTCGATTGCCGCCGAGGCCGCGCGCGCGAACATGGATCCCGCCGCCTATGTCTATGACGCCCTGATGGAGGATGGCGGCCACCGCCTTCTTTATATGCCGCTGATCAACTACGCCCGCGGCAACTTGGACGATGTGCACGGCATGATGACGGGCAGCCACGTGCTCTACGGCCTCTCCGATGGCGGCGCGCATTGCGGCACCATCTGCGACGGCAGCTTCCCCACCACGACGATCGCGCTGTGGTCGCGCGGCAGCAAGTCGGGCCTCCGCGCACCGCTGGAGCAACTGGTCCACGGCTATTCGCAGCGCAACGCCCGCCACGTCGGCTGGCATGATCGCGGTGTTCTCGCACCCGGGCTAAAGGCCGACCTGAACGTGATCGCCATCGACGATCTGCACCTCGCCCCTCCGGAGATCGTGCAGGATCTGCCTGCCGGCGGCACCCGCCTGCTGCAGCAACCACGCGGCTATCGCTGGACGGTGAAGTCGGGCGTGCCCACGTTCAAGCAGGGCGAATGGACCGGGCGCACACCCGGCCGCCTGCTCCGCGGCGAACAGACGGCCGGCTAGAGCGATCTGCGAGAGACTCGCGACCGGCTCGGCCTAGCGCCGGTCGGTTCGCACCCTTGCATGGTGAGTCACCCGCGCCACCAGCAGCGCCAGATCCTCCCTGCTGATGTCAAAGGTTTCGCCCAGATCTCGCAGCGCACGGTCAACGTCATCGAGGTGCGGCTCGGGCATCGGCTCTGCCGCACTCGATTGAAGGGCCGGCCGATGCGGGTAGAAATGGCCCGAAAAGCGGTGAAACAGCCACCCTGTAGCTGCGAGCAGCACCGCATTGATCCCGACGGGCAGCAGCGCGAAGAGGTAGCCCGCGGCTGCAACCTGTTGCCCGCCGATCACCGCCGTCAACGCCGCAGCGCCGCCCGGCGGGTGCAGACAGCGCAGCAGCGACATGATGAGGATCGCCGCACCCACCGCCACGCCTGCCGCCAGTGCAGTGTCGGGCACCAGTTTGGCGGCGGTGATCCCGACCAACGCCGAAATCACGTTGCCGCCGATCACAGGCCATGGCTGCGCCAGTGGGCTGGCAGGCACCGCAAAGATGAGCACCGCCGACGCGCCCATCGGCGCGACGATCAGCGGCAGCGGCGCCGCGGACTGCAGCAGCAGAAAGCTGACGGCGGCCGTGACGCCGATGCCGAACAACCCGCCGACACTCGCGATCAGTCGATCGCGCAGCGACCCACCCGCCATGATCGCGCGAAACAGCGGTACCATGCCCTAGTCCTTACCGCTGGCTCGCGATCCAGTCCGCCACCTTCTTCTCCAGCACCGGCATCGGCAGCGCGCCCGTATCGAGCACCACTGCGTGGAAGGCGCGCGGATCAAAGCGATCGCCCAGCGCCTTTTTCGCGTCAGCCTTCAGCCGCAGGATCGTCAGCTGCCCGATCTTATAGGCAAGCGCCTGACCGGGAATGGCGATGTACCGCTCCACCTCTGCCGCAGCGTCGCTGGCCGGCATCGGGGAGTTGTCGAGCATGTATTTGACCGCCTGATCGCGCGTCCAGCCCTTTGCATGGATGCCGGTATCGACCACCAGGCGCATCGCACGCAGCATTTCGTCGTTCAAGCCGCCCATCCGCTGATACGGGTCGGTTTCCAGCCCCAGCTCCGGGTAAAGCGTCTCGGCATACAGCCCCCAGCCTTCGGCAAAGGCCGTGTTGCCACCAAAGCGCATGAAGGCCGGCAGAGCCGTGTTCTCCTGCGCAAGGCTGATCTGGAAGTGATGCCCCGGCACCGCCTCATGCAGGTACAGCGTCTCCATGCCCCACAGATAGCGGTTCGGCAGGTCATAGGTGTTGTAATAGAACACACCTGGCCGCGATCCATCGGGCGTGCCCGACTGGTACGATCCCGCCGCGTCTGTCTTTTCACGGAACGCCGGCACCGGCCGAATTTCCAGCGACGTTTTCGGGATCAGGCTGAACTGCTCGCGTACCCGCGCATCCACCTTTTTCCCGATCGCGGCATAGCCCGCGGCGATCTCCTCGGCGGACTTGGGCTGAAAGCGCGGATCGGTGCGGAGATAGTGGAAAAACTCGGGCAAGGTCCCAGAGAAGCCCGCGCGCGTCTTCTGCGTCTCCATTTCGGCGAGGATCCGCGCCACTTCGGAAAGCCCGAGCTGATGCACCGCGTCCGCCTTCAGCGGCAGCGTGGTGCTGTTCTCGATCAGATACTCGTAATAGGCCGCGCCACCCGGCAGCGCCGACAGGCCGACGGTGTCGCGCGCCTTTGGAAGATAGGTGGTCTGCAGAAAGTCGCGCAGGCGGCGATGCGCGGGGTTCACCACCTCGCTGACCTGGCGGGCGTAAGCCTTGGTCAGCCGCGCACGGTCTGCCGCGCCGATCGAGTTGGGGAATTTGGTCACCGGCTGATAAAAAAGCGATGCCTCGGGCGCACCTGCCAGCAGATTGTCGAGCTGCCCGATGACATTCCTGACGACGAGCTTGGGCGGCATGATGCCGCGTGCCATGCCTTCGCGTGCGCGCGCGATCATGCGATCCACGACGGCGGCATATTGCGCATTACGCTTCAGGTTATTCTCGTAATCGGCCACCGTCTTGAACGGCGCCGCGCCCTGGCTCGAAGCGAATTCGGGATAAAAGGTCTGCAACCCGCCGAAGTGGTTGATCGGCAGAACCTCGCTGATCCGCAGCAAGCCGGGCACATAGCCCTTCAGGTCGCGCTCCCGATCCGATTTGAATACGTCGTAGGCAATCTGATCGACCGGCGAGAGGCGCGCGCGATCGACGCGGTCCAGTGCCTTCAGATCATCGACGATCGCCTGCCGTTCTGCCGCCTCATAGGCCGGGGTCAGATAGTCGCCCAGCCGATCGGCATAGCGCAGGTCCCCGCGGAAGATAGCCTCCACCGGGTTGCGCCGCAGCCGCGCCTCGTCGCTTTCATGGAAGATCTGGCGCAGCTTCGCGTCCTCGGCCGCCGTGTCGCCAGCGGGAACAGCGGCACCGGTCGCAGGAGTCGCGGTCTGTGCCGAGGCAAGCGCAGGAAGGGCGACAGAAAGCAGCAGCGGGAGAAAAACGCGCAAGAATATGCCTTTCGATCAGATCATGCCGAGGAACGGACCGTCCGATCTTTGCCAGCACAGGCCGCACATTTAAATGCTTCGGGGCTTGAAGCGGGCATCGATTCGAAAATAATCAGGGTTTGACGCGGCTTCAAATTTTTTGGGCCACGGTGCCGAGCAGCCGCTCAGGCGTTCCGCCTCCCCCCGCCGCCGACGCGACAAGCCCAAAAGAATGGGCCGCCCGGTTGCCCCGGACGGCCCTCCCTCTCCTATCTACGAAGCGGGGGTAATCAGCTGGACGAAGACAGGTTCACCGCAGCGTACTTGCCACGACGATCGACTTCGATCTCGAACGACAGGCGGTCGCCCTCGTTCAGGCTCACCATGCCGGCGCGCTCGACGGCAGAGATGTGCACGAACGCGTCGGGCTGGCCGTCGTCGCGCTGAATAAAGCCGAAGCCCTTCATCGCGTTGAAGAACTTGACCGTGCCCGTCGCCTTTTCGCCCGTCAGCTGGCGCTGCGTGCCACCAGCGGCTGCACCGCGCGGCCCGCGGTCGCCGCCACCGAAGCCACCATCGCGCGGGGGCGCACGATCGGTCACCGGCATCGGCTCGCCGTCGATCTTCAGCTCGGTCGCCGAGATGCGGCCGCCGCGATCCACCAGCGTGAAGCCAAGCGGCTGGCCTTCGGCCAGGCCCGACAGACCCGCCTGCTCAACGGCCGAAATGTGCACAAACACGTCTTCGCCGCCATCGTCGCGCACGATGAAGCCGAAGCCCTTCTGCCCGTTGAAGAACTTTACAACGCCCGTGCCTTCGCCGACGACCTGCGGGGGCATGCGGTTGCCGCCACCGAAGCCGCCACCACCGCCGCCGCCGCGGAAGCCACCGCCGCCGCCGCCGAAGCCGCCACCACCGCCGCCGAAGCCGCCGCCGCCACTGCGGAAGCCACCGCCGCCGCCGAAGCCGCCGCGATCACCGCCGAAGCCGCCGCCACCGAAGCCACCGCCGCCGAAATCGCCGCCGCCGAAATCATCGCCGCCAAAGCCGTCACGCTTGTCGCGCCCGCGTCCGCCACGATTGCCGCGGCCACCTTTTTCGTAACCCATAAACCCTGTTCGTCTTCCCGCTCCGCCCGCAAATCAGTTTCAAGACCCACGCGATGGACGGCCGACGCAGGGCTTCGTGACGCGAAAGCTGATGCGCCACGAGACTCCCCATAGCGCATCGACACGCACGCTGCGAACAGATTCGTCTCCAAATGCAAGTATCGCCCACCGATCATTGCGCAACTGTCGCGTCCAAAGCACAGCTTATCGCGTCTAACTTCATAAACCTGCCGGTTCTTCAGCCATTGTTGAGCCCGGCGCGCCCGCGCGCTACGGCTGCGCCATGACCGTTCATTTTCATGAAGAAGATCTTCCCGGCGATGTATTCGCCCCCGGCGCGCCGCTTGCGGTGGACACGGAGACCATGGGCCTCATCACCCCGCGCGATCGACTCTGCCTGGTGCAGATTTCCGATGGCATGGGTGACGAGCATCTCGTGCGCTTCAATCCGGGATCAGATTACGCGGCGCCCAATCTGCGCGCCGCGCTTGCCGATCCCGCCCGGCTGAAGCTGTATCACTTCGGCCGGTTCGATATTGCGGCGATCCGCCATTACATGGGTATCGTCGCTGCGCCGGTATATTGCACCAAGATCGCATCGCGCCTGGTCCGCACCTACACTGATCGCCATGGCTTGAAGGAGCTGGTGCGCGAGCTGCTCGGGCAGGACATTTCCAAGCAACAGCAATCGTCCGATTGGGGTGGCCCGGAGCTGAGCGAGGCGCAGCGCGAATATGCCGCGTCCGACGTGCGCTACCTGCATCGCCTGCGCGACGAGCTCGATCGCCGGCTGGCGCGCGAAGGGCGTACCGCACTGGCGCAGGCCTGTTTCGACTTCCTGCCGCATCGTGCGGAGCTGGATCTGGCCGGCTGGCCGGAGGCTGACATCTTCGCCCATGTGTGATGTGCCCCATGTGCAGTTCGATGGTTGACGACATGGTGGACCAGCAGGATCGCGGTCGAAACTTTCGTCGCCGGCTGCGTTTGGTAAGCGCCGGTCCGGCGGAACGAACCATGGCGGGAAAGCGCGCGCATGTCTGACATTGCTGTCCGGGAACGCACGCGTCGCCAACGATGGGCCGCGCCGGGCAGCCGGCACGACAAGATCATCGCAACGACCCACTGGCTGTTGCCGGTGCTGATCGGCGTGCTCGCCGCCTTTCTGGTGATGGCACCGCTGACCAGCGCGGGCGACGTGTCGTTCGTGCTCGACAAGAACAAGGTCGAGGTCGCCAAGGAGCGCCTGAAGATCCAGCGCGCGCAATATCGCGGCTCGGATGCCAAGGGTCAGCCGTTCGCGCTCAACGCCGGCTCCGCGGTGCAGCGCAGCTCGGCCGAGCCGGTGGTGGAAATCAACAAGCTTTCGGCAGAGATCGGATTGCAGGACGGCCCAGCAACGCTGACGGCGCCGACCGGCCGCTACGACATGGAAAGCGAGCGCGTGAATGTCGACGGGCCGATCGCCTTCCGCGGCCCCAACAATTACACGCTCGATACGCAGGATGCGACGGTCGACCTGAAGACGCGCACGCTGCAATCGCGCGACGGCGTCACCGGTACCGTTTCGCAGGGCACGTTTGCGGCGGACCGGCTCGATGCGGACTTGGAAGCACGAACGGTGACATTGCGTGGCAATGCCCGCTTGCGTGTGAACCCGCGAGGCACGAGATAGCGCGTCATGAAACGAGCGGCCCTTCTTGCGCTATTGATCGCCTCCAGCGCCCACGCGCAAACGCGCCACAACACCAACGCGCCGATCGACTTCGGCGCGGATACGATCGAGCTGCAGGATCGCGCCAATCGCGCGGTCCTCTCGGGCAATGTCGCGGTGCGCCAGGCGGAAATGTCGCTGAACTCGGCGCGCATGACGGTGAACTACACCGGCCAGGTGATCGGCGGTAATCCGCAGGTGTCGCGGCTTGATGCGGCCGGCGGCGTTGTGGTGCGCCGGCCCGATCAGACGGCGCGCAGCCAATATGCGGTGTACGATCTCAACAAGCGGATCATCACCATGGTTGGCGCCGTCACCCTTACACAGGGGTCGAACACGGTGAACGGCGGGCGGCTGACGATCAATCTAGACACCGGGCGCGCGGTGATCGACGGCTCCTCCGTCCGCGGCGGCGGCAGCGGCACAGGCAACGTGACCACCGCGCCTTCCGGCCGCGTCACAGGCACCTTCTCCGTGCCGAACCGCAACTGATCGCAAGAGGGGTTTCGTCGCGGCGCAACCTCATGCATGAATCCTGCCAAGCCGAGCCGCTTCAGCGGGTTGGCAGGCGTGAGCGCAAGGCTGCAAACCGATCATGGACGATACTACCACCCTGACCTCGCCAGAGCCGATCCAGGAAGCGCCGATTGCGAGCGGCCTGCAGGTCGTCTCCATCGCGAAATCCTATGACAAGCGCGTCGTGCTGAGCGACGTGTCGGTGTCGGTCGCGCGCGGCGAGGTGGTGGGCCTGCTGGGGCCGAACGGCGCCGGCAAGACGACGTGCTTCTATTCGGTGATGGGGCTGGTGAAGCCTGACGCTGGCCGCATCATGCTGGACGGCGAGGATATCACCGGCCTGCCGATGTATCGCCGCGCGATCCTTGGCCTGGGCTATCTGCCGCAGGAAACCTCCATTTTCCGCGGTCTGACGATCGAGAAGAACATCCTGACGGTGCTGGAATTGGCCGAGCCTGATGCGGCGGCCCGGCAACGCAAGCTCGATACGCTGCTGGAGGAATTCGGCCTCACGCGGCTGCGTGACGCACCGGCAATGGCCCTGTCGGGCGGCGAACGGCGCCGTGCGGAGATCGCCCGTGCGCTGGCCGCCGACCCGTCAATCATCCTGCTGGACGAGCCGTTCGCCGGCATCGATCCGCTGTCGATCGCGGACATTCGCGGGCTGGTGAAGGACCTGAAGCGGCGCGGCATCGGCGTGCTGATCACCGATCACAATGTTCGCGAAACGCTCGACATCGTGGACCGCGGCTACATCATCTACGACGGCCGCGTGCTGTTCACCGGCGCGCCGGCCGATCTCGTCGCCGATCCGAACGTACGGCGACTGTACTTGGGCGAAGAGTTTTCGCTCTGAGCAGATGAAGATGCTTCTTCTCATCGGCACGCCGTTGGAAGATGGGCTGGTGATCGCGGCATGAGTCTCGCACCCCGCCTCGATCTGCGCCAGTCGCAATCGCTGGTGATGACGCCGCAACTACAGCAGGCGATCAAGCTGCTGGCGCTGTCGAACCTCGAGATCGAAGGCGTAATCGCGGAGGAGTTGGAGAAGAACCCGCTGCTCGAAGCCGTGCCGTCGAGCGACGAAGCGCCGATCGTCGAGCGTGCGGCCGAAGCGGTACGCGACGAGCCGGCACCCGCCGACGAGCTGGTCATGGCGGGCGAAGCAGCCGGCGAATCGCTCGATGTCGACGTCGCGAGCGAGCGCTTCGACGACAGCCCGTCCGACAGCGTCGGCGCAGCCGGCGAGGGGCTGGGGCTGAATGGCGCAACGGATAGCGCCAGCCAGGACGGGCCGGATCTCGACGCCTTTGCCGCCGCCAGCGCCTCGCTGGCCGATCACCTGCTTCAGCAGGCCGGCGAGGTGCTCGCCGGCGCCGACCTGTTCGTCGCGCAGCACCTGATCGACCTGATCGACGAGGCAGGCTACCTCACCAACCCGCTGCTCGACGTCGCCACCCGGCTTGGCGTGCCGCTGGCGCAGGTGGAGCGCGTCCTTGCCGTGATCCAGACCTTCGATCCCACCGGCGTCGGTGCGCGCGATCTGGCGGAATGCATCGCGCTTCAGGCCAAGGAAGCGGACCGCTATGATCCGGCCATGGCGCGGCTGATCGATCATCTCGATCTCGTCGCCCGCGGTGATCTCGCCCGGCTGAAGCGCATCTGCCAGGTCGATGACGAGGACATGGCGGACATGATCCGCGAGCTGCGCAGCTACGATCCCAAGCCCGGCGTTCGCTTCGGCGGGGAGCCGATGCAGGCGGTGACGCCCGACCTTCACGTCCGGCGCAGCGCCGCAGGCTGGGTGGTCGAGCTGGACAGTTCCACCCTGCCGCGCGTGCTGGTCGATCGGCGCTACCATGCCGAGCTTGCCGCCGGATCGCAGGACAAGGCGTCAAAGGCATGGCTGGGCGACATGCTCGCCAGTGCGAACTGGCTGGTGAAGGCGCTCGATCAGCGTCAGAAGACGATCATCCGCGTCGCGACGGAGATCGTGCGCCAGCAGGAGGCGTTCTTCGTTCACGGCGTCTCGCACCTCCGCCCGCTCACGCTGCGGCAGGTCGCCGACGCGATCGAGATGCACGAATCAACGGTCAGCCGCGTCACGTCGAACAAATATCTCAGCTGCGCGCGCGGTCTGTTCGAGCTCAAATATTTCTTCACTTCGGCGATCCAGTCGGCCGATGGCGGCGATGCCGTGTCGGCCGAGGCGGTGAAAAGCGCAATCAAGGCGCTGATCGCCAACGAAGGCGCCAAGATCCTGAGCGACGATACGCTGGTGGAACTGCTCAATGCCAAGGGCTTCGACATCGCGCGGCGTACGGTGGCGAAATATCGTGAGGCAATGGGGATTGGCAGCTCGGTGCAGCGCCGCCGTCAGCGCGCGCTCGGCGGGGGCTGAGCGCCGCCCGCCGAAGCGCACATCGGATGTCAGCCGAGCAGCCGCCGCGGCACCTTCACCTTCATGTCCAGCAGCTGCTGCCCCTTCCCCTTTGCGAGCGCATCGAGCCGCAGGCTGGCGAACTGCCCACCGCCCAGCGACTGGATGCAGTGCAGGTTGATCGCGTTCATGCCCGGCAACTCGTAACGGCGCACCTCCGGATGGCTCGCGCCCTCGAATTCATGCGCGAAGAACGCCTGCACCGCGTCCTCGGTCAGTGCCGCCCGGATCCACGGCAGGAAGTCGGGCCGGCGCGCGATCACGCCGACGTTGAAGGCGTTGCCCTTGTCGCCCGATCGCGCCCAGGCGATCTCGATCAGCGGTACTTCCACCAGATCCTCTTCACCAGCGGGCTCGCTGGCGGTGTCCGGCCGGACGATGATCGCCTCAGCGAACGGCGTTTCAGGCGACGGATTGGCGACCGCGATCGTCTCGTCGCCTAGCGACACCGTGGCCGACACCGAGCCGCCGTCGACCAGGAAAGAAAACACCTGCGACACCGGAGAGATGGTCGGTCGCGCGCCGAACCAGCCGGTCGAGCCGACGCTCATCGACGTGGTCGGGGAATCGAACTCGCGCATCATGATGACCAGCGCCTCGGCGTCCTCATGCTCGGCGCCGATCCGCGCGATCACCTCGCGCGTGGCGGCGAGCGCCGGGTTCGCCTGCGCGCCGTAGCTCGCCTCCATACCGAGCAGCTCGACGCGGGTGTCGCGTAGCGGCGGCAGGTTGCGCCCGCGCAGCATCTCGCCCACACGCGTCAGCACGGCGTCCGCCTGTGCCTGCGCCTTCTTGGCGGCGTCGCGGCCCACCACCGGCATGATGCCGATGAACCGGTGCCCGTTCTCGAACGTCACGCAGGTCTTGAGCTTGCCGGTCGGCGGATAACCTTTAGCGTTGGACACCCGCACCCGCCCCTCGCCCTCGGCGGTCACATCGAGCTGCGAGAAATCGCACACCACGTCCGGCAACGCATAGGCTTGCGGATCGCCGACCTCGTAGAGGATCTGCTCGGAGACGGCTGCCGGAGAGACGAGGCCGCCGGTGCCTTCCGGCTTGGTCACGATGAAGTCGCCGTCGGCGTGGCACTCGATGATGGGATAGCCGATGTGCGCCCAGTCGGGCACTTTTTCCCAGTCGGTGAAGAGGCCGCCGGTCGCCTGCGCGCCGCATTCGATCACATGGCCGGCGAGCGACCCCGCCGACAGTCGGTCGTGATCGTCCGCACTCCAGCCGAACTCATGCATCAGCGGTCCCAGCGTCAGCGCGCTGTCCACCACCCGGCCGGTGATGACGACATCCGCGCCCGCCGCCAGTGCCGCCGCGATCGGCCCGCCGCCAAGATAGGCGTTGGCGGTCCACACCTTGGCCGGCTCCGGGAAAGGTGCGTCGCTGAACATCTCCGTCACGTCCGCGGCGGCAAAATCCGGCACGCGATCGATCAGGTCGTCACCGGTCACGATCGCGATTTTGAACGACAACCCCGCCTCGGCGGCAAGCGCCTCCATGCGCGCGCGGCACGCCGCCGGGTTCACGCCGCCCGCATTGGTGACGATGCGCACGCCCTGTTCCTTGAACGCGTGCAGATTGTCCTTCCACACCCATTCGGTGAAATCGCGCGCATAGCCCTGGTCGGGGCGCACCTGCTTCAGCTGGCCGAGCGGCGCCATGGTCGCCTCGGCGAGGTAATCGAGGATCATGTAATCGAGCACGCCGCTCGCAAGCAGCTGCGGTGCCGCAACCGAGCTATCCCCCAGAAAGCCGCCTGCGCCCCCGATGCGGACCACCTTGCCCATCATTCTCTCCCGATCTTTTGCCGGAAGACGTAACGGAAAGGGGCGAGGAGGCAAGGCTTCTCCCCGCGCGCATCGCAGAGAGAAGCCGTTGGATCGGATCAGTCCGCGAACGGATCGCGCACCAGGATCGTGTCCTCGCGCTCCGGGCTGGTCGACACCAGGGCTACCGGGCACTGGATCAGTTCCTCGATCCGGCGGATGTACTTGATCGCCTGTGCCGGCAAGTCGGCCCAGCTGCGCGCGCCGGCAGTCGATTCGGACCAGCCTTCCATCGTCTCGTACACCGGCTCCACCGCGGCCTGATCGGCGGCGTGCGACGGGAAATAGTCCAGCGTCTCGCCGCGCAGGCGATAGCCGGTGCAGATCGCGATCTCCTCGAACCCGTCGAGCACGTCGAGCTTGGTCAGCGCGATGCCGGTGATGCCGCTCACCGCCGCCGACTTGCGCACCAGCACCGCGTCGAACCAGCCGCAGCGCCGCTTGCGTCCCGTCACCGTGCCGAACTCGCGCCCGCGCGTGCCCAGCCGCTCGCCGGTGGCATCATCCAGCTCGGTCGGGAACGGCCCAGATCCGACGCGCGTCGTGTACGCCTTGGCAATGCCGAGGACGAAGCCGACAGCGCCCGGCCCCATGCCCGATCCGCCCGCCGCGGTGCCCGCGATCGTGTTGGAGGAGGTAACGAAGGGATAGGTGCCGTGATCGATGTCGAGCAGCACGCCTTGTGCGCCCTCGAACAGGATGCGCCGCCCGGCCGCACGCGCCTCGTTCAGGTCACGCCACACCGGCTTGGCGAAGGACAGGACGAACTCCGCGATCTCCGCCAGGTCGGCGATCAGCCGCGCCCGATCGATCGGCGGCTCGCCGAAGCCCACGCGCAGCGCGTCGTGATGCGCGGTAAGCCGGTCGAGCTGCGGCTCCAGCTGGTCGAGGTGCGCCAGGTCGCACACGCGGATCGCGCGGCGGCCGACCTTGTCCTCATATGCCGGCCCGATGCCACGCCGCGTGGTGCCGATCTTGCCCGCGCCGCTCGCATCCTCGCGCAAGCCATCGAGGTCGCGGTGAAAGGGCAGGATCAGCGCGCAGGTATCGGCGATGCGCAGCGTGTCGGGGGTGATGGTGATCCCCTGCCCCGCCAGCTTGTTCACCTCGTCGCGCAGCGCCCAGGGGTCGAGCACCACGCCATTGCCGATCACCGACGGCGTACCGCGCACGATGCCCGAGGGCAGCAGCGACAGCTTGTACACATTCTCGCCGACGACCAGCGTATGGCCCGCATTGTGCCCGCCCTGGAAGCGCACCACCATGTCGGCGCGCTCGGCCAGCCAATCGACGATCTTGCCCTTGCCCTCGTCGCCCCATTGGGCGCCGATCACCGCTACGTTCGCCATGGATACACTGCTCCCCCTGCCGGGAAATCCCCACCGCCCTTCGACAGGACTCGGCGATGAGGAGGGGCCAGAAATGCGCCGCGCCGGTAGCGGGGCGGCGCGGCCGGTGTCAACCGTTCGGGTGCAGCGCTACAGCGCGCGTGCCTCCCCATCGGCGTACAGGTGCGTGCACAATTGCGCCTCGGGCGTATCGCCCGGCTCCAGCGCCGCCACCGTCACCCAGCCTGCCGCCCGCATCCGCGCGCCCTCCGCCGCCGGGGTGCCGACCGGCAGGAACAGTCGCCGCCGCTCGCCCGCGCCGTCGCCCGCGATGGCCGCGGCGAACAGCGAAAAGCCGGTCGCCGCTTCCTCCGCACCGCTCTCGTGCATCAGCGTATAGGTACCGCCGCGCCCCACTTCGCGCGTCGCCCCTTCGGCAAACAGCGAAAAGCCGAGCCACGTCTGATATTCGAAGCCATGCCGCTCCGTCGGGTCGAGCGTCAGCGTGGCGCGGTCACCGATCGCCGCCGCAATCGCCTCCAGCGCGTCGAGGCGCGAAGCCAGGACGCCGCTCGCATCGAACGACCGCAACCGCGCGATCGCCGCATCGAACGGCCCCGCCGCCTCGATCAGCGGCAGGTAATCGGGCGCCAGCGCCGCCACCGCGCCCGCATCCTTGGCATCCAACCGATCGCGCAGTCGCTCCACATCGCCCACCGGCAAGGCACCGGCGGCGAGCGTATCGACGAGATCGGGCAGCGTGAAATCGACCGACACGCCGCTCGACCCGGCGGCGCCCAGCGCCTCGACCGCCACCGTCACCACCTCGCGCGCGGCGGCCACCGTATCCAGCCCGATCAGCTCGCATCCGATCTGCCGCGCCTCGCGCTCGGGCTGCAACGCCCCGCCACGCAGCTTCAGCACCGATCCGGCATAGCTCAGCCGCACGGGGCGCGGATGGTGCGCCATGCGCGTCGCGGCGATCCGCGCCACCTGCGCGGTGATGTCGGGTCGGATCGCCATGGTGCGCTGGCTCACCGGATCGACGAAGCGCACCGCGTCCGACAGTGCACCGTCCTTCAGCCGCGAGCCCAGCCCTTCGGCAAATTCGGCCAGCGGCGGATCGACCCGCTCATAGCCATAGGCATGCGCCACGCCCAGCACGCGCGATTCCACCGCCGCCGCGGCATCGGCATGCGGCGGCAAACGATCGCGAAAGCCTTCAGGAAGAAGCATGGTCATGCGGCAGCCCCATCACACCGTAGCGGTGCAGAAACGCTGAACAGAGCCATGGTCTGGAACGTCGCTGGATTGATCGTGATCACGACGGCTCCGTTGCCGATCCGATCGCCTGAGGTAAAGTGGATAACGCCGTCCGCTTGAAGGTAGATGCCTGTCCCCGCCCCTTCTCGATGAAGAAGGGGCGGAAGAACAGCGCGGCTATTAGAACCGCAAACCCATCGCGGTCTTCACGCCCGGCAGCGTCTTGACCTTTGCCAGCAGGTCCGCCGTCACCGGCTCGTCGACCGACAGGAGCAGCACCGCTTCGCCGCCAGCTTGGCGACGGCCTAGGTGGAACGTGCCGATGTTGACGCCAGCCTCGCCCAGCGTGGTGCCGAGCCGACCGATGAAGCCCGGTGCGTCCTCGTTGACGACATACAGCATCGAGCCCGTCAGATCGGCCTCGACCTTGATGCCGAACAGTTCAACCAGCCGCGGTGCCTGATCGCCGAACAGCGTGCCGCCGACCGACCGCTCGCCGTCGGCAGTGCGGACCGAGACGCGGATCAACGTGTGGTAATCGCCCTCGCGCTCGGTGCGGATCTCGCGCACCTCCGTGCCGCGCTCGCGCGCCAGCACCGGCGCGTTGACCATGTTCACCGTATCGGTCTGGGTACCGAGAAAGCCCTTCAGCACCGCGCTGGTCAGCGGCTTGGGGTTCAGCTCGGCCGCCGCGCCTTCCATATGGACCGACACGCGATCGATTGCGCCGTGCGCCAGCTGGCCGACCAGGCTGCCGAGCTTTTCGGCAAGCCCCATGTACGGCTTCAGCTTGGGCGCTTCCTCCGCCGTCAGGCTCGGCATGTTGAGCGCGTTGGTGACGCCGCCCGACACGAGATAATCCGCCATCTGCTCGGCGACCTGAATCGCCACGTTCACCTGCGCCTCGGTGGTGGAGGCGCCGAGGTGCGGCGTCGAGATGAAGTTCGGCGTGCCGAACAGCGGGCTTTCCTTCGCCGGCTCGGTCACGAACACGTCGAGCGCCGCGCCGCCGATATGGCCGCTGTCGAGACCTTCCTTCAGCGCCGCTTCGTCGATCAGTCCGCCACGCGCGCAATTGACGATCCGCACGCCCTTCTTGATCTTGGCGAGATTTTCGGCCGACAGGATGTTGCGGGTTTGATCGGTCAACGGCGTGTGGAGCGTGATGAAGTCAGCGCGGGCGAGCAACTCGTCCAGCGTCACCTTCTGCACGCCCAGCTCCAGCGCACGCTCCTCGGTCAGGAACGGATCATAAGCGACGACCTTCATCTTCAGGCCCAGCGCACGATCGGCGACGATCGAGCCGATGTTGCCCGCGCCGATCAGGCCCAGCGTCTTGCCGGTCACCTCGACGCCCATGAAGCGGTTCTTTTCCCATTTGCCCGCCTGGGTCGAGCGATCCGCCTCCGGCAGATCACGCGCCAGCGCGAACATGAGGGCAATGGCGTGCTCGGCCGTGGTGATCGAATTGCCGAACGGCGTGTTCATCACGACCACGCCCTTCGCGCTGGCCGCGGGGATGTCGACATTGTCGACGCCGATGCCGGCGCGACCGACGACCTTCAGGTTGGTCGCGTGATCGAGAATGTCCTTGGTCACCTTCGTGGAGCTGCGGATCGCCAGGCCATCATATTGGCCGATAATCGCCTTCAGCTCGTCCGGCGTCTTGCCGGTGATTTCGTCCACCTCGACGCCGCGCTCACGGAAGATCTGCGCGGCCTTGGGGTCCATTTTGTCGCTGATGAGAACTTTTGCCATGTGTCGTATCCTCGATACAGCCGTCATCCCCGCGGAGGCGGGGATCCATAGCCGCTGTCCGAGCGGCTCCACCGACGACTTCAAGTGTATGGATTCCCGCCTTCGCGGGAATGACGATAAGTCAGGCTGCCTTCGCGGCCGCGTAGGCCCAGTCGAGCCACGGGCCGAGCGCGACGATGTCCGCCGTGTCGACCGTCGCGCCGCACCAGATGCGCAACCCCGGCGGCGCATCGCGATATCCGCCGATGTCATAAGCGGCGCCCTCGGCCTCGAGCAGCGCAACCATCTTCTTGATCACCGCCTCGTCAGCATCAACCGTCAGGCACACGCTGGTGGTCGATCGCGACGCCGGATCGGTCGCCAGATGGCCCAGCCAGTCACGCTTTTGGACGATCTCGTCCAGCGCCTTGGCATTCGCGTCGGAGCGCGCGATCAATCCGCGCTCGCCCAGCGATTTCGCCCATTCGAGGCTGAAGATCGCGTCTTCCACCGCCAGCATCGACGGGGTGTTGATCGTCTCGCCCTTGAACACGCCTTCGGACAGCTTGCCCTTGGACGTGAGGCGGAACACCTTGGGTAGCGGCCAGGCCGGCGTGTAGCTTTCCAGCCGCTCGACCGCGCGCGGGCCGAGGATCAGCACGCCATGCGCGCCTTCGCCGCCCAGCACCTTCTGCCAGGAGAAGGTGGCGACATCGATCTTGTCCCACGGCAGATCGTACGCAAACACGCCGCTGGTCGCGTCGGCAAAGGACAGGCCCTCGCGATCGTCGGCGATCCAGTCGCCATTCGGCACGCGAACGCCGCTGGTGGTGCCATTCCAGGTGAACAGAACGTCGTTCGACCAATCCACTTGCCCCAGATCGGGCAGCTGGCCGTAATCGGCGCGGATCACCGTCGGGTCGATCTTCAGCTGCTTGACCGCATCGGTCACCCAGCCTTCGCCGAAGCTTTCCCAGGCGAGCGCAGTGACCGGGCGCGCGCCCAGCATCGTCCACATCGCCATCTCATAGGCACCCGTGTCCGATCCGGGCACGATGCCGATGCGGTGCGTGTCGGGGAGCTTCAGCAGCTCGCGCATCAGGTCGATGCAATATTGCAGGCGCTGCTTGCCGATCTTGGAGCGGTGCGAGCGGCCGAGCGACGCGTCGGACAGCTTGGCGGCTTCCCAGCCCGGCGGCTTGGCGCAGGGGCCGGAGGAAAAATAGGGTCGCGCCGGTTTGGTGGCGGGTTTCGCAGGCGCATTGGTGGCGCCGGCGAGCGTCGTGTCAGTCATGTAGACTCTCCTCACAGAGAGCACGCGCGGCGTTGGGACCGCGTGGCCCGCCGACGGCTCTAGTCTCGGCAGGGTAACGTGGCAACCGCCGAACAGTGCCCCCGGTTCGGCTCGCCCCTTCACATGCTCCGTTCGCCCCGCGCCGCGCGGGCAGCCGCTTTCTTTCTGAGAACAGCTGTAAAAAGACGTGGCGGCGCGATCCGACGATGCGCGAGTGGGGGTATAAGTGCGTTCGGTTCTTTTTCTCGCGACGGCGATGATGCTGGCGGCATGTGGCCGATCGGAGCCGCCAGCGCGTCGCGACTCGCGCGCGCCCGCCCCCAGGATCGATGGTCCGTCGGCGCGCGAGACGGCGCAATGCCACCGCGACCTGCGCGAACTCGGCGTCGATTTCGATCCCCTACCCGATCGCACCTTTGGCCCCGGGTGCGGCATCGTCGGCACGGTGAAGCTGCTCGACATCGGCGTGCCGACGACGAACCTTGGCGCCGTGCGCTGCGGCCAGGCGCGCACCTACGCGCAATGGGCGCGCAATGCCGTGGCGCCCGCCGCCTATCAGATCCTGGGCAGCGAGCTCGCCAAGGTGGAAAGCATGGGCAGCTATAACTGCCGCAACGTCGCCGGCACGGCGCGCCGCTCGGGCCATTCGATCGCCAATGCCATCGACATCGGCGGCTTTCAGTTGAAGGACGGCCGCCGCCTTTCCGTGCTCAACGACTGGAACTCGCCGGATCCGGCCGTGCGGCGCTTCATGCGGGTGATCCACGCCTCGGCCTGCAAGCGCTTCGGCACCGTGCTCAGCCCCGATTACAACAGCGCGCACCGCAATCACTTCCACCTGGAGGACGACAACGCCAAGTTCTGCCGGTGATCGCACCCGATCACCGGCCGCAAAAAAGCTGATCGATCCGGCCACAAAACTCCGCTAATGGCCCCCGAAATGACAGAAACACGCGTACCGAGCCGCACCTTCCCGCGCGCCCGCCAGGATGCCGAGTCCGCCAAAGGCAGCATCTCCACCCCGCAGACCGAAAATCCGGCCTACAAGCTCGCGTTCCAGGACATGGACTTCCTGCTGCGCGAGGATCTGCGCCCCGTTCGGTTCCAGCTCGAGCTGCTGAAGCCCGAACTGCTGCTGGAAGAGGCCCATATCGGCTCCACCTTCGTGATGTACGGCTCGGCCCGCATTCCGGAGCCGGAAAAGGCGAAGGCCGCGCTGGAGCTTGCCGATCCGGAACACCGCCACATTGCCGAGCGGCTGGTCGCCAAGTCGAAATATTACGACATGGCGCGCGAACTCGCCCGCTTGGCCAGCAACTTCCCGCGTGACGAGCAGGGCATGCGCCATTTCGTCGTATGCTCGGGCGGCGGCCCGTCGATCATGGAAGCGGCGAACCGCGGTGCGGCGGACGTTCATGCCGAATCGATCGGGCTCAACATCGTGCTGCCGCACGAACAGGCGCCGAACCCGTATGTGACGCCGTCGCTGTCGATGCAGTTCCACTATTTCGCGCTCCGAAAGATGCACTTCCTGCTGCGCGCGCGGGCGCTCGCCGCCTTTCCGGGCGGATTCGGCACGTTCGACGAGCTGTTCGAGCTGCTGACGCTGATCCAGACCGGCAAGGTCGCGCCGATCCCGGTGCTGCTGTTCGGCCGCGAATTCTGGGGGCGCGTCGTCAATTTCGAGGCGCTGGTCGAGGAAGGCGTGATCTCCGAACGCGACCTCAGCATCTTCACCTATGTCGAGAGTGCGGCAGAGGGCTGGGCCGTGGTGCAGAAATTCTACCAGGATCGCGAGCGGCAGGAGCCGGGCGCTACCGCCTGATCCTGCTGCAAGCGCCGGGTCGTTCCCGGCGCTACCCTGCCCGGCCCAGCAAGGTGTCGCGCGCGGCATTCAGCGCGCGCGCCTGCTCCGCCGACCCGCCGCGATCGGGATGCGCCTGCGCCATCAGCCGCCGGTGCGCGGCGCGGATCGTCGCCTCGTCGGCGGCGCCGTCCACCCCCAGCAGCCGACGCGCGGCCGCCGCATCGCCGCTTGGATCCTGCGCCACCGCGCGCGCCCTCGGCTTTGCCGGGCCCAGGCCATGCTTCCACACGCGCCAGCCGGCATAGGCCACCAACAGCGCGATCAGCAGCTTGAAGATCATGCGGCGCTCGGCACCGCGGGCTCGGGCAGTTGCAGCCCGGCCATCATCTCGCGCAATTCCTGCCGCGCCGCGACATGCCCCAGCCCCATCGCGCCGAATTCCTTGGCGTCCAGCATGGTAAGGCCGCTCGGAAACAGCTCGCGATAGATCACGCGCTCGCCCAGGCCAGGGATCACGCGAAAGCCCACGCGCTTCGACAATTGATCCAGCGCGTCGGACACGCGGCGCATGTTGCGCGCCTCGATATGCTGCAGGCGGTTGCGCAGCACCACCCAGTCGATGGTCGATCCGTCCGCCTTCGCACGCGCCTTGCGCGCATCCCAGATCAGCTCGGAATAGAAGCTCGGACGCGTCACCTTGAACGTTTCGGGATGCACCTGCCCGATCAGGTCGAAATCGACGAAGCTGTCGTTCATCGGCGTGACCAGTGTGTCCGCCCGCGTCGCCGCCGCGCGCGCATAGGGATCGTCGCGCCCGGGGGTATCGATCACCAGGAAATCGGCGCCGTCGAGCATTTCCTCATAGGCCTGCTCGAAATCCTCATGCGCCGTGCGGTAGCGCGGAATCGCGAGGTCCGACCCCAGCCGGCGTACCGATTCGGTACGATTGTCGAGATACCGCCCCATGGTCCGCTGCCGATGGTCGAGATCGAGGCACGCCACCCGCGCACCGCGCACGGCAAGGGCAATCGCGACGTGCACCGCCGTTGTCGACTTGCCCGTTCCGCCCTTTTCATTGGCGAAGACGATCACATGAGTATTGTCGGGACCGGTCGGCAAATCATCGCATCCTTTGTTGATCGCGTGCAACGATCCCCATAGATGCCCGCCGGTTACGTTTCGAGTGGAGTTTCGCCCGCGTGCAAACCGTCCGTACTCTCAGCGACCTGCGCGCGGCTGTGGCAGCGTTCCGTGCGGAGGGTGCGCGCGTCGCCTTTGTGCCCACCATGGGCGCGCTGCACGCCGGGCACCTCGCGCTGGTCGATACCGCAAAGCGCGCCGGTACGAAGGTGGTCGCCTCGATCTTCGTCAATCCCAAGCAGTTCGGCCCCAATGAGGATCTCGCCCGCTATCCGCGGCGCGAGGCGGCGGATTCGCGATTGCTGGTCGAGGCGGGGTGCGACCTCCTGTGGCTGCCGCCGGTCGAGGTCATGTATCCCGATGGCTTCGCGACCAGCATCAGCGTCAGTGGCGTGACCGAGGGGCTGGATGGTGCCGCACGGCCCGGCCATTTCGATGGGGTCGCCACCGTCGTTGCCAAGCTGTTCAACCAGGTCGGGCCGGACGCCGCCTATTTCGGCGAAAAGGATTATCAGCAATTGCAGGTGATCCGCCGGCTGGTCGCCGATCTCGATTTCCCGATCGAGATCGTCGGCGTGCCGACCCAGCGGGACGACGATGGGCTCGCCCTCTCCTCCCGCAATATTTACCTCGACGAAGAAGAGCGCGCGAAGGCGATCGCCCTGCCGCGCGCGTTGGGCGTTGCGGCGCGTGCGATCGCCCGCGGCGTCCCGGCCGAGGAGGCGATCGGGGAGGCGCAGAACAGCCTCGTCGCCGCAGGGTTCGTGGTGGATTATGTTGCCGTGGTGGACGCTGAGACACTGGCCGAGGCCCCGGCACCCGATCGTCCGCTTCGGCTGCTCGCCGCCGCGCGCATGGGTCAGACGCGGTTGATCGATAACGTCGCAATCGTCCTGGATTAGCCGTTAACCATTTGGAGAGGCGATTCGTCGCACAACGCGCCTGGGGGACTTCAACCAGGGGCCATCAACATGGGGACTAGCCTGAAAAACGCGCAGTTGCTGCTCGACAGCCGACTGCCTGCCGCAATGCGCGGCGACGGAAACGCCTGCTACGATCTGGGCGTTGCCTATTCCACCGGCACCGATGGTGCCGATTACGACCTCGTCGAAGCACATAAGTGGTTCAATCTCGCGGCGGTCGCCGGCAACGCATCCGCGCAGGCAGCGCGTGCGGAAATCGCCGATGACATGTCGGCACGCGAGATTGCGGCGGCACAGCGGGCGGCGCGCGATATTATCGCCACCAATCAGCGGCGCGCAGCCTGAGCGGCCGCCGCTGATCCGGCGCACGCGCCGGATCAGCTACACCGGCCGACGATCAATTGTGGTGGCTGGCGACATAGCCGTCATACGATCCGCAATTTTCCGGATCCTTGCGGCACCGCTTTTCCCATTCGCGCCGCTCGCGGCCTTCCTGCGCTTCTTTCTTGCGCATCTTGCGGCCGTAATTGCGATCGGCCTCGTCCTGGCTCGTCGTGGTCCAGTCGACCACCTGGCCGGCGGCCTTGAACGGCGCCGTCACCACGCTTGCCGCTGTCCGCACGCAACCGCCCGTCATCAACGGAATGGCGGCCACTGCCGCAATCATTGCACCCTTACGCATCACTTCACTCCCCGCGCCCGATCACGCGCCTGTACGCCTGTTACGGGGAAGTCGGTGAAGAATCCGTCGATACCAAGGCGAAGCGCCGACGAAATTTCGTCGGCGAGCGCGCCATGCCCGCGCGGGTTGATCCCGTCTCGAAAGCGACTCGGCAGGAAATAATTCTCGGCGCGATACGTCCAGGGGTGCACGCGCAGCCCGGCTTCATGCGCGTCCGCGACGAGGCTGGTCGCAAGACTGCCGTTCCATAGCATCGCCTTGTTCGGCCCGATTCCCCAGGCGTAGGTGGCTACGTCGCGCAAGCCCACCGGCGTCACCATGGCGGCATAGCTCGGCATGGCGCCATCCGCCGGCGCGCCCTCGCCATCGACCAACTGGATCAGCCGGATCCGCGTCGCCTGCTTCAGTCGGCGCAAATTCTCCACCTCGAACGACTGGATGAACACCGGCGCCTCGGCGCTGTCCCACCCCGCGTTACGCAGTGCGGCGAGCAGCGGCGCGTCCGTGCCCTTGCCGATCGACGCAAAATAGCTTGGATGCTTGGTCTCGGGATAGATCGCCACCCCGTGCTGCTTCGCGAGGGCGATCACCTCCTCCAGCGTCGGGATCGCCTCCTGCCCGTCGAACTTGGCATTGTCGGGCCGCATCAGCGGCAACCGCTCTCTGGCGCGCAGCGTCTTCAGCTCGGCCAGCGTGAAATCCTCGGTGAACCACCCGGTCAGCGTCTTGCCGTCGATCGTCTTGGTCGCGCGGCGCGCAGCGAACTCCGGATGGTCGGCGACGTCGGTCGTCTCGCTGATCTCGTTTTCGTGCCGCGCGACCAGATGGCCGTCCTTGGTCGGCACCAGATCGGGTTCGATTACGTCCGCCCCTTGCGCGATCGCCAATTCATAGGCCGCGATCGTATGTTCGGGTCGCTCGCCCGACGCGCCGCGATGGGCGATGACGATCGGATCGGAAAGCGAGGGAGCGGCCTTCATCGGGGGCACCTGTGGGGAAGAACAGCCGCTCGCCAGCGCAGCCAGACAAAATAAGCGATAGGGCTTGGAACGTTTCGGTTCGCAACGCATACTGCGACCATGCGCTTCACCATCAACGGCAGCAAGCGCGAGGCCGATCCCGACATCCGCGCCTCGCTCCTCGACGTCCTCCGTGAGGAGTTCGACCTGACGGGCACCAAGAAAGGCTGCGATCATGGCCAGTGCGGTGCCTGTACGGTGCTGGTCAACGGGCGGCGGATCAATGCGTGTCTCACCTTGGCGGTCATGCACCAGGATGATGACATCCTGACGATCGAAGGGCTCGGATCGTCCGACGATCTGCATCCGATGCAGCAGGCGTTCGTGCGGCACGATGGCTATCAGTGCGGCTATTGCACGCCAGGGCAGATCTGCTCCGCGGTCGGCATGCTCGACGAAGTGGCAAAGGGCTGGCCCAGCCACGTGACGGACGACCTGTCGGCGCCGGTGCTGAACGATGCCGAGATCAGCGAACGGATGAGCGGCAACCTGTGCCGCTGTTCGGCCTATCCCACGATCGTCGACGCGATCCGCGACGTGCACGCGGCGGAGGAGAAGGCATGAAGACCTTCGATTACAGCCGCGCCGATAGCCCGGAAGCCGCGGTTGCGACGGGCGGCCGCTTCATCGCCGGCGGCACCAACCTCCTCGATCTGATGAAGCTGGAAGTGGAGACGCCCGAACGGCTGGTCGACATCAGCCGGCTCGACCTGAACACGGTAGAGGAAAAGGACGGCGGCCTGCTGATCGGCGCGCTCGTCCCCAACAGCGATCTTGCCGCCGACCCGCGCGTCATCGCCGATTATCCGGTGCTGAGCCGCGCGCTGCTCGCCGGCGCCTCGGGGCAGCTCCGCAACAAGGCGACGACCGGCGGCAACCTGCTCCAGCGCACCCGCTGCTATTTCTTCTACGACACCCACGCACGCTGCAACAAGCGCGCGCCCGGCAGCGGCTGCGACGCGCTTGGCGGCTTCAACCGCATCCACGCGATCCTCGGCGGCAGCGATCAGTGCATCGCCACCCACCCCGGCGACATGCCCGTCGCGATGCGCGCGCTCGACGCCGCGGTGGTGACGCTGAAGCCCGATGGCGACCGCCGTCGCATCCCCCTTGCCGATTTCTACCGCCTCCCCGGCGACACGCCGCACATCGAAACGGTGCTGGAGCCGGGCGAGCTCATCACCCATGTCGCGCTGCCCGCCACGCCGGCCGGCGCGCGTCAGATCTATCGCAAGGTGCGCGACCGTGCCTCCTACGCCTTTGCGCTCGTCTCGGTTGCTGGCGTCGTGGCGGTGGAGCAGGGCACGATCACCCGCGCCGCGCTCGCCTTCGGCGGCCTCGCGCCGCAGCCGTGGCGGGACGCGGCGGTTGAGGCAGCGCTGGTCGGGCAGGCACCGACACAGGCCGCCTTCGATGCCGCCGCCGACGCGCTGCTCGCCGGCGCGCGCGGCCACGGCCATAACGATTTCAAGATACCGCTCGCCCGCCGTGTGCTCGTCACCGTGCTGCGCGACCTGACGGGAGAGCCCGCATGAGCGACGTTGCGATGGACGTGCCCTACCGCCCCGCCGCGCTCGACCGCGCCGAACAGGGCCTGCTGGGCAAGCCGATCGATCGCTACGAGGGTCCGCTGAAGGTCAGCGGCGCCGCGCCTTATGCCTTTGAACAGGCGCCGGAGGGCACCGCCTATCTGGCGATCGTCACCGCCGCGATCGGCCGCGGCCGCGTTACCGGCATCGACGTCGGCGTGGCGGAGGCGATGCCCGGCGTCCTGGCGGTGATTCACGGCGATCCGCGCATGCCGGCCGGCGAGGGAAACTCACGCGCCATGCCCACGATGGGCGGCGACGAGGTGTTTCACTACGGCCAAGGCATCGCGCTGGTCGTTGCCGAGACGCAGGAGGTCGCGCGAGAGGCCGCCCGCCGCGTCATCGTCCATTATGACGAACAGCCCGGCCGCTTCGACATAAGCAACGTCGAGGTGCAGCAGGATCATAAGCTCGGCTTCCTGCCGCCGGTGAACAGGGGCGATCTCGACGCCGCGCTCGCCGAGGCGGATGTCGTGCTCGACCGCACCTACACCACGCCGATCCACTTCCCCGCCGCGCTCGAACCGCATGCGACGCTCGCTTGGTGGGAAGGTGACCAGCTCCTCGTGCGCTCCAGCAACCAGGTGATCGGCGGCGCAAAGGGCACGATCGCCACCGCGCTCGGCATCGACAAGGATCGCGTTCGCGTCCTCGCGCCTTATGTGGGCGGCGGCTTCGGCGGCAAGACTGGCGTCGGGCAGGAGGCGGTGTTCGCCGCGATCGCCGCGGAACGCGTCGGCCGCCCGGTCAAGGTCGCGCTCACCCGCCGTCAGACCGCCTATATGGTCCACCACCGCTCCCCCACCACGCAGCGCCTGCGCATCGGCTGCGACCGCGAGGGGCGGATCAGCGCGATGGGTCACGAAAGCGTCGCCTACCAGAACGACGACAGCGCCTTTCTCGAGCCCGTCCCCTTCGGCACGCTCCCGCTCTACGCCGGCGACGCGCGCCGCTTTCGCACCGATCTCGCCCGCATCGATCTGCCCGCAACCGGCGCCGTGCGCGCGCCGGGCGAAGCGATCGGCACCTTTGCGGTCGAATGCGCGATGGATGAGCTCGCCGAACAGCTCGGCCTCGACCCCATCGAGCTGCGCCGCCGCAACGAGCCCACGAAGGACCCGACCAGCGACAAGCGCTTTTCCACCCGCCGCCTGCTCGACTGTTATGACGAGGGCGCACGCCGCTTCGGCTGGGACCAGCGCCAGGCGACCCCCGGCAGCCGGCGCGAAGGCGAATGGCTGATCGGCATGGGCATGGCCGCCGCGCTGCGCGGCAACTTCACGGTGAATGCGGAGGCGGAGGTGATCCTCGGTGCCGATGGGCGCGCCACGGTGAAGACCGACATGACCGATATCGGCACCGGCACCTACACCATCCTGGCGCAGACCGTCGGCGAGATGCTCGGCCTGCCGATCGCCGCCATCGACGTGGTAATCGGCGATACCGACCTGCCGCCAAGCGCTGGCTCGGGCGGATCGTTCGGTGCGGGCAGCGCCTGCGCCGCAGCCGCGCTCGCGTGCGAGGACATCCTGACCGAGCTGGCGCTGCGCATGAACGCCTCCGCCGACGACCTGCGGCTGAAGGACGGGGAGGTCAGCGCCGGTGGCCGCACCAGCGCGCTCGCCGATCTCGTCCGCGATCGTCCGATCACCGCCCGCGGCAAGACCTCGCCCGGCAAGGAGTCGCAGGCCACCAGCCAGGCGAGCCACGGCGCGCAGTTCGCCGAGGTGGCCGTCAACGCGATCACCGGCGAGGTGCGCGTGCGCCGCATGCTCGGCGTGTTCGACATCGGCCGCGTGCTGAACGAGAAGACCGCGCGCAACCAGATCGTCGGCGGCATGGTCTGGGGCCTCGCTTATGCCTTGACCGAAGACGCCGTGGTCGACCCCCGCAACGGTCGCTTCGTGAACCCCGACTTTGGCGAATATCACGTCGCGGTGAGCGCCGACGTGCCGCGGATCGAGGCGTATTTCGTCGAGGAGATCGACGATTCCGCCAATCCTGCCGGCGCCAAGGGTGTCGGCGAGCTCGGCATCGCCGGCTCGGGCGCAGCGGTGGTCAACGCGATCCACAATGCAACCGGGGTGCGCATCTACGACATGCCCGTGACGCTCGACAATCTGCTCTCCTCGCTTCCCCCGGTGTAATCCCATGGCCGACAACGATTCCGTCCTTTCCGCGGCCCGGTCGTGGAAGGGCGCCCGCATGGCGCTCGCCACCGTGGTCTCCACCTGGGGCTCGGCCCCGCGCCCGCGCGGCAGCCACATGCTGGTGCACGAGGACGGCCGCTTCGAAGGCTCGGTCTCGGGCGGCTGCGTCGAAGGTGACATCCTCGACACCGCGGCGCAGGTGATCGCCGGCGCCCCCTTCGCGGTAAAGAAATACGGCGTCGCCGATGCCAGCGCCTGGGAGGTCGGCTTGCCCTGCGGCGGCGAGATCAGCGTCATGGTTCAGCCGGTGAGTGCCGACGGCTTCGACCCCGAGCTGTTCGACCGCATCGCCGAGGCACGCGCCGATGGCCAGGCGATCACCGTCACCACCGATCTCGAAACTGGCCATTCCGACCTGCGGCCTGTGGAAACGGGCGAGATCTTCGCCAACCGCTACGATCCGCCGCGCCGGCTGATCGTCGTCGGCGCGGTGCAGATCGCGCAATCGCTGGTCGGCCTCGCCCGCACGCTCGGCATCGAAACGGTGGTCGTCGACCCGCGCGGCCGCTTCCTTACCGAGGAGCGTTTCCCCGACACCACGCTCGACGACCGCTGGCCGGATGAGGCGGTCGCCGCCTACAAGCCTGGCCCCGCGACCGCCGTCGTGACGCTCAGTCACGATACCAAGATCGACGATCCCGCGCTGATCGCCGCACTGTCGGCCAATACCGCCTATGTCGGCGCGCTCGGCAGCCGGAAAAGCCATGCCGCCCGCCTTGAGCGGCTAGCGGCCGCCGGCGTGGCTCCGGCCGACCTTGACCGGATCGACGGCCCCGTCGGGCTGCCGATCGGCGCGGTCGGCCCGGCCGAAATCGCCCTCTCCGTCGCCGCGGCGATGGTGAAGGCGTTCCATGATCGCGGCTGAGGACATCGCCCTCGTTCTTCTCGCCGCCGGCAGGTCGGCGCGCTTCGTCGGTGCGGAAAGCAAACTCGACGCATTGGTCGATGGCATGCCGCTTGGTCTTCACGCCGCACACACGCTGTCGGGCGTGCCGTTCAAGGCACGTGTCGCGATCGTGCGGCGGAGCCAAATCGATTATGCCGCACACGGTTTCGACGTTGTCAGAAACGAGGATCCGGTCGGCGACATGGCCTCGTCGATCCGTCTCGGCATCCGCTCGGCGCAGCGGCACGGCGCGTCGGCGGTCCTGATCGCACTGGCCGATATGCCGCGTATTTCGGCAGATCACGTCCAGCGACTGCTGGCAGCCGCTGATGGTGCGCATAGCGTCGTCGCCTCGGTAAGCGCCGGCAGTGCGCCAAAGCCCCCGGCGCTGTTCGGCAACGCCTGTTTTGACGCCTTGTTGTCGCTCAGCGGCGATCACGGCGCACGCGACCTGATCCGTGCGGGACTGTTCGTCGAGGCGCCGGCAGCAACACTGGTCGACATCGACACGCACGCCGATCTCGCCGCGCTCGCCGGTGTCCGCGTCCCCTGAGCTCACCTTGCTAATAAGTGTCGAGCGGCTTTACAGATCGTCGGGCTCGGATAACCTCGTTAACCCTTAAAGCGCCGCAAACGCGCGACTTAGCGAAATTGGCACAAGGTCTGCTACTATCTGGTTATCGCGCGGATAAGCGCTTCAGTCGGGCGGGTGCGTCGCTTTCTTCGATCTCGCGACGCCCCGCCCGCACCCGACTTCACGCCGCTGCGGCGTTGTCCTTGATGAGCGTCGCCAGTTCGCCGCTCTCGTACATTTCCATCATGATGTCCGACCCGCCGACGAACTCGCCGCCGACGTACAGCTGCGGAATGGTCGGCCAATCCGAATAGGCCTTGATGCCCTGACGGATGCCCTGGTCCTGAAGCACGTCGACGCTCTCGAACTCGGCCTCGAGATGCTGCAGGATCGCCACCGCGCGGCTGGAAAAGCCACACTGCGGAAACAGCGGCGTGCCCTTCATGAACAGGACCACGGGATTGTTCTTCACCACCGCGTCGATGCGGGCGTTGGTATCGTCGGTCATTCTTGGTCCTTCACGCGTCTGAAAACAGGCTGTGGGTTATTTCGGCACGCCCGTCGTCAACTGCAAGGCGTGCAGCACGCCGCCCATCCGCCCGCCCAGCGCGGCATAAACCGCCTGGTGCTGCTTCACGCGCGGCATGCCGGCGAAGGATGCCGCCGTCACCTTGGCCGCATAATGGTCGCCGTCGCCGGCAAGATCGGTAATCTCGACCTCCGCATCGGGGATGCCAGCGCGGATCAGGTCCGCAATCTCGTCCGCCGCCATCGGCATGTTATTGCGCTTCCATCAGCTGGCGACGCGCCTCGATCGTCTGCGCGTCCAGCGCCTTGCGCACTTCCGCCTCGTTCATGTCGACGCCCGCCGCGGTCAGATCGCCGACCAGCTTGCGCACCACATCGGCGTCGCCCGCTTCTTCCAGATCGGCGTGGACCACCGTCCTGGCATAGGCGTCCGCCTCTTCCGGGGTCAGCTTCATCAGCTCGGCGGCCCATTGGCCGAGCAGGCGGTTGCGCCGGGCGATGACGCGGAACGCCATTTCCTCGTCCCGCGCGAATTTGGTTTCAAACGCCCGCTCGCGATCGTCAAAGGTCGTCATGGCTGCTGCACTGCTCCTGTTCGGCTTGGGAATAGGCAGCGCAGCCGCCCGACGCAATATAAGCGCAGGCTTTACCCTGCCCCGCCCCCCGCTAGCGCCGCAAGCAGCAGCAACGCGACGATGTTGGTGATCTTGATCATCGGGTTCACCGCCGGACCGGCCGTGTCCTTGTACGGATCGCCCACCGTGTCGCCCGTCACCGCGGCCTTGTGGGCTTCCGATCCCTTGCCGCCGTAATTGCCGTCCTCGATATATTTCTTGGCATTGTCCCACGCGCCGCCGCCGCTCGTCATCGACAGCGCGACGAACAGGCCGGAGACGATGACGCCCAGCAGCATCGCGCCCAGCGCGGCGAAGCCTGATGCCTGCCCGTCCACCGCCGTCACGATGAAATAAAGCGCGATTGGCGAGAGCACCGGCAGCAGCGAAGGCACGATCATCTCCTTGATCGCCGCGCGGGTGACCAGGTCGACGGTGCGCCCGTAATTGGGCCGGCTGGTCCCCTGCATGATGCCCGGATTGTTGCGGAACTGGTCGCGCACTTCCTCCACCACGGCGCCCGCGGCGCGGCCCACCGCGGTCATGCCGAACGCGCCGAACAGATACGGCAGCAGCGCGCCGAGCAGCAGCCCGACGATGACGTACGGGTTGCTCAGGCTGAAATCGACCTGGATGTCGGGAAAATAGGTCTGGAGGTCGGTGGTGTAGGCGCCGAACAGCACCAGCGCGGCAAGCCCCGCTGAGCCGATGGCATAGCCCTTGGTCACCGCCTTGGTCGTGTTGCCGACCGCATCCAGCGCATCGGTCTTATGCCGCACCTCGTCTTCCAGCCCCGCCATCTCGGCGATGCCCCCGGCGTTGTCGGTGACAGGGCCATAAGCGTCCAGCGCCACCACCATGCCGGCGAGCGCCAACATCGATGTCGCGCCGAACGCGATGCCGATGATGCCGGCCAGCTTGTACGCCGCAACCACCGCCACCACGATCACCAACGTCGGCAGCGCCGTCGCTTCCAGGCTGATGGCGAGACCCTGGATCACGTTGGTGCCGTGTCCCGTCTGGCTGGCGGCGGCGATCGATCGCACCGGGCGATAATTGGTGCCGGTATAATATTCGGTAATCCACACGATCAGCCCGGTGACCGCGAGCCCGATCAGCATGCACCAGAACAGGTCCATGCCGGTAAAGGCGTCCGCTCCCGGCGCACCGGTGACTGCGGTCGCGGCCAGATCGCCGGCGCCGCTCGCGACCGAATCGGACGGCGCATCAAGGAACCCCGCCGCGCCGATCGGCACGTTGAGATCGCCCAACGTCATCTGCGTCGCGACGTAGATCGCCGGGATGGCGAGCAGCGCGGAGGTCCAGAACCCCTTGTACAGCGCGCCCATGATCGAGCCCTTGGATCCCAGCCGCACCATATACGTGCCGATGATCGACGTGACGATGCACACGCCCCCCACGATCAGCGGCAGGCTCATCAGGTTGGTCAGTTCAGCCGGCGATGCGGTGATCAGCAGCGCGATGGAGATCATCGTCACGCCCAGCGTCACCACATATGTCTCGAACAGATCGGCCGCCATGCCGGCGCAATCGCCGACGTTGTCGCCCACATTGTCAGCGATCACCGCCGGGTTGCGGGGGTCGTCCTCAGGAATGCCGGCCTCGACCTTGCCGACCAGATCCGCGCCCACGTCCGCCGCCTTGGTGAAGATGCCGCCGCCCAGCCGCGCGAAGATGGAGATCAGCGACGCGCCGAACGCCAGCGCGGTCAGCGCCTCGACGATCGCGCGCGCATTGGGCGCATAGCCCGCCGGCCCCGTCAGATACCAAAAGAACCCAGCGATCGCGAGCAGCCCCAGCCCCGCCACCAGCATGCCCGTGACGGCGCCCGACCGGAACGCCATGGTCAACCCGCCCTGCAGGCTGCCGCGCGCCGCCTCCGCCGTGCGCACGTTGGCGCGCACCGAGATGTTCATGCCGACATAGCCCGCGACCCCCGACAGGACAGCGCCGATCAGGAACCCGGCGGTGGACAGCGTGCCCAATGTCACGAACAGGATCACCGCGACGATCGCGCCGACGATGGCGATGGTGGTATATTGCCGGCCGAGATACGCCTTGGCGCCCTCCTGGATGGCGGCGGCGATATCCTGCATCCGCTCGTTGCCCGGCGACGCTCGAAGAACTTGCTGGCTTGTGACGATGCCATAGACCACGGCCAAGAGGCCGCAGAGGATGGCGATAGTGACCGTGGTCATCGCGCTTTCCTTCTCTGAAACATCCACCGGTCAGCCCCGCCCTTCACGGATGGTGGCCGCCGTTCTCCTAAGGAAGGCGAGCGTAACCGGATGAAGGGAAAGCGCAAGCTGGGTTGATGGTCCAAGGCGAGGCCCTCTCCATCGCGTCATCCCGGACTTGATCCGGGATCCAACGATCCGCAGGCGCCGTCGCTCGCGCCCCCGGACTTAACGCTCGCTGCACCATGAGTCCCGGATCAGGTCCGGGATGACGAGGCCTTCCGAGGCTCTGATAGAAAGAGCCTCAGGCCCGATGCTCGAACCCCAGCCGCTCGGGCAAGGCGACCGGCGCGCCGTTACGCGTCAGCGCCAGCCCGCGCCCAGCGGCGAACGCCCCCACACACGTCGCAATCCCGGTCGGCCGCTCCTCGGGCGGCAGCGCGCACAGCAATTGGTAATCGTCCCCCGCGGTCGCCGCGCGCAGCGGATCATCCCCGGCATACGCGCGATACGCCGCCGACAAGGGCACCCGGTCCAACGCGATCGTCACCGCCAGCCCGCTCGCCGCGGCCATGCGCCACGCATCGATCAGCAGCCCATCGGAAACGTCCATCATCGCATGCGCGACCGGCGCCAGCGCGCGCCCTTCGGCAAGGCGCGGGCGAGGCCGGCGATAGGCGGCAAGCAGCGCGGCCGGCCCCTCCCCCGCCTGCGCCACGGCAAGCCCCGCGCCGGCATCGCCGATGCACCCGGTCACCCACAGATGATCGCCCGCCTGCGCACCCGATCGTGCCGGCGCCGCGGCCTCGCGCCCGAAGGCGGTGACGGTCACCACCCGCGGCGCGCCCGCCGGCAGCGACACCGTGTCGCCGCCCAGCAACGGGCAGTCGAGCACCGCCAGGCACGCCTCCAGCCCCGCCACGAACGCCCGATCCCACCCGTCGCCCAACAGCGGATAGTTGAGCAGGATACCCTCCGGCACCGCGCCTTTGGCCGCCAGATCGGACAGGTTCACCGCCACCGCCTTCCACGCCACGTCGCCCGCCGGATCGCCGGGCAGGAAGTGCACGCCCTCCACCAGCGTATCGGTCGTCACCACGAAGCCGCCCAGCCGCGCGGCATCGTCGCCGAGCCCCAGCGCACCAGGGTGCAGCGGCAGGCGGCGCAAGGCAGCGATGAATTCCGCCTCGTTCACGGTGTCGCCACACCGCTTGGCGACGGCGCGTCCGGCAAGCGCCGCCTACGCACGGTAGCTCGGCCGTTCGGCCACCCGGCCATGCCACGCCTGGACGTGATCGTGCCCCTCGAGCGGTGCCATCCCGATCAGCGTGCCGAAATCGACGATCGTCACCGCCGCAATGTCCGCCATGGTGAATGCGTCACCCGCGATCAAGCCGCGCCCGTCGGCAAGCTCGCCATCAAGCCACCGCATCGCCTGACCCAGCAGCGCAGGGTTGGAGGCGCCGTAATCCTTGAACTGGGTCAGCAGCGCGGCGGTCGCCGGATGGGCATGGCGCCAGAACATCTTCACCGGCTCGCCGATCTGAAGCTCGACCCGCCGCACCCACATGTCGATCAGCGCCTGATCGCGCGCGTTTCGCCCGAACAGCACCGGCTCGCCCGCCATCGCATCAAGATAGCGGCAGATCGACACCGTCTCGGAAATGGTCGTCCCGTCGTCCAGCTCGAGCACCGGCACCTGCCCCAGCGGATTGCGCGCCAGATGCTCGGCCGCCTTGTGCTCGCGCTGCCGCAGGTCAAGCATCACCTCGTCCAGCGCGACGTCCTTTTCGGCCGCCGCCATGCGCACGCGGCGCGGATTGGGCGCGGGCATCGGCGCGCTGTAGAGTTTCATCGGTCAGCTCTCCTGTTCGACCCGGCGTCTGTCGCGCCATGCCTTGTATTGTCTGGTCTTGTCTGCGGACAATGCTACGTCAGTCCGCCAGTGCGTCGTCGCTCACGAACATGTTCCACTGCCGCTCGTGCGCAAAGGTGGACGGCTTGCCATGACCGGGGATGAATGACGTCTCGTTGCCGAGCGGCCACAGCTTGGTGACGATCGAGTTGATCAGCGTCTGGTGATTGCCCTGCGGCAGGTCGGTGCGCCCAACCGAACCCTGGAACAGCACGTCACCGACCTGCGCGAATTTCGACGGCGCGTGGTGAAAGATCACGTGCCCCGCGGTGTGGCCGGGCGTGTGATAGACATCCAGCGTCAGCTCGCCGACCGTCACCGTGTCGCCATCCTCCAGCCACCGGTCGGGCTCGAACGGCACGCCGCGAATGCCCCAGTTGCGCCCGTCGTCGCCCAGCCGCGCCAGCCAGAAGCGATCCTCTTCCTGCGGCCCTTCGATCTTGACGCCCAGCTCGTCGGCCAGCGGCTTGGCCTCGCCCGCATGATCGATATGACCGTGGGTCAGCAGGATCTTCTCCACGGTGATGCCGGCCTGCGCGATCGCCGCCTTGATCCGCGGCAGGTCGCCGCCCGGGTCGATCACCGCGCCCTTTTTGGTCTTGGTGCACCAGATCAGTGTGCAATTCTGCTCGATCGGCGTCACCGGCACGATCATCGCGCGCAGGGCGGGTTCGGTCGCGGTGTCGGTCACAATGCGTTTCCTTGATGTCAGCGGTCTGGCGCAATGCCGCGGCGCGATCACCGTGGCTCATCCCGGCACGCTAGCGTGCGTGCGGCCCGCTCGGCAAGGCGCCGCACGGGCTTGCCCCGGCGCGGATCGGCAGGCATGGCCGTTCGCATGCCGCTTGCCGGGCCTTTCGTGCTGCTTGACGATGCCCGCGCCGATGGTGCGCCCGCCCGGCTGTACCAGCATCCAAGCGCTATCATCTCGGCCACCTGCCTGGCAGAGGTGCAGCCCGCGCTGGCCCGCCTTCGCGCCGCCGTGGCGGATGGCGCTCACGCCGCCGGTTTCCTCGCCTATGAGGCGGGCGCCGCCTTCGAGCCGCAGGCCGGCGCGCATGACACATGCCCGACGCCGCTGCTCTGGTTCGGCCTGTTCGACACGTGCCGCCACGTGCCCGCCGTCCCGTCGCTGCTACCCGATCCCGCCGGCGCCTGGGTCGGCGCGCCAGAGCCTGGCGTATCACGCGAGCATTACGATGCGACGCTGCGCCAGGTGCTCGATCTGATCGCGGCGGGGGACATCTATCAGGCCAATCTGACGTTTCGCGCGACGGCGCGGGTCCTCGGCGATCCGCTGGCGCTCTACGCGGCCGTTCGGCAGCGCGCCGGCGCCGGCTGGGGAGCGATCGTCGCCACGGGTGCGGATACCTTTCTGTCCTTCTCGCCCGAACTGTTCTTCAGCCTTCAGGGCGACGCGCTGCGCTGCCGCCCGATGAAGGGCACCGCCCGCCGCGATGCCGATCCGGCGCGCGATGCCGCCAGCGCCGGCGCGCTCGCCACCGACGCGAAACAGCGCGCCGAAAACCTCATGATCGTGGATCTGATGCGCAACGACCTGTCGCGCGTCGCGACGCCCGGCAGCGTCAAGGTGCCCGAGCTCTTCGCGATAGAGGCTTACCCCACCGTCCATCAGATGACCTCCACCGTCACGGCGACGCTGCGCCCCGGTGCGGATGCGCTCGACGTGCTCGCCGCGTTGTTCCCCTGCGGTTCGATCACCGGCGCGCCAAAGGTCCGCGCGATGCAGGTGATCGGCACGGTGGAGCAGGCGCCGCGCAGCATCTACACCGGCGCGATCGGCCATCTTGCGCCCGGCGGCGACGCGCAGTTCAACGTGGCGATCCGCACGCTGCACATTGCGGCGGGTAGTGACACGGCAACGCTGGGGCTGGGCGGCGGCATCGTCGCGGACAGCCGCGCCGACGCCGAATGGGACGAGGCGCTCGCCAAGAGTGCGTTCCTCACCCACGGCCAGCGCGATCCGGACCTGATCGAAACGATGCGCTTCGATCCCGAGGCGGGCATCCTGCTGATCGAACGGCATCTCGCGCGCATGAAGGCCAGCGCCGCCGCCTTCGGCTACCCCTTCGATCGGCACGGCGCGCGTAACGAATTGCAGGCGGCGACCTTTCGCCTGCGCAAGCCCGCGCGCATCCGCCTGCTCGCCAGCCGCAACGGCCGGCTCGCGATCGAGATCGCGCCGGCGCCCGTTTCGGCTACCCAACCGCTCCGGGTGGCGCTCGCGCCGCTGCCGGTGGCTTCGTCCGACTTCCGCCTCCGGCACAAGACCAGCGATCGCGCCTTTTACGATGACGCGCGAAGGGCGAGCAGCGCGGATGAGGTGGTGTTCGTCGATGCCGACGGCTGCCTCACCGAAGGCAGCTTCACCAACGTCTTCGTGGAGCGGGATGGCGTGCTGCTAACCCCGCCGCTCGCGCGCGGGCTGCTCCCCGGCGTGCTCCGCGCAGAGCTGATCGACAGCGGCCGCGCGGTCGAGCACGACCTGGCTGCCGATGATCTCGCGGCAAGTTTCTTTCTTGGAAATGCCCTCAGGGGCCTTTTTCCTGCGCGTGTTGCGGTTGCGAAAGCAGGAAGCGGATCGCTATAGGCCGCGGCGCCGAAAGGAACCGCTTCATGAAGACTTCTGCCGCGCTCGATCGCATCAGCCCGTCGCCCACGCTGGCGATCACCACCAAGGTGCAGGAGCTGAAGCGCGCCGGTATTGACGTCATCGGCCTTGGCGCGGGCGAGCCCGACTTCGACACGCCCGATTTCGTGAAGGAAGCCGCGATCGAGGCGATCCGCCGCAATCAGACCAAATACACCAATGTCGACGGCACGCCCGAGCTGAAGGACGCGATCGTCGCCAAGTTCAAGCGCGACAACAGCCTCGACTACACGCCGGCGCAGATCAGCGTGAACGTCGGCGGCAAGCACACGCTCTTCAACGCGCTGGTCGCGACCGTCGAGGCCGGCGACGAGGTGATCGTGCCTGCGCCTTACTGGGTCAGCTACCCCGACGTGGTGCAGTTCGCCGGCGGCACCCCCGTCGTCGTCGCCGCCGGGCCGGAGCATGGCTACAAGCTGACGCCCGCGATGCTCGAGGCCGCGATCACGCCGCGTACCAAGTGGCTGATCCTCAACTCGCCGTCGAACCCGACCGGCGCCGCCTATACCGCCGCCGAGCTCAAGGCACTGGGCGAGGTACTGGAGCGCCACCCGCACGTCTGGGTCTTCGCCGACGATATGTACGAGCATATCGTCTATGACGACTTCCAGTTTGCGACGATCGCCGAGGTTTGCCCTTCGCTTTACGAGCGTACGCTGACGGTGAACGGCTGTTCCAAGGCCTATGCCATGACCGGCTGGCGCATCGGTTTCGCCGGCGGCGCGCAATGGCTGATCAAGGCGATGGCCAAGCTCCAGTCGCAGTCGACCAGCAACCCCTGCTCGATCGCGCAGGCCGCCGCGGCCGCAGCGCTGAACGGCGACCAGTCGTTCCTCGCCGAGCGCAACGCCGCGTTCAAGGCGCGCCGCGACCTCGTCGTCGGCATGTTGAACGACACGCCCGGCATCACCTGCCCGACGCCCGAGGGCGCGTTCTACGTGTATCCGGAAATCTCCGGGTTGATCGGCAAGATCACGCCCAGCGGCAAGCGGATCGACACCGACAGCGATTTCGTCGGCTATCTGCTGGAGGACGCCCGGGTTGCGGCCGTCCAGGGCGTCGCGTTCGGCCTCTCGCCGGCGATGCGCATCAGCTACGCCACCAGCGACGAGATCCTGCACGAGGCATGCACCCGCATCCAGCAGGCGTGTCTTGCGCTGAAATAGTTAAACGCGGGCGGCCGAACGCCGATCGCCATCATTGGTTCCAAGGTGGAAACGATTGCTTTCCACCTTGGCCATACAAGCCCGCCCGCGCGACCCTATATCCCGAACAGTCGATGAACGGGCGGCCAAGCTGCCGTTCAGCCCGGGGCGGTTACATCCGCCTCAACCAGAAACGAGATACAGAGCTTTTTATGACCCGCCTCCTCAAGTCCAGCTTCCTGTGGCAGTTCACCGGCGGTTTCCTGCTGGGCGCAGTCGGGCTGTTCACATTGGTGCCCGCGACCGATCCGGTCACCGGCGCACCGATCGAGCAGGCGCGCTGACGCAAGGGCAGGTTTGCCCCTGCCGTTCGCCGGTCCGGCGGACAGCGCTTGCCCTTGACGCCCGGGCACATTAAGTCGTCTCAGGTTAAGCGGCCGCTCCGGTAAGGGGCGGCCCTATTTGTTTATACCGAAAGGCATTCCCGCATGGCCCAGCCGCTCATGCCCCACGCGACCGCTTCCTGGCTGGTCGACAACACCGCGCTCACCTTTGAGCAGATCGCCGAATTCTGCGGCCTTCACGTGCTCGAGGTGCAGGCGATCGCGGACGATACCGCCGCGACCAAGCTGACCGGCCGCGATCCGGTGCGCGCGCACGAGGTGACGCAGGACGAGATCGACAAGGGCCAGGCCGATCCCGAGTACCGCCTGAAGATGACCAAGGGGCCCGAGCAGGTCCGCCGCACCAAGGGCCCGCGCTACACGCCGGTGTCCAAGCGGCAGGACAAGCCCGACGGCATCGCCTGGATCATCCGCAATCACCCGGAAATCAGCGATGGCGCGATCTCCAACCTGATCGGCACCACCCGCACCACCATCGCCGCGATCCGCGATCGGACGCACTGGAACATCGGTAACATCACGCCCAAGGATCCGGTGACGCTCGGCCTCACCACCCAGCGCGAGCTGGACGCTGCGGTGAACAAGGCCGCCAAGTCCGCCGGCGCCGAGCCGCAGCCGACCGACAATCGCCTCGACGGCGACCGTGCGGCGCTGATCGAGCAACTGCGCGCCGAGCGTGAGCAGGCATCGCGCGACGCCGAAATGGCCGGCGACGAGGGCACTGCGCCCAAGCCGTTCTTCGAGGACCCGTTCCGCCGCTGACACCCGCACGGGTCCCGGCATAAACCAAACCCGTCATGCCGGCCTCGTGCCGGCATCCACGGCCCCGCAATCGCAGACCTTGCCGATCAAGCGCGGGCGCAATCGAGCGCTCGCAACGCGCCGCCACAACGCCGCCGTCTCGATTATCGCTCGACGTAACGATTGTTATGCTGATAGCGTCGCTCCATGGCGACGGCATATCTACGCACGCTGATCGGGGACGAGGGCCTGACGCCCACCAGCTCCGCCGGTCTGACCTTCCCCTTCGGCGATCGCGGGCCGCAGCCGGGCGAGCTCCTCACCGTCATGGATGGCATCCGCTGGTGGCGCGTGCCGATGTCGGGGCCGCTCAAGCACGTCAACGGCCTGATCCTCGACGACGGCCCGGATCTGCTGGCGATCGACACCGGCACCGCCAGCCCGCGTTCGACCGAGGCGTGGCGCGCGATCCTTGAAGAGCCGCTGGCCGACCAGCGCATCGGCCGCATCCTGTGCACCCACATGCACCCCGACCACGTCGGCCTCGCTGGCTGGCTCTCACGCAAGTTCGACGATGCCGCGATCGTGATGACGCGCACCGAATGGCTGATGGTGCGCATGCTCGCCGCCGATTCGCGCCCCGAAGTGCCCGAGGAACAGCTCGCCTTCTGGCGCGGCGCCGGCTGGGATGAGGAACAGGTCGCGCGCGGCGCGGGCAAGGGCTGGTCCAATTTCGGCAAGGCGATCGCACGCATGCCGCTGATGTACACGCGCATCCAGGATGGCGAGGTGATGCGCATCGGCGGCAGCGACTGGCATGTCGTCACCGGCAGCGGCCACAGCCCCGAACACGCCTGCCTCGTCGATTACGACCGCCGCGTGCTGGTGGCGGGCGATCAGGTGCTGCCACGGATCAGCTCCAACATCTCGGTCCACGTCAGCCAGGTCAACGACGACCCGCTCGGCGACTGGCTGCGCTCGATCGAGAAGTTCCGCCAATTGCCCGACGACCTCCTGGTCCTCCCCGGCCACGGCGACCCCTTCTACGGTCTCCACACCCGCCTCGACGCGCTGCGCGACGAGCATCTCGATCGCCTCGACGCGATCGTCGACCTGATGGCGAGCGGCCCGGTCCGCGCGGTCGACTGTTTCAAGGTCCTCTTCCGCCGCCCGATCGGCCCCGACGTGATCGGCATGGCAACCGGCGAATCGCTCGCCCACCTGCGCCGGCTTGAGGTCGAAGGCCGCGCCGTGCGCGAGGTGAAAGACGGCGTCTGGTGGTTCGCGCGGGCCTAGCCTGCCAATCATCTGGCAAGCCTTGCCAGCCCGATCGATAGACGATTGAACCGCCGCTATCTGTAAGTGGGTTGGATGAAAAAGATCAACCAAGTCCGCGCGACAACGATACGTCGACTTCTATGCATTTTCTGCTTGGGCTCTTTCGCCACCCCAGCACTCACACAGCAAACACCGCCAAGCGGTCTTAGCGCTGGACCTGTAGCAATCCGGCCTGGAAGCTGGGTCCAAGCGGACGATTACCCGAGAGCAGCATGGAACAATGAGCAAAAGGGAACGGTGAAGTTTGCCTTGACCGTTGATGTGCAAGGCACCGTTTCGCGTTGTGACATTGTTGTATCCAGCGGCGCACCATTGCTCGATCAGCAAGCATGCGCCCTGATGCGACGCAACGGGCGGTTCAAACCAGCACTTGATACCGCCGGTCTTCCGCTACCCAGTGAGATCACGCGGCTGATCGCGTGGGATGCGAACCGCAAGGCAGATATGAACTACGATGCCGTCGTTGCGGTACAAGCTCTGCCTTCCAACAGGAAATCGGCGGAATTTACAGTCCGCCAGATCGTGACTGCTGACAACAAAGTGGAAAGCTGCGCCTTGGAGCAGCCAAGCAAGGAAGCCAGTCTTGATCTTCAGGCGTGCAAGATCGCCGCTCAGGTAATCGCGCCCCGCAGCCTGCGCGCGGCCGACGGCACGCCGATCCGAGGCCTGCGCATCTCCAAGTTTCTGCTGATCGTTGGTGCGGCCGGTAAAGACCAAAGCTAAACTGGGTTTATAGTTTGCCTCAAGGCCGTGGCGCGCTCCCGCCACGTCGGCAGAACATCATTGCAAACCTCGCAGGTCGAAAACGCGCGCAACAGGCGCGTGTCAACAGCCGGCAAGGTAGGAACAGCACTTCCGTCCACCTCGTTGATCATGGGCAGACAGGAGAGTTGGCACCATGAACGTGAGCTACGGCCGCTTCGCAGCAATGATCGCGACGTCCATCGTGGTCATGTTCGGACTGATGTACCTGAACACCTATGCCTTGAGCCATGTCGAATTCAGCCAGACGCGCCTGTGGATGGCGATCGTCATGGGCGCGACGATGGGCATCGTCATGCTCGGCTTCATGTGGTCGATGTACAAGGACGCGAAGCGCAACGTTGCCATCCTCGCCGGCTGTGCCGTCGCCTTTGCGGGCGCATTATGGTTGGTCCGCAGCCAGGAAACGGTGGGCGACGTCGCCTATATGAAGGCGATGATCCCGCACCACTCGATCGCGATCATGACCAGCGAGCGCGCCCACATCAAGGATCCGGAGGTGCGCCGTCTGGCCGACGGGATCATCGATGCGCAGGTACGCGAGATTACCGAGATGAAGCGCCTGATCGCCCGGCTGGAGGCCCGGCCGACACCCGACGGCGCACCCGACCTGCCATCCTACCGCGATCAGGGCGCCGCCCCGCCCCCGCCCGAGACGGACGAGAGCGCCGGCGTGAACACGCTCGCCCCGATCAGGTAGCGGCCACACGTCCATCCACTGCGGCGCATCCCCGACGAAGGCCGGGGCCCAGGTGGGAAGGCTGTAGCGACGGGCGCCAAGCCCTCCCCCTCCATAGCGTCACTGCACGCGACTGTTCGCCGACGTGCCGGAACGGCGAGACTGGGGAACCACTCAATGCCGGAAGTGGCGCATCCCGGTGAACACCATCGCCAGCCCTGCTTCGTCGGCTGCCGCGATCACTTCGGCATCGCGGATCGAGCCGCCCGGCTGGATCACCGCCGTCGCACCCGCCTCGACCGCTGCCAGCAAGCCGTCGGCGAACGGGAAGAAGGCATCGGACGCCACGGCCGAACCGATCGTGCGCGGCGTACCCCAGCCCGCCTTGTCTGCGGCATCCTTCGCCTTCCACGCCGCGATGCGCGCCGATTCCAGCCGGTTCATCTGCCCTGCGCCGACGCCCGCCGTGCTGCCGTCCTTGGCATAAACGATCGCGTTCGACTTGACGTGCTTCGCCACCGTCCAGGCGAAGCGGCAGTCGGCCAGCTCCTGCGGCGTCGGCTGGCGCTTGGTCACCACCTTCAGCATGTCGTCGGTCAGCACACCGTTATCGCGCGACTGCACCAGCCAGCCGCCGGCGATCGTCTTCGCGGTCAGCCCGCCGCGTGCCGCGTCGGGCAGGCTGCCGGTCAGCAGCAGGCGCAAATTCTTCTTCGCCGCGAACAGCGCGATCGCCTCCTCGTCGGCGTCGGGCGCCACCACCACTTCGGTGAAGATGCCGGTGATCGCCTTGGCCGTTGCCGCATCGAGCGGGCGGTTGAGCGCGATGATCCCGCCGAACGCCGACACGGTATCGCACGCGAACGCCGCCTCATACGCCTCGGCCAGCGTCGCGCCGGTTGCGACGCCGCAGGGGTTGGCGTGCTTCACGATGACGCAGGTCGGCGCGGCATCGCGAAACTCACTCACCAGCTCCAGCGCGGCATCGGCGTCGTTGAGGTTGTTGTACGAGAGCTCCTTGCCCTGCGCCTGCCGCGCCTGGCCGATCCCCGGCGTCGACGGCCCGGCATGGCGATAGAATGCCGCCTGCTGGTGCGGGTTCTCGCCATAGCGCAGCACGGTGGGCGCCTCGAGCGTGAAGGGCAGCGTCGCCGGAAATTGCTCGTCCTGATCGGAAAGCCCGAACCAGCTCGCGATCATCCCGTCATAGGTCGCGGTCGCCGCAAAGGCCTTGGCGGCCAGCCGCTTGCGCTCGTCCAGATTCGTCTCGCCGCGCGCGACGATTTCGTAATCGGCCGGATCGGTGACGATCGCGACATAGGCGTGGTTCTTGGCCGCAGAGCGCACCATGCTCGGCCCGCCGATGTCGATATTCTCGATCACCTCGGGCCGGTCGGCGCCCTTCGCCACCGTCTGCGCGAAGGGATAAAGGTTCACGACCACCAGATCGATCGCGCCGATCCCATGCGCCTCCATCGCGGCGGCATGCGCGGCATCGTCGCGCACCGCCAGCAGCCCGCCGTGCACCATCGGGTGCAGCGTCTTCACGCGGCCGTCCATCATCTCAGGGAAACCGGTCAGGTCGGAGACGTCGCGCACCTCAAGCCCCGCCTCGCGCAGCGCCTTGGCGGTGCCGCCGGTGGAGACCAGCTCCACACCCTTGGCAGCCAGCGTGGTGGCCAGATCGACGATCCCCGTCTTGTCGGAAACGGAAAGCAGCGCGCGGCGGATGGTGATGGCGGTCATGACGTTCCTGCTGCCCATCGCCTGTGGAGACGCGAGGGCTGGTGGGTGAAGATCAGGCGACACACCACCGGCGGGCCGGGCATGTCACGGGGCACGCCGCTCCCCTAGCCCCTCGCTCGTGCCGAGGGGAGCCTTAATCAATGCGCGCGCTTCATTACCCAGCCGACATTGGTGCCGCCGGGCTCGGTTGCGCCGCTGATCACCAATTGCTGCGTGGCGATCGGGCGTCCTTCGCCATCGATCCACAGGCTGTCGTCGATCGCCAGCGATCCGCCGCGCGTGCGGAACTGCCACATCGCCCCGCCCGGCACGCGCAGCACCGCGCCGAGCCCGTCCGCGGTCGGCGATGCCTCGACGCCGCGGCCGAGGTGAAAGCGGATCGCGAAGCTGGTCGGCCCCGGCCGGCGGCTACCGCGCCCCTTGGGCAGCAGCACGTCCTCGCCGCGCAGCTCCTTGCCGTCGCCGGTCAGGATCAATTGTCGCCGATGGACGAAGCCGTGCCGGCGCACGTAGCCGTCGTGGCTCGCCTCGATCCGGCTGGCATTCTCCGATTCCTGCCGGCTCAGTTCCACCTCGCCGACCCCGCGGCCCAACGTGCCGTCGGCGTGCACCGCGGTGGAATTGGTGTCGGCCAGCGTCAGCGTGGAATGCGCCGCCGTGGTGCGCAGCCCTTCCACCAACGCGCGCGGCAGCGTCGGCAGCGCCGCACGCGCGCCGCCGCAATTCACCACGATGCGCGCCGGCCCGTCGGACAGCTCGAACGCCAGCGTCGAGGCGCAGCCCCCTTCCACCACCCGCGCGATTGGCGGTGGCGCGGCATCGACCAGCAGCACGGCGGAGCCCGCCGTCAGCCGCTGATAGCCCCAGTCGCGCGCCTGGCGGAGCGGCCGCGCGCGCACCCCGCTCGCCTCGATGATCTGCGCCACCTCATCGGCCGGCACCGGCCCGCTGCCCTGCCAGCTCGCCAGCCCGCGATCCGCATGGCAGGTGCCGAGCAATGCGGGCACCATTCTAGCCAGCGCGGCTTGGGCGAAATCGGGCAGATCCTGGCGCCGCGCGGCGTAGCTTTCGCGCAGCGTGGTGATCAGGCCAATTATCTCCAGAAGGCGGCCGGGCGAACGGCTGACGAGGCCGCCATCAGGCCAAAGTGCGCCGTCCAATGCTCGGGAAAGGCCGGCTTCACCGAAGCTTTTGCGCGGATCGCCGCCCGGGATCAGCAGCCCCGCCGCGATCACCCCGCACCACGCCGCCACCCTTTGATGCCCCGGCGGCGCCTTGTCCGCACTGCTGTCGAGATGCCGCGCGCCTCGCGCCAAAGCGTTCAACACCTTGGAACGATACACTAAATCGGTGGAAGACAGGATCAGCGGCGCATGTGCCGTCCAGAACAGGATGCGCCGCCCCCACAAGTCCGGCCGCCAGGCGAGCGGCGTCACCTTCTCGGCATGCGCGGCGAGCCACCGCTCCATCAAATCCTCGGCAACCGGCGCCCCCTGCGCCCGCGTCGCCACGCTCGACAGATCGCGAAGCCACGCAAAACTATGGAGAAATTCGGCAAAGGCCGGTGAAGGCGAGAAGCTGCGCAGGTCCAGCCCGGCGACCGAGTGGCGCTCTCCGCGGAACAGAAGCTCCCCCGCCAGCAGCGCCTGCCCGCGCTCCACGTTGCCGAAAATCGGGTCGTCCGGCACGGCGATCAGCTTTAGTGGATAGCGGCCCTTCAGCCGAAATCCGTGGATCGGCGTGCGCCAGGTCAGGCGATGGAAGCGGTCGGTCAGGCGTTCGGCGAGCGACAATCCCTTGTCGCCGCCGACGCGCACCAGCCGCTTGCCTTCGTCGATCCCGTCGGCCGGGGGAAGATCGCCCGCGCCGTCGCTCATGCGCCTCTTAAAGCGCGAATGTTGTCGAGATAAGCATCGGGGCCGCCGCGGAAAGTTGCCGTTCCCGCCACCAAGGCGTCGGCACCAGCATCAATGGCGAGTTTCGCCGTGCGCGCGTCGATACCGCCATCCACCTCAAGATCAATGTCGCGTCCGCTGGCATCGATCATCTTGCGAATAGCGGCGATCTTGCGCAACTGGCTGTCGATAAAGCTTTGCCCGCCGAAGCCGGGATTGACGCTCATCACCAGCACCAGATCGACCATTTCGAGAATATAGTCGAGCATCTTGGCGGGCGTCGCGGGGTTCAGCACCACGCCGGCGCGCTTACCGAGCGATTTGATGTGCTGGAGCGAGCGATGGATGTGCGGCCCCGCCTCGGGGTGAACGGTGATCGTGTCCGCGCCGGCTTCGGCAAAGGCGTCAAGATAGGTGTCCACGGGTGAAATCATCAGGTGGACGTCGAAAGGTTTCGTCGTGTGCGGGCGCAATGCTTTCACGATTGCAGGGCCGATCGTGATGTTTGGCACGAAATGGCCGTCCATTACGTCGATGTGAATCCAGTCGGCACCGGCTGCGTCAATTGCGCGAACTTCTTCGCCCAGCTTCGCGAAGTCGGCAGAAAGGATCGAAGGGGCAATACGAACGGGCTTCAACGGTTCACTCGCTTCAAATCCGCTCACTATGCGTTGCCGACCTTTGTCTGCGCGCGCTGCCGAGCGATGGGGACGATCAGAGAGCCTTAACGCCCGATGGCGTCAGGCGGAAGCGCGCTTGAGGCGGGCGATAAAAAAGCCGTCGCAGCCACCGACATCGGCCAATGTGCCGGGTAGCAGGCGGAGAAATCCGGCCGCTTTCTGGATAAATTCAGCCGGCAATTCATCTGCCGTGGCCGGTTCGAGCACATAGTCGGCCCGTGTTGCCAAGAAGCGCTCGATCTGCGCCTCCCCCTCCTCCGGTTCGAGCGAACAGGTCGCGAAAACGAGCCGTCCACCGGGGCGAACCCATCCGGCGGCGCGATCGAGCAAGCGCGCCTGCAGCGCCGCCATCTCGGCGATGATCGCGGGATGCGCCCGGTAGAGGACGTCGGGGTGGCGGCGGAAGATGCCGGTCGCACTGCATGGCGCGTCGAGCAGCAGCGCGTCCATCGGCTCGGCCGGTTCCCAATCGAGCGCGTCGGCGATCACGACCTTGGCGGGCAGGTGCGTGCGCGACAGATTCTCATGTAGCCGCGCCGCGCGGGATGGGGCGATCTCCAGCGCGGTGACGTCCCAGCCGGCCGCGGCGAGCTGCATCGTCTTGCCGCCGGGTGCGGCGCACAGATCGAGTGCCTTGCCCGGGCCGCGACCAAGAAGGCGCGCCGGGATCGAGGCGGCGATGTCCTGCACCCACCATGTGCCCTCGGCATAGCCGGCGAGATTGGTTACGGGCGCCGGATCGACCAGCCGCCGGTGATCGGGGGCCAAGCTGGTTCCCTCCGGCGCCAAGGCAGCAGGATCGGCCAGCGTCAGATCGAGCGGAGGTGGTGCGGCGATCGCGGCGGCAGCGGCATCGACCACCGCATCGCCCCAGTTCGCGCCCCAGCGCGCCGCGACCTCGGCGGGCAGCGACGGCAGCTCCGGCAACGTCGCACAGCCGCGGGTCAGCGCGCCGAAGACGCCATGGACCAGTTTGCGCGGGCCGCCGTCGACAAGCGGCAGGACGGTGGCGATGGCCGCGTGCGGCGGCGTGCCGAGCGCTAGCGTCTGCACCAGGGCGATGCGCAGCGCCGTGCGGGCTTTCGCATCCGCGGGCAACACCTGGCGGGTTGCCGAGTCGATGAGCGCATCGAGATCGGGCAAGCGGCGCAGGGCCTCGGCCGCGATCGCATGGGCGAGGCCCCGGTCAGGCCCCTCAAGCCCGCGTGTCGCCGCGGGCAGCGCCGCCTCGAGCGGATCACCACGGCGCAGCACGGCATCGAGGAGACGCATAGCGGCGCGGCGCGCAGCCGTGCCCGGCGGGTCGGCCGGTCGACGCGGGCGGTTATTCGGGGTCTTGGCGGGAGGCAACATCGGCCCCATGTGGACCGTCGAGGCTGCAATCGGAAGAGCTGATGTCGAACCGTCCACCCCATGTGAAGCCGCCCAAATATCTGTCGCCGAACAGGCCGGTGCCCGAGCCTGCCCCGCTTCAGCGCCCGGCCGAAGACCCGCTGGGGCGCGATCCGGTGCGGTATGGCGATTGGGAAAAGAAGGGCATTGCAATCGATTTCTGAGGCGCGCGTGTTGCAGCGTCGGCGCAGCTAGAGACGGCATTGTGGATCAGGGCGGGACACCCGACCACCGTCTCCTTTAGATGCCGGAACGAATATAGCTGTCGCGCGTCTCACGCCGATGGTCAGCTGGCTCTTCGGTTCACGTCTCAGAATAGCCGCCACGCTGATTACCGCGTTGCTGGCCTTGGTGGCTTTGACGCTCGCCGCCTTCCCTTGGGGCGTGCTTAAGGGGACCCTGGAAGATCGCATGACGGCGCGGTTCGGCCGGCCGGTGACGATCGGGGCGATGGAGCGGGTCGATCATTTCGGCTTTGCCACCGTTGTGCGGCTGCGTGACGTGATCCTGCCCGGACCTGAGTGGGCGGGCGATCAGGATCTCGCTCGCGTTTCGCGAATGGAGATCGGGTTCAACTCGCTGTCATTGCTGACCGGGCACCTCGCGCTGCACGATGTCACGATCGACGGCGCGCAGCTTTATCTGTTTCGCGCTGCGGATGGGCGGGAAAGCTGGCACGGCACCACGGGGCGCGGCGGCAAGGGTGGCGGCGGGCTGCAGGATCTGGTGGTGCGCCAGTCGCGGCTGACCTACGTTGACCGAAAGCAGGATCGCCGGTTCACATTGCAGATCGCGTCTGACCCGAAGGCCGGGTTGCGGCTGCGCGGCGACGGGACGATCCGCGGCACCTCGGTGCAAATTGCCGCACAAGCGCCCGCGATCTCCAGCGTGAACGAAGGCAAATGGCCGTTCGACGTGCGCCTGACCGGGCGCGCACTCACCATGCACGCCAAGGGGATCATGGCGGCCCCGCTCGACACCGCGCATATGTCGCTGGAGGTGACGGCGGAGGCCAGCGACCTGAAGCTCGTCGATGCGATCATCGAGGCGGGGCTGTTTCGCACCCAACCCGTAACTCTGTCCGCCAGCGTGCGCCGCGAGCCCGACAAATGGCTGATCGACCGCCTGTCCGGTCGCATCGGCCGCTCGGACCTGTCGGGGAAGCTGGTCGTGAACAAGGAAGGCGAGCGCACGAAGCTCGACGGCTCGTTCGAGTCGCGTCAGCTCGATCTCGATGATCTGTCGTCGGACGAGGGGCTGCGAAAGGCGGCGGCGAAGAAGGCGGCGATCGGCCAACGCGTCGTGCCCGATACGCGCATCAACCTTGCCAAGATCGGCAACACGGACGGGCGCATCAGCTTCAAGGTGGCGCGCGTCGTCAGCCGGCATGGGCCGTCGTCGATCACCAGCCTATCGGGCACTGTGGCGCTCGATCATCGCGTGCTGACGGTATCGCCGCTCACCATCGGCCTGCCCAAGGGGCGGATTACCGGTCGCGCCGTCGTGGACCAGGCAGACAATGCTCCGGTGCCGCTGCTGCGGCTGGATCTTCGGCTGAGCGACAGCGACATTCCGGCGCTGGCGGGCGGCGGGGGATCGGTGACCGGGCAGGTGGATGCGCGCGCGCAGCTTGCCGGGCGCGGCAGCACGATCCGTCAGGCGGTGGGCAATGCCAACGGGCGTATCGGGCTTGCCGCGCGGCGCGGTGCGCTGCCCAAGGAGATTGCCGAGGCGCTGGGCTTCGATGCGGGCGGTGCGCTGCTGTCGGGCAGCGACGATCGCGCGGTGCTGCGCTGCGTGATCGTCGGCGCCGACCTGCGGCGCGGTCGCGGCCAGGTCGGGCCATTCGTGGTGGATACCTCGCAAAGCCGCCTGGATGGGCAAGGCACGATCACCTTTCCCGACGAGCGGCTGGCGATCCGCCTGACGGGCGCGCCGAAGCACGATGCCGTGCTGCGGCTGCCGGGATCGGCCACGATGTCGGGCACGATCAGCGAGCCCGATATCGTGGTGCCGCGTGAGGTGAAATCGGTCGGGAATGTGCTGAAGGCGCTGGGCCGCGCGATCACCGGCAAGCAGGGGCCGGTGGCGCAGGATGCGGATTGCGGCGCGCTGGCGCGGCAGGTGCTGCGCTGACGATCGGGTGGTGAATGCGTGAGCGCGTTATGCTTCGTCGCGGAGTGGCCGGGCAAGCAGGTCGTCGATAACGGCGCGAGCCGGCACGCCCTCCAGTAGGCGACAGACGGCGTCGGTGATCGGCATGTCGATACCGGCCTGCGCCGCTGCCTCGGCGAGAACGGGCGCGGTGAAGGCGCCTTCTGCCACGGTGCGGCGATCGGCCAGCAGATCCGCTGCCCTCGCGCCCTGCCCCAGCCCCAAGCCAAGCGAGAAATTGCGACTGCTGGTGGACGAACAGGTGAGCACCAGGTCGCCAAGCCCGGACAATCCGGCGAGCGTCTCGGGTCGTGCACCGCGCGCCATGCCGAAGCGGGTCATCTCGGCAAAGCCGCGCGCGATCAGCGCCGCGCGGGCGTTCTGGCCGAGCGCAGCGCCCTCCACCACACCGCACGCGATCGCCAGCACGTTCTTCACCGCGCCGCCGATCTCCGCGCCGATTACGTCGGTGGAGGCGTAGGGGCGAAAGCTGGGGCTGGCGAGACGGCTGGCGAGGCTGGCCTGCAGCGCCTCATCGGCGCAGGCGAGCGTGACGGCAGTGGGGAGACCGGCGGCGACTTCATGCGCAAAGGTCGGCCCGGAGAGCACCGCAATCGGTGCGTGCGGGTGCACCGCCTGTGCCACCTCGCCGACGAGGCGGCGGGTGCCGGCCTCGATCCCCTTGGCGCACAGGACGAGCGGGGTGCGGCCGACCGGGGTTTCGCGCAGCACGGCGCCGACATGCTGCGCCGGCGCAACCACCAGCAGCGCGTCTTGGCCCGCGAGATCGGCGAGCAGGCCGGTCGCGCGAATGTTGGGCGACAGCGGCACGCCGGGCAGAAACGTCATATTCTCGTGGCGTCCGTTGATCCCCTCGACGACCTCGGGTTCGCGCGCCCAGAGCAGCACATCGCCGCCGCGCGCGGCGACCTGCGCCAACGCCGTGCCCCAAGCACCGCCGCCGATGACGCCGATCCTCATGCCTTCACCCCCGCGCCGCGCACCGCCTCCGCTCCGGGATCGAGCGGCCAGCGGGCGCGCGCCGGCGTGTCGAGCGGATCGGTGAGACCGGCGGCGAAGCGCTCGGCACCCGCCCAGGCGATCATCGCGGCATTGTCGGTGCACAGCCAGAGTGGCGGGGCGACGAAGCGCAGGCCGTGATCGGCCGCCAGTGTGGAGAGCGCGCCGCGCACCGCGCTGTTCGCCGCGACGCCGCCCGCCACCACCAGCGCGGTTGCGCCCTCCGCTCGCGCCAGCGCGCGGCGCGTGCGATCGATCAGGCAATCCACCACCGCGGCCTGGAACGATGCGGCGATGTCTTCGGGCGGGTAGTCGCCGACGACGCGCGCGACCGCTGCCTTCAGCCCGGCAAAGGAGAAATGCGGCTCGGGCGAGCGCAGCAGCGGGCGCGGCAGCGGCACGGCGCGCGGGTTGCCGGCCAGCGCCGCGCGTTCCACCGCCGGGCCGCCGGGAAAGCCCAAGCCGAGGAGTTTGGCCGTCTTGTCGAACGCCTCGCCCGCCGCGTCGTCGATCGTCGTTGCGAGCCGGCGATAGCGGCCGACGCCCTCGACCAGCAGCAACTGGCAATGCCCACCCGAGACGAGCAGCAGCAGATAGGGAAAGGCAAGGTCGGGATCGGCGAGGCGCGGGCTGAGCGCGTGGCCTTCCAGATGGTTCACCGCCACCAGCGGCTTTCCCACGGCGTGGGCCAGCGCCTTGCCGGTGACGAGGCCGACCATCACGCCGCCGATCAGGCCCGGCCCGGCGGTGGCCGCCACCGCATCCACATCCGCCAGCCGAAGCCCGGCGTCGGCAAGCGCCGCCTCCACCAGCGGCTCCAGCGCCTCGACATGCGCGCGCGCCGCGATTTCGGGCACCACGCCGCCATAGGGGCGATGCTCGCTTTCCTGACCGGCAAGGCGATGCGCCAGGACCTGACGGTCGCCGGTCACGACCGCCGCCGCGGTTTCGTCGCAGGATGATTCCAGGCCAAGGATAAGCATCGCGAAGCCTTTATCCCGTCCGCTGGCGCTTGTCGAAGGGCGCCGCAGGACCGATACACGCCCCTTCCCCCCGCAACGGCATGAGTACGATCGAACGATGGCGACTACCTTCAGGCTTGGTACGCGCGGCTCCCCGCTGGCTCTCACGCAGGCGGGCATGGTGCGCGATGCGCTGATGGCGGCGCACGGCTGGGACGATGTCGAGATTGTTATGGTTCGCACCACCGGCGACCGGGTGCAGGATCGCGCGCTGGCCGAGATCGGCGGCAAGGCGCTGTGGACCAAGGAGCTCGACCGGGCGCTGCTCGCGGGTGAGGTGGACGCCTGTGTCCATTCGATGAAGGATGTGGAGACGATCCGCCCGGCCGAGATCGCGATCGCCGCGATCCTGCCGCGGGCCGATGCGCGCGACCGGCTGATCGGCGCTGAATCGATCGAGGCGCTGCCGCATGGCGCCGTGCTGGGGACCAGCTCGCCGCGGCGGCGCGCGCAGATGCTGCGCCGCCGCCCGGACCTGAAGGTCGTGCTGCTGCGCGGGAACGTGGATTCGCGGCTGGGGAAGCTCGCGACGGGGGAGATCGACGCGACCTTGCTGGCGGCGGCCGGGCTTGAGCGACTGGAGCGGCATGAAACCGGGGTGCCGCTGCCGGTCGAGACGACCTTGCCGGCACCGGCGCAGGGCGCAGTGGGTGTCGAAACGCTGGCGGACGGGCCGGCGCGCGCGCTGGTCGAAGTGATCGACTGCGCCGACACGCACCGCTGCATCCGCATGGAGCGCGCACTGCTCGCCGCGCTGGGCGCCACCTGCCACTCCCCGGTCGCCGCGATCGCGACGTGGCAGGGTGACCAGATCCATCTGGCGGCGGAGCTGCTGGACGAGGACGGTACGGCACATGTCGGCGGGAGTACGATCGGCTCGGCAGAGGATACGCTGGCGACGGCGCTGGCGGCGGACCTGCTGGCGCGCGCGCCGGCGGTGATCCGTCAGCTGTTCGGCGGGTGACGCGCGCTGCGCTGATCCTGCGCCCGGAGCCGGGGAACAGCGCCACGGCGGTGCGGGCGGCGGCGGCGGGGCTGGCCGTGATACGGCTGCCGCTGTTCGAGGTCGTCGCGCTGCCATGGGCGCCGCCGGCCGAAACATTCGACGCCCTGTTGCTGACCAGTGCCAATGCCGTGCGCCACGCCGGGGCTGGGCTGGCGGCGCTGTCGCACCTGCCGGTCGTGGCCGTGGGTGCGGGCACGGCGGCGGCGGCGCGCGCGGCGGGGCTGACCGTTGCGGCGGTGGGAGACGGCGATGCGACAGCGGCGCTCGCGCTCGCGCACCGGCACGGGTGGCGAAATCTGGTGCGGCTGACGGGGCGGGAGCGGACCGAAATCGCCGGCGTCGTCGATGTCGAAGTCTATGCCGCCCGGACGCTGTCGCCTTCCGCCGAATCGCTCCGGGCGGTCGACGGCACCGTCGCCCTGCTGCACTCGGCGCGCGCCGCCGCCTTGTTTCGCCGGTTGCTCGATCGCGAACGGGTACCGGTGGAGACGATCGGTATCGCTGCGATCAGCGAGGGCGTCGCCGCCGCCGCCGGTACCGGGTGGCACACGCTTGTCGTCGCCGAGCAGCCGAGCGACGCGGCGCTGATCGCGGCCGCCTGCACGCTCGCGATTGACCCTTAGCCAGTGGCCGGGGATAAGGCGCCTCATGGATGAAGCCGTGCCGCTCGATCCCGCTCCGCGCCGGTCGCGCGTTGGCCTGATCACTGTATTGGTGGTGCTGGCGTTGCTTGTCGGTCTGGGCTTGATGTGGTTTTCGGCACGCGATCGGCCCGGCTGGTGGCAATCGGTCGGCTCGGCGCCCGCGACTACCGCCGGTGCCGCCGGGCAAGCGGCTGGCACGTCGGCCGGCGCGGGCGTGGTTGGCCCGATCGATCCGGTGACGCTTGCCACTCGCGAAAGCGCGCTTGCTGCCCAGCTTGCCGCGCTGGAGGCGCGCGCGGCGGGCATGGAGCTCGATGTGTCCGCCTCCGCTGACCGCGCCGGGCGCGCCGAGGCGATCCTGGTGGCATTCGCCGCGCGGCGCGCGATCGAGCGGGGCAAGCCGCTCGGCTATCTCGAGCAGCAGCTGCATCTGCGCTTCGGCGCGACGCAGCCGCAGGCGGTAGCGACCGTGATCCAGACCGGGCGCGATCCGGTCACGCTGGAGGGGCTGCGCGAGGCGCTGGATGCGAATGCGCCGTTGCTGCTCAATCCTAGCACCGAGCATTGGTTCGACGGGCTGGTCGACGAGCTGCGCCATCTGATCGTATTGCGCGACGCCAATGCGCCGTCTGCGATTCCGTCCGAGCGGATGGCGCGCGCGCGCCGGCTGGTCGATGTCGGGCGGGTGGAGGCGGCGCTGGACGAGGTCGGCAGGCTGCCGGGCGGCGCGCAGGCGGTGAACTGGACCAACGCCGCGCGGCGCTATGTGGCGGCCAATCAGGCGCTGGACGTGCTGGAAACCGCCTCGCTGGTCGGCACGGTGACCGGCGCGGCGCCGGCCAATCGCGTGACGCCCGCGACGGCGCCGACCGCAAGCGAGCCGGTTGTCGCTCCCGAGGCAGGCACGACCGTTCCCTGAGCCTGCCACAGGCAGCGCGCGCCAATGCGCTACCCGTTCCCTTTCGCCGTTGCGCCCACGGCCCTTTCCCTGCAAGCATTGAAGAATAAGGGAAAAGGGAGAGCCGGATGCCGGGATATTTACGTGCGTTTTCTTTGGCAATGGCGGGGCTCAGCCTGACGCCCGCCGCAGCGGCACAGACCCGACCGGACGAAAAGGCATTCTTCGACCTGTACAAGGAACTGGTGGAGACCAACACGGTCGTGAACCAGGGAAGCTGCACCCGCGCGGCGCAACAGATCGCCACGCGCATGAAGGCGGCGGGTTATGCCGACAACGACCTGGTGCTGTTCTCGACGCCCGAACATCCCGACGATGGCGGGCTGGTGGCGACGCTGCCCGGATCGGATCCCAACAAGGGTGCGATGCTCCTGCTCGGCCATCTCGACGTGGTCGCGGCCAAGCGCGAGGATTGGGAACGCGACCCGTTCAAGCTGGTCGAAGAAAACGGCTTTTATTACGCGCGCGGTGCGGTGGACGACAAAGCCATGTCGTCGATCTGGGCCGATGCGATGATCCGCTTTCGCCAGCAGGGCTTTCGCCCCAAGCGCGCCATCAAGCTGGCGCTGACGTGCGGCGAGGAGACGACCTTTGCCTTCAACGGCGCCGAGTGGCTGGCCAAGAACCGGCCAGAGCTGGTGCGTGCTGATTTCGTACTGAACGAGGGTGGCGGCGGGCGCCTCGATGCGCGCGGCAAGCCGCAGGCGCTGGCCATTCAGGTGGGCGAAAAGGCGGCGCAGAACTTCACGTTTCTCGCGACGAACCCGGGCGGGCACAGCTCCGCACCGACGCCGACCAATGCCATCTATGAGCTGGCTGACGCGCTGAAGCGGGTGCAGGCATATGAGTTTCCGGTGAAGTTCACCGACACGACGCGTGCCTTCTTTGCCGCCAGTGCCAAGGCGCTGCCCGCACCGGCATCCGCCGCCGTCAAGCGGCTGATGGCGAACCCGCGCGATGCCGCCGCCGATGCGATCGTCAGCCAAGACAAGGTGCTGCACTCGACGCTGCGCACGACCTGCGTGGCCACGCTGGTGGACGCCGGCCATGCGGAAAATGCGCTGCCGCAGCGCGCGAGTGCCAATGTGAACTGCCGCATTTTTCCGGGTGAGACGGTGGACGGGACGCTGGCCAAGCTGCAGGAGCTCGCCGGTTCAAAGGTGAGCGTCACCGCGAACCAGCCGGTTCGCCCCGTTGCGGTTCCGCCGCCGCTCGACCCGGCGATCATGGGGCCGGTAAAGGCGTTGGCGGAAAAGCACTTCCCGGGTGTGCCGGTCGTGCCGATGATGTCGACGGGTGCGACGGATGGCGTGTTCTTCGGCATCCTCAACATGCCGGTCTATGGCGTGCCGGGCCTGTTCCTGGAGCCGGACCTGAACGGGACGCACGGCCTGAACGAGCGCATTCGCGTGTCGTCGCTATACGCCGGCCGCGACTATCTGTTCGATCTGGCCAAGACGGTGGCCGAATAAGCGGAGCTTCGCGGCGCGCCGATCATGATGGCGAACGCGGGCTGACCGGGGACGGCAGCTCGCGTTTGTTGCTCAAGCGGTGCATCGCTAGCTTTTACGAAGACAAGGAATAGCGCCGATTCAAACCGGTGCGTCGCGATGGGTGAAGGCCGCGCCCCTCCCCAAAAAGACGGATCAGCCCTGCCGCTTTAGTCTAACAGCCGAAGGTCAGCGCCCGACCCAGTCAGCGACTTCGACAGCCACCTGATTAGCCGCTTGGTTCAGCGCCACACCTACCGGCGCCGCTTCGATCGCGGATACTGGCACGCGCGCTTCGAACCGGCGCTTTTCCACCGCGCCGCCTTCGTCGCGCACCAGCGCGGCGTCATAGGTGACGACGGCGCTTGAGGACGCCGCATCGATCCCGAAATTGCGCAGTTCGCCCGCGAGCCGCGCGCCCGGATCGGCAAACGACTGAGCGCCGGACAGAACCACGCGGCCGGAGCGCGCGCCCACCGTATCGGACAGGACACGGGCGAATTGCCGCGCAGGCGGCTCAACCCACTGAGCGTCCTTCACATAGGCGATGTCGGTGGCGGTGGCCTGCACCGGCACGCGGTTGTTGGCCAGCGCCTGCGGCACGTTGGGCACCTGAATGGTGATCGTGCGCGCACCTGCCGACGATTGCGCCTGACCCACCGGCACCTGCTCGGTCGACGTCAGGCTCAGCAGGCTGTCCGGCGCGTCGGCGCCGAAGCTGATGCAGCCGGCAAGCGGCAGGAGGGCAAGACCGATCAGGAGCTTCTTCATATCCGTTCTCACTTGCCCTTATAGTCCGGCAGCTTCTGCTGCCCGATCAGCGATCCGGCGCCCTGCCGATCCACCTTCTCCGCCACCGACGCCAACGCCGCCGACATCTGCCGCAGGTCGAGCACCAGCTGGTTCACTTCCGGTACGGTGCGCTTGGAGAAGGTCTGCAGCCCCGGCCGGGCGTCCTGTACGGCACTGTTCAGCGTTTCCGCGCTCTGTCGTGCCGCACGGATCGTCTCGTTGAGGTTGGTGATCGTCGGCCGCACGTCGTCGGCCAGAATGCCGTTGGTGGTGGCGGCGAGCTCACCGATCTTCTGCGAGGCGTCGCCGGCCTGCTGGATGGCGATGCGGGTCTGCGCCAGCGTGGCGGCGATTTCCGGGCCGCGGTCGGCCAGCGCATCGGTCAGCCGATTGGTGTTCTCGAGGATGCCGGCGATCGACGCCTGATTGCGATCGGTCAGCAATCCGGTCAGCCGCTCCGTCAGGGTCGACAGCCGCTCGAGCAACTGCGGCGCGGAATTGAGGATCGCGCCGAGGCCGCCGGTCCGCGTCGGGATCACCGGCACGCCATAGGGGCATTGCTGCCCGTTGTCGTTGTCCGGGCAGACGATCGGCGCGGCGCCCTTGCGCGCGCCATCCAAGCTGACCGTGCTGGTGCCGGTAAAGCTGCCCTGGATCGTCGCGGCGGTGCCCTTCAGGATCGGCGTCTCGTTGCTCACCTCGATCCGCACGCGGACGAACTGCGGATCGTTGCGCCATAGCTGGATCGATTTCACCTGACCCGATGGCACGCCCGAATAGGTGACCTGCGAGCCCCGCGCGAGCCCGTCCACCGATTGTTTGAAGAAGATGTCGTATTCGTTCTTCGTGGCGCCGCCCAGCCGCGCGATCCACGCGGTGAACAATGCCAGCACCGCCAGCAGGATCAGCACGACGGCGCCGACCAGCACATGGTTGGAACGGGTTTCCATCAGTCAGTTCCTGCCTTTGCCGTTGCGCCTGCCGCCGCATCGCGCGTGGCGACGGCGGCACGGCCACGTGGCCCACGAAAATATTCCTGAATCCATGGGTGATCCAGCGCGAGCAACTCGTCGATCGTTCCCACGGCGATCACGCGCTTGTCGGCCAGCACCGCCACGCGGTCGCATATCGCATATAGCGTGTCCAGATCGTGCGTGATGAGAAAAACCGTCAATCCCAACGTCTTCTGCAAGGATTTGGTGAGATCGTCGAACGCGGCGGCACCGATCGGGTCCAGCCCGGCGGTCGGCTCGTCAAGGAACAGAAGTTCGGGGTCGAGCGCCAGCGCGCGAGCCAGCCCGGCTCGCTTCTTCATGCCGCCCGACAGTTCCGCGGGATATTTCGGCCCGGCCTCCGCAGGGAGCCCCGTCATCATCACCTTGAACGAGGCGATTTCGTCGAGCAGGGCAAGATCGAGCGACGGGTAGAATTCGCGCAGCGGGACCTGGACGTTCTCTGCCACGGTCAGCGTCGAGAACAGCGCGCCGCCCTGGAACAGGACGCCCCAGCGCTTGCGGATCTCCACTGTATCGACTTCATCGCGGTCCAGCGTGGGTTCGCCGAACACCTGCACGTCACCCGCGGCAGGGCTTTGCAGGCCGATGATCGAGCGCATCAGCACCGACTTGCCCGTGCCAGAGCCGCCGACGACGCCCAGGATCTCGCCGCGCCGGACGTCTAGGTCGAGGTTCTCGTGGATGACCTGCGAGCCGAAGGCATTTTTCAGCCCGCGCACTTCGATGATGTTTTGCGAATCAGCCATCAGATCCAGCCGATCCGTTCAAAGAAGACGGCGAAAAAGGCGTCGATGACGATTACCAGGAAGATCGCCTGCACCACCGCCGCCGTCGTGCGGGTGCCGACCTGTTCGGCATCGCCCTCCACCTGCATACCCTGGAAACAGCCCGCTACGGCGATCACCGCGCCGAAGACCGGCGCCTTAATCAGCCCCACGTAGAGGTCGGTGATCGGCACCACCTCGCGCAGCCGCGCGATATAGGTGACGGGCGGGATCTCCAGCTGCCACCAGCACAGCAGACCGCCGCCGATAATGGCGATCAGCGAGGCGTAGAACCCGAGCAGCGGCATCAGCACGATGGCGGCAATGGTCCGCGGCAGCACCAGCGCCTCCATCGGCGACACACCGATGGTGCGCATCGCGTCCACTTCCTCGGTCAGCTTCATGGTGCCGAGCTGCGCCGCAAAGGCCGAGCCGGAGCGTCCGGCGACCATGATCGCGGTCATCAGCACGCCCAGTTCGCGCAGCGTGATGCGGCCGATGAGGTTGATCGTGAACACCTCCGCGCCGAACTGCCGCAACTGAACGGCGCCCTGCTGCGCGATCACGATGCCGATCAGGAAGCTCATCAGGCCGATGATGCCAAGCGCCGAGACACCGACGACCTCGAAACGCTGCACCGTGGCGTTAAAACGGAACCGGCGTGGATGCCGAATGACGCTGCCGAACGCGACCACGGTTGCGCCGAGGAAGCCTAGCAGGCCGAGGAGAGTACGCCCGGTCATCATGACCGCGTCGCCAACCTCGCCCAGCACCCGGTTGATCGGGCTAACGTGGACGGGGCGGGTTGAGACCGGCTGATCGGCCTTGCCGACCTGTTCGAGAAGATGGCGGTGACCGTCCGACACCCCGGTGACCTCGGCGCGCTTTTCCTTGGCGAGCCGGTGGATCACCCATGCGCCGATCGTGTCCATCCGGCCGATGCCGGACAGATCGATCGTCGAAACATTACCCGCGTAATGCTCCAGCCGGCCGGGAAGGTCGCCCAGCCGCGCAAGCAGCAGATCGCCGGTAAAGCGAAGCGTGCCGCCGTCGTCGCTGAATTCGGCCAATGCGCCCATTCCCCACCCTTTGCGGAAAACTCCGCATCTCGGCAAGACGAACGTATGGTGCGGCCGCTTGTTGCATGCCGCGCCGCGAACGCCGCCCTACCCACGCCCGATGTGCTAGATCAGCATATCCACCGTGTGGATCACCAGACCAACGGCGCCGCCCACCAGCGTGCCGTTGATCCGGATGAATTGCAGATCCTTGCCCACCGAATGTTCAAGGCGCTGGGTTATCGTGTCCGCATCCCAGCCGCGCACCGTTTCCGACACTAGGCCGACGATCACGTCGCCATAGTCGCCTGCCGTACCCACCGCGACGCGGCGGACGTAGCGATTCAAGGTGTTGCGCAGGCGCGCGTCGTTTTCCAACGTTTCGCCAAGCTGGCGCAGCATGTCGCCCACTCCGCCGGCGAGCAGCCGCTCGGGATCGCGCGCGGTGCGCAGCATGGCCTGGCGTGCCTGTTCCCACAGGCCGTTGATCCAGCTTTGCATCGCCGGATTTTCGAGCAGGGCGAGCTTCAGCGCCTCGACCCGCTCCTGCATCTGCGGCTTGTGCTGCAAATCCCTTGCGAGCGTCGCAAGGCCTTCTTCCGCTTTTGCGCGTAACGGATGATCGGGTTGCTCGGCCATGTCGGCCAGCATCTTGTCCAACCCATCGATGATCTTGGTGGCGATGGTTTCGTCCAGGCCGGTCCAGCGCAGGATCGCGCCTGCGCGCTCGTGCACCATGTTGCGCACGACCTGCTGGTTGGCCTCCAGCACGCGGCCGGCCCAGCGCACGATGCCGTCGAGGATCGGCTGGTGGCGGTTTTCGGCCATTGCCGCCTCCAGCGCACGGCCGAGCAAGGGGGAAAGCTCGATGCGCCGCACCTGCTGCACCATGGCGCCGCGCACCATGCCGCCGAGCCGCTCCTGATCGAGCGCCTGCAACGCTTCCACGGCGAGCCGCGAGGCGCCGCGGGTCACGCGTTGACCACCGGCGGACGGGCTGGCGAGCCAGCGCCCCGCGGCACTCGCCACGTCCATCCGCCGCATGCGGCGCGCAACGACCGAAGGGATCAGGAAATAATCGCGCAGAAACGTCGCGAGCTGGTCGCCGATCCGGTTCTTGTTGCGCGGGATAATGGCGGTGTGCGGAATCGGCAGCCCGAGCGGATGGCGGAACAATGCGGTGACCGCGAACCAATCCGCTAGCCCGCCGACCATCGCCGCCTCGGCAAAGGCGCGCACGAACCCCCACGCGGGATGCACGTGGCCGAGTGCCCGCGCGATCAGGAATGCCGCCGCCATGACGATCAGCATCCCGGTCGCGATCAGGCGCATGCGCACGAGGCCGGGCGGTGCGCGAGTGGGCGAAGGGCGCCGTAGCGCGACGGAGATCATGTTTGAACAATCCCCCAGACGGGGGTTTGTTCAAGCCTCATTCCGCCGGCAAGTCCCCGTCGCGATACCCGAGCCGCCCGCGCGGCGGCGGCAGCGTGCCGCCGGGACCGACGTGATCGATCGCCGGCGTGCTGTCGTCGCCCGGCTGATAGGTGAGCAGCTTGCGGCCCAGCCACGGCCCGACGCGCCGCTCGATCCCGACCGACAGGCTGAACGAGGCGGGGACGATCAGCAGCGTCAACAGGGTCGACACGATCAGGCCGCCGATAACCACGATGCCCATCGGTGCGCGCCACGCGCCGTCACCCGTCAGCGCCAGCGCGGTGGGCACCATGCCCGCGACCATCGCGACGGTGGTCATGACGATCGGCTGCGCGCGCTTGTGCCCGGCGTCCACAACGGCGTCATAGATCGGGACGCCGGCGTGCATCTCCTCCAGCGCGAAGTCGATCAACAGGATCGAATTCTTGGCGACGATACCGAGCAGCATCAGCAAGCCGATGAACACCGGCATCGACAGCGGGTGACCGGTGATGATTAGCGCCAGCACGCCGCCAAGCGGCGCGAGCAGCAGCGAGCCCATGTTGACCAGCGGCGGCAGCAAGCGGCGATACAGCAGCACCAGCACCGAGAACACGAGGAACACGCCCGCGATCACGGCGATGATGAAGTTGACCAGCATCTCCATCTGCCACTTGGCTTGGCCGACGCTCATCTTCTGCACGCCGAGCGGCAGATTCTTCATCGACGGCAGCTGGTTCACCTTCTGCATCGCATCGGACAGGATCAGGCCGGGGGCGAGATCCGCGCCGATCGTCAGCTGGCGCTGCTGATTCAGCCGGTTGATCTTGGTCGGCCCGGAGCCGAAGCCGATTTCCGCCACGACCGACAGCGGCACCGATCCACCGTTCTGCGTTGCGACCGGCAGATTGCGGATGGTCGACATTTCGGTGCGCGACGATTGATCCAGCGCGACGCGGATCGGGATCTGACGATCGTTGAGCGAGAAACGCGCGCTGTTCTGGTCAATGTCGCCCAGCGTCGCGATACGGATCGCGTTGGACAGCGCGCTGGTGGTCACGCCCAGATCGGCTGCGAGGTCCAGCCGCGGCTTGATCACGATTTCCGGACGGTTGAGGTCGCCCGCGATGCGCGGGGCGAGCAGCCCGGGCAGGCCGGCCATGTCGCGCACGATCTTGTCAGCCGTTTGGCGCAGCAGCACCGGATCGTCGCTGCCCAGCGTGACGGAGACGTCGCGGTTGTTGTCACCCCAGCCGAACTGCGACTGGAAGTTCACGCGCGCATCGGGGATCTTGGCCAATGCAGGCGCGAGCGAGCGTTCGAACTCGGTGGACGTCTGTTCGCGCTTGTCGCCGATGTCGCCGCCGAAGATCGCAGCGATGCGGTCGTTCAGCGACGGCTTCTCCTTGAACTCCACCGTAACCCGGCCGTTGCCGACAAAGGTGCGGGTGTAGGTGGTCGCAACCTCCGGCTGGCGGCTGAGCAGGTCATACACCTGATCCACCACATTCTGCGTCTGCGCCAGCGTCGCGCCGGGCGCCATGGTGATCGTGACGGTGGACCGCTCCTGATCGATCGACGGCTGGAACTGCATGGGCAGGCTGGCAAAGCCCAGCACGGTCAGCACAAAGGCGACGCCGCCGATCCCGATCGTCCAGATGCGGTGATCGTGGATATAGCCGGTCAGGCGGCGGAACCCGCCGCGCGCGCGCACCGCCATCGACTTGCCGGGATCCAGCGTCCAGCGCAGCACGACCATGTAGAGGTCCATCAGGCGGCCCTCGCCATGCGCCTCCGGACCGGCCGATTTCAGGAAATAGGCAGCAATCATCGGCGTGATCATTCGCGCAACCGCGAGGCTCATCAGCACCGCCGCAACGACGGTGAGGCCGAAGTTCTTGAAGAACTGCCCCGACACGCCCGGCATCAGGCCGACCGGCAGGAACACAGCCACGATCGCCATGGTGGTCGCGAGCACGGCCAGGCCGATCTCGTCCGCCGCGTCGATCGATGCCTGATACGCCGATTTGCCCATGCGCATGTGGCGCACGATGTTCTCGATCTCCACGATCGCATCGTCCACCAGCACGCCGGCGACGAGGCTGAGCGCCAGCAGCGTCATGCTGTTCAGCGAAAAGCCCATCATGTCCATGAAGAAGAAGGCGGGGATCGCCGACAGCGGAATGGCCAGCGCCGAGATGAACGTCGCCCGCTTGTCGCGCAGGAACAGGAACACGATGAACACGGCGAGCACCGCACCTTCGATCATCGCGTGAATGGCGCTCTTGTACTGCTCGACGGCATATTTCGAGCCATTGATGCGAAGCTGGAATTTGACCGCCGGATTGCGCTTCTCGAGCTCTTCCAGCTTCTTCTGTGCCTCGCGGAAGACGGTGACTTCCGAATAGCCCTTGGCGCGCTTGAAATCGAAGGTGATGACCGGCTTGCCGTTCACGCCGGCCGCGCTGCGCTGCTCCGCGTAGAGATCGCGCACGGTACCAAGCGCACTCAGCTTGATCGTGCGACCATTGCCGGCAATGATCTGATGCTCGCCGAGATCAAACGCATCCTGCGCATTGCCGAGCACGCGCACGGATTGTTCCGCACCCGCCACTTCGGCGCGACCGCCCGCAGCGTTCAGATTGACCTGGCGCAACTGCTGATTGATCTGCGACGCGGTCAGCCCATAGGCGGCGAGCTTCGCGGGATCGAGGATCACGCGGATCTCACGATCGACGCCGCCATTGCGCTCGACGCTGCCCATGCCCTCGACCGAGAGCAGCTCCTTGGTGACGGTATTGTCGATGTACCAGCTGAGCTGTTCCACCGTCATGTCGGTGGCGATCGCGGAATAGCTGCCCAGATCGCCGTCGTTGATCTTCACGCGGCTGATCTGCGGCTCCAAAATGCCTTCGGGCAGGTTGGAGCGGATCTGCGTAACGGCGTCGCGCACCTCGTTGACGGCGCGATCCACCGGGGTGCCGATGTCGAGCTGCACCATGGTGGTGGAATTGCCCTCGCTGACGAAGGACTGGAGCTCGTCCACGCCCTCGACGGTGCGCACCGCCGCCTCGACGCGTTGCGTTACCTGCGTCTCAAGCTCGCTGGGCGCGGCGCCCGGCTGGGAGATTTCCACGGCCACCGCCGGAAAGTCGATGTCCGGTTCCCGGTTGATGTCCATGCGGATGAAGCTGACGATGCCGGCAATCGTCAGGATGACGAACAGAACGATCGTCGGAACCGGGTTGCGGATCGACCATGCGGAGATGTTGCGGAAGTTCATACCGTCATTCTCCCGGCTTGCGCAGCACCGGGGCGACCTTTTGCCCCGGGTTCAGGAATGCGCCCGCGGACGCCACCACGCGATCGTTGCGCTCCAGCCCGGCGGCGATCGCGACCATGTCGTCGCCGACCGTTCCGAGCCGCACGTCGCGGCGCCGCACGATGTTATCCTTGTCGACGATATAGACGTAATTGCCCTTTTCGTCGCTAAGGATCGCAGATTGCGGCAGGCCGGGCATGGTACCCGCTCCGCTTGCCACCGTGGCCGAGGCAAAGCCACCCGGGCGCAGCGCCGGATCGTAGCTCAGGGCGATGCGCACGATGCCCTGACGCGTCTGCGGATCGATCACCGGCGACACCTGCCAGACCTGCCCTTCGTAGCTCTCGCTGCTCCCGACCGGCGTCACCTTAGCGCGCGCGCCGACCGGCAGCGCGGCGAGATCATCCTCCGGCAACTGGGCGCGCATCTCCATCTCGCCACCCTTGGCCATGCGGAACAACGTGCCCGAGGCCGAGCTGATGATCTGGCCCGGTTCCACGTCGCGCGTCAGCACCAGCCCGGCAGCGGGTGCGCGAATGTCGAGCCGCTGGTTGCGCGCGCGCTGCTCGGCGGCGGTTGCCCCGGCAACCTTGAGGCGCGCGGCGGCGGCATCGCGGGTCGCGATGCGGCGCTGCACATCCGCCTTGCTGATGAAGCCGCGATCGACCAGCTGCTGCGCACGATCCAGCTCGGCCTGCGCGAGCGTCAGGTCCGCGCGCGCGACGTTCACCTGCGCGGCAAGGCCTTGCGCCGTCTGCGTCTGCACCGAGCGATCCACGGTTGCGAGCACCTGACCGGCGCGGACCCATTGGCCCGGCTCCACCAGCACGCGGGTGACCATGCCCCCCTCGCCCGCGACGCCGACCGGCATTTCACGCCGCGCCGCCAGCGTGCCGTTGGCCGTGACCGTGCGGCCGACCTCCGTGCTGCCCGGCACGATCACCGACACGCGCGGCGAAAAGCCGGCAGCGGAGCCGGCCGCCGCCGGCTTTTCGCCGCCTCGGGTCAGGAAGAAAGCGACGGCGATCAGGGCGACGATCGCAACCAGGGCAATGATGATGATGCGTCGCCGCCGGCGGCCGACGGTGTCGTCCGGCCCCTCGATCAACACGGTATCCCCGCTTACCCCGCCCGCTTGATAGTTCATGCACCCTTCACCCCGTTCCGGTGGCAAATCGCCGTCCGGCACTACATTCGTCTGTAGCTGTGTTATATGAATAAGTCACCAGGCTCAAGCACTGGCTTTGCCCGAATGGCGATTGGCAGATCCGCCGTGGGGCAGCAAGCCGGCGCGCCGTTCAGCCTTGGTTGATCGACCGACCGCCATTACGTCTGTCGCATTCCGTTGTGGAGATTTTGCCTCATGCGTTACCCGATTGTCACACTCGCCGCCGCCGCGCTTGCAAGCGCAGCCTTCCCCGCCGCGGCGCAGAGCTCGGGCGAGGTGCCGATCCTGCCCGATGCCACGGTGCTGGATGTGGTGGCGACCGGCGAGGTATCGCGGGTGCCCGATGTCGCCGCGATCCGCGCCGGCGTGGTGACGCAATCGGCCACCGCCGCTGCTGCGCTTGCCGAAAATGCCGCGCGCATGGAGCGGATCGTTGCCGCGCTGCGCGCCGCCGGGATCGCATCGCGCGACATCACCACCGCCAATGTCGGCCTCGCGCCGCAATATCGCTATGGCGAGAACCAGCCGCCGGTCATCACCGGTTACCAGGCGACCAACACGGTGTCGGTGAAATTCCGCGAGATCGCCAAGAGCGGCGGGGTGCTCGATGCACTGGTAAAGGCCGGCGCGAACCAGATCGACGGGCCGCAGATGTCGATCGACAAGCCAGCCGCGGCGCTGGATGCGGCGCGCGTGGAAGCGGTGAAACAGGCGCAGGCCCGCGCCGCGCTCTACGCACAGGCTGCGGGCATGCGCGTCGAGCGCATCGTCAAGATCGAGGAGGCGGGCGAAAACCGTGGCAACATGCCGCGTCCGCCCGTGATGTATGCACGCGCCGAAATGGCGTCGGACGCGCAGACCCAGGTCTTGCCGGGTGAAACGACGGTCAGCGCGACCGTCAACGTACGGTTCTTGCTGAAATAAGCATGGATGGCGACGGCGTCGCTGCGCACGCGGCGACGCCACAGGCTGTTGAGGCAAAAAGCGCTGCTACATAAGAAAACGGCCGCCCGTCGCCGGGCGGCCGCATCTAATCCGGTAAGCTGTGGCTAAATGTTAGCGCACGCTACCACGACGAACGAGGTTCACGATCGCCAGCAGGACCACTGCACCAAGCAGCGAAACCAGGAACGACGTCAGCGTCAGCGGCGCGCTGTTGATCGAACCACCCGAGATGATCAGGCCGCCGATGAACGCGCCGACGATGCCGACGACGATGTTCAGAAAGATACCTTGCTGCGCATCGGTGCGCATGATGATGCTGGCCAGCCAGCCAATCACGCCGCCGACGATCAACCAGAGAATAATACCCATAACTCACTCCCCTGCGTGAACAACCCGACAGGCCGGGCGCTGGGGAAAAGACTCTTGACAGGTTATATTTGTTCCGGCCGCGTAACCCGCATCCTTTCAGAATTTTTGCTGGCGCTCGTACAGCGACTTGTAATGCTGGATACGCGTCACCCGCAGGCCGGGCATTCCCGAGCGATCAATCGCGCGCTGCCAACCGGCGAATTCCTCCACCGTCAGCCCATAGCGATTGCATACCTCGTCCACCGTCAGCAGCCCCCCGTTGACCGCTGCCACCACCTCTGCCTTGCGCCGTACCACCCAGCGCGTCGTGTTCGGCGGCGGCAGCGTGTCAAGCGTCAATGGCTCGCCGAGCGGTCCAATTACGCGGGCCGGACGGATCTTCTGATTTTCGATCATGGCTTAACCTCGGGTTCGGGGCGGGGCCCCCTCTCCATACAGTGAAACAAGGGCGCGATCACCGCCTGGCAGCGGTATACTGGCGCACGGTAAACAGATGGTCACTCGTCCTTCCATTGCATCATGACCTTCGCAACTGGGCCGTTGAACGCGCCGTCGATGGGAGCGAACAAGGGCGAATCAAGCCGTACCCGCGCCGATCGGGCGTAGATGGTTGCCGTCGGCGACGCCGCCTGACGCGCCGTCATTTCCACCAACAGCACCGCCAGATCGCTGGGCAGCTCGACCAGCGGTGCGCGCCGGTCGAAAAGGGCAAAACTCAGATCCACGCTTGGCCTGATCCTTCATGCGTCGTCGTCGAAGGCCTCTTCTACGCACCATGAAGTGAAGGGTCCGTAAAGCCGGACGCGACGTGCGTGCGTTCACCCCGCTGGCGAAACATGCTATCGTGCCACCGTGACCGATTTTGCTGATTTCCAACTGGCCGGCGGCGCTGCCGGTCGACGCATTGTGGTGGCCATGTCGGGCGGAGTCGACAGTTCGGTGGTGGCCGCGCTCGCCAAGGCGAGCGGCGCCGAGACGATCGGCGTGACCCTGCAACTGTACGATCATGGCGAGGCAACGGCACGCCCGGGTGCATGCTGTGCCGGCCGCGATATCCGCGATGCCCGCGCGGTGTGCGACAAGCTCGGCATCGCGCATTACGTGTTCGATCACGAAAGCAGCTTTCGCACGCAGGTGGTCGACCGGTTCGCCGACGAATATCTTGCCGGGCGTACGCCGATTCCCTGCGTTCAGTGCAACATGGGCCCGAAATTCACCGACCTGTTCGCGCTGGCGCGCGACCTGGGTGCGGATTGCCTGGCGACCGGTCATTACGTGCGGCGTCTGGTAAGCGACGGCGGTGCGGAACTGCACCGGGCGATCGATCCAGCGCGCGATCAGAGCTATTTCCTGTTCGCCACGACCCGCGAGCAGCTCGACTTTCTGCGCTTCCCCTTGGGCGGCATGCCCAAGGATCGTGTCCGCGCGATCGCGGCAGAGATGGGTTTGGGGGTTGCCGGCAAGCCCGACAGCCAGGACATCTGCTTCGTGCCGGACGGCGATTATGCGGGGCTGGTGCGCAAATTGCGCCCGGCCGCCGTCGATGGTGGCGAGATTGTCGATCTGGGCGGCCGCGTGCTGGGCGAGCACCCGGGCATCATCCACTATACGGTGGGGCAGCGCCGCGGCCTCGATATAGGCGGCCAGCCGGAGCCCTTGTATGTTGTTCGGCTGGAGCCCGAGCAACGCCGCGTCGTGGTCGGCCCGCGCGCGGCGCTTGCCGTGTCGGCAGCACGCCTGACGGATCTAAACGTCCTTGGCCCGTTGACCAGTCCGCTGTCCGCAAAGGTGCGCTCGATGGCGCGTCCGGTGCCGGCGCGGCTGCACGGTGATGAACTGGTGTTCGACTCGCCGGAATATGGCGTCTCGCCGGGTCAGGCGGCGGTGCTGTACGATGGAGACCGGGTGCTGGGCGGCGGCTGGATTGCCGAGACGCAAAGCGCCGCGCAGGCGGCGTGAGCCGATCAAGGTAGCAGGAACGTGCCCTCGATCACCGTAATGCAGGAGCCGGTGAGGACCACGCGATCGCCATCCAGCCGGCAACCGACCCGCCCGCCCCGTGCGCTCGCCTGATAGGCGGAGAAGCTGGTGGTGCCGAGCACGTCGGCCCAATAGGGCACCATCACCGCGTGCGCCGACCCGGTGACAGGGTCCTCGGGAATGTCGAAATAGTCGGTAAAGACGCGGCTGACGACCTGTGCGGTTTCACCCTGCGCGGCGACGATATGGACGAAGGGTCCAAGCGCCTTCACCGCCCGCCCGTCCGGCTTTGCCGCGCGCACAGCTGCCTCGTCCTCGACCACGATCAAAGCGTAGCCCTTGTCATGCCACAGCGTTTCTTTTGCGGTGACGCCCAAGGCCGCGACGACCTCGTCGAGCGGCTTCGGATGCGGCACCCAGGCAGGCAGCGCCATTTCGTAGCCGGTGCCGCGTCGGCTCACCTCGAGGATCCCGGCCTGCCGCGTGGCGAAGCGCACGCGGTCGCGCGTGGTATCGGACGACAGCACGAAATGGCCGCTCGCCAACGTGGCGTGGCCGCACAGCGCCACTTCCGCCGCCGGGGTGAACCAGCGGAGCTCGAAATCGGCGTCGCCGTTCATCGGGACCAGAAAGGCCGTTTCCGACAGGTTGTTCTCCGCCGCGATCTTCTGAAGCGTCGCATCGTCGAGCCACGAGGACAGCGGCATCACCGCCGCTGGATTGCCCACAAAGGCCTGATCCGCAAACGCGTCGATCTGGGAAAAAGGAATCCTCATACGCGCTTTCCGAACCAGTGGGGGGTGACGTCCGCTTCGACGAGCGGATTGTCGGTGTCGACATGCCCCTCCGGATCGAGGTGGATCAACACCTCCACTCGCGGAAAGACATCGCGTAGCCGGCGCTCGACGCTCTCGACGATGTCGTGCGCGGCGGCGACCGTCAGGTTGCGATCGACCTCCATGTGGAATTGCGCGAAATCGTGCGTGCCGGCGCGGCGCGTGCGGAAATCGTGGATGCCGCGGATGCCGGGCTGGCGCACGGCGATCTCGATAAAGGCGGCCCGCTGCTCATCAGGCCATTCCTTGTCCATCAGCATGTCGATCGCCTGGCTCGACGCCTGAAACGCACCCCAGGCGAGCCACAGCGCGATGGCGATGCCGAACACCGGGTCGGCACCGGAAACTTGCAGGAACTGATCGAGCACCAATGCGGCGATGACGGCCACGTTCAGCAGCACGTCGGACTGGTAATGGACATTATCGGCCAGGATCGCGACCGAGCCGGTCTGCCGGATGATGCTGCGCTGATAGGCGAGCAAGGCGAAGGTGGCGAGGATCGCGATCAGCGACACGCCGATGCCGAGCGACGCGTCTTCGTTGACCTGCGGATTGGAGAAACGGTCGATCGCGCGCGCCGCAATGCCGATCGCCGAAGCGGTGATCAGGACGACCTGGAACAGCGCGGCGAGCGCCTCCGCCTTGCCGTGACCGAAGCGATGGTCGTGATCGGCGGGCTCGGCCGCGAGCTTCACGCCATAGAGCGTGACAAGGCTGGCGAGCAGATCAAGTCCGGTATCGGCCAAGCTGCCCAGCATCGCGACCGAGCCGGTATGCCAGGCGGCATAGCCCTTCAGCGCCAGCAGAAAGGTGGCGGTGGCGACGCTAGCCAGCGCGGCGCGCATGGCGAGCGGGATGACGCGGCGGCGCTCCTCACGGGTCATGGGTAGAGCAGCCCTTCGCTCCAATCGCCCTCCCCGCCTTCGCGGGTGAACAAGCGGCGTTCGTGCAGACGATGCGCGCGATCCTGCCAGAATTCGATCCGGCGCGGCGTGACGCGATAGCCGCCCCAATGCGGCGGGCGTGGGACGTCGCCGTTCTCGAAACGGAACTGCATCGCCTCGAAGCGCGCCTCGAAGATCGAGCGCGCAGCGAGCGGGCGGGATTGTTCGGACGCCCAGGCGCCCAGCTGCGAATCGCGGCCGCGAGAGGCGAAATAGGCGTCGCTTTCGGCATCGCTGACGCGACTCACCGGCCCTTCGATGCGCACCTGACGGCGAAGCGACTTCCAGTGAAACAGCAAGGCGGCCTGCGCATTGGCAGCGAGATCGTCCGCCTTGCGGCTGCCGCGATTGGTATAGAACACAAAGCCGTTGGGCCCATGCCCCTTGAGCAGCACCATGCGCACGGCGGGCTGGCCTGCCGCGTCGGCGGTGGCGAGCGCCATGGCGTTGGGATCATTGGGTTCGCTTGCCTGCGCCTCGGCAAACCAGGCATCGAACAGCGAGAACGGGTCGGTCGTCATGCCGCATCCCTTAGCACCGGAAATCGCACGGAACGACTCCCGCTCCCGGGATTTGAATCGGCCTCGCAACGACAAAGGCCGCCTCATGCCCGCTCGTGCTTATTGGCAAGGACAGATCCGCCTCGCGCTGGTGTCGATCCCGGTTGAAATCTACTCCGCGACGAAGTCCGGCGCGGCGATCAGGTTTCGCCAGATCCACGAGCCCAGCGGCAAGCCGATCCATTACGAGAAGGTGGCGGATGGCGTCGGCCCGGTCGATCCCGACGAGATCATGAAGGGCTTCGAGATCGAGAAAAACGAATTCGTCCTGCTGGATCAGGACGAGATCGATTCGGTGAAGCTGGAATCCAAGAAGACGCTGGAGCTGACGCAGTTCGTCGATGCGGGCGACATCGACGTGCTATATTACGAGAAGCCCTATTTCGTCGTGCCGGCGGACGATCTGGCCGAAGAGGCGTTCATCGTGCTGCGCGAGGCGCTGAAGCGCACCAGGAAAGTGGGACTGGGTCAGCTCGCCATGCGTGGCCGCGAATATGTCGTCAGCCTGAAGCCGTGCGGGCGCGGCATGGTGCTGGAGACGCTGCGCTACGCCGATGAGGTCAACAAGGCGCAGGGCTATTTTCGCGACATCCCCGATGCGAAGCCGGATGGCGAACTGCTCGAGCTGGCCGAGGCGCTGATCGAGAAAAAGAGCGCGGCGTTCGAGCCGGAGGAATTCCACAATCGCTACGTCGATGCGCTGAAAGACCTGATCGAGCGCAAGCGCAAGCAGAAGTCGAACCGCAAGATCATCGACAAGGACGATGGCGACGGGCGCTCGGCGTCAAACGTGGTCGATCTGATGGCGGCGCTGAAGAAGTCGATGGAGAAGAGCGGCGGCAGTGCCGCTCCGGCGAAATCCGCTGCCAAGAAGCCGGCAGCGAAAAAGGCACCGGCGAAATCGACTGCGGCAAAAAAGCCGGCGGCGCGCAAAAGTGCCTGATCTCGCTCTGCCCGCATGGCGCGCCCCTCATCGGCTGAAAACCGGCATGCGCTCGTGAGCACCGATCCGCTCGCCCTGTACAACGCCAAGCGCGACTTCGCGAAAACTGCGGAGCCTGCCGGTACGCTGGCGCCGGGCAACGGCAACAGCTTCATCGTGCAGAAGCATGACGCGACGCGGCTGCATTGGGATTTTCGGCTGGAGGTGGACGGCGTCCTGAAAAGCTGGGCCGTGACGCGCGGGCCGAGCCTCGACCCGAACGAGAAAAGACTGGCAGTTCGCACGGAAGATCATCCGCTGAGCTATGCGACGTTCGAGGGCACCATCCCCAAGGGCGAATATGGCGGCGGCACGGTGATGCTGTGGGATCGCGGCACCTGGTCGGTTATCAAGGGCAAGTCGGTCGAGGATCTGGAAAAAGGCCATCTTCACTTCGTGCTCGATGGCGAGCGGATGAAGGGCGAGTGGCTGCTGATCCGCCTGAAGCCACGCGGCAAGGAGAAGCGCGAAAACTGGCTGCTGCGCAAGATCGACGACGGCTTTGCCGGCGGCACCGACCTGTTGGTCGAAAGCGCGCTGACGAGCGTATCCACCGGCCGGACAATGCAGGAGATTGCGGAAGGCGCTCCGGCACAAGCATCTGAAAAGCCCGAGGCGCCCGCGCCTTCGAAGAAAAAGCCGGCACGGCGCAAGAGGGTCAAGGGGACGCCGCCAGCCTTCGCCGAGCCGCAACTGTGCACCCTGGTTGATTCGGTGCCGACTGGATCGGCATGGATGCACGAGGTGAAATACGATGGCTATCGTGCGCTGATCGCGGTCGGCGGTGGATCGGCAAAGGTTTACACCCGCAGCGGCCTCGACTGGACCGACAAATTCGCTGCCATCGCCGAGGCGGCGGCAGCGCTAGACGTCGATAACGCGCTGATCGACGGAGAGATTGTGGCGTTCAAGGATGGACGGCCGGACTTTTCGACACTGAAGGACGCGATCTCGGCCGGCGGGGACATGACCTTCTTCGCCTTCGACCTGCTGACCCTCAACGGAGACGACCTGCGCCCGCTGTCCAATGTGGAGCGCAAGGAGCGGCTGCGCTCGTTCATTCCCGAGACCGAGCGATTGAAGTTCAGCGAGCATGTGATCGGCTCGGGCGGAGAGTTGTTCGAGCGGATGTGCCAGGAGCAGCTGGAAGGCATTGTCTCCAAGAAGGCCGATGCGCCATATCGCGGCGCCCGGACGAAGAGCTGGCTGAAGGTGAAATGCACGCGCCGGCAGGAGTTCGTGATCGTCGGGTGGACCGACTCCGACAAGGCTCGCGGCTTTCGCTCGCTGCTGCTGGGCGTGCATGAGGACGGCACGCTGCGCTATGCCGGGAAGGTCGGCACGGGCTTCACCAACGATCTGATGATCGACCTTGCCGATCGGCTGGCGAAGATCGAGCGTAAGACGCCGCCGGTGGACGTGCCGAAAAACCTCGGGCGGGCGGCAGTGCGCGGCGCGCATTGGGTGACGCCCAAGCTGGTCGCGGAGATTGCCTTTACCGAAACGACGCCCGACAAATTGCTGCGCCACCCCAGCTTTCTCGGGCTGCGCGGTGACAAGAAAGCGGCGGAGGTGGTGGTGGAAACGCCCGAGCCGGCGCCGACCGCTCCCGCCACGAGCGTGAAGATCAGCAGTGCGGATCGGCTGATCTTTCCCGAGTCGAGCGTGACCAAGGGCGATCTTGCCGAATATTACGCCGCGGTCGCGCCGATCATGCTGCCGTGGGTGGCGCGGCGGCCGATCAGCCTGGTGCGCTGCCCGCAGGGGCGCGCGCGCAAATGCTTTTTCCAGAAGCACGATGCTGGATCGTTCGGCGCGCATGTGCATCAGGTGCCGATCAAGGAAAAGGACGGCAGCACAGAGGATTATCTGTGGGTCGACGATGCCGACGGACTGGTCGCCTGCGTGCAGATGGGGACGATCGAATTTCATGGCTGGGGTTCGTCGGTCGACCATCTGGAGAAGCCCGACCGGCTGATCTTCGATCTCGATCCCGACGAAGGGTTGGACTTCGAGGATACCAAGAAGGCGGCGGAGCATCTGAAGAACCAGCTGGCCGAACTGGGCCTCACCAGTTTTCCGCTGCTGTCGGGCGGTAAAGGTGTTCACGTGGTGGTGCCACTGACCCCGCAGGCCGAATGGCCGGCGGTGAAGAGCTTTGCCGATCGCTTCGCCCGCGCGCTGGCGCAGGCCGAGCCGGATCGCTTCGTGGCGACGATGAGCAAGGCGAAGCGGAAGGGGCGGATCTTCATCGACTGGCTGCGCAACCAGCGCGGCGCGACGGCGATCATGCCCTATGCGGCGCGGGCACGCGCCGGCGCACCGGTGGCCGCGCCGGTATCATGGACGGAGCTACGCCGGATCGAAACGGCCGCGCAGTGGAACGTGTCGGCCGCGGACGAATTGATCAAACGCGCGAGCAGTCGCGCACTGGCGGGCTGGGGCACGGCGGATCAGGTGCTGCCCGATTTCTGACTCGATCCACCTGGTAGCACTTTCGTGTTGCGCCCGTGCCGCGCCCCGCTAGGGTCCGCGCCGCTTAGGAGCCCGGCTTGGCAACGCAATCACCCCTGTTCGGAGCCGCGACGCATGCGCGTCGCTGGGTGGACGATTACCGGGCGCATGCCGGCGCTGGTGGCGACGTGCTGTGCGCGGCCGAGGATGCGCCGTGGCTTGCCATGTTCGAGGAGCTCGCGGCGCTGGTCGGCGACGATCTCGCCCATGCGCGCGAGCGGGTGCAGCGCCATGCCGCCGACATCGGCACCGGCTTTCGCATCATCGGCGAGACCGAGGAGCGATCCTGGCCACTCTCGCCGGTACCGCTGCTGATCGACGGCGACGAATGGCGCCATATCGAGCGCGGCGTGGTGCAGCGCGCCGATCTGTTCGAAACGATCCTGACCGACCTGTATGGCGAGGCGCAGCTGGTGGCGCGCGGCGTTGTGCCGGCGGCGCTGGTGGCGGGCAGCCCCTTTTTCCTGCGCCAGCTGGTGGGGCTGACCCCGGCGGGCGGGCATCATCTACACTTCGTCGCGGTGGACCTTGGCCGCGGGCCGACCGGCGAGTGGCGGGTGCTAGCCGACCATCTGCGCTCGCCCACCGGCGCCGGCTATGCGCTGGAGAACCGGCTGGCGGTGAGCCGGACGCTCGGCGGGCTGCAGGCGCGGCTGAACGTCGCGCGGCATGCGCCGTTCTTCGCCAGCTTCCGTGATGGCCTCGCCGCCGCCTGCGCGCGCACCGATCCGAGGATCGGGCTGCTGACGCCGGGACGCTATAATCCGAGCTATCCCGAACAGGCGCATCTGGCGCGGTACCTCGGCCTCCTGCTGGTCGAGGGCGCGGATCTCGCGGCACTGGAGGACAAGGTCTATGTTCGCACTATCGGCGGGCTGAAGCGGATCGATGCGCTGTGGCGCCGGCTCGACCCGCGTTTTCTCGATCCGCTGGCGTTCGACACGCATTCCAAGATCGGCGTGCCGGGCCTGATCGATGCCTATGCTGCGGGCAATGTGCTGCTGGCCAATGCGCCGGGCGCCGGCGTGCTGGAGGCGCCGGCGTGGCATGCCTTCCTGCCGCAGCTGTGCACGCGGCTGACCGGCGCGGGGCTGAGCCTGCCCAATATCGCAACTTGGTGGTGCGGCCAGCCGGGCGAGCGGGCGCGGGTGGAGGAGGATCTGTCCAACCTGCTGATCGGGCCGGCGTTCGGCAGCGGGACGCTGGGCCTGCCGGGCGACGCGCCGATCGCCGGCAGCGAGCTGAGCGGGGAACAGCGCACCACGCTGCTCGTCGATCTGAAGCGCCGCCCGCAGGATTATGTCGGGCAGGAAATCGTGCGCCTTTCCACCATGCCGGTGGTGGGCGAGGAGGCGCTGGTCGCGCGCCCGTTCACGCTGCGCGTCTTTGCGGCGCGCGGGCCGGACGGGCGCTGGAGCGTGCTGCCGGGCGGGTTCTGCCGGATCGGCGAGCATCCCGATCCGCGCGCGGCGGTGATGGGCGAAGGAAACTGGTCCGCCGACGTGGTGATCTACGGGCGCGACCCGGTGGCGCCGGTGTCGCTGCTCCCCGCGCCCGACACGCATCAGGTGCGCCGCAATCCGGGCACCTTGCCGAGCCGCGTCGCCGACAATTTCTTTTGGCTGGGTCGCTATCTGGAACGCGGCGAGGCGCTGCTGGCGATCATCCGCGTGATGCTGGGCAATTCGATCGACGCCGATGGCGGCGCGGCGCTGGGGCCGGATACCGTCAGCCGGCTGGTCGGCATGCTAGCCGCAGCGGGTGCAGCGCCGCTGCCGGCGGCGCTGAAGCGGGCCGACCTCACGCAGATGGCGCGCACCGCGATGGAATCGGTCGATACGGGCTGGCAATCGGTCGCCGAGATGAACCAACAGGCGCGGCGGATCGGCAACGTCTCGCGCGATCGCCTGTCGGCCGACATGGTGCGGCTGCTCGATGCGCCCTTCCCCACGCATCGCGGCATGCTCGATCGCACGGGATCGCTGCAACGCCGCTATGCCGCGATCGCCGGGCTTTCAGCCGAGCATATGAGCCGCACGGCGGCGTGGCGCTTTCACGATCTGGGGCGGCGCGTCGAGCGGGCGATGGCGCTGGTGCGGGCGGCGCGCACCTTCGGGCTGCCGGGCGCGTCGCTCGACGATCTGTCGACGCTGCTCGATCTTGCCAATAGCCAGATCAGCTATCGCCAGCGCTATCTGACCGGGCTGGCGCGTGTGCCGGTGCTCGACCTTGTCGCGCTCGATCCGGGCAACCCGCGCTCGCTGGCGTTTCAGGTGGAGCGGATCGCGGAGCATCTCGCCGCGCTGCCGGTGTTGCAGGACGACGGCATGGCGGAGGAACAACAGGCGGAGGCGACCGAGTTGAAGGCGATGATCGCGACCGCGCGTGCCACCACCATCAACGCCGACCTGCTGACCGCGACCGAGCGGCGGCTCGGCACGCTGTCCAATGCCATTGCGCGGCGCTATTTCCTGCAAGGCGCGGAGCCGCTGCGCGCCGGTGGGCTGACACTGGCGTGAGCGAGGCCGATTTCCCGAGCCACATGACGTACGACATCGCGCATATCACGCGGTTCGATTACGGCGCGCACGTCAAGTTCGCGCGGTGCAACCTGCGGCTGGAGCCGATCGACTGGCCGGGGCAGCGGCTGGAATCGTACATGCTGCGCGTGTCGCCGGCGGGACGCACCACCCCGGCGCGGGCCGAAGCGGGGCTCGCCAATGTCACGCGGCTGACCGTGGACGAGCCGGTGCGCCGCCTGACGATCGAGAGCATCGCGCGCATCTGCGTCGATCGCCTGGTGCCGAGCCCGATGGCAGGTGACCCGACGCTGGCCGAGATCGCGGCCATGGCGCGCGACAGCCGCGACATCACCGCGGCCGGCCCGGCGAGTTACCTGTTCCCCTCTCCGCTGATCCCGCTCGATCGCGAAATCGCGGCCTATTGCGCCGCCGACCTCGATCCGCAGCGTAACGCGCTGGAGGCGGGGATCGAGTTGGCACGGCGCATTCAGCGCGATTTCGAGTTCGACACCGCCGCCACGCTGGTCGACACGCCGCCGCACGAGGCCTTCGCCAAGCGGCGCGGGGTGTGCCAGGATTTCGCGCAGATCATGCTTACCGGCCTGCGCGCGGCGGGTCTGCCGGCGGCCTATGCGTCGGGCTATATCCGCACCATCCCGCCGCCAGGGCAGGAACGGCTGGTCGGCGCCGACGCGACGCACGCCTGGGTGCTGCTGTGGTGCGGGCCGCAGCGCGGCTGGATCGGCCTGGACCCCACCAACGGGATCTGGATGGCAAGCGACCATATCGTCGTGGCGGTCGGCCGCGATTACGCCGAGATCGCGCCCGTCGACGGCGTGGTGCTGGGTTCGGGCGCGCAGGAGATGGACGTGTCAGTCGATGTCGCGCCGGTGACCGACGGCTGAGGCGAGCGACAGCGCAAAAGAAAAGCTGTGCTTGTGCCGCGGCGCCGGCATCCCGATAGGCACGCACATGAATTCCCACCGCGCCCCACCGGGCATGCATCCCCGCGAGTTTGTTGCCTTTGTCGCCGCCGTCATGGCGGTGAACGCTTTTGGCGTCGACCTTATGCTTCCCTCGCTCGCCGATATCGGCAACGAATTGGGGGTGAGCGAGGCCAATCACCGCCAGTGGATCATTACCGTTTACATGATGGGGTTCGGTGCGGGGCAGCTCGTCTATGGCCCGTTGGCGGATCGGTTCGGCCGTCGACCGGTGCTGCTGTTGACGCTTGCTGGCTTTGTCGGGGCGAGCATCTTTGCCGCCAGCTCCGTCACGTTCCCCGCGCTGCTCGGCGCGCGGCTGCTGCAGGGGCTGATGTCCGCCTCGACCCGCGTGCTGGCGGTGGCGATCGTGCGCGACGGATCGTCGGGGCGGCAGATGGCGCGCACCATGTCGGTGGCGCAGATGATCTTTTTTCTGGTGCCAATCCTGGCGCCGACGCTGGGGCAATTGCTGCTGGAATTCGGGCCTTGGCGGTTCATTTTCTATGCGCTCGGCACCTTTGCCGGGCTGGTGTTCGCCTGGACGCTTGTGCGCGTGCCCGAGACGCTGCCGGCCGAGCGGCGGGTGCCGATCTCGCTGACGACGTTGCACGCCAGCTACCGCCTGACGCTGACCAATCGTGACTCGCTGGGCTATGCCATCGCCGCGTCGCTGACGTTCGGCGGGATCGTTGCCTTTGTCTCGCTGTCACAGCAGATTTTCGTCGATGGATTTGGCGCGGGTGATCGCTTCACCCTGTTTTTCGCGATCTGCGCCTGCGCGATGGGCGTGGCCTCTTTCCTGAACGCGCGGCTGGTGGAGCGGCTGGGCACGCGACTGATCTCGCAAGTCGCGGTGCTGGCGCTGATCGCGCTGTCGCTGGTGCATGTCGTCGTGACGCTGAGCGGCGTTGAGACGCTGTGGAGCTATATCTTCTTCCAGGCGCTCAGCATGACCTGCATCGGGCTGTGCGGTGCGAACTTCGGCGCGATGGCGATGGAGCCGGTGGGACATATCGCGGGAACGGCGTCCTCGCTGCAGGGCTTCATCACCAGCATCGGTGCGGTGATCGTCGGATCGGCGATCGGCCAGTCCTATGCCGGCACCACGACGCCGCTGGCGATCGGCTATCTCGGGATCGGCCTGAGCGTACTGGCGATCATCTGGATCGTGGAGGGCGGCAAGTTATTCCAAGGGCGGATGCAGTAAGGAGCCGCGGGCAAACGGTCAGGCGTGGAGCAAAGCGCGCTCCACCGCCGTTCTGGCAGCCAAATCGGTAAAGAAGATCGGCTGCTCGTCGCTCGCCGCGGGCGCGGTGAGCGGCAGCGGATCGGCCTCCTCGTAATCGGCAGTGGGCGGCGGCAGGATTTGCACCAAAGGGTCCGCCTCGTCATAAAAAGCGTTGTTGCCGTAGCGGAAGGACACGGCCGCATCGGCCATAACAATATCACATCGCATGTGAAAGGTTAGGTCAGCATTGTTGCCTGATCAACCCACAAGCGCGTGATATAGATCAACCTTGCGGTGAACCGAGTTGCCGCCCCGCTTTGCTCAAGCCTTGAGGAAGGGTGCGGCGATCTCCGGGCGGACGCGCAGCAGGCGGCCGGTGGCGCGATCGAGCAGCGCCCAGGTGGTCACCCCTTCCACCAGCACGCGCCCCGCGGCATCGGTGAAGCGGAAATAGCGGTTGAAGCGCGCGCCGCGTGGCGGCTCGGGCACCCAGGTTGCGCCGGACGCCACCGCGCCTTCGGCCAGGTTGCCGCGATAATCGATTTCGTGTCGCGTCACGACCCAGACGAAGGCGTCGCGGTGCGCCGGCGGCGCCACCGCCTCCCAATGCGCCACCGCCAGTTCCTGAATCCAGCGCACCCAGACGGCATTGTTGACGTGGCCAAGCTCGTCGATGTCCGCCGATGCGGCAGTGAAATCCTTGGTGAAGCTCATCGATTTCGCCACCAGCGCACGAACTGGAAAATGGCAAAGCCGCCGCTCAGCACCGCAACGCCCATCAGCAGGGTGTGGCGACTGGGACGGAGCCGCCCCGCCGATTCAGTCACCGCCTCGCCAAACCAATAGCCGAGGCCGGTGAACAGGCTGGCCCAGAGCACGGCTGCCAGCGCGTTGATGGTGAGAAAGGTGGAGGATGGCACGCGGCTGGTGCCGATCGCCACCGGGCTGACGGTGCGAAACCCGTACAGGAAACGGAAGGCGAAGATGAAGCCGACCGGATACCTCTCGAGCAGGCTCAGCGCCTTGGCAAAGGCGCGCTTTTGCATCCAGCGCTGCACAAACGGGCGGTCGCGATAACGTCGCCCGGCGGCAAAGAAGAACTGGTCGGCGAGGAACGAGCCCAAGGTGGCGGCGACCACCGCCAACGGCCAGGCGATCAGCCCCTGGTGCGCCAGAAGCCCGCCGGCGATCACTGCCGTCTCGCCCTCCAGCATCGCGCCGGCAAACACCGCGGCAACGCCCCAGCGGGCAATGATTGCCTCGATCGTCATGCGGGCGCTTGCGCCGTCTGCCGCGGCGGCAGCGTCACGCGTCAACGCCCAATTGCCACAGCACGAAGGCATGTTCCTCGGCCGCCTCGCGCAGGCTCTCGAAGCGGCCCGACTTGCCGCCGTGGCCGGCACCCATGTTGGTCTTGAGCAAAAGGATGTTGCTATCCGTCTTGGTCGCGCGGAGCTTGGCGGCCCATTTCGCCGGCTCCCAATAGGTGACGCGCGGGTCGTTGAGGCCGCCCGAGATGAACAAGGGCGGGTAGTCCTGCGCGCGGACGTTGTCGTACGGGCTGTAGCTGCGGATCAGCTGGAAGGCGGCGGGATCGGTGATCGGATTGCCCCATTCGGGCCATTCGCCCGGCGTCAGCGGCAGGGTTTCGTCCATCATCGTGTTGAGCACATCGACGAACGGCACGTCGGCGATCACCGCGCCCCAAAGCTCGGGATCGGAATTGACGACCGCGCCCATCAGTTCGCCGCCTGCCGAGCGACCGGCGATCGCGATGCGACCCGCGCTGGTCCAGCCGCCGGCGATCAGCCCGCGCGCGACATCGACGAAATCGTTGAACGTGTTGGTACGCTTTTCGAGCTTGCCGTCGTGATACCATTGCTGCCCGAGATCGTCGCCACCGCGGATATGCGCGATGGCATAAGCGAAGCCGCGATCGAGCAGCGACAGCCGCCCGGTCGAGAAGCCCGGCGGGATGGCGTGGCCGTAGGCACCATAAGCGTAAAGGAACAACGGCCGGCTGCCATCCTTCGGGAAGTCGGCCGGATAGACGATCGAGACGGGCACGGCGGTGCCGTCGCGCGCGGTGATGTGCAGCCGCTCGGTACGATATTTCCCCGCGTCGTAGCCGGAGGGGATCTCCTGCACCTTCAGCGTGGTCAGCGTGCCGCTGGCGGTGTCGTAATCATAGACGGTGCCCGGCGTGACCATCGATTCATAGCCGATGCGCAGCACGTTCTGGTCATATTCGGGATTGTCGCCGAGCCCGGCGGCGTAGCTCGCCTCGGGAAAGGTGATGCGCTCCGCGACGGTAGGCGCGTCGTAGCGGTGGACGGCGACCTGATCGAGCCCGTCCTCGCGCCCCTCGACGATGAAGAAGTCGCGGTAGCATTCGACGCCTGTCATGTAGAAATGCGCCGAGGGGCCGATCAGCTCGGTCCACTCGCCGGGTGCGCTGATCGGCGCGGTGACAAGGCGCCACATCGGGTTCACGTCGTTGGTGTGGATGAACAGCGTGTCGCCGTGCGTCTCGACATCATATTCGCGGCCGGGCTGGCGCGGCGCGACGAGGATCGGCTCGGCGAGCGGATTGTCCGCCGGATAGAGCCGCACCTCGCTGGTCACATGGTCGCCTGTTGCGATGACGATCCAGCGCCGGTCGCTCGTTTCGGACACGGAAACGCGATAGCCCTCGTCGTCCTCGTGGAAGAGCTCGACGTCCTCGGCCGGATCGGTGCCGAGCCGGTGCAGCCGGGCATTGTCGGTGCGCCATTCCTTGTTGGCGAGGCCATAAAGGAAGCCGCTGTCATCGGCCGTCCAGACGATGTCGGAAAGCATCCCGGGGATCGTGTCGGGCAGCAGCGCGCCGGTGGCGAGGTCCTTCACATGGATGGTGAAGCGTTCCGAGCCGTTGTCGTCGATGGCGTAGGCGAGCTTGGTGCCGTCATTCGACACGGCAAACGCGCCGAGGCGGAAATATTCCTTGCCATCCGCAAGCGTCGGCTCATCCAGCAGCAACTCGTCCGCGCCGCCGGCGACGGGGCGTCGCCACCATTTGCGATATTGCCCGCCGGTCTCGAAGGCGGTCCAGTACAGCCAGTCACCGTCCTTCTGCGGCACGGAGGATTCGTCCTCCTTGATGCGGGCCTTCATCTCCTCATAGAGGCGATCGACCAGCGGCCGGTGCGGCGCCATCGCCGCTTCGAAATAGACGTTCTCCGCCTCCAAATAGGCCAGCACCTCTTTGTCGCTGACGTCCGGATAGTTCGGGTCCTTCAGCCAGGCCCAAGGATCATCGATGGTGACGCCGTGGGCGGTGACCTGATGCGGGCGGGTGTGGGCGATGGGGGGCGAGCTGAGCGTCATACCACCCATGTGGCGACACGCGTGCATTCTGTCGACTGCCGGCGATTGCAGGAAATGCAATCACGCTTTGTCGTTTTGCACTTGCGGCACATCATGCTGCGGTGCACAAGGATCACGCCTTTCAGGCATCCTCTCCTAAAAACTTTCATGGCCGATCCGCCTCGCGGGTCGGCCCTTTTTTTGCTTTGCGCCCAGTGGAACGAGTCGCTTGCCTCCGGCTTATGCCTAGGCGATGGCGGACGGGTTCGTCAGTACGGGGGAGTAAATACGATGGCCGGCGGCTTGGTCGCATTGCTCGACGACATTGCGGCGCTGGCCAAACTGGCTGCCGCCAGCCTGGACGATGTGGCGGGCGCCTCGGCACGGGCCGGCTCCAAGGCGGTTGGGGTGGTGATCGACGATACGGCGGTGACGCCGCGCTACGTCACCGGCCTGTCGCCGGCGCGCGAGCTGCCGATCATCTGGAAGATCGCACTGGGCAGCGCGCGCAACAAGCTGTTGTTCCTGCTGCCCGCGGCACTGATCCTTTCGGCCTTTGCGCCGTGGGCGATCACCCCGATCCTGATGGCCGGCGGCGCCTTTCTGTGTTTCGAAGGCGCGGAAAAGATCATCGAGGCGCTGAGCGGCACGCACCACGGCGAGGAAGCCGCGGTGATCACCGATCCCAAGCAGTTGGAGGATCGCCAGGTTGCCGGCGCGATTCGCACCGACCTGATCCTGTCGGCGGAGATCATGGCGATCGCGCTGTCCGAACTGTCGGATCAGAGCATCGTCAACCAGGCGATCGCGCTGGCGCTGGTCGGCCTCGCCATCACCGCCGGCGTCTATGGCGCGGTGGCGCTGATCGTGAAGATGGATGACATCGGCCTGGCGCTAGCGAAGCGGCCGGGCGCGGCCACGCAGGCGGTGGGGCGCGGGCTGGTCGCCGCCATGCCAAAGGTGCTGAAGGCGCTGGGCATCATCGGCACCGCGGCCATGCTGTGGGTGGGCGGGCAGATCATCGTCCACGGGCTGCACGAGTTTCACCTGACGCCGCTGCCCGAATGGATCGAGCATGCCGCCGAGGGTGCGCGGCACGCCATGGCGGGGATTGGTGGCATCGCAGCCTGGGTGGTGAATGCCGGACTGTCGGCGGTGGTCGGACTGATCATCGGCAGCGTGATCGCGGGGCTGCTGCACTTGAAGCCCGGTAAGCATTAGAAAACGGGCGGCGCACCGTTGCCGCCCGGCTTTAGTGGTCAGGCGGCGCTACGCGTCAGACTGAGGAACACATCCTCCAGATCCGCCTCGCGCGTCGAAACGTCCGCGATGGCGAAACCGGCGCCCTGCACCGCCGCCAGCACCTCGCCGGCGTTCACCTGATCCTTGGAGTAGGTGATCTCAAGCGTCCGTTCGCCCTTCAGCGCGATCTTCTGGAAACAGGGCGCGGTGGGCAAATCGACCACGTCGCGCTCCACCGTCACCGCAACCACCTTTTCCTGCGCGCGGCTGAGCAACTGGCCGGTCGGCTCGTTCGCCACCACCGTGCCGTGGTTGATGATCGCGATCCGGTCGCACAATTCCTCGGCTTCTTCGAGATAGTGCGTCGTCAGCACCACCGTGACGCCGCCAGCGTTCAACTCGCGCACATAGGCCCATAATTGCTGGCGCAGCTCGATATCGACACCGGCGGTGGGCTCGTCCAGCACCAGCACCGGCGGGGAATGGACCATTGCCTTTGCCACCATCAGCCGGCGCTTCATGCCGCCCGACAGCGTGCGGGCATAGGCATTGGCCTTGTCCGCCAGATGCACCGCCTGCAGCAGCTCCATCGAGCGGCGCTGCGCCTTGGGGATGCCGTATAGCCCGGCCTGGATCTCCAGCGTCTCGATCGGCGTGAAGAAGGGATCGAACAGGATTTCCTGATTGACGATCCCGATCGACGCCTTGGAATTGCGCGGCTGGGCGTCGATGTCAAACCCCCAGATCGAGGCGGAGCCGCTGGTCTTGTTCACCAGCCCGGCGAGGATGTTGATGAGGGTCGACTTGCCGGCGCCATTCGGGCCGAGCAGGCCGAAGATCGTACCGCGCGGCACATCGAAGCTGACACCGTCGAGCGCGCGCTTGCCGCCCTCATAGGTCTTGCACAGGTCTTTGATGGCGATGGCGGCGTCTGTCATGGCTTTGCGGATTAGGCGCGTGCGGGGACGATTGCTAGCGGGGCTGGGCCTTGCTAACGCCGCTTCCATGTTGCCGCCGCCCCAGATCAGCCGAGTTTCGCACCACCGTGTCGCTTGTGATGGCGCGCATGACGGTATTCCTGCTGCGCTTGGCCATCCGCGCGTATGGCTGGAGATCGACGAAACCGGCTATGTCGATTGTGGCTATTGCGACCGGCGCTTCGTGCTGATCGGCGGGCCGGCGGACGGCGCGGATCAAGCGACGCTGCCCGATCATGGGGATGGCGCGGGCCGCTGAACGCAGCGGACATTCGCCCGAACCGCTGAGCCGTTCGACGTCACAGTTTCGGTTCAACGCCACATTAGCAAACCACATCCGTCATGCCGGGCTCGTCCCGGCATCCACCGGGCTGCACATTCGCGGTTGGTGAGTTCGCGGACGGGTGGATGCCGGGATACGCTCGGCATGACGGGATGGTTTGCTTGCGCCGGCGAACGCCCTACATCTACGACATGACCGCAACCGATCCCCGCTCGTTCCTGTACCGCGACTCGCTCGATCCGGAGGCCGCCAAGGCGCTGACCGCCGATGCGCTAGGCAAGGCGGACGATGGCGAGCTTTATCTTCAATACAAGAAGTCCGAAGCGTTCGGCTTCGACGACGGCCGGTTGAAGACCGCCAGCTACGACACGCATTCGGGCTTCGGCCTGCGCGCGGTGTCGGGCGAGATGACGGCGTTTGCGCATGCCAGCGAGCTGTCGGCGGCGGCGATCAAGCGTGCGGCGGAGACGATGCAGCTGATCGATCCGTCGAGCGCCGCCAAGGCGCCGCCGCCGACCGGCACCAACCAGCGGCTCTACACCGATGGCGATCCGCTCGACCTGGTGCCGTTCGCCGACAAGGTGAATTTGTGCCAGACGATCGACGCCGCGGCGCGCGCGCGTGATCCGCGCGTGGCGCAAGTGTCGGTCGGGCTGTCGGGCACGTGGAGCGTGGTGGAGATCGTCCGCCCCGACGGCTTCGTTGCGACTGACGTACGCCCGCTGGTTCGCCTTAACATCTCGATCGTGGTGGAACAGAACGGCCGCCGCGAGACGGGCACGTTCGGGATTGGCGGCCGGTATCTTTACGAGTCGCTGTTCGACGAGACGACGTGTAACCGGGCAATCGACGAGGCGCTGGCGCAGGCGCTGGTGAACCTTGAATCGGTTGCGGCGCCGGCGGGCGAGTTCACCGTGTTGTTCGGCCCTGGCTGGCCTGGCATTTTGCTGCACGAGGCGATCGGCCACGGGCTGGAAGGCGATTTCAACCGCAAGGGCACCAGCGCCTTTTCGGGCCGGATCGGCGAGCAGGTTGCGGCGCGCGGCGTCACGGTAGTGGACGACGGCTCGATCCGCGATCGCCGCGGCTCGCTGACGATCGACGACGAGGGTACGCCGACGCGCGAGACGATCCTGATCGAGGACGGCTTCCTCAAGGGCTATATGCAGGATCGGCTGAACGCGCGGCTGATGGGCGTGGAGCCGACCGGCAACGGCCGACGCGAGTCTTTCGCGCACGCGCCCATGCCGCGCATGACCAACACCTTCATGAAGGGCGGCAACGATGACCCCGCCGAGCTGCTCAGCCGCGTGAAGAACGGCATCTTCGCCAAGTCCTTCGGCGGCGGTCAGGTGGATATCGTGTCGGGCAAGTTCGTCTTCTCCTGCACCGAAGCCTATAAGGTCGAGAACGGGAAGATCGGTGCGCCGATCAAGGGCGCAACGCTGATCGGCGACGGCCCCACCGTGCTGACCAAGGTGCTGGGCGTCGGCAATGACTTCGCGCTCGACGAGGGCATCGGTATGTGCGGCAAGGGCGGGCAGAGCGTGCCCGCTGGTGTGGGGCAACCGACGCTGCTGGTCGGCGGGCTGACGGTGGGTGGCACCGCGGCCTGAGCGGCGCTGTCAGGCGGTGCCGATTAGAACGTCAATTGCGCCAGTGATGCGCAGATGCTCGTGATCGAGTGAGCCGACGCGCCGCTTGAGTTCGGACGTGCGGATCGTGCTGGCAAATTGCGTGACAAGCACGACCGTTTCGTCGTCCACTTCAAACTCGGGATTGATCCGCGGGTTAGGCGGCGCGCCACCGCTGCGCGGACCTAGCGGGATGACGAAACGGGTTCCGATGTCTTCGAGAAAGTCGGCTTGGCAGTCGACGACCAAGCCACCGTCGCTCAGCCGGTACACGTCGAAGCGAGCCATCAGAACATCCGATAACGTTCGAGCGGCAGCTCGTTTGTTTCAACCCAGCGTCGGTGGGCATCGATCCATGCCTTGTTTTCTTCTTTCCACATAGCATCGCGCGCCTCGTTCGCCGCGCGCCGCAAGGCCGCCTCGCTCACCTGCGACAGATTGACGCCGGCCTCTCGCGCAAAGGCGACAATACCGGTATCGATCGACAGATTGACCGGCTTCCGCTTGCCGGAGGCGATGAGATCGTGCTTCATGCGCGCAGAATATGCGCATGAGCCATACGCGTCAACGAGCGGAGCATCCATCATGGCCGAGTTCTTCCCCGCCCTCTCCGACGCGCATCGCGCCTTTGTCGAGCGGCAGCCAGTGTTCTTCGTCGCCACCGCTGCCGAGGGTACGCGGATCAACCTCAGCCCCAAGGGCATGGACAGCTTTCGCGTGCTGGACGACCGCACCGTCGGCTATCTCGACGTGGTCGGATCGGGGAACGAGACCAACGCGCATCTGCTCGCGGATGGTCGCATCACCATCATGTTCTGCGCCTTCGATCAGCCCGCCCTGATCTTCCGCATCTACGGGCGCGGGCGCGCGGTGCTGCCGCAGGATGCCGAATGGGCGGCGCTCCATGCGCAGTTCACTCCCCTGCCCGGCACGCGGCAGATCTTCGTCGTGGCGATCGATCAGGTGCAGACATCGTGCGGCTGGGGCGTGCCGCAGATGACGCTCGATCACCCGCGCGAGACGCTGAACAAGTATAACGCCAAGTACAGCGACGAGGACCGGCTGGATTATTGGCGCGCGGCCGAGGGCAAGAGCATCGATGGCTTGCCGACCCGCCTGCCGGATGCCCTGCCCGGCTGAACGCGGGCGGCACGAAGCGCGGCGCGGCACGTTGTGCCATGCATGAGCCTCGTCGAACTCGGCCGGTATGATCGGAACCTGGCGAACATCCTGGTCGGCCGCCTGGAGAGCGAAGGCATATCGGCGCTCGCCTTTGATGCGGGCGCGTCGATTGCCGACGGCTCGTGGCTGCTGATCCCGGTGCGCGTGATGGTGGACGAGGATGATCTGTCGCATGCCCAGATCGTCGCCGAAGGTGCCTGATTTTTGAGCATGCATTCGCATCTGCACAAAAACTGACGCGCACCCACTATGCCTGATCCCCGCCCTGCGGCCGAAACGCAGTTGGCACGACGGTTGCGAAGCCTGTTTCCGGGACAACGGGAAGGGGGCGCGATGAAACTGGTCATAGCCATCATCAAGCCGTTCAAACTGGACGAGGTGAGAGAAGCGCTCACCACGATCGGGGTGGCGGGGATGACGGTCACCGAGGTCAAGGGATTCGGGCGGCAGAAGGGCCAGACCGAAATCTACCGCGGGGCCGAATACAGCACCAACATGGTGCCCAAGATCAAGATCGAGGTCGTCTGCGACGCCAACCTGGCGGACCGGGTGGTGGAGGCGGTGCAATCCTCTGCGAACACCGGCGCGATCGGCGACGGCAAGATCTTCGTCCTCGATGTCGGACAAGCGGTGCGCATCCGCACCGGCGAAACCGACGACACGGCGCTCTGAGGGGGGATGAGCATGAAGCAAGCATTGAAGATTGCCGGCGCCCTCGGGCTCGGCGCCGCACTCACCGCGGCGCTGCCCGCCTGGGCGCAGGACGGGGCGCTGCAGGCCGCCGGGGGGCCGGCCGCAGCGACCGTCAACAAGGGCGATACCGCCTGGATGATGACGTCCACCGTGCTCGTCATGACCATGATCGTGCCGGGGCTGGCGCTGTTCTACGGCGGCCTGGTGCGCACCAAGAACATGCTGTCGGTGCTGACGCAGATCCTGGCAGTCGCCAGCTTCGCGATGATCATCTGGGTGATGTACGGCTATACCATGGCGTTTGGTGATGGCGGCAACGCCTTCATCTCTGGTTTCGGCAAGCTGTTCCTTGCGGGCGTGACCGCGGATTCGACCGCCGCCACCTTCACCGACGGCGTCGTCATTCCCGAATATGTCTTCATCGCCTTTCAGATGACCTTTGCCGCCATCACGGTGAGCCTTGTCATCGGCGGTCTGGTGGAGCGGATGAAATTCGCCGGGCTGATGGTCTTCGCCGCGATCTGGCTGACCATCGTCTATTTTCCGATCGCGCATATGGTGTGGGCGGGCAACGGGCTGCTCTTCAACTGGAGCCCGGCGGCGCTCGACTTCGCGGGCGGCACGGTGGTGCATATCAATGCCGGCATCTCGGCGCTGGTCGGTGCGATCATCCTGGGGCCGCGGCTCGGCTACAAGAAGGACATCATGGCCCCGCATTCGCTGGTCATGACGCTGATCGGCACGGGCCTGCTCTGGGTCGGCTGGTTCGGCTTCAACGCCGGCTCCGCGCTGGAGGCCAATGGATCGGCCGCGCTGGCGATGCTCAACACCTTTGTCGCAACGGCGGCGGGCGTCCTGTTCTGGATGCTGACCGAGCGGATGCTGGGGCACAAGGGGTCGCTGCTGGGCGCCTGCTCGGGCGCTATCGCGGGGCTTGTGGCGGTGACACCGGCGGCGGGCAATTCGGGGCCGTTCGGCGCCATCCTGCTCGGCGCGATCGCGGCGATCGTCTGCGCCTTCTTCGTGGTGTCGGTGAAGCCGAAGCTCGCCCTCGACGACTCGCTCGACGCGTTCGGCATCCATGGGCTGGGCGGCATCGTCGGCTCGATCGGCACGGCATTCACCATGCTGCCGGGGCTCGGCGGGCCGGGCGCTGCCGATTACGCGCTGGGGCCGCAGCTGGTGACGCAGATCGTCGCGGTGCTGATCTCGGTGCTCTGGGCGGGTGTCGGCGCGGCCATCGCGTTCACGATCGCCAAGGCGGCGACTGGCCTGCGCGTCAGCGAAGAGGTGGAGCGCGAAGGGCTCGACCTCGGCGAGCATGGCGAGCGCGCCTATAATTATTGACGAAATTGGGGGCCGGCGCGGGCCGGCTCCCTCACGATGTTCCTCCTGCGGACACACTAAGGCCCGGTACGAAAGTGCCGGGCCTCTTTTCGTATCCGCACGGCCTGCAACGCCAGGCCGCCGGCCTGTCTCCGGCGCGAAATCGGCCTCGAATGACGGTGTGTCGGCCTCAGCCGCGGCGGGCGCCGCCGCGTGGCAGCAACAGGCGCAATTCGCGGTTGGCGAAATCGATCTGCACGCGGGTGAACAGCTTCAGCACATCCATGCCGAGCATGATCGCCGGCTTCTTCTCCAACCCGAAGGCGCGGAACGGCGGCGCGTCGGCAAAGGCGACGGGCATGTCGTGCACCTCGGCGCCGCCGATCTTCACCATGTCGACGGTGCCATAATCCGCGATGAGCTGACCGCCCGTCACGCTGATGAGGGTGATGGGCGTCACCTTGCCGCGCTTCGCCAGCCGCTTGCGCAGCGCCATGTTGCCCATCGAGACGACGCTGCCGGTATCGAGGATCACGCGCACCCGCTCGCCGCCGACCGTCGCGTCGGTGACGACTAGCTGGCCGAACAGGCTGCGCGCCTGGATGACGATCTCGTCGGGGGCACGGCGCACCCGCTCGCCACGCTTGCGCGCCGGCTTCACCGTCATTTCCCGCGCATCGAAATCGATCGAGAGCGCATGGCCCTGCAGCGCATCGATGCCGAGCATGCCCGGCGCGCCGAGGTGCACCGCCGACAGCGCCGGCGCCTCGATCCGCTCGCCACCGAGTGTGCTGACCGAGATGGAAGGGATGACGACGGTGCCGACGTCCTCAGTCCCCGTCATGCCGGTGAGCCGCACGGTCTGGCCGCTCGGCAGCCCGAGCTTTCCGGCAAGCTCGCGGCTGATTACCGTGCGCTGCGCGCCGGTATCGATGACGAACTGGAACGGCCCTGCCCCGGCGATCTCGACCGGCACCGTCATGCGCGGCCCGTCGTGATCGAAGCCAAGCTGCTCCTCCAGCGCCGCGGTGGCGAGCGGATCGTCGGCGGATTGCGTCAGGGGCGCCGGCGGCACGGCGGGCTGCTGCGGCACCGAATTGGCGAGCAGCGCAACACAGGGCAAAGCAAACCAGCGGCGCATGGCGGCAGGAAGCGCCCGATCCGGTCCTTTGTCAATGGTGTTGGTTGCGGCCTGTTAGCTGCGGTTTTTGACTGCTTGATCCCCAAAGCGACCGGCCTGAACTTTCCAGAAGAGGATTCATGGTTGGCAGCAAAATAGAGGATTTCTGCCGTTTTCTGAAAGAGCGTCGGGACGGTCGTCTCAGCCCTTTACACTAGCTGAGGCAAAAGCTTTCACGGTTGTGCATCTATTGCAGTCGCAACCTATTGACCTGAGTATGCCACTCTATGTCCAAGAACCTCAAAGCGTCATCGATGCTCCTTGCGGGCCTACTCCTCGTTGGCGCTACATCTGCCCCAGCCGTAAATTCCAGCACTCGCGCCAACGAGACGGACATAGCACGGTCGCTCAACAGGGTGTCCGAGGCGCTGGAAGAAGCCAACAAGCCGAAGCGCGAAGCGATGGCTTGCGCGGCGGGAACACTGGACAGGCAGTCTGATCTTTGCGCTCAATGGAGAGCAGCCGATGCTGCAACGGAAGTCGCAAGCTGGATACCATACCAATTTAGGATTAGCTTAGTCGAAATATTTGCTCTGTCCTTATCTCTGATATTCTCAGCATTGGCGCTTATTTGGTCCGTTAGATCGTTCAACGCATTTAGGAATGCGGAGCGTGCTCATCTCGAGTTTGAGGAAATGCAAGCCGGAAACATTAAAGACGAGGGGCAAGAGGCAGTCATTGCATTCAGTGTGACCAATACGGGAAGAAGTGCCGGCACTGTACTAGGAGGGTACGTTCAACCTCATGTTAGCGAGGCGTATCCTAAAGAGTGGCCGCGACCTACTGAGCCCCGCTCCGTGGCAAGAGCCTACATACGGGAAGGCAAGAGCCACAGGTACGGAGAGCGGCTATCCATATCGAAGCAGGACTTCTCCGACGTGTTGAGCAACAAGAAGAAGTTATTTGTTGATATGAGCATTCGGTATGAGGACGCATTTAGAAATAAGCACGAGTCTCGCGTTACAGCTAATCTCGTTCTGTATGCTGATGATCAGGGTAGAGACTTATTCAAAATCATAAATGATCCTAATCACTGGCGGTTTACATAGAGCAAAAGCGCCTACGGCCTGAAAGTGACAGAGATATGCGAGAGGGCAATCAAACACTTCTGAGCGATCGTTTACCCCCGTACCCGGCCTGCCCAGCCTCACACGATTATGACACGCCTAGCGCAACCTGCATTATTGCGCGTGGTTCGTTCTCCCGGCGTAGCGTGTCACAGTAGCAGGATCATGGCTGGATCGGCGCTGTCCAGAATAACCAAACGAGCGTTTGAACGCGGGGACGCCGCCCACCCCCTCAATCTAGCCGCATCGCCTCGCCGGCGAGCGCTTCCGCTTCGATCAGCAGCGCGTCGTCGGCGCTGCCGGTGGATACGCGCTCGCGGCCGATCAGGACGAGGACGGGGACGGCGAGCGGGGAGACGCGGGGGAGGTCGACGTGGAGCATCGTGCCGGCGGCGCGATCGAGCAGGTCGGCGAGGCGGCCGACGTCGGTCATGCGGGCGCGGGCGTCGGCCCAGGCGGCCTCGAGCAGGATGTGGCCGGGCTCGTATTTGCGCAGCACGTCGTAGATGAGGTCGGTGGAGAAGGTGACCTGCTTGCCCGTCTTGCGCTTGCCGGGGTGCTGGCGCTCGACGAGACCGCCGATCACGGCAACTTCGCGAAAGGCGCGTTTCAAGAGGTGCGATTGCTGCACCCAGTCGACGAATTCATGCTCCAGGATGTCGGGCGAGAACAACGCGGCGGGATCGGTGACGGGATCGATCGAATAGGTCGCAAGCGCGTAATCGTTGGCGACGAAGCCGAGCGGTTTCAGCCCCGCGGTTTCCATGCGCCGGGTGATGAGCATGCCGAGCGACTGGTGCGCGTTCCATCCCTCGAAACTATAGGCCACCATGTAGTTGCGCCCCTCCCGCGGGAAGGTTTCGACCAGGAGCTGATCGGGGTGCGGCAGCGTGGAGCGGCGCGCCTGGATCTCCAGCCATTCGCGCACGTCGTCGGGGAAGCGCGACCATTCGGCGGGGGTGTCGAGAAAACCGCGGACGCGATCGGCGAGGTTGGTGGAGAGCGGCATGCGGCTGCCGCCATATGTGGGGATGCGCGCCGGCCGTGCGGTGGCGCGGACGATCAGATCCTCGGTGTCGATCTTCTCGACCTCGAGGCTCATGCCGGCGAAGAAGAAGGTGTCGCCGTGGCTGAGCGTCGAGGCGAACGCTTCCTCCACCTTGCCGAGCGCGCGGCCGTTGCGGAAGCGGACCTTGAGCATCGTCGCCTCGACGATGATGCCGGCGTTGAGGCGATGCTGCGCGATGAATTTGGGATGGCTGACGCGCCACAGGCCGTCGGCGTCCTGCGTCAGGCGCTTGAAACGATCGTAGGCGCGCAAGGAATAGCCGCCGTCGCGGATGAAGCCGAGCACCTTGTCGAACAATTCGTCGGTCAGCGCCGAATACGGGAGCGCCGAGCGGACCTCGGCCAACATCGCCTGCTGATCGAACGGCGCGGCGCAGGCGCAGGCCATGAGGTGCTGCGCCAACACGTCGAGCGCGCCCATGCGGAACACGTCGGTATCGAGCTCGCCCGCCTCCACCGCATCGAGCGCGGCGCGTGCCTCGAGATATTCGAAGCGGTTGCCGGGGACGAGGATCGCCTCGGATGGCTCATCGAGCCGGTGGTTGCTGCGGCCGATGCGCTGGAGCAGGCGCGACGAGCCCTTGGGCGCCCCCATCTGAATCACGCAATCGACATCGCCCCAGTCGACGCCCAGGTCGAGGCTGGCGGTGGCGACCAGCGCGCGCAGCCGCCCGCCCGCCATTGCCGCCTCCACCTTGCGCCGCGCTTCTTTCTCCAGGCTGCCGTGATGGATGCCGATGGGCAGCTGCATCGCGTTTTCCTTCCAGAGATCCTGGAAGATCAGCTCGGCGAGACTGCGGGTATTGCAGAAGACGATGGTGGTCTTGTGCGTCTCGATCTCCGCCATCACCTGCGCCGCGGCGTAGCGCCCGGAATGGCCGGCCCAGGGCACGCGATCCTCGGGCAGCAGGATGGCGATGTTGGGATCGACGCCGGTTTCGCCCAGCACCAGGCTGACGCTGTCGATATCGCCATCGGGCGCGAGCCAGGCGCGGTAGCCGTCGGGATCGGCGACGGTGGCGGACAGCGCGACGCGGCGCATCGCGGGGGCGATCGCCTGAAGCCGCGCCATGCACAGCGAGAGGAGATCGCCGCGCTTGCCGGTGGCGAAGGCGTGCACCTCGTCAATGACGATCGTTTTCAGGCCGGCGAACATGGTGACGCTGTCGGGGTAGCTGAGCAGCAGCGACAGCGATTCCGGCGTGGTGAGCAGGATCTGAGGCGGCTTGACCCGCTGGCGCGCCTTGCGATCGGAGGGGGTGTCGCCGGTGCGCGTCTCGACGCGGATGTCGACCTCCATTTCGTCGATTGGGTTGACGAGGTTGCGCTGGATGTCGACCGCGAGCGCCTTCAGCGGCGAGACGTAGAGGGTGTGGAGGCCGTCGCTCGGGCTTTCGATCAGCTCGGCGAGCGTGGGGAGGAACCCGGACAGCGTCTTGCCCGCGCCGGTGGCGGCAACGAGCAAGGCATGGCGGCCCGCCCGCCCCTCCGCCAGCATATCGCGCTGATGCCGCCGCGGAACCCAGCCCCGCTTGCTGAACCAGGCGGCGAGCGGGGCGGGAAGATCAGGCGTCATTTTGGGTGGATATAGGATTGCCCCCGATGCGACGGAATGGCGGCGCCGTAATCCCCGCGTCCGTCATGCTGAACTTGTTTCAGCATCCATCGTGCGGCAAGCGGCGCCTTCTTGCGCGGAAAGATGGACCCTGAAACGAGTTCAGGGTGACGGTGGGGACGGGGTCAACGGTGAGGCCAAGTTCCCTTACCCGCGCAGCGCGTCGTCGCGCGATTGCTCCTTGTACATCTCGCGCGTGGCCTGTTCGGTGCGGGCGTCTTCGGCCGGCGTCGTCTTGTTGCGGAACTTCGCATAGGCGATCGCAAGGCCGAGAATGACGAAGCCTGCGATGACCACAAAGGCCCACATGCTGTCGCCGGTTGCCTGATGTTCCATGCCGATCTCTCCTGTTCGTGATCGTAACGCTTGCCCGGTAGAACGACCGCGTTGGGCGTTTCGATCCGTTCGTGCGTAGTGCCGGCATGGCGAAGCTTGGCGATTGGCTCGAACCGCATCCGCACGGCATCTATGTTCGGCCCGCAGATGCGTGGGTCGACCCCTCCGAGCCGCAGGCGCGCGCGCTGGTGACGCACGGCCACGCCGATCACGCGCGCGGCGGGCATGGCGCGGTGTGGGCAACGCCCGAGACGCTGGCGATCATGGACACGCGCTATGGCACGCAGGCGGGCAACCCGGTGCCCTATGGCGACAGCGTGCAACTTGGCGAGGTCACGGCGACGTACGTGCCGGCGGGGCATGTGCTGGGCTCGGCGCAGATCCTGCTGGAGCATCGCGGCGAGCGGATCGTGGTGTCGGGCGACTACAAGCGCCGGCCGGACCCGACCTGCGCGCCGTTCGAGCCGGTCGCGTGCGACGTCTTCATCACCGAGGCGACCTTCGGCCTGCCGGTATTCCGCCATCCCGACACGGGCGACGAGATCGACAAGCTGATCGCGCGGCTCCATGCCAATCCCGATCGCTGCGTGCTGGTGGGCGCCTATGCGCTGGGCAAGGCGCAGCGCGTGATCGCGGAACTGCGCGCGCGCGGGCATGAGGCGCCGATCTACATCCACGGCGCGCTGCAGCGCTTGTGCGATCTGTATGCCGAGCATGGCGTGCGGCTGGGCGAGCTGATCCCGGTGGCGGGCGTGCCGAAGGCGGCGATGGCGGGGCATGTGGTGATGTGCCCGCCGGGCGCCCTCAACGATCGCTGGTCGAGGCGCCTGCCCGATCCGATCACCGCCATGGCGAGCGGCTGGATGCGGGTGCGCCAGCGCGCGCGGCAGAAGCTGGTCGAGCTGCCGCTCATCATGTCCGACCATGCCGATTGGGACGAGCTGATCGACACGATCCAGGAGATTGCGCCGCGCGAAGTGTGGGTGACGCATGGCCGCGAGGAGGCGCTGATCCACTGGTGCGCGATGCGCCAGATCAAGGCGCGCGCGCTGGCGCTGGTCGGCTTCGAGGACGAGGACGACTGATCCAGCCGCGCCGCGCTGGACACGCCGCGGCGATCGGATACGGTGCGGGGCCGGAGGGATGATTGCCCGACGAGCTGTTCCGATCCGCCGACCTTCTGGTGCGCCGCGCGCCCGCCGCTGCGGCGAGCCGCACCGGGGCGGTGATCGTGACGTTCGGCTCCTACACCACCGAGCACAGGCTGGACCGGCCGGGCTTCGGCGAGGAATTCCTGGGCTCGATCGGCATCGACGCCGTTCATGTGATCAACCGGCGCAACCGCTGGTATCAGCATCCCGAGCGCGACGCGGCGCTCGCCGCGGTGGCTGCGTCGGTGCGCGACTACGCCCGCGTGATCACCTACGGATCGAGCATGGGGGGCTATGCCGCGTTGCGCTATGCCCAGGTCTGCGGCGCCGACGCCGCGATCGGGCTGTCGCCGCAATTCTCGGTCGATCCGCGCATCGTGCCGTGGGAGACGCGCTGGCAGGCGGATGTGGCGCGCACACGCTTTGCCGAGCGCGATTATGCCGGTGCCGCGGAAGCCTATGTCGTCTTCGATCCGTCTCTCGCGCCTGACGCGCGGCACGCGGCCATGATCGTCGCGGCAAGCGGCGCGACCGGGATACCGATCCCTTTCGGCGGCCACCCGGTGGGGCCGCTGCTGGTGGAAACCGGCGCGCTGCAGGCCGCGGTCCGCGCGATCGTGGCGGGCACCCTCGACCCTGCCGAGATGCGCCGCCATGTCCGCCGCGAACGCCGGCGGTCACAACATCATCATTTCGTGCTCGCGCGGCATTGCGCACCGCGCCATCCGGAAACGGCGCTCCGCCTGCTCGAGCGCGCGGCCGCGATCGAGCCGGAGTCGCACCTGCTGAGCGCGCGGGCGGTGCTGCTCGACGAGCTGGGGCGATCAGCCGAAGCCGCGCCGCTGCACCATGCGGCGCTCGCGCGGACGCCGAACAACGTGCATGCGCGCACCCGTTTGGCCGAGCATCAGGAGTTGACCGGCGACGCGGCCGCCGCCGCGCGCAGCCTGCGTGCGGCCGCGCGCGGGCAAGGCGGGTCGATCCTGTTGCTCATCCGCGTGCGGCAGATGCGGCTGTGGCTACGCCGACATCGGCTGCACTGGCTCGATCGGCTGGTCGGCGCGGCGATCAGGCGCAGCGCGCGGTCGCGCTTCCACGCCAGCATCGTCCGTGAGATCGGCGCCCACCTGCGGTGATTCAGCGCGTGGCGCGTATCGGAACCGGTAAATTGCAGATGTCCGCGGCACCGGCCGGGCGGATGAAAAACGCGTCGCGCCGATTGGCGCGTGCGGCGGCGTAACGCGTCCAGCTGTTCGAACGGTTGGACAGGTAGGCGAAGGCGGGCCGCTCCGCCGCGGGGAGCTCCTGCGCCAGCCGAATGCGGGTGATCGGCACGCGCTGCTGCGGCTTTTCATAGAAGCCGAGGCCCACCGTGCCGCGCGGCAGGCTGGAGAGATGCTCGACCCCCTCGATCACGCGGCCGACCAGCGCGATGTTGCGATCGAGGTGGCGCGGCGCATGGCCAATCACGGCGTAGAGCTCCGCGCCCGTGCCGGTGTTGGGCGAGACGTCACGCCCCACGCCGACCATGCCGTAGCAATGCACCGGCCAGGCGGCGCCGGCGTCGCCTTGCTCCGCGCCGATCGGCCAGCCGCGATAGAAGAGCGTGGCGGGTGCATAGACGTCCGCCGGGCCGGGCGTGCGCTCCGCCGCGGGCAGCGCCGCGAGTGGGGTGGTATAATCAGCCTCGGTCGCGGTGACGAGGCCGGGCGGCAGCGGCTTGCGCTCGCTCGCGTCGCCCCATTGCGCGACATAATTGTCCTGCACCCGATTGACGCTGGTGCCGTCCCACCAACGCGCTGCCGCCAGCCGCCGCACATTGGCGACCCACGGCAGGGCGAAGGGCGCGGGCATCAGCTGGATCACGACACGGCGGCGGGCACCGCCGGGGCCCTCCGCCAGATCCATGACGAGCAGATCCTCAGGCGCGATCCTGACCCAATCGGCGGCAGGCGCAGCGGCGACGATCTCGCTCGGCGATTGCGGATCGGGCGCCGCGCGACCGGCGGCTTGCGCAGCCGCCGCCTGGGCAAGCGCGAAGATGAACGGGAGGAGCGATACAGCCATGCCGGCATCGTGGCGCGGCATAATGCGGCGCGCAATGCGCAAACGCTTGCGCGCGGCGCGCCGGCAGCTTAGGGCGCGCTTCTTCCCGGTATGCGGAGCGGTGGCCGAGTGGTCGAAGGCGCTCGCCTGGAAAGTGAGTATACGGCAAAACCGTATCGAGGGTTCGAATCCCTCCCGCTCCGCCAATTCCTGTTGTTTTCGTTGACTTTTCTTGTGAGATGGCGAAATTTGCCCACCACCGCGCCCATTTTGCGCGTGGCTCTCCGCGAACGAGTGCGAACTTCATTAGCCTCGGTCATTCTGCTGCAGCACGCTCTCGCACACCGTTTTCCGCTTTGCCGGTGATCTCGCCTGGTGGACCAACGCTGCGCACGAGCAGCGTGCTCGTGTCGCCTCGTCTTACTGACCAACTCGACCCAAATTGTGGACGTTCAGCGTGAGGGCAGCGCGCCTCGGGAGCGGTCGCTCGTTCATCATTGCTCGCCCTGCCACGACGGCTAAACCGATCCAGCTCGCCGCCTCTTGCGACGGTCCGCGCGCCGATGTCCGACGCGGGTTCAGGCGACGGCGGTCGGACCCGCGAACCGACCGTGCTCGTTGCACCCCACACAGCGACGAAGCGGAGACGGCATGAACAAAATCGAGCGCGGTACCGGACCCACGTTGCTCCTGATCCACGGCCTGGGCGGCAGCTGGCGATCGTGGGGCACCATCTTGGACCCGCTCAGCACCTCGCGGACGGTGATCGCGATCGATTTACCCGGCCACGGCGCCACGCCTGCGGAACCGGACAGCGGCACGTTCGACGGTCTGGTCGGCAGCGTCGAGCGGTACATCAAGGAAGCCGGCCTCAGCGGCGTTGATGTCGTCGGCAGCTCAATGGGCGCGCGGATCGTGCTCGAGCTCGCGCGGCGCGGGGTCGTCGGCAACGTGATCGCGCTCGATCCCGGCGGCTTTTGGCGCGGCTGGGAGCGAACCTTTTTCAGGATTACCATAGGCGCCTCCGGTCGCTTGCTCCGTGCAATTCGGGTGGGCCTGCCTGCACTGAGCCGAAACGCGGCCGCGCGCACGGCACTGCTCGCACAGCTCTCCGCGCGTCCCTGGGCGCTCGATGGGCAGGTCGTTGCCACCGAGCTGGAGGGTCTCAGCAGAACGCTGACATTCGACGCGCTGGTTCAAAGCCTTGCGACCGGGTCTGAGCAGACCGGCCCCGCCGCTGCCGGCACCGGTCGGGTCGTCATCGGGTGGGGCAGGCACGATCGCCTCTGCCTTCCAAGGCAGGCTACGCGGGCGCAAGCAGCGTTCCTCGGTGCCGAACTCCATTGGTTCGAAGACAGCGGCCACTTTCCGATGTGGGATATGCCAAAGGAGACAGTCGACATCATTCTCGACGCCACTCGATAAGGTCTCCAATAATTGGACGGCTTGAGTTGAGCTCTCTCGGCAGCTCCGACCCAAAATCTGACATTTACGATCTGATTGAGGCAACCAACCTTTGGACGCTCGTTCATCTTGGGCGCGATCCGACCTAAGGCTGCTATCAGGACCGTCTTGCGGCCGATCGCTGCCAAGCTGATCTAGCGCGTCCGCATCTTCGCGACCTGAACCGCGCCGGGTTTGTCGGAGGGCCCAACTCCTGAGAGGAAGGGGCTATGACGAGCAAGACGACGAACAAGTTCTCACCTGAGGTGCGCGCCCGGGCGGTGCGGATGGTGCTGGACCACGAGA